>Ga0105238_10006299_pt1 | contig 11796 bp, 6 predicted proteins | sample KBSC34metaG_FD_81526 | JGI IMG/M metagenome (GOLD analysis project Ga0105238, IMG submission 81526) | Corn rhizosphere microbial communities from Kellogg Biological Station, Michigan, USA - KBS C3-4 metaG | ecosystem: Host-associated > Plants > Roots > Rhizosphere > Soil | place: Michigan, USA... | reverse complement strand
CGCGAAGCTTGCCGGGCTGCTTGGCGGAGAGCTCCAGCACATCTTCTTCAACAATAGCGGGTCGGAATCCAACGACACCGTGTTCCGGCTGGTGCGCTATTATTGGGACCTGAAGGGCCAGAAGCAGCGCAAGATCTTCATCAGCCGGCACAATTCCTATCACGGCTCGACCGTCGCTTCGGCCAGCCTGGGCGGCATGGAATTCATGCATGCGCAGGGGGATCTGCCGATCGCCGGGATCGAACATGTCATGCAGCCCTACCATTTCGGGGAAGGGTTCGGCGAAGATCCGGAGGCGTTCGGGATTCGTGCGGCGGACGCGATCGAGGAGCGGATCCTGGCGATCGGCCCGGAGAAGATCGCCGCCTTCATCGGCGAACCCGTGCAGGGCGCGGGCGGGGTGATTGTGCCGCCCGCCAGCTATTGGCCAAGGGTCGAGGCGATCTGCCGGAAATATGGCATATTGCTGGTGTCGGACGAGGTGATTTGCGGGTTCGGCCGGACGGGCCAATGGTTCGGCTTCCAGCATTTCGGCTACACGCCCGACATCGTCTCGATGGCGAAGGGCCTGTCGTCGGGCTATCTGCCGATTTCCGCCACCGCCGTCAGTCGCGAGATCGTCGAGACGTTGCGCGGCGGCAACGAAGATTTCGTCCACGGTTACACCTATTCCGGGCACCCGACCGCTGCGGCGGTTGCGCTGCGCAATATCGAGATCATGGAGCGCGAAGACCTGGTCGCGCGCGTGCGCGATCATGCGGGCCCGTTGCTGGCGCGCGGCCTCGCATCGCTCGCCGACAAGCCGCTGGTGGGTGAAGTACGGTCGATCGGTCTGCTGGGCGTGGTCGAGATCGTCGCGGAAAAGGGCACCAACCGCCGGGTCGAAGGCGGCAAGGCGGCGCAGATGCTGCGCGATGCCTGCATCAGCCGCGGCCTTATGGTCCGCGCGGTGCGCGAATCGATCGTCATGTCCCCGCCCTTCGTCATCACCGACGAGGAAATTGCGCGGCTGATTTCGATTCTCGGCGCGGCCCTGGAAGACGTCGCCGACCAGCTCGACAGCGATGCCGCTGCCGCAAGGCCTGCGGAAGACGTCCAGCCGGCGGCCTGACTACGGACAGGGTGCGAAAAGAGTCTTAGCGTTCAGGCGACAGCCCCCCTCCGCTCCGGCGATGGGGCTGTCGCCGCAGTCGTGTCCACGAACGACTGGGCCGGCCGGTCAGGGCCGACGGTACACGACCTTTCCGCCGACGATCGTCATCTGCACCTTGGCCTTGGCAATGTCTTCGGCGGGAACGGTGAAGATGTCGCGATCGAGCACGATCAGGTCGGCGAATTTGCCGGTTTCGATCGATCCGGTGAGATGTTCCTGGCGGAGCTCATAGGAACTGTTGAGCGTGATGGCCTTCACCGCTTCCGATCGCGACAGGCCGGGGTCGTCGCCGAGCCGTCCGCGATATTGCGGCGGGGCGTCGTCGCCGGCGGTCCGCGTCACGGCGACCTTCAGGGCGTACATTTCGTCGAGCGGATCGACGGGCCAGTCGCTGCCATAGGCGATCCTGGCGCCCGCGCGCTGGAGATAGCCCTCCGGTTCCATCATGCGGAACCGGTCGGGCCCGAGAAAGGTCTCGGCACCGTCGACCGTATCCACCGCGCGCTTCGCCCATTGGAAAGACAGGACGGGAATGGCCCCGAGCTGCGCGAACCGGCCAAAGTCGGCCGGACTGGCGACCTCATCATGCGCCATGGCCGGGCGGATATCCTTGCCGGGACGACGCTGTCGCAGGATCTGGATTGCGTCGAGTGCGGTGCGGACCGCGCCATCGCCGTCGGCGTGGAGATGCGCGTCTATTCCCTGATCCGCCAGCGCGACGAGCAGATCAGCCAGTTTCGGCAGCGGGAAATAGGGATCAGGACCGCGGCTGGGACCGGGTTCCCAAATCGGTCTATCTGCTGTGCCACGATTAACCAGATAGGGTGCCAGCATGGAGCCGGTGAAGGCCGGCGCGGTGATCACGCCATCGAGGAACAGTTTGGCATTGCGCACGGTGATCGTCGGAGCAGGCCCGATCGCACCCTGGTCATACGTGCGCGACAGGGTTTTCAGCGCGGCGACCGCCTTTGCCGGCGCGTCGGCCTGATCGGGCTTGATCAGGACCGCGAAATGCGCCCGCGCCGTCAGACCCCCTTGCTTCTGCACGGCGGCAAATGCCGCAATCGTCTCCTCCGAAGCGGCAGCGTCGAGAAAGGTCGTGACCCCCTGCGCGCGCAGCGCGGCCAGCGCGGCCTTGGCGGCGGTGACATTCTCGGCAGGCGTCGGCGCGCGGCGCAGAGCGTCGATCAGGGATTGTGCGGTATCTTCGAGCAGGCCGGTCGGGTTGCCCGTGGCATCACGATTGATCCTGCCGCCGGCCGGATCCTTGGTGGCGGCCGCGATACCGGAAAGTTGGAGAGCGCGCGCGTTGAGGAGCGTCGAATGGCCGAAGGAGGACATGAGGGCGATCGGCCGGCGCGTCTTGAGCCCGTCCAGCAGTTCGTGCGTGGCGGCGGCGGCTGCGCCACCCTGCATGTTCTGCTGGAACCAGTTCGCCACCTCGAGCAGGCGGCCGGGCTCTTTGTCGCCGTCCTTGTCCAGGCAGGCCTGAATGCGCGCCTGGAACTGGGCCACGGTCAGCGCTGCGTAATTGAGATTGCAGGCGAGCAACTGGGTGCCGCCAGCGAGCGGATGCATATGGCCATCGACCAGGCCCGGCATCAGCATCTGGCCGTGCAAGTCGATCGACTTCGTGCCCCGTCCTGCAAGGGCGCGCCCGCCCGCATCATTGCCGACATAGACGATACGACCCGCACGAATGCCGACGGCGCCACGGAAGTTACCGCGGGCACCCACGGTCACCACATTGGCATTGCGCAGGATCGTGTCGGCCGGCGCCGGGCGCGCCGGGGCTGCCATCGCGTTCGCGGTGAGCAGAGCCGCGCCGCAGAGAAGGGCGACCCGGCTCAATTTCGATTGCAGCTGGAGCATATCAGTAGCGCACCTTTGCGGTTATCCCGGTTGTGAACGGACGATAGGTGACGCCGCGGAAAAGTCCGTCGGGATTGGTGGGGCTTGCAACCTCGCCCGGGAAATCGTGCAGCCGCTGCAGCGGCGTGCGCGTGTTCAGGATGTTGTTGACGTAGGCGGAGAATTCCCATTTTCCCCGCGTGAGGCCGGCCCGGGCCGACAATATTCCGGATCCAGGCTGGTTTCGTACGCCGGGATCATAGCCGTTCACGCCAGGCGCGGGCGAGCCGAAGTAAGGCCCGGTATATTGATAGTCCACGCGTATATAGGCGTCGGTACTATCGCTCACCGCGAAATCATATTGACCGGAAGCGGAGCCGGTCCACCGCGGCGTATTGAGCAGCGCCTCTCCCTTGCGCGCGACCTGCGCGCCGCCCGGCTGGAAGGAATCCGAGACATAATGCGCGTTCGTATAGCCGAGCGTGCCGGAAAGGGTCACTGCGCTGGTTAGACGCGCTTGCGCTTCAAGATCGAAGCCCCGGCTGACCGCGGAGCCGAAATTGGTCAGATATTGCAAGCCGCAGCTCGCGACGAATACCGAGCCTTGAATCTTGCGCCAGTCGATCCAGAAGGCGCTCGCGGAAAGCGACAGGCGGCGATCGAACAATTTCTGCTTGTCGCCGATCTCATAACTCCAGACTTGGTCGGAGTCATAAGTGCGCGGCGCATCGGTGAGCCCGAGCGCACCCAGGCTGGGCAGGCAGCTCGGATTGGTCGCCATGGCCGAATTGGCGCCCCCGATCCGATATCCCTTGGCGGCCGTGCCATAGATCAGCCAGTCGGGATTGGCCTGATAGCTGATATTGAACTTCGGCGTGACGGGGCTCTCCTTGGTCGAGCCGGCATAGACATGCGGTCCGCCTGCCTCCGGGCCGCTCTGAGCGTCGACGAAGCTGAAGCGCGCGTGCGACGCGCGCACGCCCGCCGTCAGCTTGAGCTGGGGGGTGATGTTGTAAGCGAGTTCACCAAAGCCGGCGATTTCGCGCGTCCTGAGCGCAATCTGCTCGCGCCATTGCGGCGTGCTGTTCGGTACGCCAAAAAATTCCTCGACCGAAAGGCCGTAAGCGTTGCCGATCAGAACATCAATCGGCTCGACGATGATCTGGTCACTGCCCTGCCGTTCGCGATTGAAGAATATACCCGCGATCCAGGAGAAACGGTCGCCCGGCCCGGTATTCGAGGATATGCGAAATTCTTCGCTGAAATTCTTCTGCGTCGACTTCAGAGTCTGGTGCGAAAGATAATCGTATTGCGAGCCGTCCGGCAGAATTACCTGATACGGACCTCCTTGATACGCAGCGGCCTCAAAGTATGAATAATCGTTCGTCCGGTTCTGGCGGCGATCATAATAAGACGTGATCGACTTCACCGAGAGGGAATCGAACTTATAATCTATCGACGTGGAATAAATTCCGAACTTGTCGGTCAAGGGCTGGGCTATCTTGTACAAAGATTTGTAAAGACCCGCATCTTCAAAAAACTGGTCCGGATTGGCTTTGTGGAAGTTTTGCAGAAAAACCGATGGGGTGATGGTGAGTTGATCGGTCGGTTTGAAAGTGAGGGCCAGCCGGCCAACCACCGAGTGGCTGGAATTGGCATTTCGCTCCCGCACCGCGCCTGTTACGGGATCGATACGGTCGATATAACCGCCCTGGCGCTGTCCCCACAGGCTGGCGCGTAGACCAAGCACATCGTCGACGATCGGGGTGCCAATTGCCGCGCCCCCTTCGTAGCTGGGACTGCCATACCGCGTGAATGAAAGATCGGCGGTGGCATATCCCGATGTGCCCGACATACTGGGCGCCGGCGTGATGAACCGGATGGTGCCGCCTTCGGAACCCGCGCCAAACAAGGTTCCCTGCGGGCCGCGCAACACTTCGACGCGGTCGAGATCGAACAGGCGCGGAAAAGCCGCACCAATGCCGGCAATGAGGGCGCGATTCTGGATCGGCGTATCGTCGATATAGATGCCGGTGGTCGATGCGCCGACTGGAGACGAAAGGCCGCGGATCGAAATGTCCGGCTGACCTGTAAAGCCCGTGGAAAAATGCAATCCCGGGCTCAGGCGACCCAGCGACTCCGGATCCTTGACGCCCTTCCGATCGAGCAGATCCTGACCGATGGCGGTTATGCTCATCGGCACCTTGCTGATCGACTGCTCCTTCTTTTGGGCGGTAACGATAATCTCCGCTACCGCGCCGGAATCCGGCTTGTCGGCATCCGCCGCGGCCTGCGCCGGCGCGATGCAGACCAAGGGTATGGCCGTGCCCGCCAGCCAAACGGCCCGGCCGATACTTGTTCCTGTATGACGTGCCCGAGAAATGCGCATTTCCAACCCCCGACGGCCGCTAAACTGTGATATCAGTAAGGACGTTGTTCGAGTTGGCGTCAAGCGCCTAGAGCGAAAAATGGTGGATCCCACCTTCAACTGTATTAAGTTTAGTGATCACAGATGTAGGCGGGCCACATCCGCCGGTGGCCGGTATCACGTCTCCGCCGAGGCGATCACGGCCACGTTCCCGCGCGAATAGCCTTTCGGTCGGAAAAACAATCCGCCCAGCAAGAGCCCGCCCAGGCCGACCGCGCGAGTCAGCGGATCAAAGGTCGAGAAGGCGTAGATCGCGACCCCGCCCAGGCAGACCGCACTGAACAACGGGTAGACCGCGTAAAACAGAAAGCGGCCCATGTGAGAACGCCACATACCCCGGTGCAGCCAGGCGCAGGCCAAGCCGGCCAGTCCGTAATAGAAACAGACCTGAAGCGCGATCGCCTTGACCGAATCCGCGAGGATCAGACTGATGCTGGACATGAAGCTTGCGAGGAACATCAGCGCCACGCCCACGCCGAGCAGCAGATACATCGTGTTGATCGGCGTTCGGGTTCTTTCGTGCACGATTCCGAAAATGCGCGGCATGGAACCATCGCGTCCCATGGCGAAAAGCGTGCGCGAAAATTGCAGCATCTGCGTTTCCAGCGTTGCCACGCTCGACAGGATCACGGCCAGGCTGGCCGCAAGCGCGCCACTGCGACCGAGCCCGGCCTCGATCGCCATGTGATAGACGAGATTGTCGGAAAAACCCTGGGCATCCTTGAGGCTGAACAGCATCAGGGCCGCAACCGCGAAGGCGACGAAGTAGGCGGCAGTCACGAACACGCTAACGAAACCTCCGGTGCCCGCACCGTCATGTTCGCTCGTCGTTTCTTCGCCCAGATTGGCGGTGACATCCCACCCCCAATAAAAAAAGACGACCAGCAACGCGGTCGCGCTGAACGTGCCCGGGGGATAGCTCAGCCCCAGCCACTGCCAGGACGGCGGGTTGACCGCGCCATAGAGGATTGCATGCGCCGCTGCGGCCACCAGGACGACCGTCAGGATCACGATCTCGATCCCGCTCATGATCATCTGAACCTTGCTGGTAAGGCCGATGCCGACCATCAGCACGACACCGATGATGAGGAAGCAGGCAGCGCCGATCGCGGTCGTCAGCACAACGTTGCTGGCCAAGCCGGGATCGACGAAGCTCAGCATGGCGGCCCCGAGCGGCGACGACCCCGTAACCGTGAAAACGGCCGACGCGACCAGCAATGCCCATCCCGAAGCAAACCCGAACGGTTTGCCGAAGAGGCGGCTGGCCCATTCATAACCTGCCCCCGCATTGGGCATACGCGCGCCCAGTCCCTTATAGGCTACGGTTATGCCGACCATCGGAATGGCGAAGAGTATGAGCGCACCCGGCGCGAGCAGGCCTGCCGTTCCGATCAAGCTGGCAAGCGCGACGGCGATGGAGAAACCAGGCGCGCTTCCCGCCACGCCCATCACCAATGATTCGGTCAAGGACAGCGCGCCGGAACGCAGTTTCGCTGTCATGCATGCATTCCCGACGCGACGCCAACGAGGCCCTCCCGCAGGACATGTCGGTTCCTCTTGCCGTCCCCGTACGTACCGGACATCCTTGCCCCCAAGTCTGAAAGTGGCAAAGTGGGCCGAATCTGCAATGTTGTAAAGCTGCTATAGCAGAATGCCCCCTTCTCCGACGTCGAGCCCCGGCGGGCCCTCTAAGGGCGCTCCGAGAAATCGGCTATGACTGTGATCACGATGGGGGCGGGTCATCGGCAAATGCTTGACTTGCGCGGTGGCTGGCGGGACGGTCCCGCGATGAAAACCAGCGAACACGGCTCCACGCCATCGATCGACGACGGCAAGCCCGAGCCCGACATGCTGTTGCACGCCAGTGTTTATGGTGAATTGCGCAAGCGCTTCATCACGGGTCAGATCGTGCCGGGCGCGAGCCTGTCCACACGCCGCCTCGCGCTGGAACTGGGGGTAAGCCAGACGCCGGTGCGCGAGGCGCTCAGCCGGCTGGCGGCCGAACGCGCGATCGAAATCCGGTCGAAGCGCAAGGTCGCTATTCCGCCGATGACGCCGGATCGCTTTGACGACCTGCTAAAATGCCGCCTCCTGTTGGAGCCCGAATCCGCGGCGCTGGCCTTGCCAGCAATGAGTCGCACGCGCCTCGCGCAGCTGAAGGCGATCGACGGGACGATCAACGACGCGCTCGCCGCGGGCGATGTCAACGCCTACATGCGGGGCAATTTCGATTTCCATTTCACGCTATACCGCACACATCGGTTCGAGACACTGAACCAGCTGATCGAGATACTCTGGCTGCAATTCGGCCCCTATATGCGGCTCGTCTACGGCCGCGTCGGCACCGCCAATCTGGTTGATCAGCATGCCATGGCTCTTACCGCGATCGCCCAGGGGGACGAGGATGGCCTGCGCCAGGCCATCAGCGGGGACATCGCCGATGGGATGGGCTTGATCGGACGCAGTGGCCTGGAGACGGAACGGGCGGCCATGGGTTGAGCCGGCAGGGCGGCTTTGTTGCCAGGGGTCAGCGAGGTGGTGATCGGCGAGCGTCAGACCCTCAGGAGCAGGTGATCGCGCTCCCACGAGCTTATTCCGGCGTGTCTACCGCCCGTCGTATTAACCGATGCGGGCAGGGACTTTTACCGTACCGTCCGGCAGGTTCTCAACACGTTGCGAGAAGGCGTCGATCGCCTGGCGCCCTATCACCAGCCCAATTCCGTCATAGTATATTGCGATCACACCTTTTCAGAATGCTGGTTGATGCCGCGCTTTGCGGACCTCGTCTCGGATAATCCGCAGGTCGATTTATGGCTCGACAGCAGAGGCGGTAATATCGATCTCGACACCGGTCGAGGTCGATATTCTCATAACGGCGGAGGATCCCGAGGAGGACGAGGAAGAGCTCGGCGAACTGCTGTCGTCGCTCGACTATCGGCCCTTTGCGACGCCGGCGCTCGCCGCCTATGTGCTTCCTGTTCGGGACTGGTTGCGCACGCGGGTACGCCCGCCTTAGCGCCCTCCGGATCCTGGGGTCTTGGCCTAGTCGTGGCCCTGCTCCGCTGCGCCGCTCCTCAGCAGGTCCATAAGACGGCCGCCGATGCGACCAAGCAGCTTGTCGAGAAGCGCCCGCTCCTCGGCCGACAGATCGCCAAGCAGCGATTCGTGGAAGGCGCCGCGCCAGCGGATTGTCGTCCGGTAACGCATCCGGCCATTCTCTGTCAGGAAAAGAACCGGCGTGCGGCGGTCTTGCGGATTGTCGCGCCGCGCCGTCAAACCCCTGCGCTCCAGCGCCCCGGCAGCCCGACTGACCTCGGCGCGATCAACCCACGCAAGTTCGGCGACCTGACCCACCGTGCCGCCATCGGGCATCGCTGCCAGCCGGGCGAGTACCCGCCATTCGGCATAGGACAGATCGTCCAGTTCAGCGAGGTGACGGATCGTGAGCCTGTCCATCACCTTGGCCAGAAGGCCGATGCGAAACGTGGGGTAATCGAGCTGCTCAACCGTCCACCCGGGTAGCGGTGCCGTATCCGCCACGTCGTGCGACACCTGCGCCGGCATGGAAGCGTCGATGTATTCCGCTGTCTTTTTCTTTTTCGTCATATCGCTCGCCTGGATCCCCCACGCCACCGGAAGGGCGTTTCCACCATTTCAGCGGGCCGATCCAGACCGACCGTCGACAATGGATGGGCCTGCCGTCGCGACCACGCTTGCAAGTATGATAGTCATTGATTACTCAATAAATACGGCCCGCTACGGCGGGCAACCGCAAGTGATCCGGCCGGATGGTCAGTGGATGGCCGACGCCGCGAGCTGACAAGGGGCCGAACACGCGGCGGATGAGAAGAATGGTCCGCGTCGCCGGCCAACGGCCGATATAAGAGGGGGAGGGTAGGATGCGATCTTTCGATATTCAGGCATTTATCGATGAACAACGGATCCGGCCCGTCCATTACGCCGTGCTCGCCATATGCCTTGCCGCCATGTTCATCGACGGTTTCGACATATTCATGGTGGGCAAGATCGCGCCGGCCATCGCGCATGCTTTTGGCGTACCGCCGGCGGGAATGACGCTCGTCTTTCTACTCCAGCAGAGCGGGCTCGCATTCGGGTCCTTTCTGGTCAGTCCGCTTGCAGACTTTTTCGGTCGCAAGCGCATGCTCGTATCCTTGTCGCTTATATTTGGGCTGCTTAGCATCCTCACTGTCTGCTCGACTTCCATAGTGATGCTGGCGACGATGCGCGGAATTTCCGGCATCTTCCTTGCCGGAATCTTGCCGATCGCGGTCGCGATGCTGTCCGAATTCACACCGCGGCAACGGCGCGCAACGTTCGTCGCGGTTGGCATGGCCGGCTACAGCCTGGGCAACGTGGCGGGCGCCGGCACGGCATTGCTGGTGCCCCGTTTCGGATGGGAGGGCGCTTTCTGGGTTGGCGGGATCATGCCGCTATTATTGGTGCCGGTCATGCTGCTCAGCCTGCCGGAATCGCTGTCGTTCCGCGCGACGCGTGATCCCGCCGATCCGCGAATCCCGCGCACCATCCGGCGGATTGCGCCGGACGTCACGCTGCGTAGCGATGAGCGGTTCGTCGTGGGCCGCGGTGATCGGCCGGCAAATAAACCGAACCCGTTGGACCTGTTCCGGGACGGCCGCGCCAAGGTGAGTGCGATTCTGTTCGCCGCCTGCACCCTGTCGATGGGCACGATCGCGCTGCTCGCGGCGTGGCTTCCCAGCTTCTTCCAGCAAATGGCGGGCATTTCGATTCAGCGTTTCGCCATTGCGGCTCTCATCGGCCTGCTCGGCGGCATCGCCGGCATGCTCACGATCGGTTTCCTGATGGACCGGATACGGCCCGTCCGCCTGTTGCCCACCTACTTCGTGGGCTATGGCTGCGCCCTCATCCTGCTGGGCCGAATAGAGTTTGGCTCACCGCTTTTCGTGCCGATGCTCTTTGCGGTCGCCTTCTTCCAGGGGGGCGGCCAAGCGGGCCTCAACATGTTGATGGCACAGGTTTACCCCACGGCCATCCGCAGCACGGGCGTCGGCTGGGCCGGCGGGGCAGGTCGCATCGGCGGCATCTTTCTCCCGCTGTTCGGCGGCTATGCGCTTCACGCCGCCTTCAGTCTTCAATCGACGCTGGCTTTCATCGCACTGGCGCCGTTCGTCGTCGCCATGCTCCTGCTGCTGCTGCCCGCGGTCGGCAATTCGCGCGACTGATTCAACGACATTGACTAATCAACGAAGTGGCTATAGCAGAATTGCATAATGATCAGTCGTCTGAATAATTGGGGTGCACGGGCTCGGTTGGGCCCGGCGAGGGGAGGGAAGGATGAAGTCTCGAACAGCAAGATTGGCGCTGTCGGCGTCTTTGGTCTGGGTTCTGGCGATACCGGCGGTGGGGCATGCCCAATCCTCCGCGAAACCTGCCGACGATAACGGCCTCCAGACCGGGGACATCGTCATCACCGCTACGCGGCAGGACCAACGGCTCAGCAAGGTTCCGATCAGCGTCGCCGCGTTCAGCGCTGAGGCGATGGATCGCCAAGGGGTCCGCAGCGTCGCCGATATTGCCCGGATCACGCCCGGCCTGACCTTCACCAGCGATACTTTCGGCGGCGACACCAGCAGCAACATCGCCATTCGTGGCGTCTCTTCCAGTTCAGGCGCCGCGACGACGGGCGTGTATATTGACGATGTCGCCATCCAAATCCGCTCCAACGCGCAGACGGCCTTCGGCAGCGCTTTTCCGCGCGTGTTCGACCTTGATCGCATCGAGGTGCTGCGCGGCCCGCAAGGAACGCTGTTCGGCGCAGGTGCGCAGGGCGGCGTGGTGCGCTTCATCACGCCCAGCCCCAGCCTGACCAGAACATCGGTCTATTCGCGCGCCGAACTTGCGGCCACGGAACATGGTGATCCAAGCTATGAGGGCGGCGTTGCGGCCGGCATGCCCATCGTCGAAGGCAAAGCCGGGCTACGGGTCAGCGGCTATTACCGGCATGATGGCGGCTTCGTCGATCGCAAACCCTTCAACGTCGCCACACCCGACAGCGCCGAAATCCACCCCGACGCCAACAGCAGCAATACGCTCGCCTTCCGCGCCGCAGCAGCATTCCAGCTGTCGGATGCGGTGCTGGTCACGCCCGCACTTTATTATCAACGCGTCACGCTCAACGATACGGGCGCGCTATGGAGCAATCTGACCGACGCGAAAAGCGGCCGCTTCGTGAATGGCTATTCGCTGCGGCAGAATGCGCGCGACCACTTCCTCCTCCCCAGCCTCAACATCGCTGCCGATCTCGGTTTTGCGAAGCTGGCTTCGGTCACCTCCTATTTCGACCGCAAGGGCGCGGCCACGCAGG
>Ga0105238_10006298_pt1 | contig 11796 bp, 11 predicted proteins | sample KBSC34metaG_FD_81526 | JGI IMG/M metagenome (GOLD analysis project Ga0105238, IMG submission 81526) | Corn rhizosphere microbial communities from Kellogg Biological Station, Michigan, USA - KBS C3-4 metaG | ecosystem: Host-associated > Plants > Roots > Rhizosphere > Soil | place: Michigan, USA... | reverse complement strand
TCATCGCGCTTGTCCGTGAGCGGGACGCGCCTGTCGCAATAGTGGCCTTGCGCCGGACACCTGATGCATCTTGGGTGCCTGTAACCCGCTATATCGTTCCCGGATTTGTCTTCCCGTCGCAACCTGGCCGACTTCTGGATGCCGTGGCAAGCGTGGGCGTTACTGTCGAGCTTGGCTTCTGGCGCCCGGAAAAGGAGCCGCAAAGCCACGGCGCTGTCCGGGCGCTGTGGTCTGAACCAACCTTCGGAATGGATGCCACGGACGACTTTGAAGCGTACTGGCGCAAGACTGGGCGATGGGACGCAATACGAAAGTCCCGCAGAAAATGCAGTGACTTCTCCGTTGGGATCAATCAGCCGGGTGCGGCCAGATTGATTGTCAAAGAGTGGGGTAAGACCTGGGGGATCGATGGCGCTGAGATCGCGGACCGTATCGCGGCTGCGGAGTACATGGAGGCCACCGGCCGTCTTGTGTCCATCCTGCTCAGCGACGGTGACCGTCGAATTGGGGGCGCGACTTGCCTAATACATGAAAACGAACTAGTTGCCCAAGTATATTTCAGAGATCATGAATATGATCGCTTTGATATAGGAACATATTTGATCTATCTGACGTTCGAGATGGTTGGCAGATTAAATCTGCGAGGTATCGATTTGGGCGGGGGCCATGCCTACAAGCAACGTTTTGCTCCGGTTAAAGGAGTCAAGCACGAAATGCGAATCTGCAGCAACATCATGAGATACCAGTTCGGCCGGGCAATGCGAAAGCTGCGTAGGGCGACAAATACCAGCCGACCTATGGAATAGTCGGAGGTCAATACCCTTTGCCAGACACTCCAATCGTGTGAAGTCGATCAATGAATTCAGTTAGACGAGCGCTCATCTATACCACTGCTGATCGATACTTCGGTCTTGCCGTCAATTTTGGCCTGACGATGGTCGTATCGAGGCTTCTTACGCCAAGCGAAATCGGTATATCGGTGACTGGATCGGCTGTTGTCGGTCTTGCGTTGTCGCTGCGGGAGTTCTCCAGCACTGCGTTCATAGTTCAGCGGCCCAATCTTTCGAAAGAAGACGTGCGCGCGGCATTTACTGTGATGCTGGCGCTTACGTCCTTGATCTCAGGAGGGCTCCTTCTGCTTGCCCCGGTGATCGCCCATGTCTACGGCGAGGATGGTCTTGGGCCGTATCTGCGTCTGATATCGGCGGCTCTTGTCATCGAGGTGGTGGCCGCTCCCATACTGGCGATCATGCGGCGTGAGATGGCATTCGGACAGGTTGCCTTGGTGAACATTGCGATTGCTGTCTCCAGCGCGGTCACCGTGATCACGCTCACATCGCTCGGGTTCAGCTATATGAGCTTTGCCGTGGCGTGGCTCGTCTCGGCCACTTTCGGCAGCATCCTCGCGCTCCTGCTCCGAAGAGAGTTCTGGATATTCAAGCCGCTGTTCAGCAATTGGCGCGGCGTGATCGCCTTCGGTTATTACAATGGCCTCATCGTGATGCTTGCCCGGATGTACGACCAGATCCCATATCTGGTGCTGGGACGATTTCTCTCATTCAATGCGGCGGGGCTTTTCAACCGCACGCTTACGGTTGCCCAACTGCCCGATAAGATCTTTCTGGCCAGTTCAATCTCCGTTGTTTTCTCCGGATTCTCATCGGAGGCAAGGAAAGGTGGGGACCTCAAAAACCACTACCTGACCGCGCTGACCTACACCACAGCGGTCCACTGGCCAGCGCTCGGCGTGCTTGCTATCCTGGCTCACCCAATCGTGACGTTCCTCTATGGAGACCAGTGGCTCGAGATAGTGCCGCTGGTCCGGATCGCTGCGATTGCCGCCTTTTTCTCGTTCAGCTACGCATTGAACTACTGCGTCCTCCTGGCGGTTGGCGCCATTCGCGATGCTTTTTTGCGTTCGCTCATCATATGGCCGGTTTGCGCCATCCTGCTTTTGATGGCTGCTCCTTTCGGTCTGCGCGGCATGGTGCTCAGCCTGCTTCTGACGGTTCCTTTCCAAGCTCTGGTTTCGCTACTTTTCGTACGACGCCACATAAGCATGACTTGGACAGAGTTCGTCCTTGCCTTGTGGAAGAGTGCGGCGGTGACGATCGGCAGCGCCATTGGTCCCGCCGTGGTCGCCCTTGCGTGCTACCCCGCGCAGATCCACCTGGCTGCCGCAGCGGTTGCAGCCGTCCTTTCGGGGCTAGGCTGGGTGCTGGCGATCTGGCTGGTCAAACATCCGGCAATGCATGAGCTCGACCACGTCGCCGAATGGCTGGCCCGGATGCTGCGGACACGGCGGCAGCCCCATCCGGATTTTTTGGCGATCGTCGAGCCTGGCCAGGCTGCGGTCCTGCCGAGTGAGGTGAAATGAGAGCTTACAGTTATGTCGATGCCGCATTCCCTGTCGAACCTAGGGTCCGGCATGAGGAGGTGTTGTCCTGGACAACCCCAGGCGCATTGCCACAGTAGACGGTGACTTACTCTGTTTCGAACATGCCGCAATGCCGGGGGGTGCAGGCAACATTCGAGAGTGATTTTTGATGCATCGACCCCGCGCTGAAGTATCTATTATACTGCCTACCTACAATCGCGCTGACACCGTCATGCGCGCAATAGATAGTATAATTGGGCAAACTTTCGAAGATTGGGAACTCATCGTCGTTGACGACGGGTCGACTGATTATACCGCGCAACTGACCTTCGATTTCGATTCGCGTATCCGTTTAATTCGGCAAAGCAATCAGGGCGTGGCCGCCGCGCGCAACACCGGGATCGCAGCCAGCACTGGTCGACTGATTGCTTTCCTCGATTCTGATGACGAGTGGCTTCCGCATTTCCTGTCCCTATCCGTTGCCTTCTTCAAAGAATTTCCAGACGATCAGTACCTTACTTTCGAGTTTTTTCAGGACGATACCGACCATCGGATGATCAAGGGGACGATCGTCAATTGTTATCAGAGCATAGCCCGTGTGATTGGCTCTGATGCGTTCGAACTCCCGGATGGCCAAACCGATGACTATCTGCGCGTTTTTCACACGAAGCACGCGCTCGGAACTTGGGCGACGGGATGCTCGACCGACAGGGAAGCGTCCGAAGCTTTTCTTTACCAGGGGCACATCTTTCGTTACACGCGTTGGGGGTATTTCGCCTGGCTTCCGGCCACGGTGATGACTCGCCAGGCGCTGGAGCTCGTCGGCCGCTTCGACGCCTCCAAGCGCAGCGCGGAAGACTATCCCTTCCAGGCATTGCTCGCTCGTCATTTCCGCACGAATTTCATCTCGTTACCTTCCGCACGCAAACATGAACATGGTTTGCATTCCGATCCCCTCAAGGAAGATCACCTTGCGACGGGGTCGAACGCCTATGCTTTTCGCGTCAATCGTCTGCAGTATTTTGACCAGCTTCATTGGAACCAAAATCGCAGTGATCCCGAACTCTCGCTGTTGCGGAAGCATTATGTTTACGAGACGGCCTGCCTCGCACTGAGATCGGGATTTCGAAACAAAGCCATAGCGCTGTTCAAAGAGGCTGCATGTTTTCGCAACCGGCTCTGGCACGCCTATTTTTTGGTGGCCCTGGCTGTTTGCTGCCCGTCCGACAAGACAGCTTCCGCTGCTTACGGCACATTGCGCCTTGTCTTGCGGGTCTTGCGGCAATTTCCCTGGGAAACGGCGTAGCAGGCAGGCATTTGCAGCCACCGAAGCGAGCAGTAACTCTCAGCGACTTGCGAGTTCAGCGAATTCCGGCCGATAAGAGTTCGGCTACCCGCTTGAGAGCACCATTCGTGCGAAACAGGTGGCTTACCGGCGGTATCAGCGCCAATGATGGTCTTAGGCTGAGGCTGTATTTGAACAGGCCAAGGCCAACGGCGGTTTTGCCTCTGTAGATGTGCGAAGCCGCCGACCAAAATGCAGTTTCAGCCGTTCGCCGCGTTGCTACGCGATGTAGTTCGAACGAACGCGGAATATTTCGCCCTTCCCGACGAAAGAAGCTATCGAAGGCTGCCTGTTGCTCCCGAAGATCCTTGAGACGATCTTCCCACAGAACATTGCTCAAATTCGCAGCGTGCGTGCGCTGAATTGCCAAGGCCGCGTGAAGGCATACAACCGATCCCATGCAACCGAGTCTGAGGGCCATCTCCAAGTCGTCCATGTGCTTCAGCGAAGCTCGGTAATGGCCTGCTGCTTTTTGTGCCGAAGTCCTCACCAGTATTGCGTGCACCCCGGGATTCTTTCCGATTGCCTGGCAGCAACGCTCTATATAGTCCAGCCCGGATTGCACGTCCCAGCCTTCAGGCTGCTCCGTCGGTTCGGGTGGCATTTGGCCCGCCCACGGCGCGCTGGCGCCAACAACAAAAATCGCACCAGGGTTTTGTTCGAGAGTCTCGATTCCACGCTTCAGAGATCCTGCCTGCATGAGGTCATCGGCGCACAGGATGAGAAAGTAATCCGCGCGTGCCAAGTCGATCCCTTCATTGAATGAGGCATGCGGGCCGAGATTTTCCGGATGGCAGACGAGCTCTATTCTCGGATCGGACTCGGCCAGATGTCTTGCAACCTCGACGCTGTTGTCAGTCGAGGCATTGTCGATGATGACAATTCTAACCTCAGAGACATCTTGGGACAGCACGCTGTCGACGCATTGAGGCAGATAATGCGCGTAGTTGTAGCAGGGGATTATGACGTCCACACTTGGCATCCCAGAGTCTCCAGAAACTGCTAGCCAGCAGCATGTTCACGGGAAAATTTCCGACAGAAGTCGCTTGTCCTGCAGATTGAGTTGCTCCATGAAAGCGAGATTGCCCGCATGGATCGCGTTTTTGATCTTCTGGGTCTCGATGATGCTCTTCTCAAACTGGGCGATAAGCACCTCGACGTCGAATGTGTCCACATGCTGGCAGTATTCATCGAGGCCCATCTCTGCCAACAGCACGTCGTTCTTCGCCGAATATCCGAGGGAGATAACGGGTTTTTCCATCTTCAACGCGCAGACGATGTTGTGAAAGCGTGTGGCGATGACGATATCTGTCTCGGAAATCTCTTCCATCAGATCATGCAGCGAGCTCACCAAGCCGGTGGATACGCGTTCCGTCACAGAGCCGGCGGCAACCACGCGCAGCCGTGCAAGCAGTGCATCCACGGCCTCCATGTCGGTAGTTTCTCCCGTCAGCAATTTGACGCGATGCCCGCGTTCCAGCAGATGGGTGACGAACCGTGCCAGCTTATCCAGATAAAGATCGAAGATTGCCCCGCCGTCGTGGGCAAAGCCGTACCAGCCATCGTATTTCATCACCCCGAGACCGACGGTCAGGACGCCGGTTCTTGAAGTGACCGAAGTCGACTCCGCCGAACTGGCCGGCTTCGGGGTAGGCAGTTTGAAAACGACATCGGGATACACCGCGTCGTTCTCCACATTCAAACCCGCATTCCGCATGAATTCCTTCGAGCGGGTATCGCGGTAGGATCGATAATGGGCCAGCTTCGCGGCGGACACCATCAGCCATCGGCTGACGGGATGGCCAATCGGACCGGCTCCTATGCTGGCAAAGGCTACCTTCGTGCCTGACATCCGTGCAGCGAAACACCACATCAAGATATCAAGAGGCATCCCATGCGGCGGTTCACCGAAGTCGTCAAGAATTCCCGTTCCGGGAATGATCATGACGTCGGCGCGCCGGATATCGAGGAATGCCTTGGCGAGGTTGCGAACCCTGCCCAATACCTTGAGAGGGATCCTGACAACCCTGTGCGACAGCTCGCCAAAGCGCCCGGAGCGCCGGATTGGAATGGCGGGCATTCCAAGTGAGTTCCTGACGGTAGAGGGATCGGTGCATATGCAAAAAAGTTGCGCCTCGGGCCGCTCGCGGCGGAGGAACTCCACCATTGCAAGGAGCGATCCTTCATTGCCGAAATTGTTGCTTCCAAAATTCCCGAAGAGGGCAATTGTGGAAGTCTTGCTTGCCGGACCTTCCTTGCGCGCCAACCAACCCTGCGTGGCAGCGGACGGCGTTGCCGCCAGGTCGTCTACGTGGATGTCGGCGCCTGTGCTCATCTGGATTCCGTTGGTGCGAAACTCTCAAGGCACTTCGCGCCGAAAGAGGTTCAGGCGGCACTCTTCATGTCTTGGCCGTGATGCATGATGCCCGACATGCATCGAACGCTGCGGCGCAGACAGGCGCCCTGGAACTTGTGTCGACCCCATTGTAAGAGCGTGGTCAGGTTGTCGGCTATCTGCCCATTCTGATGCAGAACGGCCTACCCCTTTTGGGTACTGCTGAATATGCGAGGTATTTCACGTCCTCGAAACATCAGGGCTTCGGTAGACATGCCTTGGCCAATCAGGTGAATTTTGTCGCTACTGCGCCAGCAGCACGCGTCTCCAACCCTGCAGAAAGCGCTCTTTCGAGGCACGTGAGGCCACTTCGCGCAGTTCGCGGCTGGTCCTTGCCCTTTCGGCTGAATTCCTTGAAAGGGCGCGCCGCATCGCCTGTCCGATAGCGGCCACGTCCTTTGGCGGTACTTGCGCGCAGACGCCCTCCACGGCTTCCACCAATGCGCTTCCTTCGGATACGATAGGCAACAGACCCATATAGGCCGCCTCCAAGGCAGGCATGCCGAACCCCTCCAGGAGGCTCGGCAGAACGAACGCCTCGGCGCGCGTATAGAGCCAGCGCAACTGGCTGTCCGGCACATATCCCGGCATCACCACGCCTGGCACCGATTTCGCGAAATCAATGATTTTGTCGCGGCCCTCGCCTCTTGGACCGCAGAGCACGTATTTGATACCTTGCTCGCAGAATCCGCCGTCCCGATATGCCGCAAGCGCGGCGATCTGATTCTTGCGTGTTTCGAACGCGCCGACCGTCAGGAAGAACCGGCCGTCGATGCCAGGAAGGGCCTCCAGGGGGCCGTCAAACAGGCCCGCACGCACATATAGCGGAATGGTGGTCAGGAATCGGAAGTTCGACCCGTAGATCGAAACGAAGTTATCCTTCGACCAATCACTGACGAAAACAATCCCAGGCCTGTGTCTGCGTATTTTTTCATATGCAACACGATAGTTCTCAACAGTCACCGGATCATAGAGGAAGCTGTGACTCAAAGGGCCGACGTCATGGCAAAGGACGATATCTCTGTCAGTCAGCTCTGATCTCAGCACAAAGAGTGGATCGAGAAAGACGCGCGTGTCGCCGTCAGCGGCTTTGCTACGGATCAAGCAACGTCGACTGTCCTTGAGCCAGCTGATTTCCAGCATCATCAGCCTGGCCGCGATCTTTCGAGCCAGGCCTTCGGGAGATCTCGCGCCAAGTCGCCAATACCGTACCTGGGCGTGTTCTGGTACGAACTCTTGGCAAAGGTCCTTGGCGATGTGCCAAGCACCAGTCCTGTTCAATATCGATAGCGAGTTCTCAAAGAGTGGACGACGACCGACGGCTACGCCCGCGGGCGGCGTTGAACGACCCGATACGCTACTTGCCGGCTCTCCAAGGCCCTGCCTCTTGGTAAGATGCAGCAAATTTTTCACCCGGCCCTTAGCGCCAGAACCGTCAGCGGCTACCTTCGAATGGAAGAAATCACCGCAGGTTCCGTTTCATCCCAAAAACCTATCGGTACGTTGCCTTTCGTCAACGGAACACGTGGGTTTGAGGCTCAACAAAAAGGACAGTATGTATCTAAGCTTATCGGATGTTTCAGTTGCGGCCCTGAAGCCAGCCTCGCTTTAGCACCATGTTGGCGCGGAGTGCAGCGCCAAGTCGGTTAGCGGCACTACTCGACGAGTTCTCTCAGTCCAAGATTTATGAGGTCCGGATTGGCTGCGCCGGTGCTTCGGCTTGGTGGCCTGTTGCTGACCGGTAGCCGTCGGGATTCAGGATGATGCGCGCCTCGAACTCCACCTTGGTGACCAAGACGATTTGTCCTTCGCCATCTCTCACGTGGATTGCCACCGTCCCCATATGCGAATCCGGGAACAGCTCCTTCGCGGTATCAACCACCGTTTTTGCAGCTCCCAATTTGGCGGCGTCAAAGTCTACAAATTCCAAGCCTTCCTCATCTCTAATGAGACAATCACCCTCATACGTATCGAAGTAAAATCGCATTGGCGTGTCACCGACATATCAATTCGCCGCGCAACGGTTTGATCTCATCAGGCGCCCCTCTGGAAGGGGCATCCGACCAATGCCGACAGCTCTAGGACTTCAGTCGCTCCTTGGCTGGCAAGGGGAACGAGCGAGATGCGCCAGGCATGAGAAAATTCAATGATTTGTGGATACCAAGGCGTATAAACTTCGGCGAAAAGGAGTGTGGAAAGAAGAGGAAATGGTGCTAGAAGCAGATCCATGCAGAAGAAATCTGACTTTCAAATTGTTGTGTCTCCTGCAATACCAGGGCCATCTAACAAGGATCTCAGAAAGATATTTCTGCGGATTGGTTAGGGGTCTTCGGAAATTGTGCCATCCGTCCGATGCTGCTCCACCTGGGACTTTATGTCGGATGGTCGCAGGGACGAGTCAGAGATCCCGCTGCCCCCAAAAATCAGAAGGGCCGACTCGTATTTTCTCTAGGACTTGAGAGTGTTTTAAGAGGATCATTCTCAACCTTGATCCACATCAAGGCATTGAGAACGGGTCTGCAGTTTCCTGCATCGATCTACCGGACGGACGAATGTCCGCGTAATCTGACTGCGGAGAAAAGACATGATCCTGAACAATGGCACTCTTATCGCGATCACGGATGGCAAGAGCCTGCGGCTGTTTCGCAACAGGGGACACGAGCCTCATCTCGATCTGATCGAAGTCGAGGATCCCGTCGTTGAAGTGGCCCACGCCGGATCCGGCGGTAGGCATCGCAGTTCAACCGCCAATCCGGACCAGTCCCGGCTGCGTGAAGACAATTTTGCTGCATCGATCGCGAGCTATCTCAACCATCAGGCCCTCGAGCAAGCCTGCGAGCATATTTGGTGATCGCCGATCCCCGCACGCTTGGTGAAATGCGCAAGCATTACCAGCCTCCATTGAGCACGAAACTGATCGGCGAAATCGGCAAGGACTTCGTCAAGCATTCGGTGGAGGCGATCAAGTTCGCCATTTCGATCCCTGAGAAATCGGTCATCAGCTCGACATGAGCCGATTGAGCCAAACCTCGTCGAGCAGAGAACGCGTAACGCCGCCGAATACCCATTCCCGCAAGCGGCTGTGTCCGTAGGCGCCCGACACGATCAGTTCCGCGCTGACCGAGGCGAGGAAATCAACAAGGCGGTTGCCGTCATCGTCGTCGGTCTTGATGACTTCGGTCCGCGCCTTGATGCCGTGGCCCGCCAGGAAGCTTGCCGCGTCCTTGACCCCATCCCTCATCCAATCATCCGGATTACGATCGATCGCCACGATGGTGACCTCGTCAGCCATGGCCAACAGCGGCAATGCATCCGCCACCGCACGCCGTGCTTCGCGTGTATCCTTCCAGGCGATCACGACCTTGCCGATCGGCAGATCCGCGGCGCCACGGGCCGCAACCAGCACCGGTCTGCCGGCACGCAAAATCAGGCTGCCCGGATCGGCCGTCCGGTAGGAGTCGCCGGTGGATGCGCCCTGCGAGGCGCCGGTGACCACGAGGTCGGCGAGACGAGAACTCCTGGCCACGGCATGATCTGGGTTCTCGATCGCGCCGTGCCAATCTGTCTTGACCGCTCCGGCGACGAGACTCTCGAACTCGCCCCGGACGCTTGCAAGCCTTTGCCGGATTTCATCCCTCGACTGCTCCCAGAGTTCGGCCGCGATGGCCGCGCCCTCGGGCGCCATCGTCACCGGCAACGGGGCATCAGCAGCGCAGAAGCCGATCAGACGCGCGTCAAAACGTCTGGCAAGGTCGACAGCGACACGCGTCAGCGGTTCGATCGGGCCGTCGATGCCAAGGTTCAAGAGAATGGATCTGTACGCCATCGCAGGTGCCTTCGATTTGCAAGTTGCACCAAACGCTACCTCATGGAGAGGACTTCACGTTTGATGCCGATCAAAATGCGCATCCCGGCTACTACGGTATACGGGATTCGAAATGGACTACTTCGCCGTCAACAATGAAGGCGCCGTTCCCGATGTGATGGATGGTTTTAGGCTTCGGCTGGTCCGGATCGATCCAAGCCTTAAGGACTTCGAGCACGAACAGATTGTATCTGTTGGCCAGGCGCGTATCGACCACGCGGCATTCGAGGTTGGCGAAACACTCGGCCACCAGCGGCGCCGATACCCGTTCGGCGGGAAGCGGCGTAAACCATGCCGTTGCGAACTTGTCCGTATCCCGGCCAGAACAGTTGCCGACCTTCACGACCTTCTCCGCAAGGCCGACGGCAGGGATTGCGATCACGCATTCCTTCGTCTGACGCAAAGGGAAGAACGAAAGGTCGTCGCTCGACACGACGCAGGCGATCGTCGGTGGCGCAATTTCCAACATCATGTGCCAGGACATGGCCATCACGTTCGCGCGACCCTGCCTGGATCTGGTCGTCAGCAGAACCACCGGGCCTGGTTCGATCAGCCGATACACTTCGGCAAGCGGCAGTTCCTTCATCTTCGTCCCTCGCCACGCATCCGCAGCATTTGTTTCCAAACGACTTGTTACGGCCAATGCCTCCGTCCGCCTTGATCTGGGTCAAAGCTGCGATGCGGGTCGCGAGGGACGAGGCGTTGCAGGGATAGCCGCCACCGGTCGGTCAGAGTGCCTGCAGGGGCGACTTGAAGGCTTTTGGCCACCCCAGATCAGATTGAGGCCGTCATCGCCTATCGGGAATCTCAGTCGATGACGGTGCTATTGGATTTGACGAGGTCAGGCTTCGAACCGGGTGCCTTGCCGCCCCTTGACGATCTCAATCGCGTCTTCGAGCCGACCGATCGCTGACGGGTTGCCGGTAGCCTCAACGAACTCTATCGCCGCGGCGACCTTCGGCCCCATTGATCCTGCGGGGAAATCCGCCCCCGACATCTCCGCCGCCCCCACACGCCGAAGCGCGCGAGCCTCCGGCGTGCCATAGCCGACATAAACCGCATCGACATCCGTCAGCATGAGCAGCATGTCGGCCTTCAATTGACGCGCCAGAAGCGAGCTCGCCAGATCCTTGTCGATGACAGCCTCGACGCCGATCATGCTGCCGTCATCGCGGGCCGCTACGGGAACGCCGCCGCCACCTGTGCAGATCACGACGACGCCGTGCTCGACCAGATAGGAGATCACGGATACCTCCAGGATATCGAAAGGTCGCGGCGAGGGCACGACGCGGCGCCATTTGTCGCCGTCAGGCGCAACCGTCCACCCGCGTTCGCCCGCAAGTCGTCGCGCCATCGTCTCGTCATAGACGGGGCCGATCGGTTTTGTCGGATGCGCAAAGGCCGGATCGCGAGCGTCGACCTTGACCTGGGTCAGCAAGGTTGCGAACAGCCTCTGGCCGCTGAGGTTGGCAAGCTCCTGCTCGATCATGTAGCCGATCATACCGGCGCTCTCGGCGCCGAGAACGTCGAGCGGGAAAGTGCCCTCCGGCGAGGCGGCCGATTGTAGCGCAAGCAGCCCGACTTGCGGGCCGTTGCCATGTGTGATGACGATCGAATGGCCTTCGTCCATCAGGGCAGCCAAGGCGGAGGCGGCGCGCTTCACATTCTTGCGCTGATTTTCGGCGGTCATCGGTTCGCCGCGCCGCAACAGCGCGTTCCCGCCGAGGGCTGCAACGATCAGCATCTCAGTTGCCGATCGTGGCGACAAGCAGCGCCTTGATCGTATGCATGCGGTTCTCCGCCTGGTCGAAGAC
>Ga0105238_10006292_pt1 | contig 11800 bp, 10 predicted proteins | sample KBSC34metaG_FD_81526 | JGI IMG/M metagenome (GOLD analysis project Ga0105238, IMG submission 81526) | Corn rhizosphere microbial communities from Kellogg Biological Station, Michigan, USA - KBS C3-4 metaG | ecosystem: Host-associated > Plants > Roots > Rhizosphere > Soil | place: Michigan, USA... | reverse complement strand
TTTATATCAAGACACGCAACTGCCTTGCGCCCGGCGGCGGCGATATCGCACTGGATGCCGATCTTGCGCATGTCGAGATTGCCCCGACCCTGGGGCTTCTGTTCGGCTGTGCCGCCACGAAAGTATCAAGCGAAAACGCACTGGCCTGCGTGGCCGGCGCCTGCCTGGTGCTGGACATCAGCGAACCGGAACCCAGCTATTACCGGCCTACCGTGCGGCAACGCTGCCGCGACAGGTTTCTGCCATTTGGAAATATCCACGCTTTCGATTCCGGAATTCTCAAAGCCAATATCGGAACCTCGATCAATGGCAAAGATCTTCATACCTGGTCGCCGGAAAGGCTGGCCCGCGACGCCGCAACCTTGATCGCAGACATCAGCAGCTTCATGACGCTGGCGGCCGGTGACTTGCTTCTGATCGGATTGCCGCACGACGCACCCCGCGCCGGTCCGGGCGACCGGGTGCAGGTCTCTTGCGCCGGGCTGTCCCCGCTCATTGTCCACTTCCATCGCGCCGGTGCCGCATGAAACGCGCCCGCATCGCCCATAAGGGCGCCGCCGTCTGGGCCCAGCTTGTCGACAATGACAGCGCGCTGCGCCTTGGTGACGGCGAGACAATTTCTGTCGCCGAAGCGCATTGGCTCCCGCCGATCACGCCAGGCGCATCGATCTTCGCGCTCGGTCTCAATTATGCCGATCATGTCAGGGAACTGGGCTTCAAGGCCAAGGAGCCGCCGCTCATTTTCCTGAAAGGCGCGAACACGCTGGTGGGCCATCAGGGAGCGACCGTCCGGCCTGACGACGCCAACCAGATGCATCCGGAATGCGAGCTGGTTGCCATCATCGGAAAGCCGGCGCGCCATGTCCCGGCCGGCAAGGCGCTGGATCATGTGAGCGGCTACACCATCGCCTGCGACTATGCCATCCGCGAATATCTGGAGAATTACTACCGCCCCAATCTCCGGGTGAAGAACCGAGACGGCGCCACGCCGCTCGGTCCCTGGATCGTCGATGCCGCCGACATTCCCGATCCCCAGAATTTACGTCTTCGCACCCTGGTGAATGGCCAGGAAGTCCAGGACGGTTCGACGCGTGACATGGTGCTCGATGTAGCCGGACTGATCGCTTATCTTTCCCAGACGATGACCCTTTCTCCGGGCGACATGATCCTGACGGGCACGCCGCAAGGAGTTCATTTCTGCGCGGCGGGAGACGAAGTGATCTGCGAGATCGAAGGCATCGGGCAATTGACGAACCGTCTTATTGCGGAGCCGAAGGCATGAGCCTTTATCAGCTTTCGAAATTGCTGTTCCAACTCAACCGCGACGAAGAGCTGAAGCGGAAATTCAGGAGCGCGCCTCTGGATGCCATCGCGCCGTTCGGTCTCGGCGAGGATGAACGCCGCGCCGTGCTCGAACCCGATATCGGGCTTCTCTATGTCCTGGGCGTCAACGGACAGATTTTGATGCATTTCGCCGCCTTCAGCGGCATCGAATGGTCCGATTACCTTCAACGCATGCGCGACGGCGTCAAACGGCATGGGCCTGTCCGGGCCGGCATCTATGCCATGCTGTCCGGTGTCGATGAGAAAGTGGCGGGATCATGAGCCTGGTCTTCTCCGGCATCTGCAGCCATGCCCCCGGCATCACCGGAAGGGCGGAACGGGCCGACCCGGCCCTGCGCGATCCCTTCTACAAGGCCTTTGGCGGGATGCGCGAGGCGCTGCACGCCGCGCGTCCCGATGCCCTCATCGTCATCGCCGCCGAACATTTCGCCAATTTCTTCATGAACAACATGCCCGCCTATGCGATGGGCATGGCCGAAAGCTATGACGGTCCGATCGAAGACACAGAATGGCTGCGCATTCCGCATCGGACCGTTCGCGGCAATCCCGATCTTTCCCGCCGCCTGATCGCCGAAGTGCAGCAGAGTGTCGATGTCGCCTATGCCGAAGAGTGGCGCTTCGACCACGGCATCATGGTGCCGCTGCATTTCCTGGACCCTGACAACCGGCTCACCGTCATTCCCAGCAACATCAATTGCCAGGGCCCGCCCCTGACGCCGCTGGGGCGCGCCTGGGCGTTCGGCGAAGCCTTGCGCCGCGCCTGCGATGCGGTGCCGGAGCGGATCGCCTTGATCGCCACCGGCGGAATTTCCCATTGGCCCGCCACGCCCGACAGCGGCATGATCAATGTCGCTTGGGACAAGGATTTCCTGGGCCGCTGGGCACGCCAGGACAAGGACGCCATGTTGGCCTATACCGATGCGGAGACCTACCGCGACGCGGGCCAAGGCGGTTTCGAAATCCGCACTTTTATCGCGGCGGCCGCGGCGGCCCGGGGCAAGGGCACAATTCATTTCTATGCGCCGATCCCCATCTTCGCGGTCGGCTGCACCGTCGCCACCATGGAGATCGCGTAATGGCGCATGCAGTCGTCGAATGGACATCCAATCTGGAGGGCGATGCCGATATCCATGGCCTCCTGGAACTGATCGCCGCGGCGATGCGCAATTCTGGCGGGGTCTTTCCCTGGGGCGGCATCCGGGTGCGCGCCATCCGGCTGGACGATTATGTGATTGCCGACGGCAAGGCGGACGACGCTTTTGTCAATGTCACGGTCAAGATGGGCGCGGGCCGCAGTGCCGAATTCAAGCAAGCCTTCTTCACCGACCTGTTCGAGCAGATCAAAGCGCATTTCGCGGAACTCTATGCCCGCCGTTATCTGGCCCTGTCCCTTTATGTCGAGGAAGCCGACGAAGCGGGCAGCTTCAAGCACAACAATATCCATAAGCGCTTCAAGAAGGACTCCTGATGCCGCTATCGCAAGCTGAGATCGCGGATATGGCGTCGCGGCTGGACGCCGCGGAAAAAAGCCGCCAGCAGATCGGCCATTTTTCCCGCGAGCATCCGGACATGACCATCGCGGACGGTTACCGGGTGCAGCGCACCTGGGTCGCGAACAAGCTGGCGGGCGGGCGCAGGCTGATCGGGCACAAGATCGGCCTCACCAGCCGCGCCATGCAACGCTCCTCCAATATCAACGAGCCCGATTATGGCGCCTTGCTCGACGACATGCTGTTTGCCAACAAGAGCGATATTCCCGCCTCCCGCTTCATCGAGCCCAGGGTGGAAGTGGAGTTGGCCTTCGTCCTGATGGATCGGCTTTCGGGGCCGAATTGTACCGTGCCAGACGTGCTGAACGCGACCGGCCGCATCGTTCCCGCCATCGAGATCATCGACGCCCGCATTGGCCGCATCGATCCGGACACCGGCGCCACGCGCAAAGTGTTCGATACCATTTCCGACAACGCCGCCAATGCGGGCCTGGTGGTTGGCGATGAGCCGATTCCCGCAACCGCCGATCTGCGCTGGGTATCGGCACTGATCTCTCGCAATGGCGTGATCGAGGATTCCGGTGTGGCAGCAGCGGTGCTGGGCCATCCGGCATTGGGCGTCGCCTGGCTGGCGAACAAATTGCAGGAATGGGATGAAGCCCTGCAGCCGGGTGAAATCGTACTCTGCGGCAGCTTCACCGCGCCCGTCTTCGCGGCGGCCGGCGACGATTTTCACATCGATTTCGGCCCCCATGGCAACATATCGGTACGGTTCGCATGAACACACTCAAGCAAGCGCTCGCCGATCATCGCCCGCAGATCGGTCTTTGGCAGGCTCTAGCCAATGCCTATACCGCCGAGCTTTGCGCCGGCGCGGGCTATGACTGGCTTTTGTTCGACGGGGAGCACGCGCCCAACACCATCCAGACTTTGCTGGCGCAACTGCAAGCGGTAAAGGCCTATCCGGTGGAAGCGGTGGCGCGCCCGCCCACGGGCGATCCCGTCCTCATCAAGCAATATCTCGATATCGGATTTCGTTCGCTTCTGATTCCCATGGTGGAAAGCGCCGCACAAGCCAGGATGCTGGTCGCGGCCACCCGCTTTCCGCCCCACGGCATGCGGGGCGTCGCCAGCGCCACCAGCCGCGCGTCGGGTTTCGGCGCCAATGCCCGATATCTGGAAAACACCCATGCGGACATCTGTCTTGTGGTGCAGATCGAAAGCGCCGCGGGCCTTTCCGCCATCGAAGACATCGCCGCTGTCGAAGGCGTGGATGGCCTCTTTATCGGTCCGGGCGATCTGGCGGGCGGACTGGGTCATCTGGGAAATTCCGCGCACCCTGACATGGTGTCAGCGATCTCCCAAGCACTCACGCGTATCCGCGCGGCGAAAAAAGCCGCGGGCATTTTCGCAACCTCCGCCGACGCTGCCAGCCGGTATATCGAGGCTGGGGCTTCCTTTGTTTCCATAGGCACGGACACAGGTTTGCTCTTTAATGGTGCTTCGGAGTTGCGCCGAAGCGTGAAACTGTAAAGCCGGGAAACGGCCATTCGGGGGACAAAATGAATCATGCGTGCGTGGCGGGTTTGATCCTGGCTGGAGCTTTGGCATTCGGCGCGCCGGCATCGGCCGCCGAACTGCAAGGCAAGTCGCTTTTGGGCGAGCCGCTTTACATCACCCAGCAGATCGGCTTCCCGCCTGCCCAGATGGAAAATCTGGTAAAGGCGACCGCGGAAGCCAAGGCCGATTTCGAGAAATCCGTCACCATCGACAATGCGACCTGGTATGCGCGGCTATTGATGTACCAGAATCATATTCTGGACTCGATCGCGGTGCTGGACCGGGGCCTGAAGCAATACCCAACATCCGGAAAGCTGCTGCGGCACCGGGCCCAGCGTTATCTGACCTTGCGCGAATTCGACAAATCCATCGCGGATGGCCTTGCCGGCGTCAAATATTATGAAGGTCTGCCGATCGAACGGGAAAAGCCCGGCCCGGCCTATTTCCCCGGCGATCCTGATATGGTGCAGATGTATCTGCATTATCATCTGGGCCAGGCTTATTTCGGCAAGCATGATTACGACAATGCCTTGAAATCCTTCGCACGGGCGCGCGAGGTCGCTGCCTTCAGCCGCGATTATGAAACCGAATCCTCCACCGTCTATTGGATGTTTCTCTGCGCCGCGCGCGCTGGGCGAACGGCGGAGGCGCGCGAGATCCTGGATGGCTTTCAGCAGACGCTGTTCGAGACCCATCCCAAGGGCGATTCCGACACCTATTTCGACGGCATCCAACTCTTCAAGGGCAACCGGCCGGTCAGCTCCATGTTCAGTACCAGCGATGGCGGCCAACCTTTCGCCACATCGGACGGCGTGATCGCCTCGACCAGCTACAGCACCGCCCAATATTATCTGCTGATGGGTCAACGCGACAAAGCCAAGCCCTGGCTGGCGCGGGCGATTCAGGTCAAAGGGTGGGGTTACTTTGCGCGCATCCAGGCGGAAGCGGACTGGAAGCTTCTCTATCCCAACGAAATGCCGGCCCCGGTCACCGACACGCCGAAATAAGCGCGGGACGCCAGGTCCATATTTGCCCGGCGGCCTTGTCTTTAGGGGTTAACCTGGCACGGGCGCTGTCCCTATAGTGGGACCATGCTCGAGACGTCTCCCCTGATTGCCGTGATTGTCGTCGGTCTTGCCCTGGCCTTTGTCCTGGGCACAACGGCCCAAAGGCTCAAACTTCCGCCTCTGGTGGGTTATCTCCTGGCAGGCGTCGCAGTCGGCCCTTTCACGCCCGGCTTTGTCGCCGACCAGCATCTCACCCTGCAATTGGCGGAGATCGGCGTCATCCTCCTGATGTTCGGGGTGGGCCTGCATTTTTCCATGAAGGATCTGTTGTCGGTGCGCGCCATCGCGGTGCCGGGCGCGACCTTGCAGATGGCGGTGGTGACCGTCCTGGGATACGGCACGGCCTGGCTGTTCGACTGGCCTTTGGCATCGGGGCTTGTCTTCGGTCTCTGTCTTTCCGTGGCCAGCACCGTGGTGGTGCTGCGGGCCTTGCAGGATCGCCGCTTGATGGAAAGCGAGCGGGGCCGCATCGCCATCGGCTGGCTGGTGGTGCAGGACCTTCTCACCGTTCTGGCCTTGGTGGTGCTGCCGCCCCTGGCGAGCGCAATGAAGGGCGCGGATATCCAGCCGCTAATGGTGGCCAAGGCGCTGGCGCTCACCTTCGGCAAGCTGGCGGTCTTTGCGGCCCTGATGCTGCTGGTGGGACGGCGCGTGATCCCGGCGATGCTGCATTATATCGCCCATACCGGAAGCCGCGAACTCTTCCGGCTGGCGGTCCTGTCGGTGGCGCTGGGCGTGGCCTTCGCGGCGGCGGAATTGTTCGGCGTCTCCATCGCGCTGGGCGCCTTCTTTGCCGGCATGATCCTGTCCGGATCGCCGCTCAGCCAGCGGGCGGCGGAAGAATCCCTGCCCCTGCGCGACGCCTTCGCGGTGCTGTTCTTTGTCTCCGTCGGCATGTTGTTCAATCCGTCCGTCCTGCTCCGCGAGCCGGGCATGATCGCCCTCACCTTCGCGGTGGTGACAGCGGGCGGCGGCATCGCCTTCCTGCTGCTGCGCCTCCTCGGCCAGAAAACGGGACCCGCGCTGGTCATCGCAGTCAGCCTGGCGCAGATCGGCGAATTCTCCTTCATCCTGGCCGATCTCGGCATCGGACTGGGCGTGCTGCCCGTCGAGGCCCGGGACCTGATCCTGGGCACATCCATCCTTTCGATTCTTTTGAACCCGCTCTTGTTCTGGCTGGCGACCCGCGACCGCGAGCAGGAGCCAGGCAAGCCGCCCGAACCCAAAGCGCCAAAGAAACCTGTGCTGCAGCCCACCGCATTGAGCGGCCATGCCGTGTTGGTTGGCTTCGGCCGCGTGGGGCGGCTGGTGGCGCAGCAGATGAGCGGCAGGTCCTTGCTGGTGATCGAAGACGCCGCGGACGCCACCGAGAAACTTCGCGCCGCCGGCATCGAACATATCTCCGGCAACGCCGCCCAGGCTGAAGTGCTGACCGCCGCCAATATCGCGGGCGCGGCCATGCTGTTCGTGGCGATCCCTGAGGCTTTCGAGGCGGGCCAAATCGTGGAGCAGGCGCGCCGCGCCAATCCGGCACTGAGGATCGTGGCGCGGGCTCATTATGACGCCGAGGGCGATCATCTGATTGCCCGGGGTGCTGATAAAGTGATCATGGGCGAACGTGAAATCGCCCATGCCATGATCGACTGGGCCATGCCGGATATCGCCCAGCCGCAATCCGCGTAAAAAAGGGCAAAGGGGGCCATCCAATGCAGCAACCGGTCGCAGCGCTGTCGCTGATCGCAGGACTTTTGTGGACGAGCGCTGCCATAGCCGCGCCGCCCGCCGATACCGACGCCATGGTCGCCAAAGCAATGGCGGCGTTCGGCGCGCCCGGTCTTTCTCTGGCCGTAGTCGAGGATGGCAGAGCCGTCCTTACCAAAGGCTATGGCGTCCGGCAGATCGGCACGGACATGAAAGTGGACGCCCATACCGCCATCCCCATTGGATCGGAATCCAAGGCTTTCACCTCCGCCGCGCTCGCCATCCTGGTGGACCGCAAGAAATTGAAATGGACGGACCTGGTCAAAGACCGGCTGCCCGGCTTTCAGATGTACGATCCTTACGTCACCGCCCATATGACGGTGCGCGACCTTCTCACCCATCGCAGCGGGCTGGGCTTGGGCGAAGGCGATCTGATGCTGTTCCCCAACACCGATCGCAGCCGGGCAGAATTGGTGCATGCGCTGCGCTATCTGAAGCCGGCCACGGGATTCCGTGAATCCTACGCCTACGACAATATCCTCTACATCGTGGCGGGCGCCCTGGTCGAAGCCGTTTCCGGACAAAGCTGGGAAGATTTTGTCAGGCAGAACATCTTCCAGCCCGTGGGCATGGCCGACGCCCACACAAGCTATGATCCGAAAGCGGCCAACAAGGTGGCGCTGCATGTGCGCAGCGGTGGGCCGATCCAGGGCGTCTCGCAACAAAGCATTCTGCCGCATGGCGAGGCCGAGGTGCTGGCGCCGGCCGGCGGCATCAATGCCAGCGCCACGGACCTGGCGCGCTGGATGAATGTGCAATTGGCGCACGGCAAATTACCGGACGGAAAACGGATCTTCAGCGAAGAACAGTCCCGGGTGATGTGGGAGCCCGTGGTGGTCGTGCCGCCACAAGGCCCGCGCAATGTCGCGCTTCTGAAGCCCGAAATGCAGAATTACGCCCTGGGCTGGTATGTGGAAATGTATCGTGGCCACAAGATCATCCGGCATACCGGCGCGGTGGGCGGCGCGCTCGCGGCGCTTTATCTCATTCCGGAAAAGAATACCGGCGTCGCGGTCACCATCAATTCGGAAGATGGTATGGCGATGATCGCGGTGCTCTATCACCTGCTGGACCATTATCTGGCTGTCCCGCCCACCGACTGGGTTTCGGTGCTGCAGAAATCGCAGGCCGAAACCATCGCCAAGGCGCAGACCAAGATGAAGGTCCTGCCCGCGCCCGATCCGGTGACCGGCGGCAAACCTTCGCTGGCTCTTGCCGCCTATGCAGGAAAATATATGGACCCCTGGTATGGCAGCATGACCATCCGCGATGCGGGACAGGGCAAGCTCACGATTCGCTTTGACCGCACGCCCGGCATGGAAGGGATGCTGGAGCCCGTCTCCGGCGACAAATTCCGTACCCGCTGGTCGCAAAGCGCCATCGAAAACGCTTATGTGGATTTTTCCGTCAAGGATGGAAAAGTCGCAGGCGCCACCATGGCCGCGATTTCACCGCTGGCGGATTTCAGCTTCGATTATCAGGACCTGCATTTCACACGCGCCGCGAACTGGCCGTCATGAGATGACCGTCACGGGCCCACCGTCAGCTTGACGGCGCGCTGCGCATCGAGATAGCGGCGCCCGGCCGCCACGATGTCGGCTTTGGTGATGGCTTCCAGGTCGCTGCCGTAATCGCGCGCCAGCGCCAGCTTGTTGGGTTCCTCTTGGGCCCGGTCCAAGACGGACAGCCAATAGCCGTTGGTTTCGCGGGTCTTGCGCCAGGCCTCAAGGGCAGGGATCTTTGCCCGCGCCAGATCGTCTTCGGTCCAATCGCCCCCCGTCATCTCTCCCACGATCCGGTCCACCGCGTCATAGAATTTCTGGGAATCGCCCGGCGACAATTGGGCCAGCGCCTGGATATAGCCATAGTCGAACACGTCGGACGCCGCATTGCCCACCTGCGCGACATAGACCGTGCCGATGCCGCGCAGCCGGTCGAACAGCCGCTGCTCCATGATGTCGCTCAAAAGTTGCAGGCTCGCCTGCTCCTTGATGTCCGGAAAGCGCCCATGCGTGGGCCAGATCACGCTTGCGATCTGTTGTTCGCTCTGTCCAGCCGTCACGATCTTGATCGCCGCATCATTTTCGGTGGGGAAATGGGTCGCATTGCCGGGTCCGTGCTGCACCCGCTTGTCGGGGCGCGAAGCAAAGGCGCCGAACGTCGCGGCCGTCGATTCCACCGCCTGGTCCACCGTGATGTCGCCCACGATGGTGACGTCGATGGCGCCTTCAGAAAACGCTGGCGTCAGGAGCGCGCGCAGATCCTCCAGCTTGGTGACTTGCGCTTCTTCCGCCGAAGGCAGGGCCCAGCGCTTGTCTCCGTCATGCAAAAGCTGCGGCGCCATCAGGCGCATGGTGGCGGCCGGGCTGGCGCCGGCGCGCAGCAATTGCGCGGCATAGGAATTCTTGCCCCGCTCGAACGCCTCGGGCCTGAATCCCGGCGATTGCATATAAGCGGCGAAAAGCTGAAGCTGGGTATCGAGATCGCGTGGCGTGGTCTGGCCGGAGAAATTGAAGCCGTCTTCGCCCATGCCGAACGACGCACGATAATTCTTGCCCGTCAAGGCGCGCTGCATATCGGCATAGGACATGGTGGCGAGCCCCCCTTCGGCGAAGGTTCCCACCGCCCAGGCGGCCGTCATGCGATCTTTGGGCAAATCCAGCCGCCCGCCACCCACCTTGACCGAAACCAGCACTTCATTGGTACGCAGCTTGGAGGGGCGAACGGTGAGCCGCACGCCATTGGCGAAGCGCACGAAAGTCGTATTCAGATCCGCAATCTCCCGCCGCTCCGCCACCGTCCCGGGCGTGCCGAAATTGGTGAAGGACCAGACCGCTTTCGACGCGCTCTCCTTGGGCGGCGGCGGTTCCGCCACGATGGCCTTCTCGATCTCCTGGAACGCGGCTTGGACGGCGGCCTTGCCTCCGTCGATTTCGGAGGTGCTGGAGAGGAAAATCAAAGGTCCGCCGCCCTGGAAAAGAGAACGCAGCGCCCGGTCGACCTCGACCGCGGTGAGGCCCGCAACATCCTCATTCAGCGCGGCCAGATCCCGCTCGGGACTGGTATAGACATTGTTCGCGCTGACTTCCCGCAGGATCGCCCCCGCAATGTTTCGGCTGGGGCGCGTATCGGCCGCGCTGCGGGAATTTTCCATCGCATTGCGCAACTCCGTCACCACGCGGTCGACTTCGTCTTGGGCGACGCCCGATTGCAGAACGCGCATGCGGATGCGTTCCGCCGTCTCCAGCGCCGCTCGCCATTGGCCCGGTTCATAGCCGATGGAGAAGCTGGTGAGCTCCGCGTCCTTGAAAACCGCGTCGCGGCTTATACCCGCCCGGGTGAAGGGGCGGGCGGGTACGTCATAATCGCGGAGCCGGCGGTTGATCACGCCAAGCCCGATATCCTGGATCAGGGATGCCTTCTCGTCCCTCTTGCGTTCCGGCATGCGCTCAGGCGGCCTCACCCAGGCCAGCAGGATGCGGTTTGTCGTTCGCGGTTCCACAAAAGTCTCGGTCTCCAGACCGCGGGAGCGGGGAATGACAAGGCTGGGGTCGCCGCCCTTCGCGCCCACACCTCGCCAATCGGAGAAGCGGTCCTTGATCATGGCCTCGACCTTGGCGGGATCAAGTTCGCCCACGATCACCAAAGTGGCGCGCTCGGGCCGGTAATAGGCCTGGTAATAGGCGCGCATCTGGGCGACGGGCGCAGCGGCGATCACGGCGGGATCCCCGTTGGGCAGCGCGGTGGCATGGGCGTCTTTGAGCAGGAAATTGAGCTGCGCCTGCAGGGCGCGCAAGGACGGCGAGTCGCGCAACTTGAGTTCGGACAAGACCACGCCCGCCTCGGTTTGCGCGGCTGCGGGATCCAGATTGAGGCTGCCGGCGATTTCGCGGGTGATGGTCAGCGCCGTGCCGATGGTCTCATTATCGGATTTGGGAATGTCGAATTGATAGATCGTCTCTTCCTGTCCGGTCGAGGCATTGGTATCCGCCCCGAACCGCGCGCCCAGCCGTTCCAGGGTCTTGTTGATTTCGCCGTCCGCCAGATGGGCAGAGCCACGGAACGCCATATGCTCCAGAAAATGCGCCAGCCCGCGTTGGGCCGCAGTTTCCTGCATCGAGCCCGCCGCGATCCGCAAACGGACCGAAACCTGCTGGCTGGGCGTGGCGTTGCGCATGATCGCATAGCGCATGCCGTTGGAGAGGGTGCCGAAGATGACGGCGGGATCTGGCGGTATATCGCTTCTGGGCCATTCCGTGGCGTGCGCCGCCGCGCCGGCCAGAAGGCCCACAAGAACGACGAACCGGATTGCCGACCGCAACGCGCTGATTTTTGGCACGAGGCCCTCTTGCCGGAAACGGGCAATCTAAACATGGCCCCGGCGGAAAGTCATGACGCCGGTTCATCCCGCCGGCGGGCACAGACGAGCGTTCCCAGATGCTCAGCGCCATCCGGCATTCGCAAAGAGCGGCAAAGGCTTAGGGTCCGTTCCGCCCGGGAACGACAGCTATCGAGACGGAGCGTTTCTTGCGGAAACGTCATGCTGCCGGATGCGCCGCGCCTCGCTGAACGAAACGA
>Ga0105238_10006291_pt1 | contig 11801 bp, 10 predicted proteins | sample KBSC34metaG_FD_81526 | JGI IMG/M metagenome (GOLD analysis project Ga0105238, IMG submission 81526) | Corn rhizosphere microbial communities from Kellogg Biological Station, Michigan, USA - KBS C3-4 metaG | ecosystem: Host-associated > Plants > Roots > Rhizosphere > Soil | place: Michigan, USA... | reverse complement strand
TGGCAAGCTGGTCCAGAACAAGCGGGCGCAGCAGCTGACCGCCGACGACGTGACGGCCGGCTGCGCCGCCCTGCTCTCCCTCTTCATCCGCGAGCCGCTGTTCCAGGGCCAGACCAAGGAACGGCTGGCCTCGGCCGAGGCGACCCGGCTGGTCGAGCAGGCGGTCAAGGATCATTTCGACCACTGGCTGACCGGCAACCCCACCGCCAGCAAGGCGCTGCTCGATCGGCTGATCGAAAAGGCCGAGGATCGCCTGCGCAAAAAAGACAGCAAGGACATGCTGCGCAAGACGGCAACGCGCAAGCTGCGCCTGCCGGGCAAGCTGGCCGACTGCGCCCGCAACACCCCCGACGGCACCGAGCTGTTCATCGTCGAGGGCGATTCGGCGGGCGGCACGGCGAAGACTGCGCGCAACCGCGACACCCAGGCGATCCTGCCGTTGCGCGGCAAGATCCTGAACGTCGCCAGCGCCTCGCTCGACAAGATGCGCGGCAATCAGGAAATCCAGGATTTGATCCTGGCCATGGGCGGCGGCAGCGGGCGCGATTTCTCGACCGAGAAACTGCGCTATGAGCGGGTCATCATCATGACCGACGCCGATGTCGACGGCGCCCATATCGCCTCGCTGCTGATCACCTTCTTCTATCGCGAGATGCGCGCCCTGCTGCGCGATGGCCGCCTGTTCCTGGCGATGCCGCCGCTCTACCGCATCGTCCAGGGCAACAACGCGATCTATGCCCGCGACGACGCCGACAAGGAACGCATCCTGGCCGAGAGCGCGGGCAAGCGCGGCAAGGTGGAGATCAGCCGGTTCAAAGGCCTTGGCGAAATGGCGGCGGTGCAGCTGCGCGACACCACGATGGACCCCGCCAAGCGGACGCTGATCCGCGTCGCGCTGGCCGACGACGAGGACATCGAGGCCGACACCGCCAACCTGGTCGAACGCCTGATGGGCCGCAATGCCGAGCCCCGCTTCCGCTTCATCCAGGAAAACGCCAAGTTCGTCCGGGGCGACGATCTGGACGTTTAGGGTTTCAAGACCCCTGCCGCGCCACGTCCTGGCATGCCGCCGGCATGATCTTCGGTGCGCGCGGCCCCGGCGGGGATTTGGGTGGGGTCAGGTGGTGGGTCCAGTCCTCCAGCGAGGCGTCACAGCCGTCGCCGTCGGGGATGGGCTTCTGCGGCTCGCAGTCGGGGGAGTTGTCGGGGCAGCGCAGGCGGACGTGGAAATGGTCGTCGTGGCCCCACCACGGGCGCAAGGTCCGGAGCCAAGCTGAGCCGCCCGCCGTGGCCCCGCCGAAGCCGCGGCACATGGCGAGCTTGATCACGGGATTGACGAATATCCGGTCGACGCGCGGATCGGCGGCGGCAAGACGCAGCAGCGCGATCTGGCGCTTGCCGAATTCGGACGTATCCACATGGGGCGTGTCGCCGGCGACGATCATAGACGGCAGCGGCGGCTCCTCGCGCGCCGCCTGCGACAGGGCCGGCTTGGTGTCGGCGGTGAACCAGATATCGACATCGATGCCGGTCTGGTGGCTGGCATGGCCGAAGGGCAGCGGGCCGCCGCGGGGCTGGGCCATGTCGCCGACATAGAAGAGCGGCAGGCCGGCGGCCTGGGCCCGCTTGCCCAAGCCCTCGACGAAATCGACCATGTCGCCATGGCCGAAATAGCGCCGCCGGCTGAGCCGGATCACCTCATAGCCTGGGCCGTCGGCGGGAAGCCGGACCCCACCGGTGAGGCAGCCATTGGCGGTGCTGCCGATAGCCTGCGCCGGCCCTGGGGTCGGCGTCTCGAGCAGGCTCCAGATATTGCTGCGCTCAGCCGCCTGGGCAGGAAAAACGAACGCAAGTCCTGCCAGGACCCTAAGCCAGAAGCGCATCGACGGCCTTGTCGAAGCCGGCCCAGGCCGCGTGCGCCAGGTTGCTGCCGACGCTCATGCGGCGCACGCCGATCTCGGCCAGCTCCGACGGGTGCATCTGCGGGCTCATCTGCAGCACGTTGACCGGCTTGGGCGCCACAGCGGCGACGACTTCGCGGATCGCGGCCATGTCGGTGATGCCCGGTGCATAGAGGCAATCGGCGCCGGCCTCGGCATAGGCGACCAGCCGCTTGATCGTGGCCGACAGGTCGCGGTTGCCGATCAGGAAACCTTCGGTCCGCCCGACCAGGAGCGCCCCCGAACCGGACAGCGCCCGGTGCGCCGCATGGATGCGCTCGGCCGCCAGCTCGATCGGATACAGCGCCTTGCCGGTGCGGTCCTCGACCGACAGGCCGGCGATGCCGGTTTCCAAAGCAGCCTGGACATTATGCGCGACGCCCTCGGGATCGTCGGCGAAGCCGGCCTCGAAATCGGCATTGACGGGCAGGTCGGTGGCGTCATTGAGCGCGGCGAGATGGGCGAGCAGTTCGTCCCGCGTTACCCCGCCGTCATTGCGGCCCAGGGTCCAGGCGAAGCCGGCGCTGGTCGAGGCCAGGGCCTTGAAGCCGCGCGCGGCGAGGCGCACGGCGCTGCCGACATCCCATGGGTTGGGCAGGATGAAGAAGCCTTCGCTGTGCAGCTCGCGAAAAGCCGCGCGCTTTGCGGTGACGTCGATTGGCATGATGATCACCCCGCTGTCGTAGGATGGGTAGAGCGCAGCGAAACCCATCGTTCAGCGCGCCGATGATGGGTTTCGCTGCGCTCTACCCATCCTACACGATCTAGACGAACGCGCTGAACCCCGTGATTGCGCGGCCGACGATCAGCGTGTTGATCTCGCGCGTGCCCTCATAGGAATAGAGCGCCTCGGCATCGGCGACGAAGCGGGCGACGTGATGTTCCAGCAGGATGCCGTTGCCGCCCAGGAGCTCGCGCGCCAGCCCGACCGTCTCGCGCATCTTCATGGTGCAGAAGGCCTTGGCGAGCGAGGCATGCTCGTCGCCGATCCCGCCGCCGTCCTGGATCTGGGAAAGGCGGAAGCACATGGCCAGCGAGGCCGTGATGTTGCCCAGCATCCTGACCAGCATGTCCTGAACCATCTGGAAACTGCCGATCGGCTTGCCGAACTGCTGGCGCTGCTGGGCATAGGCCAGCGCATGCTCATAGGCGCCCATGGCGCAGCCCACCGCCTCCCACGCCACGCCGGCGCGGGTGGCGCGCAGCACCCGGGCGGTGTCGCGGAAGGAGCGGTCGCGCTGAAGCCGGTTGGCCTCGGGCACCTTGCAGTCGGTCAGCGTGATCAGCGCGTTCTGGGTGACGCGCAGCGCCATCTTGTTCTCGATCTTCTCGGCCTGGAAGCCCGGCGTCCTGTTCTCTACGATGAAGCCCTTCACCTGGTCGTCGTCGACGTCGCGCGCCCAGATGATGGTGATGTCGCTGAAGGTGGCGTTGCCGATCCACTTCTTCTCGCCGTTCAGCACCCAGTGGTCGCGCTTGCGCCTGGCGGTGGTCATGAGCCCGCCGGCGGTGCCGGAGCCGACCAAGGGCTCGGTCAGCCCGAAGGCGCCGATCTTCTCGAACCGCGCCATCGCCGGCAGCCACTGCGCCTTCTGCTCGTCCGAACCGCAGAGATAGATCGAGCCCATCGCCAGGCCGCTATGGACACCGAAAAAGGTGGCGATCGAGCTGTCGACCCGCGCCAGCTCCAGCGCGATGAAGCCGGACAGCAGTGTGCTGCCGCCGGCGCAGCCGAAACCCTCATAGCCGACGCCGGCAATGTTCAAGTCCCTGATCTTGGGGATCAGGCTGAAGGGGAAGGCGCCGTCGATCCAGTATTTATCGATGATCGGTGCGATCTCGGTTTCGGCGAAGGCGCGGACGCGGTCGAGAATCTCGCGCTCGCTTTCCGATACCGCCGAGCGGAAGCCGTAGAAATCGGCATTCGGCGGCGGAAGACGCGGCTCCTCGTGGTCTCTCGGCATGGTTCCTCCACTGTCCTGCGTGCCGAACGGCAGCGCGCGGGGCGAAGTTCCGTGACTATCTTCGGTTGCCCCGCGTCGGCGCATGGAAGTCGGGCGGTTTGCCCGCGATCCATTCGAGGAATCGCGCCATGGCCGGATTGCCGGTGAGCGCCGCCGGCTCGGGCGGCAGGCGGGCAAGCTCGGCGTTCGTGAAGTTGGCGTGGATGGCCTGATGGCAGATCGGATGCACCGGCTCCATCGCTCGCCCGCCCCGGCTTTTGGGCCTGGGATGGTGCCATTCGACCCGCTGCCCCAGCGGGCGGCCACAAAGCCAACAGATGGCCGGTTCAGTGATCATCCGGCGCAAGTTAGCGCGGCGGCGCCGTACAAAACACTGGCGGCCCGAGGCGCGCGGGTGTTTTCTTGCCCCAAGCAAAAGCAGGGGCGTGAGGGGCGATGTTCTTTCAGATCGGTGATTTTCTGGTCGGCATGTTCGTCGGCGTGCTGACGGCGCTCGCGGTCCGGGCCGCGATGTGGCCGGGGATCGACATGGTGATCGCCATGCTGATCGGCATGGGGATCGGCATGGTCATCCATTTCGTGGTCGCCTTTATGATCGGCCCGCTGCTCGGCATGTTCCAGACGATGATGCCGGCATCGGTGATCGGCATGTATGGCGGCATGTTCTTCGGCATGCGCGATTCGATGGATGCCGGATCGGCCAGCTGGGGCGCGGTGGCGCTGGTGGGCGCGATCTTCGGCGCGGTCGTGGTGGCGGCGCTGAAAGTCTATGACCGGGCGCTGCGTGGCCCGACCCTGGATATGGAGGCCTGAGGATGAGCATCGCCCTGGAGAACGACGCCAAGCGCAAATGGGACGGCGCGGCCAATTCGTTCGATCTGCTGTCCTTCGGCGACGACCGGCGATTCGCCGATTACAAGCGCCGGCTGTTTTCCAAAATGTACGGCAAGTCGCTGATGGTGGCGACCGGCACCGGCAACGATTTCAAGTATTTCCCGCCCGGCCAAGACATCGTCGCGCTGGATATCAGCCCGAAGATGCTGGAGAAGGCGGCGCCGCGCGCCGAAGGCTATCCGGGCTCGCTGGTGCTGAAGGAGATGGATGTCTGCAAGCTGGACTTCGCCGACGACACGTTCGACACGGTCGTCACCGTCTGCACCTTCTGCTCGGTGCCCAAGCCGGTGGTGGGCCTCAGCGAACTGCGCCGCGTGCTGAAGCCCGGCGGGCAGATATTGATGTTCGAGCATATGCGCAGCGCCGTCGCCCAGTTCGGCGTATTGCTGGACATGATGACCCCGCTGACCCGCAAGTTCGGCCCCGACCTCAACCGCGACACGGTGGGCAACGTGCTGAAGGCCGGATTCCGGCTGCGGCGGGTGGAGAATGTCTATCTGGACATCGTCCGCATCGTCGAGGCGGTGAAGGACTAGGTCCGGGGCTGGTTAATCCGCCCGTCTTCAAAGATATAGTTCCCCGGGTCGACTCCAAGCTTTCACCGAACGGAAAGGCACTGCCGTCGCATGACCAGCGGCAATCAAACTCTGAAGGCCGCATTCTATGTCGGCAATTACAACCAGCGTGACGGCATCGGCCGCGCCATGCGGGAGAAGGTCGAGGCGCTGCGGGCCGCCGAGAACCGCAAATGGCAGATCACCATCTTCTGCCAGGAAAGCGACATGGGCGATCCCGATGTGCGGGTCCGCCAGGGGCTCTCGCAGGTGGTGAACGACCCGGCGTTCCGTGAAGCCGACATCCATGTTTTCGAGGGCGGCTGGGTCTATTGGCTGATGGAGGCGCTGCTGTTCCTGCCGCCGTCCGCCAAGGCGATCGTTCACTATGAAGGCCTGGGATCGCACGAATTCATCAGCGATAAAGCCGCCTATGTTGCGAGCTGGAAGCAGTTTCTGTTCTTCCACAAAGCCGATCTCGTGCTGGGCTCCAGCCCCCATAACATGAGGGAGATGGCCGATTTCGGCATAGCCCCGCACAAGCTAGGCGTGCTGTCCCTGGCGACGCCGCTGATGCCGCGAACAGTGCCGGCAAAGCGGGGGAGCGGCCCGGTCAATCTGCTGCAGGTCGGCCGGTTTCATCCGAACAAGGGCACGCCGGATCTGATGGAAGCGCTGGGGATGCTGCCGCCGGAAGTCCGCGACCGCCTGCACCTGAAACTGGTCGGCTCGCGGGAGGCCGGAAACCGCGACTACATCGCGCGGATCGACGCGGCGATCGCGGCGCACCGGCTGGAAGACACGGTCGAATTCCTGGGCTTGGTCGACGAAGACCAGCTGTCAGCGCTGTATGGCGAGGCCGACGCGCTGATGCAGCCGTCCTATCACGAAGGCTTCTGCCTTCCGATCCCCGAGGCCTATGCCCATGGCTGCCACGTGATCACCTATGACAATTCCAACCTGCCAGACGTGGCGGGTGGAATGGGCCGCGTCCTGCCGACCGGGGATGTCGCGGCACTATCCCGGGCGATCGCGGATTTCGTGCGCGCCCTGGACAGTGCGGGGCGCGCGGACGGTTCGGCCATGATCGACACGGACAGTGGGCGTAAACCATGGCGCCAGCTGCAGGAGGATGTCCGCGCCTATGCCGCCCGCTATTCGCCCACGGCGTTCGGCCCAGCCTTCCGCGACGTGGTGGAGAAACTGCTGCAAGCGCCCCCCCAGGCCGGACTGAGCCGGCTGGCCCCCGACATACTGTTCGGCAATCGGCGGGCCTTCACGGTCAGGCCGGCCGATCTTACGATCAAGGATGTCTACGACAGACCCGAGCTCGCGGTGCGCCAGAACGGCAGCATCGAGTACGGGCGCGAACGGCACGGCGGCGTTTCCGAGGATCTCCTGTTCTTCGGCCCCTATATCGACGTGCCGGCGGGGCGCTGGCAGGTGCAGGTGGATGCCGATCTCGACGGCGAATGCCTGCTGCGGCTGACCCGCGATTTCGGCAATTTCGTGCATGAGGAGAGGATCGGCCCCGGCGCTTCCGTCTTCGAGTTCGAGGCCAACGGGGATTTCGAGAAATTTGAGACCACGCTATTCCTCTTGCCGGAGACGCGGGCGATCTCGTTGCGCGGCATTGGCCTGAAACGCCTGGATTAGGCGCGCTTATCGAACCCCAGCCTCAGCTCCTTATGCCCGTCCATGAAGAATGAGCGGGCGTGCTTCGGCTCGGCCAGCAGGCGCAGATTGTCCATGCGGCGGGCGATCTCCTCCAGCATGATGGTCAGGTTGCCGCGCGCTTGGTTGATGCCCAGGCAGAAATGCGGGCCGCCGCCGAAGGTGCGATAGTTGCGGCGGGTCGCCGCGAACGGGCGGGTGATGTCGAATTCGTCCGGCCGCTCGAACAGGCCGGGGTCGCGGTTGCAGGCCGCCAGCACGCAGACCACCTTACCGCCCTTGGGTATCTTCTCCCCCGCCAGTTCCATGTCCTGCTTGGCGGTGCGGCGCAGATACGAGACCGGGTTGCGGTAGCGCAGGATCTCGTCGACCGCGTTCGGGAGCAGCGACAGGTCTTCCTGCAGCATGCGGTACTGGCCGGGATGGGCGGCGAAATCCACCATCGCCCAGCCCAGCGTGTTGCGCGTCGTCTCGATACCGCCGGTAATCAGGTTGTTGAAGAAGCGGCCGAACTCCCGGTCGGTCAGCTTCTGCCCGTCGATCTCGGAATTCAGCACGTCCGCCGTCATGTCATCGCGCGGGTCGGCGCGATGATCGGCGGCGAGCGCCTCGCCGAAATCGATCAGTTCGCCCGAAGCGACGAAGCCGGCCGTGCGGTTCTCGGCAAAGTCCGGGTCGCTGGCCAGGGTCAGCGTGTTGGTCAGGTTGACCACACGCTCGAAATCCGCCGGCCGCACCCCCAGCAGCTTGAACATCACCAGCATCGGCAGCTTGATCGCCACCTCGGTGATGAACTCGCACTCGCCGCGGTCGATCACCGCGTCGACGATCGCCTTGGCGTCGGCCCGCATCTCGGGCTCGCGCTGGGTCAGGCGGCTGGGGCGGAAGGCATATTCGACCAGGCTGCGATACTGCCGGTGGCGCGGCGGGTCCATGAAGGTGAGCGACTCCTGCTGCTCGGGCAGCAGGAAATCCGGCATGTCCTCCAGCAAGGGGCCGAAATTGTTGGTGAAGAGCTCGGTCGAGCGCAGGACGAAATCGATGTCCGCCTGCTGGAACAGCAGCCAGTGGCCGCCGGTGGCGTACTGATCCTGCTGGTAGAGGATACGGTGCTCGCCGCGCAGCTCATCGATATAGGCGCGCGGCGTGCCCTCCGCGAAGGTGTCGAGATCGAGCAGCGGCTTGAACGGGCATTCCCCCATGGCGTCCCCCAGCGTTTGCCGACATCAATAACATCTCAGCCCCTGTAATCCGAGGATTGCAATTGCGTTCACTCCCGTGAGGTGGCGAGCCAAAAACCATGACCTTGGTCCGGGGGAATTCTGGTCACCAGCGGTACCGCTGCACGGGATGGGGAACTATTGGGTTATCTTATAGACGATACCCAGGTTTCCTTTGCCCCCGTAGGTGGTGGTGCCATAGAGATTTCCAGCCGTGTCGATTGCCACGCCTGCGTTCGTTGCCGGGTTGGCACCGTCATTACAGGCAGTCTGGGCACAAAAGCTGTAGGTCACTCCGTAGGCTTTTTTCACCGTATCGTAACGGAAGAGCACACCGCGACCGCTGGTATTGCCGCCCGCGCTGGTCGTTCCGTAGATGATGCCCTTCGCGCTGATCGCGAGTGCGCCGTTGGGCCGTTGGCCGTCCGTACAGAAGGACAAGGTACAGAACTTACGCACCACTGAATAAGTTTTGCCCGTGATTTTGTAGAGAACACCGCCGTTGGACGATCCGCCGCCGTAACTCGCCACGCCGTAAATATTGCCGGCCCTGTCCATCACCAAGCCACCGCGCGGATATCCGCCGTCGGGGCAACCGGAAAGCCGGCAAAATGAGTATAGCGTCGTGATACGGTGTGTCGCGATGGACACCTTGAAGAGCGTACCGTAGCCATTGGCGCCGCCATAGTAGGTCACGCCATACAAGTTGCCTTTGCCGTCGTTTAACAGCCGTCCATCGGGGCGCTGCCCGTCAATGCAACTCGCGCTCGCGCAGAAGCTGTAGACGTAGGACAATCTTTGGGTCGTCGGGTCTATCTTATACAGCAACCCGTAGCCTTGCTTGCCGCCATTATAAGTAAGTCCATAAACCGTCCCGGCCTTGTCGACTACAACGCTGCCTTCCGGCTGGTCCCCATCGACACAGATGCTTGCGACGCTGTTCGAGCAGAATGAGTGCAGGACCGTCACGGCCCCCGCAGGAGAAATCTTGTATACCGCGCCTCTCTCACGCGATCCCCCCATCGACGCGGTCCCGTAGAGATTGCCTTTCGTATCAAGCGTGATGTCGGACTGAGGATAGAATCCGTCGGTACAACCGGACAAATCACAGAATTCATGCAGTCGTGTGAACACGTTCTTAGGCGTGATCTTGAAGACGGAGCCGTAAGGGTTCTGGGTATAGCTGCCGGTTCCCTGGGTCGTGCCGTAGATATTTCCCGCGGCATCCAAGGCCGGCGTGCCCATCGGCAAAGCACCGTCAGTGCAGTAGTTATCCGCGCAGAAGGCGTACACAACCGTCAGTTTTGCCGCCGTCGCCGACTGAGCCGGGGGAAGAACAGCTGACACCGCAATGGCCGCCAGTACTGCAAACCGAAATAGGGTCTCGCGGATCGCACACGCACCGCCCAAATTCCCTCGCATAGTTTATCCCCTTTCAGACGCAACAATTACTTAAGACCCAAAGCGGGCACGCATGCCGCGATGATACATCCAGGAGAAAACAAAAATATTAGCGATTTAGAATCAGCACATTTATTATGAATTACCCAGATTAGATGACATTTCGATGCGAAAAGATCGGCCCCTCGAAAATCTCAGCGGTCAAGAAGGAAAAATTAGTACCTCGGATGTATTGCCGCCCACTGCACAGTTCAGGCAGCTACCGGCCAAGTCTTGTTTCGAGGCGCTCGCGGCAACGTCGACAACACTCTCGCCCGCACTATCCGAAGTTTGCGATTGCGCCCGGCCGCACGAACCGGCACGCTTCTATCGTCTAAAAGATAGGCTCATGGGGAGGACGCAAGATGGCGACGGAATTCGACCTCGTCATTCGCGGCGGAACGGTGGTGGACGGCAGCGGCGGCGCGCCGTTCGAGGCCGATGTGGCGGTAGCGGATGGCAGGATCGCCGCGCTGGGCCGCGTCGCCGGCAGCGGAGCGGAGGAGATCGAGGCCCAAGGTCGGATCGTCACCCCCGGCTTCGTCGATCTGCACACCCATTACGACGGGCAGGCCACCTGGGACAGCCGGCTGGCGCCATCATCCCTGCACGGCGTCACCACCGCGATCATGGGCAATTGCGGCGTCGGCTTCGCGCCGTGCCGGCCGCATCAGCGCGACCTGCTGGTCAGGCTGATGGAGGGAATCGAGGACATCCCGAATGTCGTGCTGACCGAGGGCCTGCCCTGGAACTGGGAGACCTTTCCGGAATATTTCGACAGCCTCGCGGCCCGGGAATACGACATCGATATCGGCGGCTACATCCCGCACGCGGCGCTGCGCGTCTATGTGATGGGCCAGCGCGCCTTCGACCAGGAGCCGGCGACGGCGGACGATCTGGCGGCCATGTCGGCCATCGTGCGCGAGGCGGTTCAGGCCGGCGCCTTCGGGCTGGGCACCTCACGAACCATCTTCCACCGCTCAAGCGACGGGCAATCGGTGCCGTCGCTGCGCGCGACCGAGGAGGAGCTGACGGCGCTGGCCACGGCGCTGAAATCGGCCGGCCCGTCGATCCTGCAATACGCCGTTGACTGGGAGGACGCGGCGACGACCTTCGGCGGCATCCGCCGGGTGCTGGAACGGTCGGGCTGCCCGGTCGCGTTTTCGCTGGTCCAGGCCAATGCCGTTCCGAACAACTGGAAGCAGGTGCTGGCGATGACAGCGACGGCCAACGATGACGGGCTGCCGATCTCGGTCCAGGTCATGCCGCGCGCCATCGGCATGCTGCTGGGCTATGAGCTGACCTTGAACCCGTTCTGCACCACCGACAGCTACAAGGAAATCGCCCATCTGGGGCTGGAGGAACGGCTGGCGGCGCTGCGCACGCCGGAACTCAGGGCGCGGATGATCGAAGAAGCGACCGACCCCAACCCGAAGAACCCGCTGGCGACCTTCGTGCGGGATTTCGAGCGCATCTATCCGCTGTCGGAGCCGCTGAATTACGAGCCTGCGCCTGAGGCCAGCATCGCAGCCGAAGCCCGGCGGCGCGGGGTGACGCCGGCGGCGCTGGCCTACGACATGCTGCTGGAAAAGGACGGGCGCAACATCCTGTTCGTCGCCACGGTGAACTACGCCGAGAAGTCGCTGGATGCGACGATGGAGATGCTGCGCCATCGCGACACCGTGCCCGGCCTGGGCGATGCCGGGGCGCATCTGGGCGTGATGTGTGATGCCACCTATTCCACCTTCATGCTGACCCATTGGGCCCGCGACCGGACGCGGGGCGAGCGCCTGACCCTGCCCTATGTGGTGAAATCGCTGACCCGCGACACCGCCAGGGTGATCGGGCTGAACGATCGCGGGCTGGTCGCGCCGGGCTATCGCGCCGATCTCAACGTGATCGATTTCGACCATCTGAAGCTCAACATGCCCAAGGTCGTGCACGACCTGCCGGCCGGCGGGCGGCGGATACTCCAGCGCGCCTCAGGCTATGACGCGACCATCGTCAACGGGCGGATCATCAGCCGCGACGGCCAGGAAACCGGCGCGCGGCCGGGCCGGCTGGTGCGCGGGCCGCAAGCCGGCCCAAGGCAGTGAAGGAAACCTCCATGTCCTA
>Ga0105238_10006289_pt1 | contig 11803 bp, 9 predicted proteins | sample KBSC34metaG_FD_81526 | JGI IMG/M metagenome (GOLD analysis project Ga0105238, IMG submission 81526) | Corn rhizosphere microbial communities from Kellogg Biological Station, Michigan, USA - KBS C3-4 metaG | ecosystem: Host-associated > Plants > Roots > Rhizosphere > Soil | place: Michigan, USA... | reverse complement strand
CGGAAGCGCCGTATCCGCAAGAGAAATGTTTGCCAGAGTTGATTGAAGATCAGGTCGCGATAACGCCACAAGCACTGGCGATTGTGAATGAGCAAGGGCAGCTAAGTTATCAGGAACTAAACTAACGCGCAAATCAGCTGGCGCATTATCTAAGAACTCTGGGCATTGGGCCTGAAGTGAGAGTTGGTATCTGTTTAGATCGCTCGCCGGAAATGATCGTCGGCATTCTGGGAATTTTGAAGGCCGGTGGGGCCTATGTGCCGTTGGACCCAACTTATCCCGCCGAGCGGCTGAGTTATATGCTGCAGGACTCCCAGTCCCAGGTGCTCTTGACGCAGCAACGATTGCATTCGCAACTGCCTGAATTCTCCGGAACTGTAGTGGAAGTGGACCGCCAGTGGCCGGAGATCGCGCGCAATAGCGCACAAGACCCGAATACAATCACCACGCCGGAAAATCTGGCTTACGTCATCTATACTTCGGGGTCTACCGGCAAGCCGAAAGGTGTGGCTATTTGCCATCGCAGCGCAGTCGCATTTCTGAGCTGGGTGCATCAGGTGTTTTCAAGAGATGATCTGGCAGGAGTGCTGGCATCAACCTCTATTTGTTTTGATCTATCTGTTTTTGAAATTTGTGCGCCGCTCAGCTGCGGTGGTTCAACTATCGTCGTAAAGAACGCTCTGGCCCTGGCGGAACTCTCTGCAGAAGCGGCCCAACAAGTGAAACTTCTCAATACGGTCCCTTCAGCCATGCGGGAATTGGTGCGGATGAAAGCTGTTCCGGCTTCAGTCCGTGTCGTCAACCTGGCTGGCGAAGCCCTCCCCGGCGATCTGGTAAGTGAGATTTACCAGGTAAGCGAAGTAAAGCAGGTTTTCAACCTCTATGGACCATCGGAAGACACCACGTATTCCACTTACGCGCATATTCCGCGCACTCACGACGTGATTCAAGTACCTATTGGCAAACCCATAACAAACACGCAAGCCTATGTTCTTGATGAAAGGATGGAGCCGCTTCCCATTGGCGCGCCCGGTGAACTTCTGATTGGTGGCGAAGGGCTGGCGCGAGGATATCTCAGTCAACCTGCGCTTACGGCGGAACGCTTTGTGCCGGACCCATTCAGCAAGCGCGAGGGCGCTCGGCTGTACCGCACGGGTGATTGGGTGAGATGGCGTGCCGATGGAACGCTTGATTTCCTGGGACGAATCGACCATCAGGTCAAGATCCGCGGCTACCGCATTGAAATGGGTGAAATTGAAGCTGCTCTTCGCGATTTAGAAAAAGTGGAACAGGCAGTGATTGTGGCGCGCGAAGATGAACCAGGAGAGAAGCGTTTGGTGGCTTATGTGGTGGCCCGTAAAGAAATCGAGCCGCAGGAATTGCGAGATTCTCTCAAACACAACCTACCCGAGTACATGATACCGGCCGATTTTGTGATCTTGGAATCCATGCCGCTGACACCGAATGGAAAAGTAGATCGTCGCGCTTTGCCTGCACCCGCGAAAAACATGCTTCGGTCGGAGAATAACTATGTTGCTCCCCGAACCGACACAGAGTCCCTGTTGGCACAGATATGGTCTGAAATACTCGGTCTGGAGCGCATTGGTGTAGAGGACAATTTCTTTACGCTCGGAGGACACTCGTTGCAGGCTACTCGCGTGGTAGCGCGCATGAGAGATGCCCTTAAAATGGATGTTCCCCTGCCGCTATTGTTTCAGGCCACCACGATCGCCAAGCTGGCTGAAGTAGTCGAACAACTGAAGCAGGAGAACGCAGCCGGCAGGTCAGCGGCGGCATTGCCTCAGATTGAGCCTGTAGATCGCGACGCGGTCTTTGTACTCATTGATGAAGATTAGGAAAACCGCACAAATGTAATTCGATTGTGAAGCCTGACTGAAAGTCGCATACAATATGGTGGCTTTAGGGAGCGCCCATGGATACTTTGCTACAAGACATACGCTACGCTGTACGCATACTGCTTAAGAATCCTGGTTTTACGTTGGTGGCTATTCTCACGCTTGGACTCGGCGTAGGCGCTAATACTGCAATTTTCAGTGTCGTAAATACAGTCTTGTTACATCCTTTGCCATACCGGGACGCTGACCGGTTGGCCAAGGTGATCACTTCCAATCGCGGGTTGGGAACTCGCGATATCGGCCTGTCTGTCCCGGAATGGGATGATCTGAATCAGAGGGCAGACGTCTTTGAGGACGTTAGCGTCACGTGGCCTGCCAGCGCCAATTTGACTGGCGCACAACATCCTGAACGCCTGGAGATGCTCGGCGTCAGTCCCAATTATTTCTCCATGCTCGGCGCCAAGGCAGAGCTAGGGAGGCTCTTTGGGCCTCAGGACAAAGCCGAAGGATTTGCCGAAGCTGTAGTGATTAGCGACAGCCTTTGGCAACGCGCGTTCGGTAAAGATCCTAACGTTCTGGGGCGGCGGCTCCAACTCGATAACGATCCTTATACGGTCGTCGGAGTTGTGGAGCCTGGCTTCCGGCACCCAGGACGGACGCTTGCCGGTGACGTAGAAGTGTGGGCCACGGCCGGATTTCACGGCAACCCATTTCCAACGCCTGCTCGCGGCTTGCGCTTGTTGCCCGGAGCAATTGGACGCCTGAAGGCCGGAGAAACATGGAAGCAAGCGCAGGAGAAACTGGATAACTTCTCCAGCCGGTTGCGGGCCGACTATCCGAATGATTACCCCGCGCGTTCGCAGTGGTCAATAGAGCTAGAGCCATTAAAGGAATCGCTGGTAGGCAAGGTGCGTCCTATGCTGCTCGTGCTGTTGGGCGCTGTGATTCTTATTATCTTGATTGCCTCGGTGAACATTGCCAATCTTCTTTTGGCCAGGGCCTCCACCCGGCAGCGGGAAATGGCCGTACGGCAGGCCTTGGGCGCCAGCCGAATGCGGATGATTCGGCAGATGCTTACGGAGTCCATCATTCTTTCTTTGGTGGCTGGAGCTGCGGGCGTTTTTACCGCCATGTTTGCGCTGAATTCCCTTATTCGCTTTGTGCCGGCTAAAGTACCCAGGTTGACTGAAGTGCATATTGACTGGGTGATGCTGCTCTTTGCGCTTCTGGTTTCCCTGATTACCGGCGTGATCTTTGGTCTGGCGCCTGCGTTCCAATCCGCCAGGACGGACGTGATTGAGGCTGTCCGCGAAGGAGCACACGGCTCCGGCTACAGCGCCAAGACCAGCCGCATGCGGAGCACGCTGATTGTTTCTGAAGTGGCGCTGGCAGTGATGCTGATGGTGGGCGCCGGGCTGCTGATGCGGACTTTTTGGGGATTGCTCCAGGAAGATCCGGGGTTCAATCCAGTCCACGTGATGGCCGCCAACATTTGGATTCCAGTCCCAAACGATCCGACAACTGATCCATACTCCAAACCGGGAGTGATCACGACCTTTGCGCAGGAGATGCTGAGGCGCGTCTCGGTACTTCCCGGAATTGAAACAGCGGCTGTCACGACAGACCTTCCGGTTACCGACTCATCCTTCAACGCCACACTTACGATCGAGGACCACCCGATAGACTCTGCTCAAGACCTGAGCTGCCGGCGCAGCAGCGTGAGTTCGGACTATTTCAAGGTAATGCAGGGAGTTTTGATCAGCGGGCGTTTCTTTACTGATGCTGACACTGTCGGCAAAGATGCGGTGGCGATCATTGATGAGACTTTTGCCCACCGCTTTTGGCCTAACCAGGATCCTCTAGGAAAACGCATCCGTTATGGCCGCAATGTGAATGCCCAATGGCAAAACATTGTAGGCGTGGTGAACAACATCAAGACTGACGGGCTGGACGCGAAAAAAGTTGTTCCGCACGTTTACTCCGCGTTTTACCAGGTGCCGAACCTGCGGGACATGAAAGTCGTGGTTCGCACATCCTTGCCGGCCAGCGCTCTTGAACCGCAAATCAGGCATGCAATTCAGTCAGTGGATCCGTCTTTGCCGGTATTTCAGGTGCAAGCCATGACTGAGGTTATCGGCACCACGCTGGCTCCTCGTCGTTTCTCCGCCGAGCTGGTTGGTGTTTTTGCGGTGGTGGCGCTGCTGCTCTCGTCCGTCGGCATCTACGGCTTGCTGGCGTATATGGTCGGTCAGCGCAAGCATGAGATTGGTATTCGCATGGCGCTCGGCGCGCAGCCGTTCCACATTCGTAAGCTCGTCCTGAGCCAGGGAGTGATGCTCGCAGGCGTTGGAGTACTGGTGGGAATACTCTTCGCGGGACTTAGTGCTCCCTTGATCTCGAGCTTGCTCTATGGTGTGCATCCCATTGACCCGTTGGTCTTTCTTAGCGTCCCTGCAGTGCTGGTTGTGGTGGCGGTCGTGGCCAGCTACGTTCCGGCGATGCGCGCGAGCAAGGTGGATCCACTCGTAACACTTCGGCAGTAATGTTCCGAACCTGACGGGGTCAGATAGTTTGGTGGATTAATAGCCGGACGGCAGGACCATTGTTGCTTGAGAAGAGACTGCCGGGGCGAATCCTTTTACATCGCATTCATGAGCTATGGATGGAGTTGTTCTGAACCGCAAAGCCCGGAGATCCCGATGCATTAAGAGGCGGCGGTTCGATCCCTGGCAGGTTCACCATCTTTCGAATCGGGCGAGCGGCACGCTGATTCGTCACTTCCTGAGCGTTCCTGATGCCAGCGTCGGTTAACCGAGGCCCTGCTCCTGCATCTTTTTTCTCAAGCTCAAGGGCCGCATGTCGGTCCATACTTCCTTAATATATGCAAGGCACTCCTCTTTAGTGCCGCTCTTTCCTGCATCCTTCCATCCCAACGCATTTTCCCGATTGGCCGGCCAGATTGAATATTGCTCTTCATGGTTGACTACAACTTTGTAGATAGTTTTGTCTTCGTTGTTATCGCTCATGGTAATTCTCCAGGATAAGATTCCACTGCACAGGAAAGTCGCCGTTTTAATCTGCTTCGCCAAACGTCTTGCGATCAACAAAAGCTCTCAGCCTGCGTGAGCGCGAAGGATGGCGCAATTTGCGCAGCGCCTTTACTTCAATCTGGCGAATACGCTCGCGCGTTACCTGGAAGTTCTGTCCCACCTCTTCCAATGTGTGTTCAGAACCATCTTCCAGGCCAAAGCGCATTTTGATGATCCGCTCTTCCCGCGGGTTCAGCGTGCGCAGAACGTTGGCAGTCTGCTCTTTCAGGTTCACCCGGATCATCGCTTCCGCAGGCGAAACGCCGGTTGTGTCCTGAATGAAGTCGCCCAGCCGGGAATCTTCTTCTTCCCCCACACGGCTCTCCAGGGAAATAGGCTGCTGTGCGATCTTCAACACTTTGCGCACGCTCGAAACCGGAATATCCATGCGCTGCGCAACTTCTTCCGACGTCGGCTCACGTCCGAGCTCCTGCACCAACTGGCGGGAGGCGCGAAGCAGCTTATTGATGTTCTCAATCATGTGGACGGGCACGCGAATGGTGCGGGCCTGGTCTGAAATCGCCCGCGTTACTGCCTGGCGGATCCACCATGTGGCGTAGGTCGAAAACTTGTACCCACGCCGATACTCGAACTTGTCCACAGCCTTCATCAGGCCCATGTTGCCTTCCTGGATCAAGTCGAGAAACTGCAGCCCACGATTGGTATATTTCTTGGCGATTGAGACGACCAGGCGCAGGTTTGCTTCCACAAGTTCACGCTTGGCGTATTCCGCGTCCACGTTTCCCTGCGTGATCTCCCGTTGCGTGCGGCAAAGCTCCTTGTAGCTGACGCCGGCTTCCTGCTCCAGTTGCTTCAGATCTGAAAAACAGCTTTTCTGCTGGCGCTTGTACTCAGCGCGATGTTCTTCGTTGCGCGTCCCTTCAATTTTCTTTTCCAGCCGTTGCGCCTGCCGGTCCAGTGAACGCATGGTGTCCGTGGTGGTGGTAACAAGATCGATCAGCCGTTTTCGTTCTTGCGGGGTGTACTTGAAACCGCGTATGACTCGGGAGACGCCGATCTTTTCACGTCCCAGCTTCCACTGGCACCGGCGATACGGCTTGGGATTCTGCTTGCGGCTGATGCCTGCGAGTTTATCCTCGAGCTTTTGCGCTTTGTTATAGTGTTCCACCATCTTTTCAATCTCATTGATGGTGGCCTGAGTGCGCGCAGAAAGAATATCATCGGTCACGTCTTCTTCATTAAAGACCACAACTTCTTTAATGGATCGCGTACCTGATTCAAGATCGGCGCCAAGGGCTTTGATTTCCCGGATCACGATTGGACAGCGTGAAATAGCCTTGAGCACCCGGAGATGGCCGCGTTCAAATCGTTTGGCGATCTCGATTTCTCCCTGGCGCGTAAGCAGGGGCACCGTGCCCATTTCACGCAGGTAGAGCCGTACGGGATCGCTGGTTTTATCCAGCACGCCCGGCGCAATGCTGGTATCTACTTCTTCCTGATCATCGAGGCCGAAGCCGGTTTTTCTGCGGCGTTGTGAAGGCAATTCGCCCTCAGTTAAATCAATGCCTTCGGTATCCAGCGTCATTACCAGGTCATCGATGTCATCCGCGGAGGGCACCTCGGCGCCAATAAAACTGCTGGCTTCATTGGGGGTGAGGTATTCCTTGTCCTCGTCTTCAGGGTCTACTTGTTTCCAATCAGGATCGAATTTGTCGTGGGTGGCCAACAGTGATTTACCTCTCGCGTTTTGGGCGAGCAAAGATTACTGGCAGGGAACGTACAAATTGGCGAGTGTTGGCCATATTCATGCGATCCCATCCAGGAGATGGTTTAACCGCCATAGGACTTAATCGGCAGCGCGTCACGGTTCGTGCTCAGTTGAACGCAGTTACTCAGGGGTTGATAAAAACCCCGGGAATTGCTTTCACAGTTTCTGTTATCAGTCTGCGGACACCGGCTTGATGCCAAGCGAATCGATTTCCTTGAGAATGGTCTGAAGCCTCTGCTCCAGCTGTCTTTTGGTTCGTGGTTTTCTTTCTGTTCTTGTAAATTGCCCATAATTGGCAATGGAGCGCCGGTAAAAGTCGGCCGTTTTTACCAGCAGGTCAGCCTTAGGATCATTTTGGGTGGACATGATTCTATTCTATAGGAGAATCTGTCAAGTGCATCTCTAAATAAGAACGGTTTTTGGCGGCAAAAACCGCCAAAAACCAGAAAATGGAAGCGATTGGATTCTAGACCGTGTAGCGCTGAAAGACCTCTCCCGGAAGACGAACCATCCTGGAGCCCGGCTTAATCGGCTCCGGCCGCATGCTGGAAACGTCCACCGGCATGGCGCGCTCTTCCCGGATAAGACCGGTTTCAACGTGCCCGCGGCGCATCTTTAGCTGCAGGGTGCGCTCGATTCTGGCCAGGTCAGAACGCTCCACTCCTGAATAGAACGTGATGGCAGAGCCTGTTGCTCCGGCCCTTCCCGTCCTACCCACACGATGAATGAAGTCTTCCGGTATCGCCGGCAGATCGTAATTGATGACTTGGGCAATATCGTCAACGTGGATTCCTCTAGAAGCAACGTCCGTGGCCACCAGAACACGGGATGTCCCATGTTGAAAGGCCGTTAAAGCGCTGTTCCGCTGTGACTGGCTTCTGTCGCCATGTAGTACGCTTACAGCCATCCCCTGGCGGTTCAGCTTTTCAGCCAGTCGCTCAGTGGCTCGCTTAGTGCGGACAAAAATCAAAGTCCGTCCAGTTTCCTCATTCAGCAGGCGCTTAAGCAGAGATAGTTTCTGGTCGGCATGAACTTCATAAGCAGTCAAATTCACTGATTCAGAAGACCGCTTTGTCGAGCCAAAAGCCAGTCTGACGGCGCCGCGGGCGTAGTCGTCAACCAGATGTTCAACAGAGGCTTCCAGCGTAGCGGAGAAGCACAGGGTCTGGCGTTGCTTCGGCAACCGGCTCACAATCCTGCGGATGGCTGGGATAAATCCCATATCCAGCATTCTGTCCACTTCGTCCAGCACCAGGATTTTTATTCCGGTGAGCGAAATCAATTCCCGATCAAACAGGTCTTCAAACCTGCCGGGTGTTGCGATGATGAGCTTGGCTCCCGAGCGGACGGCGCGCAGTTGTGATTTTTCCGCAACGCCACCAATCAGCAGCGCTGCCGGCGGCAGTTTCTTGCCGCGCAATTGTTCGTATTGCTTGCCAATTTGCAGCGCCAGCTCTCGCGTGGGCACCAGAACCAGGGCTCCAGGCCGCGATTCAGTCTGCTGCATGAGCTTATCCATGACGGGAACCAGGAAGGCAAGGGTCTTGCCAGTGCCGGTCTGGGCTGTGGCGACAACGTTTTTACCGCCGACGGCATGCGGAATAGCTGCTGCCTGGACTTCAGTTGGGGTTACAAATTCGGACGCACGAAGGCGGTCCTGTAGATATGGAGATATGGGAAGTTCTTTAAACGTAGACACTTAGAGTTTTTTGCTTTCTTTGATCGGCGGCGGGTTGCTGGCAGAGACGTTTTTCAAAACGTCAGGGCAGAGTGATCTCATGCCGATATTTTCAATTTTCGCCGTAGACAATCGGAGGTAAGTCAGTGTGGGAATCCTGGACCAGATCTCGATCTTGAGGAGCCCTGCAACCGCGGATCTAAAGCAAGATCAGTATAGCACAATTTTGGTGCAATCCATCAGAAGCATATGATTAAGGTTTACTACTTTGCTATCAGGTGCATGGATGCTCACAACAGCATTTCGCTCTTCAATTTTTGATATCCGGCCTGGATTAGTCTGCGCAATTCTTCAAACCAGTCAGCGTTGGCGCTGGTGAAGTTAAAGCAAGCCTGCCCCTGCATGGTCTTCTTCAGCGACGGGGAAATTCGGTCCCCAAGGTCAGGAAACATATAGAGAGCGGGAAGGTAGAAGCTGACATAGTTTTTTTTGATTTTGGCGCCGGCAAAGAACATGCGCCGGCCATACAGGCTGGAAGAATGAGTTTCCAGATAGCAGTTTCCCGGCTTGTCCGTGCGGATGGCTAATTCGCTCTCATATGGCTTCAGCAGCTGCCGCAAGACGGTAAAGACCGCATTATGCCCTTCTACTTTGGCAGTCGCGGTCCCATTATTCTCAAAAGCCATTTCGTATCCTGGGCTGAAAACTTAAAAGCCAGCCGGTTCCCGAATCCAAAATCTCACGTCACAATCTGATCAAATCGACCACATCTTCAAAGGCTCGGCAGTTCAATGGTTCCCTGATGCTTTCGTTCCTGAATGTGGTCCCAGACAAGCTTGTCGGTCAGAAAAGATACCTGCTTGCGCGAGAGTTCTGCGTTTTGCTGCAATGATTCAGTGCGGATGGCGTACCGTTGTCCGCATTTGCCGCAGACAACGGTTTCCATAGGTGTCTCATTGGGGGCAGCTTCTGCTGTTCCTCTCATACGCCTTGCTACGTTGGGTTTTACCAACGCGGTTCACGACGCTGACGCGGGCCGCGATCATTCCCGCCACGGTCATTGCCACGTCCGCGGCCACCGCCACCGCCACCAAACCCGCTGCGCGGAGCTTGTGGGCGTGCTTCATTGACTGTAAGTGCTCGTCCGCCGGAGTCTTTACCATTCAGCGCCGCCATTGCCTTTTCTGCTTCATCGTCATTGGGCATTTGGACGAAACCGAAACCGCGGGACCGGCCTGTGTCACGATCGGTGGCAACCGATGCACTATCAATGGCCCCAAAAGGCTCGAACAGCGCCCTTAATTCGGGTTCTGTCATGTGGAATGAGAAATTGCCGACGTAAATCTTCTTCACTGCGACTCCTTGTCGTGGTGCTAGTGTGGTGCTGTTCTCAGCAGAAATAGGCAGGACGAAATGCGGAAAAGTGTCTATCTGAGTCGAGGACAACTAACTTCCTCTTAATACTACACCTTTGGGCGGAGCGCCGCCCAAAAGCGCCCTAAAAATCGTGAAAGCCGAATCCTTCAGGAATGCCTTCTTCGTTGTAGGTAACTGTCAGATCTTTGGGCTTTTCAGGAGCGTTAGGGTCGGTCTCCTGGTCTTGTGTCTTGCGTTGCAGCTTGCGTTGGGCTTTTTCAGCCTGTTTCTCCTGCCGCTGCCGCTCTTTTTGGCGCTTTGCAAAGGTGGTTCGAGAGCTTCCAGCCATGAGCACTCCTGATGTGTCAGATTTGTGTGAGGAGAGCCAAGCAGCCCGCCCTTTTCTCTATTGTACGTTATGCGCGCTCGTCACGCACGAACAGAAGGCAGTTTTACTCTGTTGTCGATTCAAGAAGAAATTTGAGTCTTCGTCCTTTCTTGCCTCGCGTTGCGAAAACAGCCCGTTATCCTGTCGCATCTTATTCATTATTGAGGATAAAAGGAGCGATTCACAATGGCCAAGACTGCTGCTGATGTATTGATTGAGGGATTAATCGATTGGGGAGTTGATGTTATTTTTGGTCTGCCGGGCGATGGCATTAACGGCATCATGGAATCTTTGCGGACCCATCAGGAGCAAATTCGTTTTGTCCAGGTCCGGCATGAAGAGGCCGCCGCCTTTATGGCTTGTGCCTATTCCAAGTTCACAGGAAAGCTTGGCGTGTGTTTGGCCACGTCCGGCCCGGGTGGCATTCACCTGCTCAACGGACTTTATGATGCCAAGCTTGATGGCGCTTCGGTTCTCGCCATTACAGGACTTCCGTTCCATGATCTGAGTGACACGTTCACTCAGCAGGACGTTGCGCTGGACCGGCTCTTCATGGACGTGGCCGCTTACAACACACGCGTAATGGGTCCAACTCATGTTGAAAACGTGACGGAACTCGCTTGCCGGACGGCTACCGTGTATCACAAAGTAGCGCACATAGCTTTTCCTACCGATATTCAGGACATGAAGGCGGAACGCAAGACTGCTTCCAAGCGCAATCTCGAGGGCCATGTGTCCCTTGTTCATGCCGACAGCGGACACTTTCCTAATGAATCTGATCTCCGGCGGGCCGCGGACGTGCTCAATGCCGGAAAGAAGATTGTCATTCTGGCCGGACAAGGCGCCCGACATGCCACGGACGCGCTGGAGCAAATTGCAGAGAAACTCGGCGCGCCCATTGTGAAACCGCTCTTGGGAAAAGCGGCTGTTCCAGATGACAGTCCATATACCACCGGCGGCATTGGACTTCTGGGCACTAAGCCTTCACAGGAAGCAGTGGAGAACTGCGACACGATGTTGATGGTCGGCTCATCGTTTCCTTATATCGAGTTCCTACCAAAGCCCGGCAAAGCAAAAGCGGTGCAGATAGACCTTGATCCGGTGCGCATTGGATTGCGGTATGACGTTGAAGTGGGCCTGGTGGGAGACAGCCGCAGGACACTGGAAGAGCTGCTGCCCCTGGTAAAGCGCAATGAGGATCGCGGCTTTCTGGAGGAAGCGCAGAAGGGAATGAAAGAGTGGTGGGAGCTGATGCACAAACGCTCTTCCAACATGGAAAAGCCGATGAAGCCGCAGGTGATTGCTCATGAGTTAGGGAAGCGGCTGCGCGATGATGCAATTGTCAGCTCTGACAGCGGCACCATTACAACCTGGTGGGCTCGGCATATTCTGGCCAGACGCGGACAGATGTACTCCTGCTCCGGCACGCTGGCCACCATGGCCTGCGGGCTGCCTTATACGATTTCTGCTCAGATCGCTCATCCGAACCGCCAGTGCGTTGCATTTGTGGGCGATGGCGGGTTCAGCATGTTGATGGCGGAACTTGTGACGGCGGTGAAATACAAACTGCCGATCATCGTTGTGGTGGTGAAGAACAACACTCTGGGCCAGATTAAGTGGGAGCAGATGGTGTTTCTCGGCAATCCGGAATTTGGCGTAGATCTCGCTCCAATCGACTTCGTGAAATTTGCGGAGTCCTGCGGCGCT
>Ga0105238_10006287_pt1 | contig 11805 bp, 10 predicted proteins | sample KBSC34metaG_FD_81526 | JGI IMG/M metagenome (GOLD analysis project Ga0105238, IMG submission 81526) | Corn rhizosphere microbial communities from Kellogg Biological Station, Michigan, USA - KBS C3-4 metaG | ecosystem: Host-associated > Plants > Roots > Rhizosphere > Soil | place: Michigan, USA... | reverse complement strand
GTCCCTCCACCGTCCGCCCCGCGAGAAAGGGCCGGTAGAGAAGGCCCGAGCCCTTCTCGTTCTGGCGGAAGATGTAGTCGAAGCGCTGCGCCAGCACCGCCAGTGTCTCCGGCGGCGCCCAGGCCTCGATGGGCTGCCTGTCGCGGCCCGTATTGAGAAACCGCAGATCGTCGATGCCGTGGGTATGATCGGCATGGTCATGGGTGAAGAGCACCGCATCCAGCCGCTTGATATCGGCGTCGAGAAGCTGGCTGCGCAGATCCGGTGAGGCGTCGATCAGCACGCTGGCGCCGGGCTGCTCGACATGCACCGAGACGCGCCGGCGGCGGTTGCGCGGATTTTCCGGATTGCAGTCGCCCCAGATATTGCCCACCAGCGGCACCCCCCCGGAGCCGCCGCAGCCCAGCACCGTTACTTTCATTGCTCGGTCCCCAGGGGGGTCGTCTTGGAAAACAGCCGGTGGAAATTCGCCGTGGTCTGGCGGGCGAATTCCGCCGGCTCGGTGCCGCGGAGCTCCGCCACCAGGGCGGCGGTATGCACGACGAAGGCCGGCTCGTTGCGCTTGCCGCGAAAGGGCATCGGCGCCAAATAGGGTGAATCCGTCTCCACCAGCAGGCGGTCGGCGGGAACCTGCTTGGCGATCTCGCGCAGGCTCTCGGCCTTGCGGAAGGTCACGATGCCCGAAAGGGAGATGTAGAATCCGAGCGCCAACGCGCGCTCCGCCAGGAATTCCGTCGAGCTGAAGCAATGGATCACGCCGGCGAGCCCGCCCTTGGCGGCCCCCTCCTCCAGCAAGGCGACGGTATCCTCATCGGCATCCCGGCTATGGACGATGAGCGGCAGGCCCGAGAGGCGCGCCGCCTCGATATGCCGGCGGAAGACCTCCTTCTGCCGCTCGCGCGGGCTGTGCTCATAGAAATAATCGAGGCCCGCCTCGCCGATGCCGACCACCTTGGGATGCACCGCCAGCTCCATCAGCCGTGCCGACCCCGCATCGGGCTCGCTCTCCGCCTCGTGGGGATGGATACCGACGGAGCACCAGACATTGCCGAAACGCTCGGCGATGGCCCTCACCCGCTCGAACTCCGTCAGCCGGGTGCAGATGGTGACCAGGGTTCCCACCCCCGCCCCGCGCGCGCGGGCCACGACCTCATCGAGCTCGCTGGCGAAGGTTTCGAAATCGAGATGGCAATGGCTGTCGACGAGCATGCGGGGATCGCCAGGGTTGTCAGGCCGCCGGCGTCTCGACGAAACGCGGGAAGACGCCGCTGGGCGCCGGCAAGGCCGTGCCGCCGGGAAGCGCCTGGTCCAGATTCGCGAAGCGCCGCGCGTCGGGCCCGACCGCGAGCTGATCCAGAAGCTTGCCGGCGCTCTCGGGCATGAAGGGCTGGATCAGGATCGCGATGCGACGCACCACCTCGGCCACCACATAAAGCACCGTGCCCATGCGCGCCTGATCGGTCTTGCGCAGGGCCCAGGGGGCCTGCTCGTCGACATAGCGATTGGCCGCGCCCACCACCTGCCAGATGGCCTCCAGCGCGGCATGGAATGCCTGGCGGTCGATCTCCTGGCCCGTCCGGCCATGCAGCGCCTTGGCCGCATCCAGCAGCGCCCGATCGGCCGCGCTGAATTCGCCCGGCACGGGCAATGTCCCGCCGCAGTTCTTGGCGATCATGGAGAGCACGCGCTGGGCGAGATTGCCCAGATCGTTGGCGAGATCGCCGTTCATGCGGTTGACCATGGAGCGATGGGAGAAATCGCCGTCATTGCCGAAGGGCATCTCGCGCAGCAGGAAATAGCGCACGGGATCGAGGCCGTAGCGCGCGACGAGCGCCCGCGGCTCGATGACATTGCCCAGGGATTTGGAGATCTTCTGTCCCTCGTTGGTCCACCAGCCATGGGCGAAGACACGCCGCGGCACCGGCAGGTCGGCCGCCATCAGGAAGGCGGGCCAATAGACGGCGTGGAAGCGCAGGATATCCTTGCCCACCATATGCAGATCGGCCGGCCAGAAGCGCTTGTAGCTTGCGCTCTCCATATCGGGAAAACCGGTCGCGGTGATGTAGTTGGTCAGCGCATCGAGCCAGACATACATGATATGGGCGGGATCGCCCGGCACCGGCACGCCCCATGTGAAGCTGGTGCGCGAGACCGAGAGATCCTTCAAGCCGCCGCGCACGAAGCTGGTCACCTCGTTGCGCCGGCTCTCCGGGGCGATGAAATCCGGATTGGCGGCGTAGAATTCGAGCAGCCGCTCCTGCCAGGCGCCGAGACGGAAGAAATAGCTGGGCTCCTCGACCCATTCGACCTCGGCGCCGGAGGGCGCGATCTTCTTGCCGCCGGGACTGGTGGTGAGCTCGTCCTCGGCGTAATAGGCCTCGTCCCAGACGGCATACCAGCCGGCATATTTGTCGAGATAGATCTCCCCGCGCTCGACCAACCGCTGCCAGATCGCCTGACAGGCGCGGATATGCCGCTCCTCCGTCGTGCGGATGAAATCGTCGTTGCTGAAGTTCATCGCCTTGGCGAGATCGCGGAAGTTCTGCGAGACCTTGTCGGTGAAGGCCTGAGGCGTCATGCCGGCGGCGACCGCTGACTTCTCCACCTTCTGGCCGTGCTCGTCGGTGCCGGTCAGGAACATCACGTCATAGCCGTCCAGCCGCTTGAAGCGCGCCAGCACGTCGCAGGCAAGCGTCGTGTAGGTGTGCCCGATATGCGGGGAATCGTTGACGTAGTAGATCGGGGTGGTGACGTAGTAGCGGCGCTCGGCCATGGTTCTCTCCAACGGGCGGCCCTTTTCCCATAGGCCGGCAAGCGAGGCAAGCGCGCGGGCCCGGGCGCACCAGGCAAGATGTGGGGTCGGATCAGTAGCTTCGGTAGATCCCCAGCTTCACCACCAGCGCCTGGCCCTGCTCGGCGAGCTTGCGGTCGGGATGGACGAACTGGACCATCGCCGGGGTCCAGAGCCCGGCGGCGAATTGCCGGTAGGCCTCGGTATATTGGGCGGCGACCTGCGCGCCCGCCCGTCCCGCGACCACCTGCTGGGCCAGCATCAGCACCGCCGCCGCGATGACGCAAATCTGCAACAGGCGGCGCCGGCTACCCCAGAGCCGGGCCAGCGAGGGCGCCAGCAGGATCAAGAGACCGACCTGGGCCATGGCGGTGAAGATGCTGTAGCGCACCGGCATCTCGCGATCGACGGCGATATCGACCCTGCCGGCCCCGGCGAGGGCCGCCATGAGGAAGCCGAAAAGCAGCATGCCGAGGGCGATGCGCTCGAGCCGGCTGCCGGGGCGGCCGAGCAGACCCCGCGTCAGGAGAAAGAACAGGCCGGCCAGGAGAATGACGGTGCCTACGGCCCGGCCGAACCAGACGAAGGCCCCGGCATGCGACCAGGGAAGGCCCAGAAACCGGATCGAATAGTCGAGCATGCGGGCCACGCGCAGCGGCTCCAGAGACCCCACGGCGGCATGGGTCCGCAGGCCCAGCACATAGACGGCGATGAAGGCGATGCCGACCGCCGCCACGGCGATCAGCCAGACCCGCCCCAGCCCGCCGCGCCAGGCCGCCCAGAGCAGCACCGGCCAGATGATGAGCCCGCCGGCGATGCCGAAGGCGGCCGCTACGCCCGCCAGCAACGCCAGCCCCCGGCGGAGATCGGCATGGCGCCCGCCCTCTCCCGCCCCGTCCAGCAGCGCCAAGGCGAAGACGGCGAAGGCGGCGGTATGAACATATTGGCCGAGCGCGGGCATGGTGCAGTCGACGACGATGTAGCTGGTCGCCAGCAGCAAAAGGACGATGAGGACAAGCATGACCCGCAAGCCCGCCGGCAGGGCCGCCGCCATGATCTCTCCGGCGATGACGATGATCATGCCGCCCAGGCAAAGCAGGCCGAAGACGATGAAGGGCACCGTATTGCCGGCGAACCAATCGATATCGGCGAGGAGCAGCAGGCGGGTGAAGATGAGACGGTGCTCGTTATGGGGAACCCAGAGATAGCCCCACCAATCCCCACGCAGCCAGAAATCCGCGTAGTGCTGGATGAATCCCAACAGATCGTAGACCGGCACCCGGATGATGGTCGCCCCGAGGTAGTAGCCGAAGAGCACGAGATAGCCGATGGCGATCAGCCCGAGGACCGCGAGGAACAGCCGGTCCCGGCCGTCCAGTACGGGTGGTGGATGCGGGATCGCGCTCACTGGTTTCTCTTGCAGGAGGAGGTGCGCATTTTCATGCCGCGGCAAGGCGCTGCACGCCCAATAGCGAGGAGATCCACACCTGGCGGCGGTCGAGGTTCACCGCTTCCACCAAGGTGAACTGCTGCCGCATCGCTTCGGCGAGATCGACCCAGCGGGCCAGGCTGACGCCCCGCCCGAGCCGGCTCATGGCGGCCCGTTCGCCAGCGAGGAATTCCGGCGGCTCGCCGCCGGCGGCGGCCAGCTTGATCATGCGGGTGAGCCAGCCCAGCAGCAGTTCCACCGCAAGACGATAGGATTCCTCGGCCCCGCTACGCGCCAGGCGGTCGGCCTGGCGATGCAGGGCGCCGGCATCCAGGCGCGGCAGCGCCAGGAGCAGGGCCGCCACCTCGCGATAGAGCTCCACTCCGCCGGCTTCGAGGATCGCCAGCGCCCGGCCGATACTGCCTTCCGCCAGGCCGGCGGCGAGCGCCCGGTCGGCCTCCGGCAGATCCGCCCCGCGCGCGGCGATGAGCTGCTGGATCGAAGCGGCCGGCAGCGGACGAAGGTCGAGGCGCCGGCAGCGCGAGCGGATGGTGGGCAGCAGACGCCCTGGGGCATGGCAAACCAGCAGCAGCACGGCCCGGGCTGGCGGCTCCTCCAGCACCTTCAGCAAGGCGTTCTGGGCATTGCGGTTCAGATCCTCCGCACCATCGACGATGACGACGCGCCAGCCGCCCTCCGACGGCGTGAGGCGGAGGAAAGCGATGGCGTCGCGGACATCGTCGACGACGATCTCGCTCCGTAGCTTGCCAGTCTTGGGATTGATCGCCCGCGCCAGGACTTTGAGATCGGCATGGCCGCCGCTGGCAACGCGCCGGAAGACGGGATGCTGGGGATCGAGGTCCAGCCCCGCCGGCGGCGGGGCGGCGAACAGCGCCTCGCTCTCGCCGGTCTCGCCGGCCAGCAGGAAGCGGGCGAAGCGATAGGCCAGCGTCGCCTTGCCGACCCCCTTGGGGCCGGTCAGGAGCCAGGCATGGGCCAGCCGGCCCGAGCGGGCGCTCTCGAGAAGGGCGCGCTCAGCGGGTTCCTGATCGACCAGCACCGGATTCTCCCGCGGCTCCATCACACGACCTCGAGCCCGAGCCTCGCCTTCACCGCGGCCCGCACCCGAGCCCAGGTGGCGGCCTCGTCGCCCGTGGCATCGATGACGACGCAGCGCTCGGGCGCTTCGGCGGCGATGGCGAGAAAGCCTTGCCGCAACGCCTCGTGGAACCGCCGGTCCATCCGCTCATAGCGATCCTCGGCGCCGGGCCGCGCGGCTGCGCGCCCGAGGCCCTGCTCGACCGGCAGGTCGAAGACCAGGGTCAGTGCCGGCTCGAGCCCGTCGATCACCGCCGCGCTGAGGGCCGCGATGAAGCTGCGGTCGAGACCTTGGCCATAGCCCTGATAGGCCATGGTCGAATCGGCGAAACGATCCGAGACCACCCAGCTGCCGGCGGCCAGCGCCGGCCGCACGGTGCGGCGCAGGTGATCGGCGCGGGCGGCGTTGTGCAACAGGGTCTCGGCCATGGGCGACCAGCGCCCGGCTTCGCCGGTGGTGAGCAGGCGGCGGATTTCCTCCGCGCCGGGGGAGCCACCGGGCTCGCGGGTCTCCACGACCTCGAGCCCCCGGGCGCGCAAGGCTGCCGCGAGCCGGCGAGTCTGGGTCGATTTACCGGCCCCCTCCCCGCCTTCGAAGGTGATGAATCGGCCGGGCTCAGCCAAAACGCCGTCTCAGCCCCGAAGCAGATATTTGGCGGCGGCCAGCATGCGGCCGAAGGCACCCAACCGCTCGACCGCCGCGGTGGCGACCAGGGGGACATCCACCGGCGCCATGCCCGGCGCCTCGATATGGAGCTTGCCGACCTCCTGCCCGGCGGCGACCGGGGCGGCGACCGGCCCCTCGAAGACCGCCGTCGCCTTGATCTGGCCGCGCGCATCCCGCGGCAGGGTCAACACGAGATCGGTCTTGGTGCCGAGCCCGACGGTCTCCGCCGCACCCAGCCAGACAGGGGCTGCCACCAGCGGCGCCTCGGCCTTGGCGAGCTTGTAGTTGTCGAAATTGCGGAAGGCCCATTGGTAGAGCTCCAGCGCCTCGTCGGAGCGCGACTGCTTCGAATCCAGCCCCTGCACCACCATGATGATCCGCCGGCCGTTCTGCACCCCCGAGGAGACGAGGCTGTAGCCCGGTCCCTCGGCATGGCCGGTCTTGATGCCGTCGGCGCCCACATGCTTGTAGAGCAGCGGATCGCGGTTGCCCTGCTTGATGCCGTGATAGGTGAAATTCAGCTCCGAGAAGTAGTGGTAGTACTCGGGATAGTCCGCGATCAGGTGGCGGGCCAGCACTTCGAGGTCCCGGGCGGTGGTGTAATGGTTCGGGTCGGGCCAGCCGTTCGAATTCACGAAATGCGTGCCCGTCATGCCGAATTCCTTCGCCTTGGCATTCATGCGCTCGGCGAAGCTCTCCTCGCTCCCCGCCATGCCCTCGGCGACGACGATGCAGGCATCATTGCCGGACTGCACGACGATGCCGCGCAGCAGATCCTCGATCTTGATGTTGTTGCCGAGCTCGACATACATCTTCGAGCCCTGCATGCGCCAAGCGCGCTCGGAGACGGGGAAACTGTCGGTCAGCTTCAGCTTGCCGCTCTTCAGCGCCTCGAACAGCAGATAGGCCGTCATCATCTTGGTCAGCGAGGCCGGCTCGATCCTGGCCTCGCCATTCTTGTCGATCAGCACGGCGCGGGTGTCGTAGTCGGTGATGTACAGCGTCTCCGCCGTGGTCTGGATATCCGCGGCCCGGGCCGCCAGAAGCGGGGCCACGACGACCGCCCAGGCGAAGGCGATGATCAGCGACAGGCCGAGCGGATGATGTTTCATGCGTCCTCTCATGACTCCAAATCCGGAGAGCGAGCCCCGGGCCGGGCGCCGCCCGGCTCCCGCATTACTCGACGATGATTCGGGCGTCTTTATGGCCCAGGGCCATCACCTGATCGAGCATCTGGTCCGCCTGATCCACCGTGCCGATCGGACCGACCCGGACACGATAGAATTTTTGCGCGCCCACTTGAACCGGGATCACGCGCGCGGCTCCGACCTTCCGCGACAGCTTGTCCTTGAGATGCTCGGCATTGGCGAGCTGCAGGAAGGACCCGGCCTGGATGTAGATATTGGTGGGATGCACCGGTTCCTGAACGACCTTGGGGCTGGGCTGCGGCAGCGGCACGCCGCCGAGGCCGACCGAGCTGGAGGCTGTGGGCCCCGGGGTTGGCACGGCCGCGATCACCGGGGCCGGTGGCGGCACCGCCGGCTGCACCTTGGTCGGCGCCGGGGCCAGCGGCGCTGCGGCGAGGGTCTGGGTCGTGACCTGGGGTGCCGGTGCGGCGGCGGGCTTCGGCACGCCCTCCTCCCCGGCGCCGAGACCGAGCGCCAGCTGACGGCTCTCCTCGGCCATGATCTGGACCCGGACCTTGGCGGTTCCCTTGTTCTCCATCCCGAGGAGCTGCGCCCCGCGGCGGGAGAGATCGATGATGCGGTCGTTGACGAAGGGGCCACGGTCGTTGATCCGGATCTGGATCTGGCGCCCGTTCTCGAGATTGGTCACCCGGACCAGGGTCGGCATGGGCAGGGTCTTATGGGCCGCCGTCAGGGCATCCTGGTCGTATTCCTCACCATTGGCGGTGGCATGGCCGACGAAGCCGGGGCCGTACCAGGAGGCGATCCCCGTCTGGTCGTAGTTGTAGTCCACCGCCGGGTAGTACCAGACGCCATTGACCTGATAGGGATTGCCGACCTTGTAGGGGGTCTTGGGCGTGGTATTGCCGGCGACGGCCTTCGACTGCTCGACCACATAAGTGGTCTCGGCGCAGCCCGCCAAGAGCAGGCCGAGCAGCAAGCAGGCCGTGCGAAACCACATCATGTTGTGCTCAGAGTCCCACCACCAACCTGGGCTTGTAGGTTACCCCGTGACGAGGCGATCCGCAAGCAAACCGACCGAGGTGGCGAAGAAGGTCGACCGGTTCCATTTCATGACGGCTTTGAAGTTCCCGTAGACCAGAAAGGCCGGGCCGGAGGGGCCGTCGGGGGCGACCAGGGAGGCTGCCAGCTCGGCCCGCGGCAGGGCGCTGCCGTCGGCATTGCGGATGCCCAGCCTTTCCCATTCCCGGAGGGGTTTCTCGATCTTGAGACCGATCAAGCCGGGGTTGATGCCGGGGGGCAAGCGGACCGCCCGGCCCCAGGTCTGGTCGGCTCGCCAATGCAGGTGGGACAGGTAATTGGCGATCGAGGCGAAGACATCGGCCTCGTCGGTCCAGATGTTCCGCCGCCCGTCGCCGTCGAAATCTACGGCATAGGCCAGGAAGCTCGAGGGCATGAACTGGCATTGGCCCATGGCCCCGGCCCAGGATCCCGTCATGCCCGAGACCGTCACATCGCCATGGTCGACGATCCTGAGCGCGTCGATCACCTCGGTGCGGAACATCTTGGGGCGGCTGCTGCCATAGGCCAGGGTCGCGAGCGAGCCGATCACGGGATAATCCCCCGTCACCCGTCCGTAGTCGGATTCGACGGCCCAGAGCGCCACGATGAAACGCGGCTGGACGCCATAGGCGGCGGCAACCCGCTTCAGCAGCGGCTCATATTGCTGCAGCAGCTTGCGGCCGTCGGCGACCCGCTTCTCGCTCACCACCTTCGGCAGGTATTGCGCGAAGGTCATGGTGAATTCGGGCTGGTTGCGATCCTTGTCCAGCACGTCGGGCATCGGTCGCAGCCCGTTCAGCGCCGCCGTCAGCGTCGGCTGCGAGACGCCCTGCGCCGCCGCATCGCGCTTCAGACCCTGGAGCCAGTCGTCGAAGCCATCGGCGCGCGCCGCCGTGACCACCCCAAGCAGCGCCAGAAAGAGAGCAGCGACTGCGACCAGGCGACGGCCGGAAGGTGGAACTCTTGAGCTAGGCATGGCCCTCATGGCGCCGAGTGAAGCGAACGCCTCCTTGTCCCATAGATTCGCGGTGCCGGATAGCGCGCCGGACCTGATCGGCCGAGGAGGCTCAGGCCGCCGGGCCGGGAAAGAGGCTCTCGCTATGGCCCATGACGCGGTTGGCGAGGAGCCCGACCCATTCCTTGATCGCCTGGGACAGCTGGTCGAGGTGGCCGGTGAGATCGATGTTGAAGCCCGCGGCTCCGTACTGCCCTGTTCCGGTTCGATAGTCCACGGGATCCGGGATCACCGGCCAGCCCTGGGCGCGGAACAGCCCGACCGAGCGCGGCATATGGTAGGCGGAGGTGACGAGGATCCAGGTTTCGCCCGGCGCGGGGTGGACCAGCGCCTTGCTGTCGGCCACGTTCTCGAAGGTGTTGCGCGACTCCCGCTCGAAGATGACGCGGCCCGCATCCATCCCCATCCATTGCAGCACCTCCCGCGCCGCATCGGCCTCGCGGAACCTGCCGCCGTCGAGGCTGAGCCCGCCGCCGGAGAAGACCAGCTTGGCCTCGGGATAGCGCCGGGCGAGATCGGCAAAGGCCAGAAAGCGCTCGGCATTGTCGTTGAGGATGGGCTGGCGGCGTTCGGCCGTGAGCAGCGTGCTGGCCGCCCCGCCCAGCATGATGATCCCGTCGACATGCTCGGGCATCTCGGTCAATGGGGGAAAGCGATTCTCCAAGGGAGCAAGAAGCCAATCCCCGACGGGCAGAACGGCGATAATCGCGAGCAGCAGCCCGGCGAGGACGACGATCCCCCGTCCCAGGCGGCGCCAGCGGGTGAAGAGAAGCAGCGCGCCCAGAACGACCAGCAGGGCCAGCAAATTGCCGGGCTGGACGAGAAGCCAGAAGGCCTTCGATAGGTAATAGACCACGGGGCGTCTATCCGGCCGGTCGCGCCGGTATCAGATGCTGTTGTCGACGCAGCGCATATAGGCCCGCCAGGAGAAGGGCCCGCCGAGCTGGCCGAAGGAGGCCTCCCCTTCGCAGGCCTTGTCGAGGTCGCTGTCGATATGGGTGATCTGGGCCCGCTGTTCCGCGGCAAGCTCGGCCCGGCGGCAGGCCGTCGCCACATCGTAATCCGCATAGCCCGCCGACTGAGCCCGGAGGACGCAATAGGCCTGGGAGCGGAAATCCCGTGAAGCGACATGGGCCGGCGGCGAGGTGCTGGCGCAGGCGGCCAGCGCGAGCAGGCCGGCAAGCGCCATGGCCCGGCGAAGCGACAGGCGAACAGTCGGGAATGACAGATATTTCCGCAAGTTGCGACCGTCTCCTTCCCGCGTCAAAGCGAGGTCAGCCGCAAGGCTGACGCGCGCCGGAGGGGCATCCCCGGCCAATCCGCCCCCCTAGTATACCCGCGGAATGGGGAGGCGTCCTCCATGAAGGGCGTCCGCCGGGCCATGATCTGTCGGCGGCGTGGTCCGGGGAAGATCAATGATTTGTGATGAATTCATGCGACCCGAGAGTCTCCAGCACCACGGGAGCAATCGCATGGGCAACGATCCATCGAGCCCCCGCCTCGCTCAGATGGGCGATGTCCCACTGCATCAGGGCAGGCTTGCCGTTATCGGGCACCCAGGCCATGCAGCCGCTGTCGGCACAAAGCAGCTTGAACAGGGAGACGTATCGCACGGCGGTTCCTTCGAAGGACCGGGCCATGCGCCGGTCGAGCTGCTCCCCGGCGGGCTGAGAGGGATCGTGAAGCCTCTCCGGCACGCTGCCGCCGTGCAGGAAGCTCTCCTGAAAGGCGCGTTGGGGAAGCGTCGGTTGCCATTCCGGGATTGGTCCGATCACGATGATCCGCGATGCGGGGGAGGTCGCGGAGATCGCGCCGACGACGCGATGCAGGTCGCCGATGACGTCGGTTCCATGCGTGTCGTAGAACGCCCATCTTGCGAACAGAACGATCAGCTGGGGGCGAATTTGCGCGATCTCATCGAGGACTCGCTGGTTGATCGCATCGCAGTGGACGACCATCGAGGTGACCGGATCGAATCTCAGCTTCTTCTCCGCCCAGGCCGGGTCGAATTTCCGCGCATGCAGGGGTGGACAAGCACCTGCCGTCGCCTGGAGTAGACGCGAGGCTTGGAGCGGCCGCGATGTCGCAACGCCAGGCCAGAGATAGCCGGCGTGTGAATCGCCCCAAAGCAGTACGCTATCGCCCTGACGCGGCCATGGCGGATCGAAGCAACGGCGGCCAAAGTCGTCGCCGCTCGCTGGCGGCGACAGGAAGCATGCATCCTGTCGGATGTCGGCCGGAGGGGGCATCTCCGCCGTGATCATGGCCGGCGCCCGTTGCGGAAAGCCCTCCCCGCCCACGACGGCGCCCGCCGTGAAGAGCGTCACGGAACAGCAGAGGACCAGGAGGGCGACGGGCTTGGCCTTGCCAGCTTTGCGCCCCAGCGCCCCGGCGGGTCTCTCCACGGCGTAATGGGAAGCGAGTGCGAGAACCAAGCACAGGCTCAGCAATTCGATGATGTGTGTCGCCGAGGCCTCCACCCGGAAGTGGCGCGCGGCGACCCAGACCGGCCAGTGCCAGAGATAGAGCGAATAGCTGATCCGGCCCAGGAACTGGCTTAGCGGATTCGTCAATATCCCTGGCGTTGCGGCGGCG
>Ga0105238_10006285_pt1 | contig 11807 bp, 7 predicted proteins | sample KBSC34metaG_FD_81526 | JGI IMG/M metagenome (GOLD analysis project Ga0105238, IMG submission 81526) | Corn rhizosphere microbial communities from Kellogg Biological Station, Michigan, USA - KBS C3-4 metaG | ecosystem: Host-associated > Plants > Roots > Rhizosphere > Soil | place: Michigan, USA... | reverse complement strand
CTCAAGAAGCTTCGGTAACCAACGAGATTCATTGAGCGTACGAATAACGATACTGATGTCCGGCCCAGTTGGCATTATTGGTTTCTGTGGGTTGCGCAGCGCGATTAATCGCAGGCGGAGGGTGAGGGCGCAAGCATCCCAGTGAGGGGATGGTCAGAGGTTGAAATCCCTGCAAAAAAAGCGGCCATTTGGCCCTGGCGGCCGATTGCCGTGATTTGGCTTTGTGGGGCGTTGTGCCGAGAATTTGCCGCACTATCGAACATGATCGGTTCGCCGAGCATTCGTCTCGAAGCGTGCGGGGCTCTGGCATTATGAGCATTGACAATGAAAAGTAGATGGCCGGGTATTGCCTCCCGAATCAGGGCAAAACAGGCCAAATCGCACGTTGACCCTGGGCCATGAGGCCCCTATGTTCTCGCCTCCTTTTTGGGGCCCGTAGCTCAGCGGTAGAGCATCTGACTTTTAATCAGAGGGTCGATGGTTCGATCCCATCCGGGCTCACCAATTTGACGGAATAGGTTTTGCGCCCCCCCTTTATCGAAGCGCTGTCGTCGATGGCTGGCAGACTGGTCTTTGATCGGTCGGGCGAAAAAGTTGCGGCGATCAGAATGGGCTGCGAATGGATGGTGCCGCGCCACGCTTTTTGGGAGCGATTGTTGTGACGTTGGCAGCTCACGATCTGAGCGTCGGTGTCATCATGTTGACCTATAACGCCGCGCAATTTCTGCCGAAAAGCCTGCCGCCTTTACTTGAGATGAAGCCTCGGCATCGCGTGTTGGTGATCGACTCTTCTTCGCGCGACGGTTCGGCGGAGTTGGCTGCGAAATTCGGCGCCGAAGTTTTTTCCATTCCTCAAGGGGATTTTAATCACGGTACAACCAGGGAAATGGCCCGGCACCTTCTCGGCACGGATATTGTCGTCTTCATGACGCAGGATGCGATTGCTGTCGGTGACGATATGGTCGGCAACCTTGTCGCGCCGATTGTGGCGGGGGACGCTGTGATATCATATGCGCGGCAGATACCTCATGATGGTGCCGATTTCTTTGAACGTTTCTCGCGCGAGTTCAATTACCCGCCGACCAGCGAGATCAGGTCTGCGGAAGATATAGCACGTATCGGACCTCGAACTTTTTTTTGCTCCGATTCATGTTGTGCCTGGTCGAATGCAGCACTGAGCAGTGTGGGTGGCTTTCGTGAAACATTAACCGCAGAAGATGTGGCGGCGGCGGCGAGATTGATTCATGCCGGTCATAAAATCGCCTATGAGGCCGGCGCGGTTGTAAAGCATTCACACCGCTATACGCTGTTTCAAGAGTTCCGCAGACATTTTGATACCGGGCATTTCCGGGCCGAACACGGAAACTTGCTGTTCGGCAATGGCGGTGATGAAAAACATGGCGCTGCCTTCACCAAGGAAATGCTGAAGCGTCTTTCGCGAAAATGCCCCTGGAAAATCCCTTATGCGTTCCTGCTGACCGCCTCGAAGTTGGCCGGCTATTATGTGGGGTATTATGGTCGTCGACTGCCGGCAAGCTGGAAGGTGCGCCTTAGCAGCCAGCCTTACTATTGGCGGAGCAAGCACGCCGAGCAGAACCAAGCAGCCAGCTGATTCCGCCACAATGCGGTTTGAGCAGTGGATTTTCGGGTGGCGGGAGCGCTTGGCAACCGAGCTTCGTTACGTCACTCTTGAGGGAGCGAGTGCTGGTTGCCAGCCACGGTTTGGAAAATATGGTCCAGAAGATTAGCAGTGCTCCGACTCGACTGCTCGTTGTCACGAAGTACTTCAGCGAAGGGTATGGTGGGACGCCGGAAGCCGTCTTGCTGTTGGCCCATAATCTCTCGTTGATTGGGGTCGCTTGCGATGTGGTTAGTGGCAGCGGCCTTGTATGTGACATAGGGCGCCTGACGGCCATTCCGAAGGCGACCGAGTCGGGAGCGGATGCAAAGACAATCGAGATCGGGCGCTATGCGGGGCTTTTCGTTGCAGGCCCGTGGAATTTGCGGGCTCTCGCACTTTCCGGAGCGGCGAAGCGGGCCGGCATTCCCATCGTTTATGCGGCGAAAGGGGGGCTCGGTGCCGCGGATTTCGGCCGCTTCAGGGATATCAAGAAAATTCCGTATTTTTTCGCAATTGAAATATTTCTTTGGGCGCGGGCGAAAAAGATAATTTTTTCATCATCGTTCGAGCGAGACAATTGCATAGCGCCGAAATTCCTCTGGCGGAACAAATACGTCATTATGCCCGAGCCTTTTTCTCCGGGTCCACCAGAGGCGACGGTCCCAAAAGCCCCCGGCGTGGCCACGGTGCTGGGCTTTCTGGCGGAAATACGTTCCTTGAAGGGGTTGCGCGAATTGGTGGAGGCGATGGCCATACTGGGCAGGGAGCCGGCGGGGGCGCATCTGCATTTGCGGATCGCCGGCACCTTCAGGCCAGGTTCGGAAAAATATGTCGAGCAAATACGCGATTTTGCTGATCGCGAAGGACTTTCGGGCCGCTTGGAATGGATGGGCGCGGTCCGCGGAGCGGGAAACCGCAGCAACTTCTACGACAGCCTCGACATCTTCCTTTGCCCCAGTAAGTCGGAATCTTTCGGCCTCACGCCCCTGGAAGCGCTGTGGCACGGCGTCCCTGTGGCGCTGGGCTCGAATATGGGCGTCCGCGATTACATACCAAGCGATGCACCGGCAATCGTCATTGCAAAGATCGGGCCCAACGAGATCGCATCGGCGATCCGCGAATTCCTATCCGGACGGGACAGATTTCTGGATGCCGCATCGCGCTGGCGGGGACGGCTGTTGCCGGACCTTTCCGGTGAAGCACTTGCTCGAAATTTCATGTCCGCAGTCGATTTTTGACAGATGCGGGTGGACTGGCCTTCGATCGGGTGGCGCCGGTTGGATGACGCCTTTCGATGTGATAGGCAATATTCGGCTCGTTGGTCTTGGCAGTCAGGCGCCGGCGCATAAATCTTCGGAATCATTGGGCGAGACGCGATGCAGAAAGATCTTTTTTTGAGAAGCGCAAAGGAGTTCGCCCGGCACGCTTTTCTAAAGCTTCGAGCAGAAAGGCTATTTGACATCATCCGCCCATCTACAGCGATCAAAGGGCGAATGCTGGAAGCTTCTACGCGCCGGGAACGGTTTTCGGCGATTTATGATCGTGGTCTCTGGCAGCATAATGTGCAGGAAACCCCCGGATCCGGTGAGGGCTCGAGTCTTCAGTCCACGGCCCTTGTTCGCGCAGCCTTACCCGCCATGCTGAATGATCTTGGGGTGGAGGCACTTGTCGATTTGGGATGCGGCGATTTTACCTGGATGCGAACGCTAAATCTCAGCCAGGAGTATAGGGGTGTGGATGTTGTGCCAGCGGTGATAGAGGAAAACACGCTGAACTTCGCAAATTCACGGCGCGCCTTCTTTTGCCTTGATGCGGCGGAAGATGAGTTGCCCGATGGCGACGCCATACTGTGTCGCGAGATACTGTTTCATCTGAGCTTTGCGGATATCCGGTCAGTTCTGCTGAATTGCGCAAGAAAGAAACGGCGCTATTTCATGGCGACTACGGATAGTTCGACTCTCATAAACGCGGATATCCGTTCCGGAGATTTTCGTCGCCTCAATTTGAACCGGGCACCGTTTTTCTTTCCTGTCCCGGATTACGCCATCATGGACGACGCGATCGAAAAAGGGCGCAAAATCGGCGTTTGGAAATGGGATCGTCTCCCGATAGCTTAAGCTGTGCCTTCAATCTCCGAGTTTTCGCGATAACATCCAGTGAGCAAGCTGCCGGGGCAGTGCTTCCCGTATCGCCAGCAATATATTGCTCACAATAACGGCGAACGGATATCTGATCCGGCGAGGCCAGGTGAGCAGCCCGTATTTGGCCAAGACTTGCTGTTGCTGACGCAGAACAAGTGAGCGCGCGATGTCGCTCCTTCCGCCTTTCGCAATGCTCGCAATGACGCGATCGACGAAACGGAACCGCTTTCCTTCCGAAAGGCACCAGACGAGAAAATCGTAGTCCGATATGAGAAGTTCGAGGTCCATCGGATGCTGCCGGAGGAGGTCCGTCCGCGCGAAAAGCGACTGATGCGAGCAAAACATGCGTGCCGGCAGTGTTTCGGGAGCATCGGCGTGTATGATTTTCTCGATGTTTTGCCTTGGATAGCGCCAAACAACATTGCCGTAAACGACATCCTCGCCGGTCAGATCATTTGAGAATATGTCGTCGATCACCTTCTCGTCGGTGAAGTGGTCGCCGCTGTTCATGAATAACAGCCAGTCCCCCGTCGCCATGGCGACACCCTTGTTCATAGCGTCGTAGAGATTGCGATCGCGCTCACTGGTCCATTTCGTGATTTTGTGGGCATAGCGTTCGATGACCGCAATGCTTGTGTCTCTGCTCGCGCCATCGACCACGATATATTCAAGATTTGGATAAGTCTGTGCGATGGTACTGGTGATGGTTTTTTCCAGGCAGTCGCCCATATTATAATTGATGGTCACCACGCTGACGCGAGGGCATGCGCTACTCATCGGCGCCCCGCAGCAGATTGCGAGACCGCCTGCTTTGCAGGAAGTTCATCCCGTACATCATAATGAAAAAGAAATTCTCCATGGAAAAATACGCACCAAATCGCACCAACCGCATAATAAAATAAGGAATGATCGCATCCCGGATCAGCGAAGCTTCCTTTCCTCGCGTGCGCCCAAAATAGAAAATCAGGAAAAGGACTGTGATTACGCCCAAAGCCCCGGTTTCGGACATAAGGCGAAAGAGAAGGGAATTGGCATCATCTTTATTGAGTCCCCAAAGGAAAAACTTTGGGCTGACAATGTCCACCGAATATTTATCATAAGACGTCGCATGGGTTCCCAATCCGTTGCCAATCCAGGGGCTATCGAGGAATGCTCGCCAGGCGACATACCCATTTGTCACCATCGCGAAAGTGGTCGCATTGGCCCCGAAATCGGGATTGCCAGCGCGCACCGTGTCACTCAGAGCGTCGGTCGTTTCCGCCTTGATTTCAGAGGTGACCGTGTCGTTAACGCGCTCCTGGACATTCGCGCTGAATGTGTAGGTGGCATAGGCGGCGGCAACGAGCAGAACCCCTGCGACGAGAATTCGCTTTAACGAACGAAAATCCGTCATCAGCAGCAAGGTTATGCCGATGCCGAGATAGGCTGTCGAGGAGCCTGCGGGAATATAGCTCAAAAGCAACGGCAAGCTCAGAGGGTCAAACTCTTTTTCCCGTTGCCATCGGAGAAGTGCATATGACGCGGCGGGAAGCGTGGCATAGACATAATGAGACGGTTCTGAAAACCAGCTGTGGAAGCGATAGAGAGTGTCGTTCTGGATTTTGTGAATGAGCCAGACAGGATAACCCCAGAGTGCCGCGACAGCGGCCCAGCCGCTGTATATTTTCATGATTTGGCGTAAGGAGAATTTGGTGTCGTAGAGCGCGGTATAATGATAGATGGAAAATATAGCTACGCCCAGGATTTGGGCGGCCATTGCCCGAACCGGATTATGAGTCAGGATCGCGGCGCACATGCTGGCCAAAGCCACACCGACGAGAAAATAGGCATGCCGTCGGTGAACAACCAGGTTGCCGCGGGCAAATAGCAGCGCAGAATTTAAAAGGACAACCACATAGCCGAGGTAGAAGTTAATCACGCCGGCATAAAGTACCTGCCAGAGAAAAACGCTCAGCGTTGTGCTTAGGATGATGTATTGATCGAAATCTACCGCATATCGGGGGCGGGCAGGCCGACTAACGTCTTGCATCGTGTGCGACATCTCGTTGGCGAAGCTTGGCTCCCTTACCGGAGGACTTCAGAAGAATTGCACTGCCATTGAGAAATTCCTGAATCAGCGCAATGCAGCAGCCCAGCAGAAGTCCGGCGGCAAACCCTGCGCCAATCTTCCAGGCCGCATTGGCCCGGATGGCGTTCGGCCCGTCCAATATCGTTGCTGCATAGGCGACCTGAACATTGGTCAGCATCAGGCGGCGCTCCTCGGTGAGAAGCAAACTGTCCAGCGCCGCGCGTTGGGCAACCGCCGTCAGGTTTTCGAGCCGTTGGGACACATAGTCAACATACTTGCGCAAATCGGCGCGGTCCCGCTCCCGAACGGTTTGATTGGCTTCGCCTACAAGCCGCTTCAGAAAAAGCTTTCCGTTTTCGGGATCCTTGGCCTGTATGGACAGGACGGTCACCGAGGAAGCTTTTTCGGTCGTGAGGGTAACGGTATCCCTTATGTATTTGACCAGATCGTTGACCTCCGGCTTTTCGGGTGCGGGGGGCATGCCCAGGAGGGTTGATACCGTCAGTGATAATGCTCTGCGCCATTCGGGCTTCGGCATCCATGTTCGCGTGCTGAAATCGCAGCGCGTCTTTGAAATTTCGCAAAGCGTGCCGTAATTCTGATCCATGAGCTCTGCCGTCCGATACGAGAACAGCTCCGCTTGGAATTGCTTGAATTTTGAGACGGGTTGGTCGGAGTTGTTTGATAGGATGTTGGATAGTTGAAGCGCGCTTCCTCTCTCTATGTCGGATTCGGCGGGGATCAAGGTCATCGAGATCATGTATTTGCCGCCGGTGAGCATTGCGGTGGCGATGCCAGCCGCGAGGCCCAACACGGTCATTACAAGAATCAATCGGCGCCTGATCCAGAACGCGTCTCGCAGAAAACCAAATGAGAACAGATTTTCCGTCTCGGAAATCCCGCTTTCAACTTTTCCCATTTTCATTTTCTGTCCGCATTGTTCGGATGCATTTATATACCAAATCTGATTGTTCGCCAGCGGCGCTGCTGTCTACGGACCGAGCCCCATTATTGAATCTTGGATATTTCACCGAAGCTTGAGCGCCGCGTTTCGTCGAAGAGTGTAGCGTCCTGGTATAGCCTCTGCCCCCCATCGCGTTGCACCGGCCGAAGGTCGATGCCCCATTGTCCCTGTGTTTCGATGGGGAGCGCCCAACCAAGCGGTATCCGGATGACAATGCCCTTGTCGAAGCTGCCTTCTCCGAACTGGGCGGAGGAAATATTGGTTTTTGTGAAGAATGCGCCGATCTCCACGCCGGTCGAGAAGCGCCTGGTGACCTGGAAGGTGAGGCCTCTGTCGCCCGCAAGATATTGTCCAGCGCTCAGCATGAAATTGAGTTCGTGCCAGGGTGAAGCATAATAAAGTGAAACGTGCCCCGTGAAGACATGGTAGTGCTGAAGATCCAGCAACCGGTCGAAGCCGCGTTGCCATACCTCGTATGCGTCCGCTCCGAGTGCCCACCGTTGGTTCTCCGGCCGCCACAAAACCTCACCGCCGCCGCCTGCGAACATGCTTTCCAAATAACCCGCTTTGAGGGTCGCGAAAACATTCGGAGAAAATCTAAAACGATACTGCGTTTCGAGCTCCCCTATCCCGGATCTTCCTTGCGCGAAGTATTTCAGGAAATCGCTTCGAACATGGGGGAGGGTGCTTTCGGACAAGCGTCCCCTGCTGAAATTGTCGAACAGGCTGGTCTCGACTTCCCCGTCGACAGACAGTCCTGGCGCGATTTGAAGCGTTGCCTGCGCGGCAGCAGTGAGTTGCAAAGCAAATGGATTGTCCGGATCAAACAATTCCTGCCGCAATTGCGGGAATAGGTTCCAGGAAAAACGCGGATAACTTCCGCGTGCGGACGCCGCCAGTATCGGGTTTTGCATTGGAGGGGCCTTAATCGTTACGGCCGTTGGATCTTTGAATAGATCGAGTGCGGTGGATTGTACCGATTTGCGCTCTTCCGGCCCACGCAAAATGTCGAACTCCTGCTGGGGTACGCCGTTGATCGTCGCTATGAGCCGGAACCGTTCGATCGCTGGCGGTGCACGATTCATCAAAATTCGCGTCAAACGATCGATGGCGTCGCTTTCCAAGAAATAATGAGTGTTATTGTAGTATACCGTCGCCACGGCCTCCGTGAGCGAAATCGCCTCAATGACGATGTTTTGATTGCGCGCGTCCAGCCGAATTTCGCGCATGGCGGCGGCGGAATCGGTACCCACCGCGTTGATGATCTTGATCGAGCCGATATCGGCCTCGCTGGCGAGCGCAGGTGGAGGCGATAGGCTTTGATATGCCGGCGAATTGGCCAACGCAGTGGTGCACTGCACCGATTTTGAGCTTCCAGCCTCGCGGACAGCGACGGCCTTGATGCTGTCGCTATAGGCCTGCACCAACTGTGCGGTGGTTATGCAATGCCGTCCGAGATTGCTCGCCACCACTAATGTTAAGGAGTTGCCCGACAGTTCGACATCGCGAACGCCATTCTGCTGCCATAGGGCGTCGACGAAATTGCCTCGGTTCGCGCTTGCATGTCGCGGCAGATTTGTCTTTCCGCTCTGGCTGTAGACCAGCGTTTGCAGTGCCATCTGCTGCTCATCCGGCGAGCGAACCGAGATCTCAAGCGGAGCGGGACCAAGTTTTGCAGCGTATTGCTGCTGGGCAGGGTTGAGTTGAAACAAAAGGCTACCGCCGATGCTCCGGCCGTAAAGCCAGCTCAATCCTGCTGTGATGTTATCGGAAGCCTGGTAGGAGATACCATAATTGAGCTGATTTTGCGGGTGGAAATTTCCGCTCATGCTTTCCGCCCGGTATCGGTCGCTACTATATTCCACGATCAGCGATAGTTTTTTGATCGGTGTGTGCCAGACCACGCCACCGAACAGGCCCGAGGACGGACCGCGAAACAGCGTGTTGAAGCTCGTGGTGCCGGGAATTATATCGGGATATCCATCGCGGTTCTTGAACGCCGGGAACGGCGCATCGAGAGGATTGCTAAACAACGCCGTACCGCCAAGCCGCCCCCAACCGATGCCCAGGCTGGCGTCGAGATTCCCGAAGCGTTTTGAAGCGACCAGATACTCACCGCTATAGACGCCGGTACCCACCAGATCGTTTATGCCTACCGCGATCGCAGGGACGAAGGCGCTTTCTTCCCAAAGCCTCGCCTTCACGGCGAAGCTGCGATCGTAATAGACGGAATAGGCGGGATCGAAATGCCGAAGGCCGGAGTAGCGGAACGATGCCTCTAGCCAGGGGAGTATCTGAAATCCAAAATTATAGTGCTGCGTGTTTTTGAAAAAACTCGCGCCGATGGAAAGTTCACCGTCATCGGCCATACGCGCGCTTGGCATTTCGATCAGGCCGACACCGCCGAAATTGTTGCGGATCGAGGGGGTGTCGTCGGCGGCATGGGAAGGGCAGGACGCCAGCCCTGTGGCGCACATGGCGAACCACAGGATTAGGCGCCCTTTTCGGGGGCTTTTGGCTGCCCTTACCCGCACATTCCCGCCTTCGCTCGGTCGCTTTCGCCTTCCTTGCCTTTCACCTAAGTAATTGCAAGAAAATTCTTTTTTTAGTTACCAGGGCTTCTAGCCTGTGCTAAAGCGCCATAGCCGCAGCGCCTTGAGGGGCCAATGTCGAAAAGTTGCCGGGGCATGACCTCGCCCGTGACGCGCATTACTGTTTTTTTGGCCGGTATCTTTCTCCCGTTTTTTATGGTCGCCCTGGTGACTGGTTTCTCCGGAGCCGGGCAAGCACAGACCCTGAATGGCAATCCGGCTGACGCGCTGGGCCAATTGCGGCAGCAGCTTGGTCAGCAGGGGTTGGGCAACGGCACGACGACGGATTTGACCGGCAACGGTCAAGGCAATCTCGTTATCCAGGCGGCGCCTGCGGTGAGCAATGCTCCATTGCCGATCTCCCGGCTGGAGCAGATCTTGTCGACGCGCGCCGAAGCAAAGCTAGAGCAATTCGGCTACTCTCAATTTGGACGTGGGCGCGGAATATCCATGTCCCAGACCGGCGCGGTACAGGACGATTATGTCTTGGGATCGGGCGATCAGATCGTAGTGTCCCTGCGGGGGCAGGAAAACAGCGAGCTGCGTGCCGAAGTTAATCGCAATGGCGAGATCGTGCTGCCGCGGCTCAATCCGATTGCCGCATCGGGGCGCAGTTTTGGCAGTTTTCGCCAGGACGTGGAAGCCGCGGTTCGACGCGCCTATGTCGCAACCAATGCATCCGTTTCGGTCAGCCGGATCCGCCAAATCACGGTGCTGGTCTCGGGCGAGGTCAATGTCCCTGGCCAACGCCTATTGACGGGCCTGTCTTCGGCCATCGATGCAATCCTTGTTTCCGGGGGCATTAAAAAAACCGGATCCTTGCGGAACATCCGCGTTCAGCGGGGAAATCGCGAATTTTCGATTGATCTCTATAGCTTCCTGACAAGCGGCGGAACGGCCCCGGGATTTCATCTTGCGGACGGTGATCGCGTTATCGTGCCTGCCCTGGGGCGCACCGTGGCGGTTTCGGGATTGGTGCGGCAGCCTGGCATTTTCGAACTGCCCGCCGGGCAATCGAACATTTCGGTGCGCGCACTGCTTTCACTCGCTGGCGGGCAAGAAGTGCGCGGCCGTTACCGCTTGTCGGTATTGCGCATAGACGCGGAGGGAAATTCTAATTTAAGCGCGATTGCGGGCGACGCCGGCCAGGTGCATGACAGCGAAATATTGTTCGTACAGCTCGGAGCTGATCAGACGGTTAGCCAGGCAATGCTGTCTGGTGGTACCGGACTGGCTGGTGCTTTTCCGGTCGCTCCTAATACGAAGCTATCTGACATGCTGCGCGCGCCCGGAGCGCTGGGCCCCTCGCCATACACCTTGTTCGGGATCATCGTGCGCAAAGATCCCAGCAACCTGTTGCGATCCCTTATCCCCTTCACGCCGGTTGCAGTGCTCAATGGCACCGAAAACGTGACCTTACAGACGGATGATTTTGTGCGCCCCCTGTCGATAGGCGAGGTGTCGCTACTGTCCAACGTGGTGCGGGCATATCTGGAGAAATTGACCGCCGATCAGGCCATTCTGCGTAACCCTCTTATCGACCAGACCGTCACCACTGCTGCAACAAGGCCGCAGCTTCCGAATGCGGGCGGCGTGCCACAGACCGTCGCCACTCTGCCGGTATCGAAAGCCGATGAATTGTCGTTTGCTTTGGACGATCTGACCAGTGTGCCGCCGGATGTGCAAAGGGCGGACATTATCTCGCTGATGGAGCTGCGCCCCCCGGGTACCCTGAGCGTCGGAAGCCAGGAGGCAATTCTGGAGCACTCCGACCAGACCGGCCTGCAGCCGCAGAGCCAGCAACAGGGCGATCTCCAGCAAGGATCCGGACAAATGATTGGAAACGGCGGTATCGCTATGCCGGCAAATCCCACAGGCTTCGACGCATCCCGGGCGTCCTCGGCAGCCCCCTATGGCACTGACACGATCACCAATGGATACTCTTCATCAAATTACAGCCTGTATGGAGCAAACCCGACCGGCGATATGAATGGGCTCGGAATACAACGTCCGGTAGCGCAGCCGGCGCAAAATTTCCAGGAAGCACCGGTTTTAGCGGGACGCTATGCTTCCAATAGAGAGGTCAGGACATTTGGCGAGCTGGTGCGGCAACTCAATATAGACCCATTGGTCCTTATCAATTTTCTGATCGAAAACCGCGCAAGACTGGATGGGGCCGTGCGAGGCCCAGGTTCGTATTTTGTCGGGCCGAATGTCGCATTGAAGGACTTGGTGCAGGCGGCCGGAGGCACGGTGAACTGGGCGGACGAGACAGGCGTTGAGCTGATCACGACGGCAATCGATCACCAGACAGGCAAAGCAAACACGCGCCGCCAGACATTGCCGCTACGCCAGTCGACGCTCGCCAATTACGTTGTGCGTCCCAAGGACATGCTGCATTTCAATCAGGTTTTCACCAATG
>Ga0105238_10006284_pt1 | contig 11808 bp, 11 predicted proteins | sample KBSC34metaG_FD_81526 | JGI IMG/M metagenome (GOLD analysis project Ga0105238, IMG submission 81526) | Corn rhizosphere microbial communities from Kellogg Biological Station, Michigan, USA - KBS C3-4 metaG | ecosystem: Host-associated > Plants > Roots > Rhizosphere > Soil | place: Michigan, USA... | reverse complement strand
GTCTTCGCGACGGCGAAGAAGCGCATCCTGGTGCGCGCCTGCATGACCGCGATCGCCATCCTGTTGATGTTCAGCGCAATCGTCTTCGTCATCTGGCAGGGCGCGGTCGATGTCTCCGCCGGCAAGATGACGGGCGGAACAATCGCTGCCTTCGTCCTTTACGGCGGACTGCTCGCCGGCGCTCTCGGGAATTTGTCGGAAGTGTACGGCGATCTGTTGCGCGCGTCGGGTGCGTCCGAACGATTGTCCGAGCTCCTTCACGCCGAACCCGACATCCGTGCGCCCGCGAATCCCATTAGCCTGCCCGAGCCGCCGCAAGGCGCGCTCACGTTCGAGAATGTCACCTTCCATTATCCGACTCGGCGCGAAGTGTCGGCGCTCGAGGATTTCAGCCTGGGCGTTCGCCCGCGCGAACGGCTTGCGCTGGTCGGGCCGTCGGGCGCGGGCAAGACGACGATCTTCCAGCTCGCCGAAAGATTCTACGATCCGCAGCAGGGACGCCTGCTGCTCGACGGCGTCGACCTCAAGGACGCGGATCCCGCCGATGTTCGTCAGCGCATCGCGATGGTGCCGCAAGAGACGGTGATCTTCGCCGCCTCGGCTCGAGACAATCTGCGTTACGGCAACTGGAACGCGAGCGAGGACGACCTTTGGCAGGCCGCGCGCGATGCACATGCGGAAGAATTTTTGCGCGCGCTTCCCGATGGACTCGACACGTTCATGGGCGAAGGCGGCGCGCGCCTGTCAGGCGGCCAGCGCCAGCGGCTCGCAATTGCCCGTGCGCTGCTCCGCGATGCCCCGCTTCTCCTGCTCGACGAAGCGACCTCGGCCCTCGATGCGGAAAGCGAGCGCCTTGTGCAGGATGCGCTCGACCGACTGATGGCCGACCGCACGACCATCGTCATCGCGCATCGCCTCGCGACGGTTCGTGCTGCCGACCGCATCGTCGTGATGGATCAGGGGCGAATCGTCGAGGAAGGTACGCACGCGACACTCAACGCACGCGGCGGATTATATGCCCGCCTTGCCCGTCTCCAGTTCGAGGATCGAGCGGCCTAGCTCTTCGGCTTGCTCGCCGGCTTCCGGCGTGTGCTAGTCTTGCGTTTCGCCGGGCTGCGCTTGGCGGGAGTGCTCGACGTTTTCGCAGCGCTTGCGGTAACCCGCTTTGCGGCTGGACGCTTCGCAGTCGAACGCTTCGCGGGAGCCTTTCGCGCGGTCGATGTCCGTGTCGCGCTTGTGCTCGCTGATTTTGCACGCGTGGTGCGTTTCGCGGGCGAACGCTTCGCAGTGGTCTTGCGCTTTGCGGTCGAGCGTCTTGCGGCCGTATTGCGCGCAGGCTTCGCGGCACTGCTCGAGCTGCTCGACGTGCTTGCGGAGCCTTGGACGCTCCACTTGCCGGACATGAGGCGGTCCGCAGCTTCCGCGACGGCCTCCGCGATCAGCGAACCCAGTTTCGCGGCGCTCGAAGCGACATTGTTTGCGGCCTGCTGTGCGGTGTCGGCGGCATCGAGTCCGGCGTCGCGGATTCTCTTGCGCGCGGCGGGGCTTGCCGCGATCGCCGCTGCCGCCGCGGTCAGTCCGGCGGCGAGCATTTCCTTGCTCATCGCCGCTTTGGCGAGCTTGTCGACCGTACTCTTCGCCGAACGCGAACTCGACGAGGACGCGCTCGAACCTGATTTTTTGGAACTGGAACGGGAAGAACTTCTGCGTGCGGATTTCGCCATCTTTCATCTCCCTCCGTCGGGCAAAAGACACTCTAATGCCGTTCCGGTTCCCGAATGAAGCGCGAAGTTCCGCGAAATGCCAAGCGAAAATGTAAAGGGCACCGCCGCGCAATGCAGCGATGCCCTTCGACATGGTCAGCGGCCGGAGATGTGGCCGTCCGTCAGCTTTTAGGGCCTGCGAACACCCCTTTCCGACCTCCCTGCTGAACCATGAGACATCGGATCACCTCCTTTCGCTGCGTTGAAGCAGACTAGAAGATGATTCTTTGTGAGGCCGAGCGCAAGACTTGTAATCGCGCGATAATCAGTCACAATCCTGCGCTTCGCGATTCAAACGCGGCAATCCTCGATCACCCGGCCGACGTTCGCCCAAGGCGGTACTACCAGCGCCGCGAGTCCCGACGTGCTGAAACCGATGCGCCCCCTGCTCGAGGCGATCGCATCGAGCAGCGGATCATATGCGCCAAGCTCCGCGACCACGCGCGCCGCAGTCGCATCGTAAGTTGCAGGAAGGCTTCGCGACTGCGAGCTCGTCCAGACCCATAATGCGGGCGATGCGGTTCCCGGTTTCAGAAGCGAAACGCGCCGCGTCGAGCGGGTGCAACGAATCGTCAGCTGCGGTTGTCCGCTCTGGTTGTCGAAGGTTGCTTCGCTTCCATCCGCGTTAGCGGAATATGCCCAGCTGCCCTCGATCGGCATTACATATTCGAGGTTTGAGGCAACTGGCGCGCCGGCTACGTTGGGCGTCGCGTCGGCTGTCAGCGCGAGCGCTGCGGCAATCAAAATTATCATGACCGTCAGCGGCTTAGCTTGTCGACCTTGGCCTGCAGCGCTGCAAGCTCGGCCTTCAACTGCTCGACGTCGCTGGCATTCGGGCTGTTGCTGCTCGGCTTCGGCTCGCTCTTTGGCTTGCCGCCGAACGCCTGGGCGGCGTCCTCGAACATCGCCATGTTGCGCTTGGCGAGGTCGGCGAACATGTTGCCGCCGAACGCGTCCTTCATCGCACCCTGGTTGCGCTGGAACGCCTCCATCGCGGCTTCGAGATATGACGGAACGAAATTCTGCATCGAATTGCCATAGAGGCCGATTAGCTGCTTGAGGAAGTTGATCGGAAGCATGGTTGCGCCGCGTGCTTCTTCATCCACGATGATCTGAGTGAGGACCTGGCGGGTGATGTCCTCTCCGCTCTTCGCGTCGATCACTTCGAACTCGCGACCCTCGCGAACCATCTGCGCGAGACGGTCGAGCGTGATGTAGGTCGAGCTTTCCGTGTCGTAGAGCCGCCGGTTCGCGTATTTCTTGATTGTCACCTTGCCGGTGGACTTGGCCATGGATCACTCCCAAACTCGGGCCATGCCCCTACTACCGGAGCATAGTGCGCTGCAACATGAACGCGCCCCGCGGCCACTGCCGCTGTTCCTGGAACTGGTGCGCGAAGTATCGGAACGCGATCCCGCACTTGCTCGCGCAGCACTCGCGGGCCTTCGCGCATATGAGCAGGCGCCAAGGCGCGAGCGGTCGCCTCCAAAGCCGCACGTTGCACGCGTTCGCGGCGCAACATTGCGCGATCACGGCGGCAGTGGACCGCCGCTGGTGCTGGTCCCGTCGCTGATCAATCCGCCGCGGATTCTCGACCTGGACGAGCAAGTGTCGCTGACCGCTGCGATTGCGCGAATGGGCCGGCGGGTTCTTCTTCTGGACTGGGGCAAGGCGGACGAGCGCTCGGGCCTTTCGGTCGCCGGCCATGTCGAGGAATTGCTGCTTCCATTGCTGCGCAGCATCGATGAACCGCCTGCCCTGATCGGCTATTGTCTCGGCGGCACGATGGCGATCGCGGCCGCGAATCTTGTGCCGGTGGAACAGCTCGTGACCATCGCAACGCCGTGGAACTTCGCGGCCTATCCGGAAAGCTCACGAAACGCCCTCGCCGACATATGGCACCATTCGGAGCCCGCCGCGAGGGAGCTTGGCGCGCTGCCAATGGAGGTGCTTCAGGCCGCCTTCTGGTCGCTCGATCCGGCACGAACGGTGCGCAAGTTCGCCGAGTTCGGGCGGCTCGATCCCGCGAGCGCCGACGCTCGGCGCTTCGTCGAGCTCGAGGAATGGGCGAACGAGGGCGAACCCCTGCCCTATGCGGCGGCGAAGGAGCTGATCGAGGATCTGTTCGGCCGCGACCTTCCCGGCTCGGGCCGATGGATCGGCACCGACAAGTTGCAACTTCCCTCGCTGCACCTGACCGCCGACCACGATCGCATCGCCCCCGCGGCCACCGTTCCGTCTGGAGCGCGCATAGGCATTCCGTCGGGCCATGTCGGGATGATCGTCGGCTCCGCGCGCGAGCGGCTTCACGCCGCACTGAAGGAGTTCCTCAAATGAAGCGCTGCACTTGGGTGAAGTCCGACGACCAGTTGATGATCGATTATCATGACCGCGAATGGGGCGTGCCGGTGCACGACGACCGCAAGCATTTCGAATTCCTGGTGCTGGAGGGAGCTCAGGCCGGGCTAAGCTGGTCGACCATTCTCAAGCGCCGCGAAGGCTATCGCCGCGCGTTCAGCGATTTCGATCCCGAGAAGGTCGCGCGTTATTCGGCCAAGCACGTCGAGAAGCTGCTTCTCGACGCCTCGATCATCCGCAACCGCCAGAAGATCGAGGCAACAGTGCGCAACGCGCGACATTTCCTGGAGGTTCAGGAGGAGTTCGGAAGCTTCGACGCCTATTGCTGGCAGTTCGTCGGCGGGGTGACCAAATTGAACCATCTCAAATCGATCGAGGATATCGCCGCCACGTCACCCGAGTCCGACGCGTTCAGCAAGGACTTGAAGAAGCGCGGCTTCGGCTTTGTCGGATCGACGATCATCTACGCCCACATGCAGGCGGTCGGCATGGTCAACGACCATCTGGTGGACTGCTTCCGCTATTCCGAGGTTCAGCGGCTCTGACCAGCCTTGCCGCTGCGCGGCACCGTCGCTAAGTCCGCTTCCCACGCACCCGTAGCTCAGCTGGATAGAGCGTTGCCCTCCGAAGGCAAAGGCCACAGGTTCGAATCCTGTCGGGTGCGCCAGCCGCCAACAATCCCCGAATTCAGGCTCGCTCCGGCGTCGCCAATCCAATTGCGACCAGGAGGCTGCCTTTTCCAAGGGCATTCGACACAGAATAGGAGAAACGGTGAAGGACGCTCGGACGAGAGACGAGCTGACCCCATAGCGGATCGTCATTGCTGAAGGCCCCGACCAGCAGCGGCCTCAAGCCGGAGCGCGAATAGAGATCGGATAGAGCCGTGGCATTGTACGCGATCATGTGGTGCGGCGGTTGGATGAATCCGAACTCCGTCCTGGAGGTCGTCTTTCGAACGGTCGCGACGAGCGAATCCTGGTTGGGGACATCGACGTGTACGAGGCCATTCGGCGCCAGCTGCCTTGCACGCTTCAAGAACGAGGTCGGATCCTGGACATGCTCCAGCACCTGTGAGGCGAAGACCACGTCGAAGGTTCCGATGTCGGGAATGTCGAAGAAGTTTCCCTTGATGACGTCGATCTTCGCATTCGATCTGGCAAATTCGACCAGCCGCTCGTCGATCTCGACGCCGCGATAGCGCACGCCGAGCTCCGCGTAGGCGGAGGCATAAGCACCCGTCGCACAACCGATCTCGAGCAAGCTGGAAACCGGGCGCCCGAGCCAGTGCTGATATTCTGCGAGCCGCCTCGGCACGATCTGGCGGGCAAGTGCCTGTTGCTCCGCGAAGCTTGCCATGATCCCGTCGTAGAAAGCCTCTTCGGTGTGGATCGGGTCTCTCGATCCGGTCTCGACACCGGACGATCCGAAGCACAGCTCGCAGCGCAGGCACGATGAGACCGAGGTTGCGGCCAATTTCGCGCGGCGGATGACTCGGTCGCTGCCGCAAGAAGGGCAAGTCGCTGGATTCATTGGTTCGGCGCGCGATAGCGCATTTGACGAAGGGTTCGTAGACGGCTCGGCGCGTTCAATATTCGCCGAAGCGTCCTCGGACCGAATTCAGCAGCTTGGTGCTGTCGTAGCCCACGCCATCCTTGAACACGACGATGACATTTTCAATGTCATTGATGTTCGCTGCCGGATTACCCTTCACGATGAACAGGTCGGCGTCCTTGCCGGGCGCGATTGTGCCGATGCGGTCGGCGAGGCCGAGATAGGTGGCTCCGTTCAGCGTCCCGATCCTGATCGCCTCGACCGCCGTGAAGCCCGCCTCCACGAGCAGTTCCAGCTCACGCTGGTCGCCAAAGCCTGGAATCACGCCGCCGTTGCCGGTCGGGTCGGGGCCGGCCATCAGCAGGCCGCCAGCCGCGACGAACTGACGCTCCAAGCCGAGGTCGTTCTTATAGGCCTGCGCGAATTCGTTGCCTCGCGCCGTCCCGGCGCGGCTTGCCACCAGGTTGCGGGAGAAGAGGTAAGCTTCCTTCGCCTCCGGACTGAGCACGTCCATCTGCCGCGCCTGGAGGGGTTCGTGCAGCGGGACGCTCTGCGCGAACACGGGAAGCGTCGACGTAATCGCGACATGGTGATCGACCAGCAGCTTGATCAACGCGTTCGCTTCCGGGCTGCCCGGCCTCATCTTCAGCAACGTCGGCGTGCCGGTGCCGTCGCTGCACTCGTCGGGCTTCTTGCCCGGGTCGAACTCAGTGTTGACGAAGAAACCGTGCTCGAGATTGTCGATCCCGAGCGCGACCGCCTCCGGATAGGTGACCGAACACAGGTGCCCGGTGAGCTTGAGGTGATGCTTGTGGGCCTCGTCGATCGCGGCACCGAGTTCGGCGCGCGTCAGGTGCATGTAGGCCTTGAAGCTGTTCACGCCCATGTCCGCCCAGAAGGCAACTTCCTTGCGAGCATCTTCCGGCGAGGTGATCTGGTGGTTTTGGATGAAGAAGGCGCCGGGGCCCTCGAGATAGGGGCTGGTCACATCGAGGTGCGGCCCGACCAGGTGACCGGCGTCGATTTCGCGCTTGAGGCTGAGGTCGGTGTAGGGCTCGACGCTTCCGGTCGTGCGCATCGTCGTCACGCCATTGGCAAGATAGAGCCTTGGGGCGCTGAAGGTCATTTGCGGGATGATGATCGGCTGCTCGAAATGACCCGCCGCGTCGAGGTTCGGCCGCTGCAGATAATAAAGGTGGTTGTGCATTCCGACGAGGCCCGGCATCGCCGTCTCGCCAGTCCCGTCGAGCGTTCGATAGCCTGACGGAATCGCCGATCCCGCCGGCAGAACTGCGCCGATCTTGGCACCATTGATCAGCAACGTCGCATCCTCGATCGGCGCCGCGCCAGTGCCGTCGATGATGCGCAGATGCTGGATCGCGATTTGTCCGGCGGGCACGTGCACGAACGGCTGGACGTCCGGTCCGAGGGGGGCCGGCGGAGCGAGTACCGGTGCGGCGAGCGTTCGCGATGCGACGGCAACAGCGGTGGCGGCCGCGAGCAGACCCAGCTTCATGAATCCCTCCTGTTTGCCGAGAACTAGCACCAGCAGCGCGGTGGGCGGAAGAACCTCGTTCGTCGAACCTCTGCGCCGTTCGGCGAATTAAATTTGAAGGCGCTGGAACCGGCGCCTCATCCGAAGCCTATGCGTCGAAGCGCTGCACTCCTAACCGCTACAATGATGGCGAGCGCGGCTTCCGCGCAATCCACCAACCCGCCGCCGCAAAATCAGAAGCCCGCGCCGATCATCGTCAACGGAACCCGCCGACAGTACGACAGCACCATCGACCGGCGGTCCTACGACATTGGCGGCAATGTCCAGGCCGCGACCGGATCGATTGGCGACGTTCTGCGCGACATTCCCTCTGTCGACGTCGACCTGCAGGGAAATGTCAGCCTTCGCGGCGATCCGAACGTCACGATCCTGGTCGATGGGAAACCGACAAGCCTGTTCAACGGTCCGGGCGGCGGTCAGACCTTGCTCCAGGTTCCCGCCAGCCAATACGAGCGGGTCGAGGTGATGACCAATCCATCGGCCGCCTATGCGGCGAACGGATCGGCCGGGATCCTCAACCTGATCACTCGCAAGAACCGTGCGAGCGGTGTGACCGGATCGGTCCGGGGGGCGCTCGGAACGCGGGGGCGGCGCAAGCTCGGGGCGTCCGTCGCCGATAAGGTCGGCAAGGTCACGCTTAATGCGGATGTGACGTGGCGCGGCGACCCGCAGTTCACCACCGATATCGTCCATTTCAAGGAGCCGGAAACGGGCGTCACCAGCCGTGAGATTACCAAGGGCGACGGTGACCTGCATTTGTGGACGGCGCGCGCAGGCGCAGATGTCGATCTAGGTGGCTCGGACAGCCTGTCGGCGGACATTCATCGCACCGACTTTCTCTTTCATTCGAACTCGACGTCGGAGCTCGAGGGCGTCGATTCTTCCGGCGCGTCCGTCCGCCAGTTCGAGCGCAATGGCTTCTTCCTTCAGAACCGGTTCGATTCCGAAGGGTCGCTGAGCTTCAGCCACGACACCAATGGCAAAGGCGACGATTACTCGGCCAGCCTCACCTATGAGGCCAACCGCAACGACGATCGCGAGCATTTCGAGAACGTCTCGACTCTTCCGCCGGAGCCCGATTTATTCGACAACGTCAGCCGGCGGGCGACCCTTCACCGGTTCGAAGCGAAGGCCGACCTGACCTCGCCCCGCGCCGACGGGGCCTCACTCCAGGCCGGAGCGGATCTCCAGATCGACGATGACCGGTTCGACGACCTCGGCGGGTTCGGGCCGACTGCCGAAGCCGCCGCAATTCCGCAGCCGCAATTCACCGAGCTGTTTGGCTTCGACCGGACGGTCGCCGCGGCCTATGCGATTTATGAACGTCCGTTCGGCCAACTCACCGCCCAGGCGGGCCTGCGCGTCGAAGCCGAGCATCGGCAGTCCGGGGAGGTTGGAGAACCCGCTTCCGCGAAAGATAGCAATGCTCGGCTGTTTCCCTCGCTGCATCTCGAGTGGAAGCTCGACAAGGAGACGTCGCTCAAGACTAGCATCAGCACCCGGATCGAGCGCCCGGACCCCGAGGAATTCGATCCGTTCCGCCGCTTCGTCGACCCGTTCAACTTCTCGGCCGGCAATCCGCATCTGAAGTCGCAAACGACGATCTCATTCGAAGGCGGGATCGAGCACAAGAAAAAGAAGTCGCTCGACATCGCGACGCTATACTATCGGCGCAATCGCAACGGCATCACTGCGCTCAGCGAAGACCTCGGCGACGGGGTACTCCTGACCACCAGCGAAAATCTGGTCGGAAGCACGCAGGCCGGGCTCGAGCTGGTCGCAAATGGACCGTTGACGAAAACCCTGTCGTACAAGCTCAGCGGCAATATTTATCGATTCACCATCGACGCTACGAACCTCGGCTTCGGACGCCGGTCAGCCATGATTGAGTCCGGCAAGGCCGGGCTTGACTGGCAGCCGAGCAAGAAAGACCTCGCACAGGTGAGCCTTTCACTGGCGGGAAAGAAGCTGCTTCCCCAGGGAGAGGAAGACCCGATGCTGCTGGTCAACCTCGGCTACCGACACCAGCTGACCAAGCGGCTCTTCGGCTTCCTGACCGCCCAGGACGCGCTGCATACCTATAAGCGGCACGCCTTCGTTGAAACGCCGACGCTCGTCGAACGCACGATCGATAGCGCCAAGACGCAGGCGGCATTTTTGGGTCTCACCTACAATTTCGGCGGGAAGCCTAAAGAGCCAGGCTTCGATTATTCAGGCTAATCAGGCATCGTAGTCGACCGCCACTCCGTCGCCGAGCGGGACCGACTGGCAGGTGAGCACGTAGCCGGCGGCGACTTCTTCGTCGGTCAGGCCATAGCGCGCGGCCATCTCGACTTTCCCCTTGGTGACCTTTGCTCGGCACGTCGCGCAGACGCCCGCCTTGCATGCGAACGGCGCAGGCAGGCCTGAGGCACGGGCGCTGTCGAGAATGTTGCCGGCGGTGAACGGAACCCGACGGGTGCGGCCATCGAGCGTGACGGACACGCTGACTCCTTCCGCCTGTGTTTGCAGCTGCGCCATCTCGCGCGATACCGATCCCGGAGGCCGATCCGCGGTGAAGCGCTCGATATGGATTCGATCCTTCGGGACGTTCCGGTCGAGCAGCGCGCCTTCGGCCGCGTCCATCATCGGCCCGGGTCCGCAGATGAACCAGCCATCGACCTCAGCCGCATCGGAAACGAGTGCCGGGATGGCTTCTTCCAGCCGCTCACGGCTCAGCATTCCGTTGAACAGCTCGATGTCCTGCTCCTCCTGGTCGAGGAAATGGTAGATTTCGAAGCGCCCGAGATATTTGTCCTTCAACGCCGCGAGCGCCTCGAGGAAGATGACCGAGCTGCTGTCGCGGTTGCCGTAGAGCAAGGTGAAGCGGCTAGTAGGCTCGTATTTCAGCGTCGTCTTGATCAGCGACAGCACCGGGGTGATTCCGGAACCACCGGCGATGCCGACGATGTGCCGCGATTTGGAAGCATCGAAATCCGTCGTGAAACTGCCATGCGGCGGCATGACGTCGACCGTGTCGCCCGCCTTCAGCGTGTCGCCGACCCAGTTGGAAAAGAGCCCTCCGCCGATGCGCTTGACCGTAACCATCCAGTCCTGCTCGTCCGGCGCGGTGCAGAGCGAGTAATTGCGCCGCACTTCCTCGCCATCGATGATCGCACGGAGGGTCAAATGCTGGCCGGCGCGAAACGTGAACCGCTCGCGAAGCTCGGCCGGCACCTCGAAGCGGATCGAGTTCGCTTCGCTGGTTTCCGGCACGACTTCGGCGACACGCAGCGCGTGGAAATGCTCGGCCATGGCGGCGGGTTAAACTACCACTTGGCGTCGGGATAGGTGCGCGGAAGGAACTGCATCACCGCGAGCAGATGGCCGAGATGCTCGCTGTGGTGCCCGCGCCGGCCGCCAAGGATCGGGCGCTGATCTGCAGGCGCGGCCAGCTTGGCTTCAGCGAGAACGCTAGCGATCGCCGAGCGATATTCCTCTTCGAACGAACGCGGGTCGACCGCGAGCTCCGCATCGATCGCGGACTGCAAGCTCTCGTCCACCTCGAAGAGCTCGGGAATGAAGCGCCAATTCCAGTCGAGCCCTTCCGCCATTCGCCGGGCGCTCTCCTCGGTGCCGTCGCCCAGCCGGATCGTCCAATCAGTGGCGAGGTCGCGGTGATAGGCAACTTCCTTCACCGCCTTGTGCGCGAACTCACGAAGGAACTGATCGCTCGAATTCTGCAGCCGCTGCAGCAGCATGTGCTGCCAGGTCGTGTAGAGCAGATGACGCGCAATCGTCTGCGCGAAGTCGCCGTTGGGCTGCTCGACCAGGAGACAATTGCGAAAGTCGAGCACGTCGCGGTGGAATGCGAGCTGGTCGCCGTCGCCCGCTTGTCCAAGCAACAGCGTCGCCTGCCCGATCAGGTCGAGCGCGAGGTTGGCGAGACTGATGTCGACCTCCAACACTGGGCCGTGCCCTGTCCATTCGGACACGCGCTGACCCAGCACCAGGGCGTCGTCGCCAAGGCGCAATAGATATTCGGTTCGTGGGTCCAATTTCCTCCCCACGATTTCGTGGGGAGGGGAACCATCCGCCGAAGAGCGGATGGTGGAGGGGTCTTGGCGCGTCATAAAAGACCCCTCCACCAGCTTCGCTGGTTCCCCTCCCCGGCAAATGCCGGGGAGGAAAATGCAGTCATATGTGCTTCACCTCGTCCGGGATGTCGTAGAAGGTCGGGTGGCGGTAGATCTTGCTCTGCGCCGGTTCGAACAGCTCCGCGGCCTGGTCAGGGTCGGAGGCCACGATCTCGGCCGACGGCACCACCCAAAGGCTTACCCCCTCGAGGCGCCGCGTGTACGTGTCCCTCGCGTGGGCGAGCGCGAGCTCCGCGTCAGGAGCATGAACGCTGCCAACATGGCGATGAGATAGCCCACCTTTGGAGCGGACGAAAACTTCCCAGAGCGGCCAGTCATTCATTCAGCTCCTCCCTGCGAGCGCAGCTCGTGGGGAGGTGGCGCGCGTCAGCGCGACGGAGGTGCCCCTCCACCACTCAGCTGCGCTGAGCGGTCCCCCTCCCCATTGCTTCGCAACGGAGAGGAT
>Ga0105238_10006275_pt1 | contig 11814 bp, 5 predicted proteins | sample KBSC34metaG_FD_81526 | JGI IMG/M metagenome (GOLD analysis project Ga0105238, IMG submission 81526) | Corn rhizosphere microbial communities from Kellogg Biological Station, Michigan, USA - KBS C3-4 metaG | ecosystem: Host-associated > Plants > Roots > Rhizosphere > Soil | place: Michigan, USA... | reverse complement strand
TGTTTGGCCGTTTTCGGTGAGGTTACGGCCGACGAAGTTGTAGGCCGCCATCTTTTCGAACACTGTGTTCTGGTCGTGCTGGTCGAAGAAGTTTGCGATTGAGTGTGGCCAGTTTTGGGAATGTGGCGACGTGCGCCAGACGCGTATCAACCGCTCGGACTGCGGGTATGGCAGCGAGCCGAATAAGAAAGTATTCAGTACGCTGAACATCGCGGTGTTGACGCCGATGCCCAGCGCCAGCGTGAGGGCTGCCACCACGGTGAAACCCTTGTGCTTCAGCAGCATGCGCAGGCTATAGCGCAGATCCTGGGATACGCTGGTCATACTCTTTCTCCAATCGTCTGTGAATCAAGCAGTCTTCGGGAGGTTCACTAAGAATACACCCTGCGGCGCGCGATTGTGACAGCTTTTCTTCTCTGTGCAACCTCTGTGTCCTCTGTGTCTCTGTGGGTTATATCATTGCAAAAACCACAGAGACACAGAGGACACAGAGGTTGCACAGAGAAGATCAATACCACCGGAAGACGCTCAGGATGTTTGAGAAGTCATCGGTCCACGCGACGGATTCTGTGTGGCCTTCGAGTAGTCGCCAGTTAGGTTTTTGCGCGAGGCTGTCGAATGCGGGGGAGTGTTGCGCCATGACTAACCACTCAGAAGGATCCTTGCCCGTTACCGGATTATACTCGCCGTCAACGATTCGCAGACTAATCGAATTGTTACGCTTCGCCAAATCTGCAAGAACAACATCGAGCTTCAGGCTGCGGTTCGAAATGTGAAACGCAATCATCCCGCCAGTTGCGAGCTTCGACATGTAGAGCCTGACTGCTTCCTCGGTCAAAAGGTGAATCGGAATGGCGTCGGAATTAAACGCATCCAGAACGATGAGACCGTAATGATGGTCCGGCGCATTCTGCAACTTGAGACGCGCGTCACCAAGCACAATTTTGACAGGAGCAGCGGCGCATTTCTCCAGGTACGTAAAATACTCCGCCGTTTGCGCGATACCGACAACTGCCGGATTGATCTCGTAGAAAGTCCAGTCCTGATTGGGACGCGCGTAACTTGCCATCGATCCGGTTCCCAGTCCGACAACAGCCACATTCGGTGAGAAGGCGTTTGCGTTGAATGCTTCGAAGATCTGTCCCAGTGGCCCATCGCGATGAAAGTACGACAGCGGCTCGCATTGATGATTCGGATCGATGAACTGGCGGCCATGTATCGTGTTGCCGTGATAAAGAGTGCGAGTCGCGCTGGCCGGATCGAATCGCACACTCAACGTCCCGAAGAAATTGCGTTCATCATGCAAGGTGCGGTTTTGAATTTCGGAGTATACGATGCTTCCGATCATGATCGCGCCAAGAGCGAGTGCAAATCGAATTGGTCGACTTCGGAAATGGTGGTTAGTGATCACCAACGGAATTCCAAACACAATCGCCACACCGACAACTGTGCTCACGTCGTATCGATCGACAAGCAACGCCAGAGCAATGGTTACCAACGCCATGCACGCCGGCAGCAGGAAATCAAGGCGATTAATTTCCTTGTCGCGCTGCAGGATCAGGCAGGCGAGCACGATTGCTAATGGATACTCGACGATCGTGTTGAATATCGTCGGAGCGATCAAGGTGTTGAAGAGTCCGCCGATCATTCCGCCAATAGCCACGCACAGGTAGAACTCCGGGAGCCTGGCAGCGTCTGGTCTATCGCTGGACAGCTTGTTGTGACAGACCATTCCGGCGACGAAGAGGAAACAGAGATGCAGCAGGACTATGACTGCGGTTGGTTCGGTCGCGTTCGCGACGAGTGCTAAGGTGAGCAGTAGCGCCAAGCCGCCGAGCGCCGTACCTGCGAGTCTTTCAGGTATCAGATTCTTGCGAGCGAATGCAAAGATGAATGTCGTGAGGTAGAGCGCTAAGGGAATCGTCCATAGGAGAGCTGTCGGGGCGATTTCAGTAGTGATGTAAGTCGTGACGCCGAACAGTAAGCTCGAAGGAATGAAGGCTAACAAAATCCAGTAGAGACGCTGTTGAATAGAAAGCGGGGGCAAGCCCCTCTTCCTGACTTGTTCGGGCTCACGTTTTGGTGACCTCCATAAGACGAACATGCAAGCCAGAGTCAGTAACAAGAACACAACGTACATCACGATCCAAATCTGATTCTGACGCGACAGAGTGAAAGCGCGTTCCAGAAATAACGGATAGCTGAGTAAGGCGACGAGACTGCCTCCGTTACTTACCGCAAAAAGGAAATAAGGATCGCTCGCGGAAACATGTGTAAACCATTTTTGAAGTAATGGGCTCGTAGTTGAAATAAGAAAGACCGGCAGTCCGATCGCACCGATCAGGTAAACGAAGAGCCAGAGCGCAGGATTGCTTGTTTCGGATATCGAACCAGTAGTTCCAGCGAACAGAAGAGGCAAGTAGAGACATGAGAGCAGCAGGATTGCTCCGTGTAGAACCGCTTGCTTGCGAACGCTCAGCCGTGAAGTTGAACCCAGCACATACGAATACCCCGCCAACAGCAGTACCTGAAAAAAGAGCATGCAGGTATTCCACACCGCCGGCGTCCCACCGAGCCGTGGCAAAAGCATCTTCGCCATTACCAACTGAATCCAGAACAACAGGAGGGCGCTGAGGAAGATAGTAGCCGCAAACAAATAGACCATATGTTTAGCCACAAAGGCACAAAAAGCACAAAAACAGCAGTCGCCAATTTGTGCTTAATGTGCCTTTTTGTGGCAGAAGGTTTTAATTTCCTGATTTGCGTGTGTCCTTAGTCGTCTTACCCTCAGACGTCGTCGAGCGCCCATCGTGATAATTCGGATAAGCGGGCTTGCGCGGCTTCGGTAATGGATTCTTCTTGAGCGCTTCCATCACCACTTCGACCGCTTTTTCGAGCTGCGGATCGTGACCTGCACGCCACGCGGCCGGATCGAGCTCAACTTCGATATCCGGTGTGGTGCCGTGATTCTCTACTTCCCACTCACCCGTAGGATTGTAAAAAGCGACACGAGGCGCCGTTACTGAACCACCATCCATCAACTGCGGATAGTCGTAGATTCCGACCAATCCACCCCACGTTCGCTTGCCGACCAGCGGGCCAACATTCGCCTTGCGGAAAAGCCACGGCATCAGATCGCCGCCGCTACCGGCAAACTCATTGATGATCATCGCCTTTGGACCATAGATCGATCCGACCGGCGTCGTGAAATCCTTCCCTTCTCGCGTGGTCCACATGTTCATCAGCGGGCGCCGCATGTAATCGATAATGTAGTCGGCTGCTGTTCCGCCGCCATTGAACCGTTCATCGATCACTGCCCCCTCTTTGTTGATCTGCGAGAAGTAGTAGCGATTGAAATTGGTGTAACCACCAAACCCGGTGTCCGGCAGGTAAACATAAGCCACGCGCCCAGAGCTGAGCGCGTCGACTTTGCGGCGGTTGTCTTCAATCCAGGCGAGATTTCGCAGACCACCTTCACTCCCAACCGGCACAACCGTCACCTGGCGCGAATTCGATCCATCCGGATTCGGACCTACGCGAATCACGACCGACTTGCCCGCAGTCTGTTCGAAGAAGGAATAGACACTGTCGCTCGCGCGCACTTCGCGACCGTTAACCGCAAGCAAATACTCGCCTGCCTTCACATTCACTCCGGGTTGCGTAAGCGGCGCACGCAATTGCGGGTTCCAGTTCTCGCCGTTGTAAACACGTGCGAAGCGATAACGGCCATTCTCAACACGGTAGTCTGCGCCTAACAGACCGCCCGTCGTTCGCGGCGGCTCCGGCAGGTCGCCACCACCGATGAACGTATGGCCCAACACCGTCTGGCCCAACATTTCTGTGAAGAGGTAATTCAAGTCGCCGCGATGTCCGAGCGAATCGAGGTACGGCCGGTACATAGCTTCAGCAGCTTTCAAATCCAACCCGTGCAGGTTCGGGTCGTAGATAAAGTCGCGTTGAATGCGCCACGCTTCCGCATACATCTGCTTCCACTCGGCTTTCGGGTCAACATAGACTTCCAGGTCTTCGACCTTCAACGCGCCCTCGCCAGGCTTCACCGGCGTCGCTGTGGGCACGATGAACCAGTTGGTAGTCTGGCCACCGCCCAAACGGAAGAGCATCTTTTCACCGTTGGCCGAAAGCGCAAACGCCGTAACGCCTTCGAGCACTTTGTCAGTCTTGCGCTTATCGAGCTCGAACTTGTGCAGGATCACAGCGTTGCCCGGTCCTGCCGGCGGAGTCTCGGCGAGATAAAGGATGCCGGTCTTGCCTGCAACCATGCCGGTGTAGTTACGCGGTGGTACCGGTACAGTCAGGATTCGCTGACCGATGTCGTCGAAGTCGATGTCGACTTTTACATCCGGCTTCTTCGCCGCAGGAGCCGCAGCCGCAGCGGCGGGGGCAGGCGCAGGGGCGGCGTCACCCTCGGGTTTCTTTTCCTCTTTCTTGTCTTCCGCTACCTTCTCTTCATCACTCTCCGGCGCAATCGGCGACGGCAGATCTTTGCGTAACACTACAACGTAGACGCTGCGCGTGATGGGATGATTGAAGCTCGACATATCGAGCCATCCCGTCGTTGGGCCAGCGTCCGTGCTCGCCGTGAAGTAGAGGTGCTTTCCGTTTCGGTCGAAGTTCGCGTAACGAGCGTCGCTCATGCCATCGGTAATCTGATTGGTCTTCGATGTCTCGAGTGAATAAATAAACACCGCGCCCAAACGGTTATCGAGTTGTTTCGTGTAAGTGATCCAACGGCTATCGGGCGACCAGCTCGGATCCATCACGCGAAACGGATTCTCGTAAGTGTTGGTATCGACTTTAACCGGCGTGCCTTTCTCGATGTCGACGTACCAAAGGTTCAAACGCTTGTCGGTGTATGCAATCTTCTTGCTGTCAGGCGACCACAGTGGCGAATAGAAAAACGACGGTGGATTGCCGAGATTAATCTTCTTCACTTCACCCATTCCTGTTTGGTCGCGCAGGTGTAACGCATACTCACCTGATTCGTCTGAAAAGTAAGCAATCAGTTTTCCATCGGGCGACCATGCCGGGTAACGCTCAGCGGCTCCGGGTGTGTTGGTGAGGTTGCGGGCGTCGCCTTTTTCGGCGGGCACGGTGATGATTTCGCCGCGCGCCTGGAAGAGAGCGCGTGCTCCGGTCGGCGATAGCGCCGGAGCGGAAAGTCCGCGGGCGACTTTCACATAGCGCGGGCGCACGCCCGGGATATCACCGGAAACCGTGATGTTCAGCTTGTGCTCTTTGCCTGACGCGAAATCGTAAAGATGCAACGATCCAAACTGCTCGTAAACAATGCCGCCCGGACCGGCATTGGCTGACTTGATGTCAAGCCCCTCATTTCTAACTAGCTGCGTGACCTTCTTTGCACCCGTGTCGTAGGCGAATAGCGACACGGAGCCGTTTCGATCGGAAAGGAAGTAAATCTTGTCGCCAACCCACATCGGATTCGAATCGTTTGAGTTGTCGCGTGGCAACTTCTCAATAGCTGAGTCAGATAGTTTGGCGACCCAGATCGGAGTTGTTTGTCCGCCGCGATATTGTTTCCATGCGTCCTGGAATTTGGTTGTCGGCACGTAAGCCAGCCGCGAACCATCTGACGAATACGATCCCGTGACGCCCATCGGCAAAGGAACTTCCGTCGGAAAGCCACCTTCAACTGGAATCGTGAACAGCTTCGGCACCGGATTGGTGCTAGCGCGCCCAGAGCGAAACAGGATCTGTTTGCCATCGGGGGTCCAGCCCGAAACAAAATCGCCACCGGGATGGTAAGTCAGCCTGCGTGGCACTCCTCCAGTTACCGGCACGACGTAGACATCGACGTTGCCGTCGTACTCACCGGTGAAAGCGATCATGGAACCGTCTGGCGAGAACTTCGGATCAGTCTCCACGCCGCTGCCGGTCGTCAATTGCGACGCGGCGCCGCCGTCGCGCCCGACTATCCATAAGTCGCCGGCGTAGACGAAGACGATTTGCGTGCGGCTCAACGTCGGCTTCTGAAGGAGTAGCGGCTCGATGGTTTGCGCGTGGCCAACGCCGGCGAACGTGAGCAGGAAAGTAACAAGGAGGAGTGTCTTCAACATTTCAATTCCTTTCGACGAAATTCCGCAATGTTGCAGGAAGGTGTAGGCAGTCCACTAAGACGATTCTTGTGGATGTATATACTTCAATCCGCGCCTATTTCGCCAGTCGCTGGAGACACCGGCGCAAGGCTTTGCACAAAAAGTCGTTGTTCTAAGATTTCTCGGTGCAACCTCTGTGTACTCTGTGCCCTCTGTGGTGTGGTTTCACTCGGAATTCATCAACCACAGAGACACAGAGGACACAGAGGTTGCACAGAGAGTGCTTTTACGGACGGTTGAGCTAGTGAGTTTCGCTGATCGAGCGCAGGTGGTTGAATAAATTAACTGTGTTCCTTGTCCAGCCGTCACAATTGAAGCACGACACGATCGGAACCAACGTCAGCCCCTGTAGTACCTGACTAACCGTAGCCGTCGGGGAAAACAACTTAAATTCTTTCTTCTCTTCTTTCCCCTTCTGATTGATAAACCGGCCCTGAATCAACAGCCCAACGCCGCTCTGGCCGTAAGTCTGTGCTTCAAACTTGAATACTCGATCGAAAGCCGCAGTGTAGGTTTCATTTCCAAAACGCATTGATAAGCGATTGACGGAGATGTCGAAAGAGCCATCCTGTAACAACGGACCGAGAAACCGATGCCGCCGCACGTTAACCGTTACCGGCTCCCTACCAAGAAATCCCTTACTGACATACGCGAGGCCCTCAGTCTCCTGCTGCACGCTGATAAGCGCGAAACCCAACATCATATTCACCTTCGCATTGCCGGGTTGCTGTTGCAGGAAAATTCTTGAATCGTTGATTACCTCGTTAGCCAAACCTTGATTGTATTTGCTCTCGATCATTTCCAGCGTAACGGTCGGAGCCTCAACCTCGGGGGTGCGCGTTATCAGGCGAGTTGAGCTATCGGTATCCGGCGTCGCCGCTGCTAACCTCGCGGTTGTATCGACATTCGCCGGCACATTCTCACCCGTAATCGAGACGACCAGCGGGCGCGATTCTAATTCGCGTCGATAAAAGATTCGCGGATGCTGAAGATTGCGATTGACCCCCGAATCAGTTTCAACAAACTTGACTCGATCAAGCTGGCGTCCGTGGCTTTCCTGCAGATCCAATTCCTGCTGTTGTAGTTGTGGCACACGCGCCGTCGCATACTTGAGCCATTCGCGTAAAAGCACCTGGCCATCCCTTGGTTCTTTGTCGGCTATACTTGTTTTCAATCCTTCTTCAACCAGCGCATAAGTCAGATAACCGTGACCCAACCTCGACGTTTCCTTCGCTGCCTGATAACTCTGCGCCGCAGTCAGGATGTACATCCCCTTGTCATAGGCAAGCTGCGCCAGGCCCTTGCTGTTCATTGGGCCACGGCGTTTCTCTTCAGACTCGAGCGCCTGTCCACTATTGCACGCGTCGATCACTAACGCTGTTTGTCCGGCGTCTATGCCTTCAAACACACGGCCCAGATCTTCGTCAGAAATACTGTGGTCCAAAATCGTTTGGAAACTACTCTCCGCGGCGGAGCCGAGATCGTGTGGAACTAAATAGAAACGGTTCTCCTGCGCTGTACCATGACCGGCAAAATAGACGACGACCGCATCCTCCGGCCGCGCCTTCGTTGTCAGCTCTGCGAGTGACTTGAGAATATTTGCCTTAGTGGCGTCGCGATCATTTAACTGAATCAACTCGACGCTTCCATAGAGATTGAGCGCCGTTTGTCGGATCTTGGTTTCGGCGGCAAAACTCTGGGCATCGGCAACGGCATAGCGAAGGTTGAATTTGCTGTTCTCATATTCGTTCACACCGACGGACAGAACATAGACCACGCCTTTTCGCTTGAGACTATAAGCGCCGGTAATTGTCAGGCTGACGTCCGGGCTTTTTATGTTGTCGCTATTAAATGCGTAGGCGGTTAGTGTGTTTTCACCGGCTACGATCGGTAACGTGGCTTCCAACACAACGCTACTCTGATCCTTTAAGACTTCGCCGCGCCAGACTTTCACCAGCGAGCCATTGCGAAAGAGACGGATGTCACGAGCCCCGGCCGGTGCTTGCGATACTTCGAGTTTCACTGTCACATCGCGCGTCGCAACCGGCCCGGGCGTTTGCGCGCCGGCGAAGCTGAGTCGCAACTGCGCTTGCCTTCGATCCTTGTTCGCGATGTTTGCCGGCGCCGTTAGTTGCTTGCCGGCGAGAATATCCGTCAACAAACCCGGATGGAAAAATTCATTGAAGAACGACTCAACCGGCTCGTGGTCGCGCACGTTTCCGTTAAATAGCCAGATCGCTCGCGACCATGCAGCGGGCGTCCCGTCAAACAAACCGTCGGGCGTGGCGACAAGCCAGTTGTTATCTTCCAGCAGGTAAAGCGTCGCCAATTCTTTTTGCTTGGAGGGATCGATCTCGAAGGCAGGGCGTTTGAACAAACTGAGACCGTTGCCCTTGACCGAGATTGCATAGAACTGTGCGGAAATCCCCAGCATGGGCATGAAGCTACCAGCGGCTATATTCTCTTTAGTTTCAGTATCGTTCTCGTTAATGGTGAATGTTTTTGTAAGTTGCCCGGTGGTTACATTCCAGTAATCGAATTGCCCGGTCGAATCGTCTCGAGACAGGCCGAGGCTCTGAATCAGGTCTGCAGTCAGGAAAGCTAACGAGATGATTTTTCCGTTTGACTTGAGGGTTTTCTGCGGTTTCTGGCCCGACGTGTCCAACACTAGAATTGTACCGTCGTAATTGCCAACGGCGAGCTTGTTACCGTCCGGACTAAAGCTCAATGAAAGCGGAATGGAGGGATCGGGGATGGCTGCGATTTGGCTGCCATCATCAGTTTTCCAGAGTCTTATGGTGTTGTCGGGATCATTTTCGTCTTCGTAATCAATGTTATAAGCCACACTGGCCAACCACCGCCCTGAAGGATGAAATGCGATTGCTCCGACACCGGCCACCTCCTCATGGGCCTTAATTATCTTCACTTCGCCGTTTTGCAGATCCCATAACCTGATGGTGCTGTCGTCACTGCCGCTCGCCAGAATTTTGCTGTCAGGGCTGAAGACCAGTGTATTGATCTCCGCGGTGTGACCAGTCAACTCCTTCACAGTTGTTTCGTTGGCGGTGTCCCAGAGCCGGATAGAGTTTCCGTCCTCGCTGACCTGGGCCAGCAATTTATTGTCGGCGCTCATCGTGATGATGTCACTGGAAAACCCTTCCTTGATGGCGGCCAGCTCAACACCTGAATCAACGTCCCATATGCGAATGTCGCCGTTGGTGTTGCCGCTGGCGAGGAGCCGGCCTGAAGAGCTGAAGCCTAATGATGTCGACGACGAGCCATTCAGCTTGAACTCCCGTAATGTCTTCATCGAAGGATATTCTCGGACTACTACCGTTGGATTCGAAAACAGCACATGTGCGAACCGATCTACTGCAAAATTGAAGATTGGACCGTTATGAAGAAACATCGGTATCGGCAGATAACCTGCTTGCAACCCGGGGCTTCCGGGTATCTGCCGGACAAGCATTCCCGTTGAGACATTCCAGGCTGTTAATGAAGTTCCCCAGTTCCCGCTCGTCATTTCAGATCCGTCTGTGGTGAACCGTATTACGTTTACGACCTCAGCTTTTCCGGTGAATGTCATCGAAACCTTCCCGCTCGCGACGTCCCACAAAGTGACAATCGTGCTGGCGCCGCCGCTCGCCAACATTCGGCTGTCAGGACTGAAAGCGATCGTGTCAACGCGAATATCCTGGCTGGGCAGAGTTTGCACCTGGCGTCCACTCGACAGCTCCCAGATGGCAATCTGAGTTTTCGACTTCGGATTTGGATTCTTTGTAATGTCTTCGGTGACGACGAGTGCCGCAGCCAGCAGTTTTCCATCGGGACTGAACGCGAGCGCACCTACGCCGGGAGCCTCTTTGAGATTATTTGCCTCGGCAATGGCGCTCAGGCCCTGGCCCGTTTTGGCGTCCCAAAGCTTGATCTCGCCGCTGCCATCTCCGCTCGCTAATATCTGTTCGTCCGAGCTGAAAGCAAGCGTCGACACAGGGCTCGCGTGTCCCAACACAACTGACAGCTTGGGGCGTCGGGTTGGCTGATTCTGTGCAACTGAACGTGGTCTGGCCGCGGGTGTTGATGGTTGTTGCGAGAATCCTGTGGTAAATAACAGGACTAAAATGAGTGTGGCGGTGGGAAGATACATGATTTTCATTCACCTCAAACCTTATGACTTTTGCGGCAAAACCTTGCAGTCAGGAAAGCAATGAATAGCAGGACGTTGAAACTAGCGGCTTTAGGGCTAGTGGCAATTCACTTTGTAGTGGTCGTGTTGCATTCGTTCGCACATCAGTTACTGTCGGTGAACGCGAGTCCAGCGCAGTTGGCCTTCATTATCCCGGTCATCATCGTGGCGCCTGTGGTCGCCGGTATCATGCTTTCGAGGTTTAGAAGGTTCGGAACGCTACTCCTGACGGCATCGATGGCTGGATCGTTTGTCTTCGGAGTCTATTATCACCTCACCGCCGACACGATAGACCACGTAGCCCATGTAGCTCAGCTCGAGCCGCATCGTTGGTCACAGATGTTTGTGGCGACGTCCTACCTGCTCGCCATCTCCGAATTGCTGGGCGCAATAGTAGGGATTCTCCTGCTTATGAGGACATCTACAACCGCATCACGTGGTAAACACGCTTTCTGACCATTACTCTGTAGACTAGTCTTTCGTTCGGTTATGAAGAAAATCGCGAAGACAGTGTCAGTGATGTTTTCCGTCGTAGTGCTTGCGGCGGGGCTACTCGCCTGGCGTATCTACTCGTTCGGCAATACTTCTTCTAACTCCCGCTCCGACGCTGCAGTCGTGCTCGGCGCCGCAGTCTGGACCGACGATGTATCTCCTGTCTTCAGAGAGCGAATCAACCACGCCATCAACCTTTATCGAATAGGCCAGGTGCGAAAACTGATCTTCACCGGCGGTCAGGGAAATCCGGGCGAGCCGACCGAGTCTGCCGCCGCGCGCGACTACGCTCTACAGAGCGGTATTCCAGCGAGCGATATCCTGCTGGAAGAGAAGTCTCACACAACGTATGAAAACATTCTGTATGCGAAGCAGCTCGCCGACACCCACGGCATAAAGAAAGTGCTGATCGTGAGCGATCCTCTGCACATGAAACGCGCGATGGCAATGGCGGCTGACGTCGGCCTCGCCTCCGATCCCTCACCAACACCAAGCACCAGGTATCAGGGATTTAAAAGCCAGATAGGTCTACTGGCCCACGAAACGTATTACTACATCGGTTACCTCTTGCGCCGTCCGTTCCTTTAGCAGGGTGAAATTTTGACAAATTACGCCGAAGGCGTTCGCTAATTTCAGCCCAGGGTTGGAGCGCCAGCGACAACCCTGGGATATTGCACAAAAGGCGTTCTAACCCTGAAAGAGTTCGCCTTAAAGACAAACCCTTTCAGGGTTAAATCAAATTATTTGTTGCCTACCCAGGGTTGTCGTTCCTCGAACCCTGGGCTGGAATTAGCGAACGCCTTCGGCGTTACGTTCATGGTGACGACGCCACTCATTTCCGGAGAAACATCTACGTTGCAGACGACACGACCGGACATTGGTCATACATCGACAGCCTGGCGCCAGCGTCCCTAGTCGAGAAAAAACTAGAATCGCTGCGGCGCGCCGCTCACGACGCGAACCGTGTCACGCGCGATCAATAGCTCTTCATTTGTCGGAATG
>Ga0105238_10006274_pt1 | contig 11814 bp, 14 predicted proteins | sample KBSC34metaG_FD_81526 | JGI IMG/M metagenome (GOLD analysis project Ga0105238, IMG submission 81526) | Corn rhizosphere microbial communities from Kellogg Biological Station, Michigan, USA - KBS C3-4 metaG | ecosystem: Host-associated > Plants > Roots > Rhizosphere > Soil | place: Michigan, USA... | reverse complement strand
GATCGACTACTCGACCTGGTACGACTGCTGCGGCTTCGGCTTCCGGCACATCATCTCGGAGCGGGAGTTCACGCGCTCCTTCGCGATCGACCGGAAGCTCCGCGTCGCGGTCGAGGAGGCCCGCGCGGACGTGATGATCGGGCACGACACCGGCTGCATCACCACCCTCGACAAGAACCAGTGGATCGGCAAGGCCGCGGGGAAGCCGGTCGAGCTCCCGGTGCTCGCGGATTGCCAGTTCGCCGCACTCGTCTGCGGGGCGCACCCGTACAAGATCGTGCAATCCCACTGGCACGCCTCGCCCACGGAGACGCTGATGGAGAAGCTCGGCATCGACTGGCAGGCGAAGAAGGCCGAGTTCGTGGCCTACCTGGACCAGGTGAAGGAAGGCCGCCAGGAGAACCTGTACGACCCGCGGCGCATGGTGACCTCCGGCCCCGGGTTCATCCCGATCGCGAGCGCGAAATGACGAAGCCGATCCTCATCGTGGGCGGGGGGCCGGCGGGCCTCGCCGCCGCTCAGGCGCTCGCCGGCATCGGCCAGAAGTCCGTGATCGTGGAGAAGGAGGACCGCCTGGGAGGAGCCCCGATCCTCTCGGGCTACGCGAAGCTCGTCCCCTCCGGCGAGTGGGCGAAGGATGCGATCGGCGGCATGGTCGCCCGCGCCGAGGCGAGCCCGCTCATCGCGCGCGAGGTGGGTACCACGGTGAAGGAATTCTCCGGCGAGCCGGGACGGTTCGTGGCGCGCCTCGCCGACGGCCGCGCGATCGAGGCCTGCGCCGCGATCCTCTGCACCGGCTTCACGCACTTCGACTCGGTGAACAAGCCCGAGTGGGGCTTCGGGACCTATCCCGACGTCGTCACCACGACGCAGGTGGAGCAGATGATCTCCTCCGGCCGCGGCGTGCGCTGCCCCTCGGACGGGAGGAAGCCCGAGCGGGTGGCGATCCTCCTCTGCGTGGGCTCGCGCGACCGCCAGATCGGCCGCGAGTGGTGCTCGAAGATCTGCTGCACGGTCTCCGCCAACATCGCGATGGAGATCCGCGAGGAGCTCCCCGGCTGTCACGTGTACATCTACTACATGGACATCCGCACGTTCGGCCTGTACGAGACCAAGTACTACTGGGCGAGCCAGGAGATCCACAAGGTGAAGTACATCAAGGCGCGCGTGGCCGAGGTGACCTCGAACGGCGAGCGCCTCGTGCTCAAGGCCGAGGACACGCTGGTGAAGCGCCCGATCACGATCCCGTTCGACCTCGTCGTGCACGCGATCGGCATGGATCCGAACGTGGACAACAAGTCGATCGCGGGGATCTTCGGCGTGGCGCTCGAGGAGCACGGCTTCATCGGCAAGGCGAATGCCTACGGCACGTACGGGGAGACCTCGCGCGCGGGCGTCTTCGTCGCGGGCGCCGCCACGGGGCCGGAGACCATCGACGACTCCATCGGCCAGGGGAAGGCCGCGGCCATCGCCGCCTTCGGCCTCGTCCACGCCGGCATCCCGGCGGGCGCGATCGCCGTCTAGGCCGGCTCGATGCCCGGCACGATGCCCGCCCGCAAGAGCCCGCCGCCCCCGCCCGTCGCGCGGCCGCGCCTCGAGCTCTCGGGCCCGAAGCTCGCGAGCGCGCTGGAGTCGCTCGCCGCGCTCGCGGAGGACACGGGCGGCGTCGAGCGCTACGTGGACGCGCTGAAGTTGAAGAGCGCGCTCTTCGCGCGGACGCTGGGCGAGGGACGCGCGGCCTCGGTCGGCCTCGCGGATTTCCGCGCCGCGTGCGCGTGGATGTCGACGGTGCGCCGCAGGATCGGCCCCTACGTGGAGCCGGAGGCCTTCGAGACGCTCCGGCCGCGCGTGGCGGCGCTCCTCGACGGCGCCGAGGCGACGGCGACCGCGGACGCGCGCATCGCGGCCTTCTGCGCCGCCTTCCCCGGCGATCGCGCCCATCGCTGGGTGCGCGACCTCGCCGCGGAGCTCCTCCACCAGGTCGATCCCGAGCGCTATCCGCTCATGACCCGGTGGATGTGGGACGCCGCCGCGAACACGGGCGTGATCCGCGAGATCTGGCACGGCGAGGACGTCGACAACATGCCGATCGGCGTGCCGGACGGCTACGAGACCTTCGTGGTCCTGCGCGAGGAGCTGGCGCAGTTCCTCGCCGCCCACGGCATCTACCGCGATGTGCTCTTCTTCGCCGACCTCCTCGCCGCGCGGGTCTACGCCGGCTACATCCACGAGCAAGGCGGGACGTACCTCCGCGCGGACTTCGCGAACGCCGAGGAGCCGATGCTCCACGTGCGCCGCCTGCTGGGCCTGGACGGCGTGGCCGAGGACGGGCGCTCGCGCCTCAAGGCCGCCGACGGCACCGCCGTGGTGATCCAGGACCTTCCGCGGCTCGCCTGAAGGAATCCCATGCCGATCCATGAAGTCTCCCTCATCCGCCCGGAGAACCTGAAGACCCACGAGAAGCTCGTCATGGACGGTGTGGATGTCTCCGGCCACTGGAGCACGTTCATCGAGTCGCGCGTCGTGACCGACTACAACGAGGCGCTCGAGGAGGAGATCTCCGCGCTCCCCGGCGGGGAGCACATCCACCGCTGCTGGCAGTGCGGCTCGTGCACCAACTCGTGCACGGTGAACGCGGTGAACCCGGACTTCAACCCGCGCTACTGGATCTACCTCATCCGCCTGGGGATGGAGAGCGAGCTCCTGCGCGACAAGGACATCATCTGGCAGTGCGTCTCGTGCAACAAGTGCACCTACGCGTGCCCGCGGGACGTCTTCCCCGAGGGCGTGATGAAGGCGACCGCGCACTGGCTGGAGCTGCAGGGGCACACGCCCAAGTCGAGCTCGACGCTCTTCGACGAGGAGTTCTCGGAGCAGGTCTTCGCGACCGGGAAGATCGAGGAAGGGCGGGTGATCCGCGGCTTCTTCGCCCGGACGGGCCAGCCGCTGCGCCAGGAGTGGCTGATCGAGATGGCGCGCCGGCTCGCGCGGAAGATGCCCATCCTCATGGGGATGCGCATGGCGTTCTCGGCGGTGTTCCGGCCGCGCACGCGCAACTGGGCGCGGACCGGTGCGGCGATCGGCGAGTACGTCGCGCAGCAGGAAGCGAAGCACAAGGCCTCCCTCTCCTCGGGGTCCCCTCCGGGGCAGGGATCAAATGGCAGAGGGCCGGAGAGAGGGCAGCGATGAGCGAAACCAAATCGAGGTACCAGCGCGTCGCCTACTATCCGGGCTGCGCGCTCGAGGGCACCGGCCACGCGTACAACCGGTCGACCAAGGCGGTCGGCAAGGCGCTGGGCCTGGAGTTGGACGAGGTGAAGAACTGGAACTGCTGCGGGGCGATGGAGGTGAAGAACGTCGACCCCAAGGTGCAGACCTATCTTTCCTCCCGCGTCCTTTCCATCGCGGCGCACGAGATGAAGGCGGACGTCGTGATGGCGCCCTGCAACGGCTGCTACCACAACCTCAAGAAGGCCGAGCACGACCTCGCCCACGACGGCGCCTCGCGCGAGGTGGTGGCGGCGATCGCCGGCAAGGCCGGGGACAAGCCCTACGAGGCCGGAACCGTCGAGACCATCCACGCGCTCGACTGGATCAAGCACGGCATCGGCGAGGCGGGCCTCAAGGCGCGCGTGAAGAACTCGCTCGCGGGGCTCAAGGTCGCCAACTACTACGGCTGCATGTACACGCGCCCGCGCCACATCTTCCCGGAGAAGGACAAGGGACCCGGCACCGAGTCCACCTCGAAGCCGCACTTCATGGACGACCTCCTCGCGGCCGCGGGCGCGGTGAACGTCGATTTCCCGCTGAAGACGGCGTGCTGCGGCGGCGCGCACACGCTCTCGGACAGCGACGTCTCCACGCGCCTCGTGCTCAACATCCTGCGCGCGGCGGAGGCGGCCGGCGCGGACGTGATCGCCACGGAGTGCCCGACCTGCCATTCGGGCCTCGAGATGCACCAGGTCCGCGCCGAGAAGGTGCTGGGGCAGAAGACGCGCGTGAAGATGCTCTACTTCACCCAGCTCCTGGGCGTGGCGCTGGGCCTCTCGCCGCGCGCCGTGGGCGTGCACGAGAACGTCTCGGACGGCCTCGAGGCGCTCCGCGCGAGGAACATCGCGTGAGGACGATCGCCGACATCGATCGCGAGATCGACGCGGCGCCCGCCACGCGCGAGGCGGCGGCCGAGGCACGGCGGCTCCTCGCTCTCGCCGAGGAGGTGCTCGAGGCGTGGGTCCGGGCCCGCGGCGGCGAGCCCACGCAGGGGGAGCGCGAGGGCTTCCGCCTCCTCGCCCTCCACCGCCAGGGTGCGGACGGGCTCCCCAGCTTCAACGCGTGCCGCGAGACCTGCCGCGAGATCGCCTACCATTACAACCTGCTCGCCATCCCGTCCGCCGAGGGCGAGGCCGCCCGCCGCGCCGCGATGATGGGCCTCCTCGTGCGCCACCTCGCGCTCTTCGTGGGCGGGAAGCTCGAAGTCGAGAAACTGGGGGATTTCTGCTGCGCGTCAACTCCGGTGCGGCGCGCGGACAACTAGAATCACGAGCAAGGAGACCCGATGCCCGTAGTCCGCGGCTGCCACCTGCCCGACGACCTGCTCTACGACGTGCCGAACCACATCTGGTTCCGCGAGATGGGCGACGGGAACGTGAAGCTCGGGATGACCACCGTCGCGACCGCGATGGCGGGCCTCCTCGTGGCCTTCACGCCGAAGAAGACCGGCCGCGAGGTCCAGGCCGGGAAATCGTGCGCGACGGTGGAGTCCGGCAAGTGGGTGGGGCCCGCGAAGTCCGCCGCCGCGGGCGAGGTCGTCGCCGTGAACGAGGCGCTCGTCGCGAAGCCCTCGCTCGCGAACGAGGACCCGTACGAGGCCGGCTGGCTCGTGATCCTCAAGCCCGCGGATTGGGCGAGCGTGAAGCCGTCGCTCACGCCGGGGGCGGAAGTGGCGGGGCCCTACGAGGCGAAGATGGCGGCGGACGGGTTCGCCGGGTGCGGATGCGCGAAGTGACGGCCCCTCAGCCGTAGAACACGCGGGAGTGCGCGGCGCAGAGGTCCGCGAGCCCGCTCGCCGGGTCCGTCGTGAAGCCCGCCCGGGGATAGGCGCAGAAGAGCGGGAAGCGCTCCTTCTCGCAGAGCTTGTTCCAGAGGTGCTCCAGCCGCACGGTCGCCGCGGCATGGCCCTGCGCCCAGAGGATCGCCACCATCTCGCCGAAGGCCCGCACGCGCCTTCCATCCCCGCGCATCCTGTGGAGCAGCGTCGAGACCACTTCCTGAAAACGCTCCTCGTCCGGCCAGCCGTCGACCATGAAATCGCGGAGGATCCGGTCCGCGGGGAGGCCCAGGTAGCGCTGCTCGCGCCGCGCGGCCTCCACGTCGATGCCGTGCTGGCCGAGGCGCCCCTCGAGGCCCTCGAGATGCTCCGGGGTCGCGATCACGATCGCCGCCTCGTCCCCGCGCAGGCCCGCGCCGATGAACCCCTCGAGCGCCTCCATGAACACCTCGTCGTCGCCGTACACCTGCATGGCGTGCTCGCAGGGCGAGATCTCGCCCCAGAAGATCGGTGACCGGAGGATCTGCGTGACGGAGCCCATCGGGCGGCCTCGGAAAATCGGGCCTCCAGTGTGCCGTGGGGTCCGTGGGAGGTCTGTCGGAGCCGTCCTACGGGGGACGCCCGCCTTTCACTGCGAAGCGCGGCGGTACCGTGCGGGAACGTGCGGCGCGCGGGTGAAGACCCGCACGTAGGAAGGGCAATCGTAGAGGGCGCGGCGCGGGTCCGCACCCGCCACGCATTCCATCCACTGACCCCCGGGCGGGGCCCCGGCGGCGTTCGCGCACGTGAGGCACAGTCCGCAACGAGGCTCGCGGAGGGGCTTGCGTCTTCGTTCCATGGAGGCAAGTGTACGAAGTGCCGCTTCGGCCCCGTCACCCCGCCGTTCCGATGCGCGGGTCTCCCAACGCCGCATTCGCTTGTCGGCCGGGCCGGAAGTGCCGATCGAAGGATGGACGGCGACGCGCACCCTCCCCGGCCACCGATGCGTTTCCCGGACGCCGACCACATCCCGGGCCAAGCCCGTCCTACAAGAAGCGAGCGGGCACTTCGCGTCGAACCGGAACCATTCAATGCGAAGAAAAGGTCATGGCCAAAGCCACCATCAGCAAGCGGGTGCTGGACACCCTCATCCGGGCGAAGCTCGCCAAGGTCGACGGATGCCATCGCGTGGAGCCCATGCCCGTCACCTGGAAGGCCCCCAACGGCAACGGCAGCAACTGGGAGATCCCCGGATGGACGGGCGACGTGCACCACGTCTCCAACTGCGTCGAGCAGCTGCGCGACTACCTCAAGTTCCTGAGCGACCAGTTCGATATCGCCGAGGAAGAAGTCCGCTCGTGAACGCGCCCTAGAACCGGGCCCGGTACTGCACTCCGAGCGAGTACTCGTGCATCTTGATCTTTTCCTGCATCGCGAGCCCCGGCGCGAAGTTGTCGAAGAAGCTGGGCGCCGTCACGTCGTTGTCGAATGCGTACATCGCCGCGAAGTTGAGCGCGCTCTCCCGGCCGAGCGCCCATGAGGCGCCGCCCGTGACGTGGTGGCGCACCACGCCGGGCGCGAGGAAGTTGATGGTGACGTCCTGGGGCCGGATCGGGTTGTCGCTCACGTTGTATCCGGCACGCAGGGTGAGCCTCTCGTCCACCCGGTACTGGATCCCCAGCTTCCACGCGTCGATGTCGCGCCAGCCGAACCCCGCGCCGTTCGATCCGCCGAGGCACGAGGAGGCATCCCCGCCGGCGCACGCGAGGAGCGAAGCGCTGGGGTTCCCCACGGATTTCACCTCGCTGTACCGGATCCGCTCGTAGTCGAGCGCGACCTGGAGCTGCGGCGTCGCGTCGAACGCGATCCCCACGCCGTAATGCGAGGGGATGTCGAAGCCGCCGCCCTGCGCGAAGAGTCCCTTGTACTTGTCGAAGTTGCCCATGCTCATCTTCGTGGTGTACGCCGCGCCGATCGCGAAGCGCGGCGTGATCCGGCCGTAGTAGCCGATGCGCGCGCCCCACCCCGTCGAGTTGTCGTACCCGCGGTTGGTGACGTTGCCCGGGCTCGTGGAGAAACCCTCGAAGGCCTGCAGGCCCTCGGCCTTGAAGCGCTGGTAGGCGAAAAGCGGCGCGATGCCGATCGCGTGCTCGGGTGCGAGCTTCACCGCGAAGCTGGGCGCCACGATGAGCTGCGAGAGGTCCACGCCCAGCCGCCCGTTGCCGCAGAGGAGGTTGTACGGCCCGGGGGCGGGGTTGATGCCGGTGCCGGGACCGGTCGCGGGGCCGCATGCGCCGGGAGAGGAGAGCTGGCCGCCGGGATAGTCGGTGTTCATGCCGCCATTGCCGTAGACAGTGAGGCCGTAGGACATCCTCGGGTTCACCATGCGGTTCAGGGCGAGCTCGGGGATGGCGAAATAGTTGCTGTCGCTCGTCGCCGAGCCGTTGAAGCCGACCTGGGCCGGCGCGCCGGTGCGCTCGGCGCTGCGGTGCGGGCTGAAGAGGTCCACCCCGAGCTCCCACTGGCCGCCGGAGAAGACCATCGTGGCCGGGTTCGCCGCCGCGCCGAACGCGGAGCCCGACACCGCGAAGGCGGCGCCGCCCATCGCCTTCGCCTCCATCCCGTAGCCGTGCGAGAAGTAGCCGTCCGTGCCGTATGCGACGAACGGCGCGCCGGCGCAGAGCGCCGCGACGAGTGTCCGCTTCATGTCCTTTCCCCCTGTGTTGGTCGTACGATCGTTCTTCTAGATGAAGAGGCTCACGTCGGCGTCCCGCGCCATCGGCAGGAACGTCGCCGCGCCCACGTATTCCTTCACCTCCGGCACGAAGTCCTCGCGCGCGTAGCCGAAGAGGTCCACGGTCATCTGGCAGCCGATGAGCTTCACGTCCGCCTCGATGCAGGCGGCCCGCAGCTCCTCCACCGGCGCGACGCCCTTCGACCGGATCGTCTGCTTCATCATCGTGGTGGCGAACGCCTCGAATCCGGGGACCACGCCCTGCATCGCGTTCGGGATGTTCCAGCGGATCGACTTGAACCAGTCCGGGCCGAAGGGCATCTTCATCGGCATGGCGGGGTTGCCGAGCGGGCTCACGCGCAGCCCCGAGAGGTCCTTCTTGAGGAGCTCCAGGCCGTAGAACGTGAAGAAGACGGCCACGTCCCAGCCCAGCGCGGCGGCCGTCGAGGCGAGGATGAAGGGCGGATACGCCCAGTCGAGCGTGCCCTTGGTCGCGATGATCGTCATGGAGGGCGTCTTCGCGGCGCGGAGCTCGGCCAGGCCGGCCTCCAGGCGCTCCGCGAGGATCGCGTCCACCCGCTCGCGGACCATCCGGTCGAGCGCCGCGGGATCCACCAGCACGGGGTTGTCGCCCATCTTGGCTCTCCTCTTCCGCCGGGCCCGGGAATCCGGGCGCGCGGAGGTATCGGGTGCATCGTAATACGGGGTAGGGGTATGTGCAAACGGGTTTCGGCCTTGCCAAAGCTCCACACATGCGGAAGATGCGACGGCGTCTCAGTCGCGGCGAGCAACCGATACCCTTCGGGGTATCCGCGCGCTCGCCACGCGCCGGGGACCGGTATACGATTCGCGTTTCATCCCGCGAAAGGCCCCGCCCGATGGCGAGCTCCTCCACCCTGCACGACCCCGAGGCGAAGAAGGCGATCGAGTCGCGGCTCGCCCGCGTCGAGGGCCAGGTCCGGGGAATCCGGCGGATGATCGGAGAGGACGAGCAGTGCGAGCAGATCGCCCTCCAGCTCGCCGCCGCCCGCAAGGCGTTGGACCGCGTCTTCTACGAGATGGTCTCGTGCATGATCCGGACGGAGGCGGGCGGGAGCGTCGCGGCGAGGAAGGAGCGCGCGAAGAAGGTCGCGGACCTCCTCTCGCGCTTCGCCTGAAGGCCCCCTAGCGTGCGGAGTGCCCCGCGAGCTTCACCTCGACGTTGTCCTCCGGCGGCAGGGAAGCGTAGTACTCCCGCAGCACTTCCAGCACCTCCGGCCGGGTGAACTCGTCCGGCACGGCGCCCCCCTCCGAGAGCCACTTCCGGAGCTTCGTCCCCGAGACGAGCAGCCGGTCCGCGTCGCCGTGCGGGCAGGTGCGCGCCGAGGCCATCCCGCCGCAGCGGTAGCACCAGAAGGTCCAGTCGATCTTCATCGGCCGGATCGCGATCGCGCCGGCCGGGATCTCGTCGAAGATGCGCTGCGCATCGAAGGGACCGTAGTAGCTCCCGACGCCCGCATGGTCGCGCCCGACGATCAGGAACGCGCACCCGTAGTTCTGGCGGAAGACCGCGTGGAGGAGCGCCTCGCGCGGGCCCGCGTAGCGCATGTCGAGCGGGTAGCCCGCCTGCACCACGGTCCCCGGCTTGAAGTAGCGCTCGAGGAGCACGCCGATCGCGCGCGTGCGCACCTCGGCCGGGATGTCGCCGGGCTTCACCTTCCCCAGCAGCGAATGGACGAGCACGCCGTCGCAGACCTCGATCGCCACCTTGGCGAGGTACTCGTGGGAGCGATGCATGGGGTTGCGCGTCTGGAAGGCGGCGACCCGCGTCCAGCCCAGGCGCTCGAACTCGGCGCGCGTCTGCGCGGGCGTCATGAAGAGCGCGCCGTAGGCCGCCGCGAAACCGCCGTCCGAGAGCACCGTGACGGGTCCCGCGAGGTTCACGTCGCCCTGCGCCATCACCATGCGCACGCCCGGGTGCGCCGGATCGGCCGTGCGGAAGACGGAGGTGCACTCGTGCGCCTTGTCGATCCGGTACTTCTCGGTGACGCGCATCACCGCGAGCGTCGAGCCGTCGTCCGGATCCGCGAGCGCGATCTCCGCGCCCACCGCGATCGAGGCCGCGGTCGCCTCGTCCGTCGAAAGCGTGATCGGGATCGGCCAGAAGAGGCCGGAGGCGGTGCGCATCCCGTCGCACACGCCGCTCCAGTCGGCGTGCGTCATGAAGCCCTCGAGGGGGGTGAAGCCGCCGATCCCCAGCATCACCAGGTCGCCCTTCTCGCGCGAGCTCACGGTGAGGCGCGGAAGGCTCGCCGCGCGCGCGCGCTCTTGCGAGCACCGCGGCTCGTCCGGGAGCCGGGGCATGAGGCCTCGGCCGCCGTGGGGAGGTACCAGGGGCATGTGCGACTCCTCGTGGATCGGGGCCCGCCGGGGCGGGTGAGACAAGGATAAGCGCCCGCGGGCCGGATCGGCGCGCGGCCGGCACGAAATTGCTGATCGCTCGATAAACGCGATCGATTGAGCGCGCATTCCGCCGGGCCGATAATGGGCCATGAAGATCTGCATCGTCTCGGACAGCCACGACCGCGCCGATCCGCTCGCCCGCGCGGTCCTCGAGGCGAAGGCGCTGGGGGCCGAGGCGGTGATCCACTGCGGCGACCTGATCGGCGCGCAGACCATGAAGCCCGCCCTGGAGGCGGGGCTCCCGGTCCACGCGATCCACGGCAACAACCTCGGCGACCCGCAGGCGATGCACTTCCAGTCGCGCAAGAGCGGCGGTCAGCTCCAGTACCACGGAACGGAAGCCGTGCTCGAGCTCGCCGGCCGGCGGATCGTGGTCGTGCACTACGACCACCACGGGTACGCGATGGCCTGCACCGGCGATTGGGACCTCGTGTGCTGCGGGCACTCCCATCGGCTGGAGGCGCGGCAGGTCCCCAACGTGAAGGGCGGGACCACCTGGCTCGTGAACCCGGGGACCGTCGCGGGGCTCGCGGCTCCCGCCACCTGGGTGCTGGGCGACCTGGAGGCCATGCGCTTCGAGCCCCATACGCTGAATCTATAGCCGCATAGCGGCAATCGTCTCGCAACGCACGGCGGGCCTCGTAGAATCGGCCCTCTTCCAGGAGGATCGGATGCTGACCGAAAACGTCTTCGCGGCGGCCGCGCAGGATCTCCCCGCCGGCTTCCTGCAGTGGTACCTCGCCGTGATGGTGCTCGCCGTCGTCGCGGGGACCGTCCTCGACATGGTGCACAAGGGGAGCGCCCGCTATTTCTTCGCGAACATGGCGCGCGCGAAGGCCAAGCGCAAGCGCGCGCTGGGAGGCGGCGAGCTCGCCTCGATCGCGGTGCGCACCGCCGTCGTGGACGTGATGACCTCCGGCGAGTTCTGCAATCCGCGCCGGCGCATCGCGCACCTCCTCACGATGTACGGCTTCGTGATCTACGTTGCGGCGACCGCGATCATGGTCTTCTGCTACCCCGCTTCCGCCGGCGGCACGCCGGACATCGTCCCGGCGCTCTGGTGGATCGGCGCCCTCATGGTCGCGGTGGGCGGCTACTGGTTCTGGTTCTTCATCCGCGTGGACGTGGCGGCCGAAGGCCGCTCGCCCTTCCGCGTGGTGAAGGCGGACCTCTTCGTCCTCTCGCTCGTCGCGAGCGTGACGCTGGGCCTTCTCTGGGCGGGGACGGGCGGAGGCACCGGCTGGCTCTTCTGGCTCTATCTCGTGGCGACGGCCGTGCTCTTCCTGGGCGTGCCGTGGTCGAAGTTCGCGCACATGTTCTTCAAGCCCGCGGCCGCCTTCGAGAAGCGGGTCACGCGCGCGGACGGCACGGCCGAGAACCTGCCGACGCAGAGCCGCGACGACCCCCGGCAGCGCGAGCGCCACTCGATGGAGCTCCTGCGCGACGCCCCGATGGACATGGGGCTCGGCATCAAGCGCGAAGCGCCGCGCCACTACTGAAAGGGAAAACGACCCATGCCTACCTTCGTGTACATGACGAGGTGCGACGGATGCGGACACTGCGTCGACATCTGTCCCTCGGACATCATGCACATCGACCCGACCTATCGCCG
>Ga0105238_10006272_pt1 | contig 11816 bp, 10 predicted proteins | sample KBSC34metaG_FD_81526 | JGI IMG/M metagenome (GOLD analysis project Ga0105238, IMG submission 81526) | Corn rhizosphere microbial communities from Kellogg Biological Station, Michigan, USA - KBS C3-4 metaG | ecosystem: Host-associated > Plants > Roots > Rhizosphere > Soil | place: Michigan, USA... | reverse complement strand
CGCGACCGCCGACAAGGCGGCCGCGCCCGATGAAAAGCAGGCGCCACCGGCGGAGCCCGCCGCCAAGCCCCGCGCCGCCAAGCCTGCGCCGGAGGCCCCGAGCCCCGTCGCCGCTGCCGCGGCTCCGCCCGGCGCCGTGCCCAGCGTGGCCAAGCCGGCGGCTCCACCCGCCGACTTCGCCCGCCAGCTCGCCACTTGCCGCGGCCAGTTCCTGCGCAGCCGCATGCGCGAGGCGGCGACGACCTGCGCCGCGGCTCTAGAGGCCAACCCGAACTCGGCGGACGCGCTGACCATGATGGCGCACGTCGAGCTGAACCGCGGGCGCCTCGGCCACGCGAACGAGCTGGCGCAGAAGTCGATCGCCCTCGATCCCAACCAGGCCGACGCGTACGTCATCATCGGCGGCGTCCATCAGGACAGCGGGCGCAACGCGCAGGCGAAGGTCGCCTACCGTCGCTACCTGCAGCTGGCCCCCCACGGCCGCTACGCCGACGAGCTGCGTTCGATCGTGGGCAGTCTGTAGCGATTCGCGAACCATCCGTCGATACCTCGGCGCCTCGCCCTCTCCCTGTTATCCTGAGCGCCCATGAACGTTCTGGGGATCGAGACCTCGTGCGACGAGACGGCCGCGGCCGTCGTGCGGGACGGTCGCGTGGTGCTGTCCGATGTCGTCGCCTCGCAGATCCTGGTGCACGCGGAGTACGGCGGCGTCGTCCCCGAGGTGGCCTCGCGGCAGCACGTGGCCACGATCGTGCCGGTGGTCCGGCGCGCGCTCGATGAAGCGAAGCTGACCTGGTCCGACGTGGACGGCATCGCCGTCACCTGTGGTCCCGGGCTGGTGGGCGCGCTGCTGGTCGGCGTCGAGACCGCCAAGGCGCTGGGGCAGGCGCTGGGCCGACCGGTCGTGGGCGTGAACCACCTGGCCGGACACCTGGCCGCCGTATACCTGGAGGATCCCTCGTTGCCCGAACCGCCCCCCACGCCGCACCTGGCGTTGCTGGTGTCGGGCGGCCACACCGAGCTTATCCGCGTCGACGGCAACGGCGCCTACCGCGTGGCGGGCGCCACGCGCGACGACGCCGCGGGCGAGGCCTTCGACAAGGTGGGCAAGATGCTGGGCCTCGGCTACCCGGGCGGCGTGCAGATCGATCGCCTGTCCACCAGCGGCGATCCGAACGCTTACCCGTTGCCGCGCGCGCTGGCGGGGCGTGACGACATCGACTTCAGCTTCTCGGGTCTGAAGACCGCCGTGTCGACGTTGCTGCAAGCGCGTCGCGCCGCCGCCGGGGACCAGGCGCTGCCGCCTCCCGAGGGTACCGAGCTGGCGAACATGGCGGCCAGCGTGCAAGCCGCCATCGTCGACGTGCTGGTGCGAAAGTCCCGGCGCGCGCTGGTGCGCGAGGGATTGAAGGATCTGGTCGTGTGCGGCGGCGTGGCCGCGAACCGCGGGTTGCGGCGCGGCCTGGCCGCCGCGGCGGCCGAGGACGGCTTCCGTCTGTTCATCCCGCCGCCCAAGCGGTGCACGGACAACGCCTCCATGATCGCCGCCGCCGGCACGCGCGCGCTCGAGCGCGGGGTGCGCGCGCCGCTCGATCTGGCGGTCGATCCGGGATTGCCGCTCTGAGCGCGCCCGAGAACCCGCGCGCGGTGCTGGCGCGCCACGGGCTGGGCGCGAAGAAGTCCTGGGGCCAGAACTTCCTGGTCGATCGCACGGTGCACGCCCGCATCGTGGCCGCCGCCGCGCCGGCCGAGGGCGACGTGGTCGTCGAGATCGGAGCGGGCCTGGGGACGCTTACCACCGCACTGCTCGACGCCGCGCCGGCGACGGCGCGCGTGATCGCCGTCGAGCGCGATCCCGACATGCTGCACGTTCTGGGCGCCGAGCTGGGGCAAGAGCCGCGGCTGTCGATCCGCGCCGAGGACGCCGCGCACACCGACCTGCGCGCGCTGGCCGCCGCGGCGGGCCGCCCGGTGATCGTCGTGGGCAACTTGCCCTATCAGATCACCACCACGCTGCTGTTCGCGATCATCGACGCGGGCGACGCGGTGGCGCGCGCCATCGTGATGGTGCAGCGCGAGTTCGCGGAGCGGGTGGTGGCGCCAGCCGGCTCGAAGACGTACGGCAGGCTGTCGGTGATGGTGGGCCAGGTGATGGACGCGCGCCTGCTGTTCCGCGTGCCGCCCGGCGCCTTTCATCCGGCGCCGTCGGTGACGTCGGCGGTGATGCGGCTGGTGCGCCGGCCAGCGCCGCTGGCGCCCGTGCGCGACGAGGCGCTGTTCGCCCGCGTGGTCAAGGAGGCGTTCGCCACGCGGCGAAAGATGCTGCGCCGCTCGCTGGGCGACGCGTTCGGCGACGCCCGTGCCACGGCCGCGCTGGCGGCGAGCGGGATCGCCGGCACGCGCCGCCCCGAGGAACTGACGGTGAGCGAGTTCGGTCGCATCGCCGATGCGCTGCTCGATCACCCGGGCTGACAGCCTTTGTCGGCAGCCGTGGCGTGACCGGTGAGCCCTCCGCGCGGCGCCGTGATACGTTCCTGCCATGGCGAAATCACCCTGTCCCGTCACCAAGACCCAGTTCCTCGAGACCGCCGAGCCCGTGAAGATCACGATCGGCAACAGCGAGATCATCGCTGACAAGCGCGAGTTCTCTACCGGCTCGTTCGGTTGGTACTACAACGGCAAGACGACCGTGATGGTCGATGGCAAGCCGCTGTCGGTGCAGGTCGGCCTGAACCTGACCGTCGTGGGCAGCAAAGAAGCCGAGCGCTAGGCCGCGGCCCGCGCCCATGCCCGAGCTTCCCGAGGTCGAGACGATCGCGCGCGATCTGGCGTCGGCCATCGTGGGCGCCGCCGTCAGCGCGGTGTGGGGCAGCGGCCTGGGCCTGCACCTGGGCCGCGCCGTCGATCTGGGCGGCCTGCGCCGGGTGGCGATGGGCCGGCGCATCCGCGCCGTGCGACGCAAGGGCAAGTACCTGCTGCTCGACTTCGAGGCGGCCGCGGGCGTGGTGGTGCACCTGGGCATGTCGGGCCGGCTGCGCGTCGAGCCGGACGCCACGCCCCGCGCCGCCCACACACACGTGGCGTTCGCGCTGGACGACGGGCGCGAGCTGCGCTTCGTCGATCCGCGGCGCTTCGGCTGGGTCGCGCCGGGCGCGCCGCTGGACGCGCGCCCCGAGTTGACGGCGCTGGGCCCCGATCCGCTGACCGAGCTGGACGCGGCCGCGCTGGCCGGGCTGCTGGCGGGGGCGCGCGCGCCCATCAAGGCGTTCCTGCTGGATCAGACGCGGCTCGCGGGCATGGGCAACATCTACGTCAGCGAGGCGTTGCACCGCGCGCGCATCCATCCGGCGACGCGCGCGGGGCGACTGGTCGCGCAGGCGCCGGCCCTGCTGGACGCGGTCCGCGCGGCGCTGGAGCAAGGGATCCGCAACCGGGGAACCACGCTGCGTGACTACGTCGACGCGAGCGGCACGCCGGGGAACAACGCCGCCGCGCTGCTGGTGTACGGGCGGGCGGGCGAGCCCTGTGCGAGCTGCGGCGCGCCCATCCGGCGCAGCGTCGACAGCGGCCGCGCCACGTACTTCTGCGCCGCTTGCCAGCGCCGCGTTCCGGCCCGCGCCGCAAAAACGAAGCGAGGCGCGCCGGCGCCGGAGCGTGAAGCCATCCCTCGCACGAGAGCGCGCAGCAAGACGAAGGCCCCGCGCACATCCAAACCGGCAAGCAAGCCTGGAAGAAAGAGAGCCGCATGACGGGCGCCTTGATAACGTTGACGATGGTGGCTGGAATGGCTCGCCTGACCCCCGACATGTTCGGTGCCATGTCCCTTGCAATGTCCGCCGAGACCGGACCAGGCGCCGCGGGCGCCACCACGCCCGCCGACTTCGAGGCGCGCACCTTCACCGACGGGGCGGGCCACGTCCTGCCGTACCGGATCTATCTGCCGCGTGGCCTCGCGCCGACGAAGAAGGTGCCGCTGGTGCTGTTCCTTCACGGCTCCGGGGGGCGGGGCAACGACAACCTGCACCAGCTCACCGATCAGGAGGCGCCGCTGGTGTTCGTGCAGCCGAAGAACCAGGCGCGCTGGCCGCTGATCATGGTGGCCCCGCAGTGTCCGCTCGACCAGAAGTGGGTGGGCATGCCGTGGGGCGCGCCGTCGGGCAAGGGGCAGCGCCCGGCTCAGCCGACGTGGCCCATGGCGGCGGCGATCGCGCTGGTCGACGCGCTGGCGAAGCAGTACCCGGCAATCGACACCACTCGCCTCTACGTGACGGGGATGTCGATGGGCGGCTACGGCACCTTCGACGCGGCGGCGCGCCATCCCGGAAAGTGGCGCGCGGCGGTCCCGATCTGCGGCGGGTACGACGAGACGCAGGTGGCCCCGCTGGTGAACCTGCCACTGTGGGCCTTTCACGCCGAGGACGATCCCACCGTCCCCGTGTCGCGCACCCGCGAGATCATCGCCGCCCTGCGCGCGCGGGGCGGACACCCCCGCTACACGGAGTATCCGGCGTCGGCGAAGTACGGACACTTCTCGTGGGTTCCGGCCTACGGCGATCCCGAGCTCTTGCCCTGGATGTTCGGGGAGCACGCCGAGCCCGCGCCAGCGCGGCACTGACGCAGCTCACGCGGTGGCGGCGTCGAGGGCGCCGAGTGGCGCGCGGACGTGCTCCTCGCGGACCAGCGCGGCGATCTCGCGATCGAGCTCGCCCTCGGCCAGCCTGGCGACGGCGCGCTGCCCCAGCTGGTTCAGGCAGCGTTCGATGTTGCGGAACAGGATCTCCTCGGGATCGGGCGACCAGCGGCCGAGCGCACCGTGGATGGCCGCGAGATCCAGGCGGATACGCGGCAGGTCGATGCGGAAGAAGACGGCCGTCGCGCCTTCGATGATGCCGCGGGCGTAAGCCTGGAAGCGCTCGACGGCGTCGTCGATGGCGGCGGCGACGTCGGCGCGCCACCCGGCCAGCGCGGGGACGACCGGCGTCGCCTCGCCCTCGGCCAGCGCCTCGCGCAGCGCCGCGCGCGTCGTGTCGGTGGCGCGCGCCGTCGCGTCGTCCAGCAGATCCGCCAGGAACAGCTCGTCGGCGGGATCGGCGCGGTGCTCGCCGAACAGCCAGGCCCGTGGGCGAACCAGCTCGCGCACCTCGGTGGCGGCGGTGCGAAACCCCTCGTTCAATCGCGCCCGTAGCGCCACGCGCTCCGCGGCCAGCACCGAGCGAACGCGGGCCTCGGCCTCCGCCAGCTCGCGCCGGGCCCGCTCGGGCTCGTCCGTCGGCGGTGGCTCGGGGAACAGTGCCCGCGCCTCGTCCAGAAAACGCCGCAGGGCCGCCTGCGCCGTCGCTCGCTTCAGCTCGCGCGCCCGCGCAAAGAACGCCTCCTCCAGCCGGGCCTCGAAGGTGGGAAACCCGCTCGCCGCCACGGCGCTCTCGTCGCCGCGCCGCCGTGCCGCCAGCGCGCCCTGCGCCGACAGCGGCACCACGCCCTCGATCAGCGCGCCCAGCTCGGACTCCACGTGGCGCAAGATGGGCCCCACCTCGTCGGGCTCGGCGCGATCGATCTTGTTGACGACGCCCAGCACCTTCTTGTTCGCGTCGTGCGCCAGTCGCAGCGCCGCGCGCTCGCTGGCCTTCGCGGCCTGTCCCGCCGCGAACACCCACACCAGCGCGTCCGCTTCGATCAAGAAGTCGCGCGCCACCTTCTCGTGCTCGGGGCGCAGCGAGTTCAGGCCCGGCGTGTCGACGATCTCCACCCGCCGCAGCGACTCCACCGGCGCGAAGATCTCCACCTGCCGGATCGTGGCGGCCTCGGCGTCGCCCAGCTCGCGCAAGAACGAGCCCACCGAGGCGGGGCCGAGATCGCGCGTGGTGCCGTCGTGGTAGCTGACCCGCCCGCCGCCCGAACCGTAGCGAAGCACGTTGATCGTCGCGGTGGTGGGCGTGACGCCGACCGGCGCCACCTCGGCGCCGGCGAGCGCGTTCACCAGCGAGGACTTTCCGGCGTTGAACTCACCCATCACCGCCACCAGCAGCGGCCGTCCGAACGCCTCCGCGGCGCGCGCCATGGGCACGGCCAGACCTGCCAGCGCGGGCTGGTGCTCGGCCAGCGCCTCGGCCCAGGCCAGCATGCCCACCACGTCGCCGGCGGGCAGCGACGGCGGGGCGCGCCGCCGCACCACGAACCGGCGCGCCGCCGCGTTCGGGGCCCGCGCCGCCAGCGACCTCTCTTGTGTCGCCGTCAGCGTCCCCGCCAGCAGCGCCTGCGCTTCTTGGTAGCCGTCGTCAGGGGCGCTGCCGTGGCCCAGCGCCTCCTCGACGATCGCCAGGTCCTCCGTACCGAGCGCGCGCGCCAGCCACACGGGGAAACCCGGCGCGCCGGGCGCCAGCGTCGCCTCCTGGCGGGCCGCCGCGATGGCGCCCGTGAAGTCGCCGCCCGCCGCCCGCACGTCGCCCAGGCACCGCCAGGCCTCGGCCGTGGGGCCGAGCGCCGACGCTGCCTCGGCCTCCCCCAGGGCAGCCGTCAGGTCGCCCTTCGCCAGCAGGTGACGCGCGCGCGCCACCCGCACCGCCGGATCGTCCGGCGCGCGCTGCGCCGCCTCGTCGAGCAGCCGGGTAGCGGCGCTCGGATCGGTCATGCCGGCGGCCGCCTCGATCAACAGGCGCGGGTCGCCGCCGGGCAGCCGCGCCGCGCGCGCCAGCCACTCGGTCCCCTCGCCCTCGCCCGTCGCCAGCAGCGCCCGCCCGAACGCCGCCACCGTCTCGCGGTCGTCGGCCAGCGCCTCGACAGCCTTGCGCAGCTCGCGCACCGCCTTCCCCCACTGACCGGCCCGCGCGTACAGCGCACCCAGCGCGGCCTGCGCGCGCGGGCGCGCCTCCGGCGACAGTCCCTGGGTCAGGGCGCGGCGCAGGGCATCGCGCGCCGGCTCGAAACGGCCCAGGCGACCGAGCGCCTGCCCCAGCCCCAGCCAGGCCCCGGCGTCACCGAACCGCAGATCGACGGCGCGCCCGAACGCCTCGACCGCCGCCTCGTCGTCGCCGCGCCTGGCCGCCAGCTCGCCCTGGGCCGCCGGCACGTCGCCCAGGCGCGGGTGCCGGCGCGCCAGATCCGCCAGTCGTTCCTCCGCCTCGCCGAGCTGGCCCCGCTCGGCGAAGGCGCGGGCCAGCGCGATCTCGTCGCGTGCGCGCGTCTCGGTGTCGCCGTTCTCGCCGACCAGCTCGTCCAGCGTCCCGGCGATGCGATCGAAGAACCCCACGGCGCCGCTCAGGTCTCCCAGACGGTCTGGCGGACGTCGGCCATCTGCTCGTCGATGCCCTTCAGCTCGCGCACCGCCGCGTCGACGGTGGCCGCCTCGGACGTCGTGTTCGTGGCGTCGGCGTGGGCCCTCTTCTCGGCCAGCGCGCGATCCAGCACCTCGGCGATGCCGCGCGCCAGCGCCGCGCCGGCCTGGGCCACGAACTCGCCCAGCCGCGCCCCGAAGGTGTCGATCGCCTCGTCCAGCTTCGGTCCCAGCAGCGCCGCCACGCGATCGACCGCTTCGGGCGCGCGCTCCTTGGCCTCGCTCTTGATCTCCCGTCCGATCTTGCCGCGCAACACCACCGCCAGCACCGGCGCCGCCAGCGCCAGCACGCCGCCCACCAGCCCGTTCACGAACAGGAACACCGTGGTGCCCAGCGCCCCCAGCGCGAACACCGACGCGTCGTACTTCAGCGTGTCGATCTTCAGCTCGATGCGCGTCTCGGTGGGCCCCAGCTCGGCGGCCACGGCGTCGGTCACGTCGCGCACGTTCTCGTTGGCCACCTCCAGGATCTTCTCCGCCAGCCGCTCCAGCTCGGCGGCGATCATCTCGCCCTCCCCTTCCAGCCAGCTCTTCCAGGTGTCCTGGATGAAGAAAGACAGGTAGCGGCGGATGTCGTGGCCATCGACCTTGTCCAGGTCGGCCGCCAGCGCCTGCCGCAGCTCGCCGGTGAACTCGGCCAGGTCTTGCCGCACCCGGGCCTTCAGCGCGGTGGTCTCGGCGCGGATGATGCCGGCCGCCGCGTCCAGGCCCTTCTGCCCCGCCGCCAGCCGGGTGCGGGCGCGGGCGATGCGTTCTTCCAGCTCGGGCAGCGGCAACTCCAGCGAGCGCCGGCGCATGGCCAGGCTCTGCCGCACGAACGCCGACAGCCGCGCGCCGTCCGCCAGCGCGTGATCCAGCAGCAGGCGCCGGCGATCGGTGCCCACCGTCGCGCCGATGTGCGCCAGCAGCGGCCCGAAGCCCGACAGCTCGCGCTTGCCGGCCAGCTCGCGCCGCGCCGACACCGGGAAGATCGCCGGCTCGGGAACGATGCGCGACAGGTGCTCGCGCGCGAAGCGGGTCGTCTCGGCCAGCTCGGCCTCGTCCAGCAGGTCGGCCTTCGCGATCACGAAGATCAGCCGCTCGCGCGACGAGCGCAGGATGCGCTCCTCCAGGAACTGCCGCTCCGACGCGGTCAGGATCTGCGTGCCGTCGAGCAAGAACAGCGCCGCGTCGGCGCGGGGGATGTATCCGTAGGTGATCTCGGCGCGCTGCTCGTTGATGTCGTTCACGCCCGGCGTGTCGACGATGGTCAGCCGCCCCTCCAGTACCGGCGCCGGCACCTGCACGTCGATGTGGTGCAGGGCGAAGTCACCCTCGCCCTTCGGCGCCGCCGGATTGACGGCCAGCCCCTCGACCGTCGCGAAGTCACCCAGGCGCGCCGGAGCGATCGGTTGCCGCGCCCCCGACTCCAGCACCAGCTCGGCGCGCAGCACCGGTCCGTGCGACAGGTGCGCCAGCACCGCCGTGGTGGGCGTGATGCCGGTGGGCAGCACCGCCTGGCCCAGCAGCGCGTTCACGAACGTCGACTTGCCGTGGTTGAACTCGCCCAGCACCACCAGCGAGAAACGCTCCTCGTCCAGCTTGGGGATGCGCACCGTGCGGATGTCGCGGGCCACCGAATCGAGCCCCGCCACGTCGGCCGCCTCGGCCAGCCGGGACAGGACGGCGCGGATGGCGGCCTTGCGATCGTCCAGCGTACGCGCCGTCGACTCGCTCATCGCAGCACCGACAGCAGCTCGGACACCTTCGCGTCGCACTCCTCTTTCGACAGGCCGCTCACCGGCTCGGCGTCTTGCCCGCCTTTGACGACGCTCTTGTAATACGTGGTATCGGCGAACAGCCGCAAGGCGGCCACGCGCTTCGGCAAGTAGGGATGGGAGCGGTTGAGCTCGTCGAAGCGCCCCGGACCGCGCGACTCCTCCATCTGGCGCAGGTACTCGTCGAGGTTGATCTCCGAGTAGAGCTTCTTCGAGCCGAGCGCCAGCTTCACCAGGCACCCGATCGACGCGTCGAGATCGCGCGTACACAGCAGGCCCGTGCGATCGCAGGTGATCTCGGCCCGGCGCGCCCAGGCCTTCAGGGCCAGCACGGCCGGGCGGGCCCCCCACTGCAGCAACGTGCCGCCCATGTGGCTGAGGAAGTACAGCGTCGTCAGGTAGACAGCGTGGTCGTTCTGGATGTGCCCGCACTCGTGTCCGATGACGTCCAGCAGCTCGATCTCGCTCAGGTGATCGACCAGCGCCGCGTTCAGCACGATGTAGGCCTCGTCCGTGGTGCCGAACGTGTGTGCGTTCAGCGAACCGATGTTCGGCGACACGTACAGCGTGGGCACGGCGATCTGCAGCGTCTCGGCGCAGCGGACCGCCAGCTTGTGCAGGTTCGGGAACTGCTTCTCCGTCACCTTGACGGCGGTGCCCAGCATCCGGCTGCGCTCGACCGTCTGCCAGAAGCGAACGGTCGCCTCGGCGGCCAGCGTGACCGGACGGACCTTGTTCAGCGTCTGGCGGACCTTCAGGTCGCCGGCGTAGGCGTAGGCGGCGCCTTCGCGGGCCCTGGTCTGGGCGGCGCCTTTGCGGGCCGCCACGTAGTCGGCGAACGACAGATCGATTTTGGCCACGAGGTAATCATAGTACCGGGAACCCTCAGAGGGTTCCCGAGCATGATCGACGCGATACGACCCCCCGGTCGTCCCTGGATACCGCTGGTCGCTTTTCGGGCCGGGGTCGGTCATAAAATAGCCCCTTCGCCATGACCACCGCCGCGCCTTTTCCCGTTGCCGTTCCGGTCGATGCCATCGAGCCTGCCGCCATCGGCGCCGAGCAACTGGACTTCATGCGCCAGGCCCTGGCCGCGGCCGAGTCGGCCACGGCGCGCGGCGAGGTGCCGGTGGGCGCCGTGATCGTGGTGGGGGGCGCCGTCATCGCCGTCGCTCACAACGAGCGCGAGACCGCCAACGATCCCACCGCCCACGCCGAGGTGCTGGCGCTGCGCCGGGCCGCCGCGGCGCTGGGAAGCTGGCGGCTGACCGACGCCGAGCTGTACGTCACGATGGAGCCCTGCCCCATGTGCGCGGGCGCCATCGTGAACGCGCGGGTGCGCCGCGTGTACTACGGCTGCCACGATCCCAAGGCGGGCGCCGTGCGCTCGCTGTACCAGATCCTCGACGATCGCCGCCTCAACCACCGCGTCGACGTGGTGCCGGGAGTCCTCGGCGCAGAGGCGGCCGGCCTGCTGCGCGGGTTCTTCGAGCGCCTGCGCCGCTGACGCGCGTTCCGCCGGGCGGAAGAACGATCAGGGCGCGGCGCCGGCCGGCGCGGGCGCCGTGCCGGGAGCGGGCGCTGCCCCCCCGGGGGCCGGGGTCACCGTGCGCATGTACTCGTCGATCACGCCGCGGACGCTGGAGTCCTTCAGCACCACCGAGATCTCGATGCGCCGGTTCTGTTCGTAGGCGGCCTCGGTCTTGGCGGGATTGAGGGGGCGGAACTCGGAGTAGGCCGACGAGGCGAAGTAGGCGCCGTACGACTGCTCCAGGGCGCGGTCGGTCTCGAACATGTAGTTCAGCACCGCGTCGGCCCGCTTGGCCGACAGATCGCGGTTGTAGGCCGACGTGCCGCGCTCGTCGGTGTGCCCCTGGACCAGGATGACGTCGACGTTCTCGCGCACCGCCGGATCGGCGAGCACGCGCGCGAACGCCTGCGCCAGCGTGCCGAGCAGCCGCTTGCCCTCCGGCTTGATGGTGTACGAGTTGTACTCGAACACCAGGCTCTCGCCGATCTGGATGTTGCCGTTGTCGGCCACCGCCACGCGGGGCGCGCCACCGGCCGTGGCGCCCCCACCGGCGCCCAGCTGCTCTTCCAGCGCCCCCTTCACCTTGTTCAGCACGTCGACGCGCAGCACGGCGATGCCCTGCAGCCGGGCCCGCACGGCGCCGAGCTCGCGGTTCCCCGCCTCGACCTTGTCCTCGGAGAGGCGCAGCCGGTTCTGGCCCGCCTCGATCTCGGCGGTGGTGGCGCGAAGCTGATCGCCGAGCAGCCGCAGCCGCCCCTCGGCGTCGGTGATCTGGCGGCGCGACTCGGCCAGCCTCCGCGTGGCCGCCTCCAGGTTGCGGCCCGCGATCAAGTTCTGCATGTACGCCAGCAGCATGAGCACGAAGAAGATCAACGTGACCGTCGAGGTCAGGTCGGCGAACGAGGGCCAGAAGTTCTCGGTCCCCTCGTCGATCAGCGGCTGTCGTCCGCGACGCATCTCGTCCTCCGCTCGTCGGGGCTCAGGTTCGCCCGCGTGAGTTCAGCGTCAGCACCTCGCGCTTCAAGGTCTCGCTGAGGTCACCGAACGCCAGGCTCATCCGCTGGATGTTGTCCTTCAGGTGCACGTTGAACTCGCGAAAGTCGCGAGTGGTGCCCGAGAACGTGGTCAGCGCGCCCTGGCACTGTCCCCCCGCCGCCTCCAGCGCCCCCACCGATTGCCCGAAGCGCACCCCCCCCGG
>Ga0105238_10006271_pt1 | contig 11816 bp, 9 predicted proteins | sample KBSC34metaG_FD_81526 | JGI IMG/M metagenome (GOLD analysis project Ga0105238, IMG submission 81526) | Corn rhizosphere microbial communities from Kellogg Biological Station, Michigan, USA - KBS C3-4 metaG | ecosystem: Host-associated > Plants > Roots > Rhizosphere > Soil | place: Michigan, USA... | reverse complement strand
GATGAACCGGTTCATCTCCTCGATCTTGCGCGTGACCAGCTTGTCCAGCTCATCGAGACGTCGCTGTTGAGCCGGGTTGTCCGCGGTCAGCACGCGCAGCTCCTTCATCAGACGGGGCAGGGCCTGCATGCCCGCGCGGAAGGGCTCCAGGAAGCCGTCCTGGCCCGTGATCACGAAGCCGCGCGCGCCGGTCTCGACGTCCTTGATGGCGGCCAGCGCGGTCGCGGTATGCTCGATGACCTCGTGGGTGTGGGCCACCCAGTAGCTGGTCTCGGTCAGCGACGTGATGCTGCGGTAGGCGACGGCGCCGATCACCAGCAGCAGCGCCAGCGCCAGCGCAAACCCGACCGCGATCCTCTTTCCGAACGTCCACATGGTCACTCCTGTCTGTGCAAACCAACGGCGCCCACCCGCTGTCGCAAGCCTGCGACGAGAGCAGGAACATCGATCAGGGGTCGCAGCGCGTCCCCCACCCGAGCGGTCCGGGAGACCTCGGGGTGGGTACCGTCGCCCGTGCGGGGCAGGGCGGCGATCTCGCGCCGGTCCAGGCGCGCGTACCCCAGCAGCTCCTCGAAGGCCAGGCCCACCAGGCCGTCCGCCTCGACGAGGATCATCCAGGCCGGGGCCGCGTCCGGCGTCACCTGGCCCTGCAAGGCGGCCAGGTGATAGACGGGAACGAGCGCGCCGCGCAGGCTGGCCAGGCCCAGCAGCTCCGGAACGGGGCCGGGCAACGCCACGATGGTCGGCCTCGCCAGCAGGCCCCGCACCTCCGCCAGGCGAACCACACAGTCGTCCGTGCCGGCTCGCAGCGCCAGCAGATTCTCCAGCGCCTCGGCCCCGTCGGCCGCCGTCCGCGCGGGCTCGGCGAAGGCGCGATCGAACGCGCGGGCCAGCTCGGCGACCCGATCTTCACCGGCGCGCCCCTCGTCGCTCACGGCGCGCCTCCGCTGGCCGTCAGCTCGGCGCGACAGAGCGCGAGCAGCGCTTCCCGGGTGAACCCGCCCCCGAACAGCAACAGCCGCGACGGTTCTTCGCTCTGCAGCAGGCGGTGCGCCTCCCGCAGCTCGCGCTGGGCCGCGTTCTGGTCGCCGCTTCGCCGCGCCAGCAGGCCGAGGTGCAGGCGCGGCATCGCGAAGGATGGATCCAGATAGGCGGCGGTCTGGTCCTGGTCGGCCGCGCCGGCGCGGTCGCCGGCGCCCTCGCGGCACAACGCCATCAGGTAGTGCGCCCCGGCGCTCAGCTCATCCCGTCGCAGCACCTCGGCGCACAGCGCCTCGGCCGCCGTCAGCTCGCCACCGTTGGTCAACAGGACGGCCCGCAGCAGCAGCACATCGGGGTCGTGCGCCGATTCGGCAGGCAGCGCCTTCACGACCGCCAGCGCGTCGGCGAACTTCTCCTGGCGCATCAGCTCGACCGCCACGCTCACGTCCCAGCTCCGTCTGGGCAGGCCTGCGGCCGGTGGGCCACCGAGCGGCGGCACCGGCGCGGTGAGCGACTCGACCCGCTCCGCCGCGCGGCGGATGGTGTCGACCCAAGCCCTGTCTGACGCCTCGTCCGACGATTCCTCCGCTGGCGCGTCGGCCGAGAAGGAAGAGCGCGCGCCGTTCGAGAGAGATCCCCTCGGCGGCGCGACCGGGAGCGGCGGCGTTTGCGCGGGGCCTTCGCTGGCGCGCTCGCGCGCGATCCAGGCCGACGTCTCGCCGGCCCCCGCGCCGGCTGGCAGGCGCTCCCAGGCGTGCCGGCGCTGATAATAGAACGTGCCGTGCGTGTGCAGCAGGTGGAAGTCCTGCGACAGGCCGCGCAGCGTCTCGGCGTAGCCGAGAAAAAGGAACCCTCCGGGGGCCAGGCTACTGGCCAGCCGCGCCACCACCGCGGCCGCCACGTCGGCCGAGAAGTACATCAAGACGTTGCGACAGAACACCACGTCGAAGCTCTCCGGCCGCCAGAACGCCGGATCCTCGCGGGACAGGTTTCGCTCGCTGAACGTCACCAGCGTCCGGAAGCGCTCGTCCAGCAAGAAATCGCGGCCCTGGGGCCGGAAGCAGCGAGCCTGCACGTCGGGCGGGGTCTCGCGCAGCGCCCACGCCGAGTAGCGCCCCTGTTCGGCGCGCTTCAGCATGGCTGGGTTCACGTCGATCGCCTGCAGCTCAACGTCCCAGGGACGCGCCGCAGGCTGGCCGTAGAGCATCATCGCCAGCGAATAGGGCTCCTCGCCGGAGGCGCACCCTGCGGACAGCACGCGCAAGGTCTGGCCGGGCCGCGCCCGCGCTCGGGACGGCAGCGCCACCTCCACCAGCGCCTGAAGTTGCTCTGCGTTGCGGAAGAAGTACGTCTCGGTGACCGTCAGCTCCTGCGCCAGCAAGCGCAGCTCGTCGATGGGGGGCTCGCCGAGCTCGAAGCGCAGCAGGTAGTCTTTCAGCCGCCGGCCGGTGTGGTTCAGGCGCCGCTGCAGGATCTCGGAGAGAAAGGCCGACTTGCTGTCGTCGAAGCGCAGCCCCAGCGCCCTTTCCGCGATCGCCCGCAGGCGCCGAACTCCTTCGGGCGGGCCGGCGGCCGTCATGCAGGGGCCTTCATCGAGTCCGAGCGGGCGTCCAGCTCTTCCCACAGCGCGGCTGGCACGAGATAGGAGCTGCCGAGCTCCGCCAGCAGCTCCGCATCCAGCGTGCCGAGGGCCGTCACGACCTCTTCGGCCGCGTTTCGCACGAGCGGGGGCAGCGTCATCAGGGTCTCGGCGACGAGGGCTCGCACGCCCAGGACGGCTTCCACGGCCAGCGCCACCCGGCGTTCCCCGACGCGCATCACCACGAAGCGCGTCGTCTGCGCGGTGGCGCGATCGTCGCCCAGCAGCGCGCCCGCGTCGACGACGGGCGTGGGAGCACCCCGGATGACTGAGACCCCCAGGACGAACGACGGCATGTTCGCGAGGCCGGCGATTGGCAACGGGCGCATCACCTCGGCGACGTTGATTGCAAAGAACGCGCAATGACGCGCCCGCACCCTGCCAATCACGGCCAGTGTGGCCCGCGCCAGAGCTTCTCGGGGGGCCGGCGTATGGCGTGACTGAGAAGCCATGAGGACGCTCGCTCGCGGGTAAGGGAAACACCGCGAACCGCGCGATCGTCGCCCATATCTTCGGGCGAGGCAAGATGACGGCGTCGATTGCGCGTCGAATCGGTCCAGAATCCCGGAAGAATCGGTCGAAATCGTCCATCTCCATGGCCCCTGTGGTGGGCGGTGCCGATGGCTACCGGCGCGTTGGGGGTAGCGAAAGAGGGTCCCTGAACCTACTGCGCGCTGGTGGCATCCCTCTGGACAGTCCAGACTCCGCCGTGACGAGACCGAAACATGGGCCCGCCTGTGGTGTCGTAATTGGAACCACTCGTTGCAAATTGCGACATTCACCGTTGTGCGTTGCGAACAACCGGGACAGTTGGTCAAAGAGGTAGACACATTGCGAAGCGAAGCCTTAAGATCAAGGTTGAGTAGGAGTTTGTTCGCTGGCCGAGCAGGGCTGGAGGGTCAACGCGCGGAGATGATCCGAGCATCCAAGCCGGGGAACTGGACGACCTGATCGCCGGAATTCAAGAGGAATGACGTATCAGGTCCTAATTGTCGACGACAGCCTCACGGTTCGAATGAACCTGCGGGATGCGTTCCGCGCCGCGGACTTCGACACGGTCGAGTGCGCGACCGCCGCCGAGGCGCGAAGCGCGGTGGCGCGGCACCTCCCCGACCTGGTGATCCTCGATGTCCTGCTCCCCGATGGGAACGGTGTCGATCTGCTGGCCGAGCTCCGCCGCGACGACGTCACCGCTCAGGTGCCCGTGATCTTGCTGTCGTCCGAGGCCGAGGTGAAGGACCGCATCCGCGGTTTGACCCGGGGGGCCGACGAGTACGTGGGCAAGCCCTACGAGGCGACCTACGTGGTGGCGCGCGCGACCACGCTCTTGCGGCGGCGCTCCGGCGCGGCAAACAAGAGCCTGACCGTCCTGATCATCGACGATAGTCAGACGTTTCGCGAAGCGTTGGCCGCGTTGTTGCGTGACGTTGGCTATCAGGTGCTGACGAGCTCATCGGGAGAGGAAGGCTTGAGACGCGCGGCGGACGCGCATCCGCAGGCCATCATCATCGACGGCGTGATGCCGGACATGGACGGCGAGTCGGTGTTGCGGCGCATTCGCCTGGATCCGGGACTTTCGGCCACACCCTGCCTGCTGATGACCGCCTCGGAGGGGGCGGCCAGCGAGGTGGCGGCGCTGGATGCTGGCGCCGACGCTTATGTGCGCAAGTCGGAGGGACCGGTGGTGGTGCTGGCGCGGTTGTCGGCCGCCATCCGCGCCGCGGAGGAGTCGCGGGCGCGGATGTCCGGCGCCAGTCTGTCGGGCCCGAAGCGCATCCTGGCGGTGGACGACAGCCCGACATATCTGGAAGAGCTGGCGAACCATCTACAGCAGGACGGGTACGAGGTGGTGAAGGCCCGCTCGGGCGAAGAGGCGCTGGAGCTGCTGGCGGTGGAGGACGTCGACTGCGTGGTGCTGGATCTGATGATGCCCGGCATGTCGGGGACGGAGGCCTGCCGGCGCATGAAGCAGTCGCCGCGCCTGCAGCGGACACCCGTCGTCATGCTGACCGCGGTGACCGACCAGCAGGCGATGGTCAACGGCATCAACGCCGGCGCCGACGACTTCGTGGCCAAGGCCGAGAACTTCGAGGTGCTGCGGGCCCGGTTGCGCGCCCAGCTTCGCCGGAAGCAGTTCGAGGACGAGAACCGCCGGGTGCGCGATCAGCTGCTGCGCAAGGACGCGGAGACCGACTCGGCCCGCCGCATCGCCGACGCCCGGAAGCTGTTGCTGGAGGAGCTGTCGCGCAAGAACGAGGAGCTGTCGATCCACACCGCCGAGCTGCAGCGCTTGAATCAGGAGATGCAGACCTTCGCCTACTCGGTGTCGCACGATCTGCGGCAGCCGCTGCGCAGCATGGCGGGGTTCAGCCAGATCCTGCTGGAGGAGTACAGCGGCGCGCTGGACGAGCGAGGCCGTCACTTCCTGTCGCGCGTCCGCACCGGGGCCCTGCGCATGGGCGAGCTGGTGGATGGCTTGCTGGCGCTGTCGCGGGTCAGTCGCAAGCCCATCGAGACCCGGCCGGTGAGGCTGGACGCGATGGCTCATCGGATCCTGGCCCGCTTCCGGGAGGCCGAGCCCAACCGGGAGGTCGAGGCGCAGATCCAGTCGGGCATCGAGGTGAGCGCCGATCCAGCGCTGATGGAGTCGATGCTGGAGAACCTGATCGGCAACGCCTGGAAGTTCACCGCCAAGCGGCCGGACGCGCGGCTGGAGATCGCCAGCACGAAGAGTGATTCCCAGACCGTCTACTACGTCCGTGATAACGGGGCCGGCTTCGACATGGCCTACGCGGACAAGTTATTCGGGCCCTTTCAGCGGCTGCACGCCGCCAGTGAGTTCGAGGGGACGGGCATCGGCCTGGCCACCGTGCAGCGGATCGTGCATCGCCACGGCGGCCGCATCTGGGCCGAGAGCGCTCCCGGTCAGGGCGCGACCTTCCTGTTCACGGTACCTCCAGCCGCGGGAGAGACGCGTGCCTCTGAGTAACACGGGAAATAGAGGCGGGTTCATCCTGCTGGTCGAGGACAATCCCGACGACGAGGAGCTGGCGGTGATGGCGCTGAAGAGCGCCGGTCTGAAGCTGCCCATCGTGGTGGCCCGCGACGGCGCCGAGGCCATCGATCGCCTGGTGGGGACGCCGGGCGGCGCGCCACCCGCACGGCCCTTGCTGGTGCTGCTGGACCTGCAACTTCCCAAGGTGGACGGCTTCGGCGTGCTGAAGCGAATCCGCGAGACCGATCGCCTGCGCCATTTGCCGGTGATCATCTTCACGTCGTCCGACACCGAGGACGACATCGAGCGGAGCTACACCCTGGGCGTGAACAGCTACGTGCGCAAACCTGTGGAGTTCGAGACCTTCAAATCAACGGTGGGTATGCTGGGACAGTACTGGCTGACCCTGAACGAGTTCGAGCGGAATCCGTCATGAAGGAACACCTGAAGCTGTTGCTGGTCGAGGACGACGAGAGCGACGCCGAGCTGGTTCGCCTGGAGCTCGAGCGGGGCGGCTTCGCGCTCGACTGGATGCGTGTCGACTCCGAGCCTCTGCTGCGGGAGGCGCTGGAGAAGCAATGGGACGTGATCATCTCGGACTTCGCCATGCCGGGGTTCAGCGGGATGCGTGCCTTCGAGATCTACCGCGGCTCATCGACGGAGACGCCGTTCATCTTCGTGTCCGGGGCGCTGGGCGAGGACCGCGCCGTGGAGGCGATGCGCTCGGGGGCGAAGGATTATTTCCTGAAGGGGAAGCTGACCCGGCTGACGGCCGCCGTTCGCCGTGAGATCGAGGAGGCACGCAACCGCCGCGAAGGCCAGCGCGCCGCCCAGAAGGCGCAGCGTGAGCAACGCCGGCTGGCGATGGCCGTCGAGGCCAGCGGGGTGGGCATCTTCGAGCTGCGCCTGGAGGACGAGGGGACGGTCGACTACAGCGGCTCCTGGTCGAAGATCCTGGGCTACTCGCCGTCCGAGCTACCGGCGCGCACGCGCGCGCTGCGCACCTGGATCGCCGCCAACCTGCACGCGGACGACCTGTCGATGGCCGCCCAGGGGGCTCGGGCATTCCTGACGTCGAGGGCGGGCGAGGGCACGCGCTACACAGGCGAGTTCCGGATGCGGCACAAGGACGGCCACTGGGTCGAGGTGTCCGCCTCGGCCAGCGCCTTCGCCTGGGGCGCGGACGGCTCGCCTGTGCAGATCGTGGGCGTGCTGCTGGATCTCTCGGCGCGCAAGCTGCTGGAGGCCCAGCTCCGGCAGGCCCAGAAGATGGAGGCGGTGGGGCAGCTGGCGGGAGGGGTGGCCCACGACTTCAACAACCTGCTGACGGCGATCATCAGCTTCGGGACGTTCGCCCAGGAGGCGGTCCCGGCCGGTAACAGCGCCATCCAGGACATCGCCGAGGTGCTGAACGCCGCGAAGCGGGCCCAGAGCCTGACCAGCCAGCTGCTGGCCTTCTCGCGCCGCAAGTCGGTCACGCCGCGGGTGTTGAACGTCAACGAGGTGGTGGCGTCGGCGGACCGGATCCTGCGACGCCTGCTGGGTGCCCACGTCGAGCTGGCGACGGAGGCGGCGGCCGATCTGTGGAACGTGAAGATCGATCACGACGCCCTGGAGCAGGTGCTGCTGAACCTGGCCGTGAACGCGCGCGACGCCATGCCGTCGGGGGGCAAGCTGGTGATCCGGACCAGGAACGCGCACACGGTTCCGTCGTCACCGGACGCGGTCCGGACCGCGCCGGCCGACTACGTCGTGATCGAGGTGTCGGACTCGGGCAGCGGGATGAGCGCGGCCACCATGGCCCGCATCTTCGAGCCCTTCTTCACCACGAAACCTCCCGGACGGGGCACGGGCCTGGGGCTGTCGACCTGTTACGGGATCATCAAGCAGGCCGAAGGCTTCATCGGCCTGCAGAGCGAGCTGGGTTCGGGAACGACGTTCGAGGTGTACCTGCCGCGGGTGTCGGCGCCCAAGGAGGCGGCGGCGCCCAAGGTCGAGCCGGCCAACGTGCGCGGCTCGGAGGTGATCATGCTGGTCGAGGACACGGAGCAGGTGCGGAAGGTGGCGGCGCGGATCCTGACGCGGCTCGGGTACAAGGTCATCGAGGCGACGAACGGCCAGGACGCGCTGGAGCGGTTCGCCACGTTGACCGAGAAGGTCGATCTGCTGATCACCGACCTGGTGATGCCGGTGCTGGGCGGGCAGGCGCTGGCGCAGGAGATCCGCATCAAGCAGCCCTCGCTGCGGGTGCTGTTCATGTCGGGCTACTCCCAGGCCGACCTCAGCGGCCCCTCCGCCGTCGACGCCGAGGCCCACGTCCTACAAAAACCCTTCGCCCCCGACACCCTGGGCCGAAAAGTCCGCCAGATCCTCGACGCCCCCGGCCCCGCCCCCGCCCCCTCCGACTAACCCGACCGGGACGAAACGCTACTTCTTCAGGCGGTAGCCGGTCTTGAAGATGAAGCGGATGATGATGAGGAGGAGGACGAGGAAGGCGGCGGTCATGGCCAGGCTGAGGCCGACCGAGACGTCGGCGGAGCCGTAGAAGCTCCAGCGGAAACCGCTGATCAGGTAGACGACCGGGTTGGCGAGCGCGATGGTGCGCCAGGTGGGGGGGAGCATGTCGATCGAGTAGAAGGCGCCGCCCAGGAACGTGAGCGGCGTGATCACCAGGCTGGGGATGAGCTGCAGCTGCTCGAAGCCCTTCGCCCACACCCCGATCACGAAGCCCAGCAGGCTGAACGTCGTCGCCGTCAGCAGCAGGAACGAGATCATCCACAGGGGGTGGCGCACCTGCACCGGCATGAACGCCGTCGAGGTGGCCAGGATGATCAGCCCCAGGATGATCGCCTTGCTGACCGCCGCGCCCACGTACCCGATCAGCATCTCGCCGTACGACACCGGCGCGGACAACAGCTCGTAGATCGTGCCCGTGAACTTGGGGAAGTAGATCCCGAACGACGCGTTCGACACGCTGGCGGTCAGCAGCGACAGCATGATCAGGCCCGGCACGATGAACGCCCCGTAAGGCACGCCGTCGACCCGCGACATGCGCCCCCCGATCGCCGAGCCGAACACCACGAAGTACAGCGACGTGGCGATGACCGGCGTGACCACGCTCTGCAGCAGCGTCCGCTTGAAGCGCGCCATCTCGAACTTGTAGATGGCGCCCACCCCGCGGTGGTTGAACAACATCTCGCTCATGATGCCTTCCGTCCTTCGGCAGCGTCGCGATCCTTCAACAGGTTGACGAAGATCTCTTCCAGCGAGCTCTGGCGCGTGTTCAGGTCCTTGAAGCCGACGCCCAGCTCGCCCAGGCGCCGCAGCAGGGCCGAGATGTCCGAGCGACCCCCGTGCGCCTCCGCCGCCTCGAACGTGTACAGCAGCTCGGTGCCGGTGGCGTTCAACGTCAGCTGCCACGGTTCCAGCTCGCGCGGCACCGCCTTCATCGGCTCGTGCAGGTTCAAGGTCAGCTGCCGCTTGCCCAGCTTCTGCATCAGCGTCGTCTTCTCCTCGGCCAGGATCAGCTCGCCCTTGGCGATGACGCCGATGCGATCCGCCATCTCCTCGGCCTCGTCGATGTAGTGCGTGGTCAGGATGATGGTAGTGCCGTTCTCGCGCAGCCGGCGCACCAGCGCCCACATGTCCCGGCGCAGCTCGACGTCGACGCCGGCCGTGGGCTCGTCCAGGAACAGGATCTCGGGCTCGTGCGCCAGCGCCTTGGCGATCATCACCCGGCGCTTCATGCCGCCCGACAGGGTCATGATCTTGCTGTCGCGCTTGTCCCACAGCGACAGGTCCTTCAGCAGGCCCTCGATCAAGGCCGGGTTGGGGGGACGCCCGAACAGCCCGCGGCTGAACCCGACGGTGGCGCTCACCGCCTCGAAGGCGTCGGTGGTCAGCTCCTGCGGCACGAGGCCAATCTTCGAGCGGGCGGCGCGGTAGTCGCGGACGATGTCGTGCCCGTCGGCCTTCACGGTGCCCGACGTCGGCGTGACGATGCCGCACACGATGTTGATGAGGGTGCTCTTGCCGGCGCCGTTCGGGCCCAGCAGCGCGAAGATCTCGCCCCGCTTGATTTCGAGATCGACCCGCTTCAGGGCCTGGAAGCCCGACGCGTAGGTCTTCGTCAGGTTGGAGATCGAGATGGCGGGGCTCATGGTGCGCGGAAGATAGCGCATCGATCGCGGGGACGCGGCGCCGACCGCGAAAGGCGACCACTCATCAACGGAGACCTGTCGAAGATTCGACGGCTCCCGGGGACCAGGCAGGGAATCCTGAATCATTTCGCGACGCACTCGGGAGCGTCGGCCCGGCACACCCCTTGCGGGCCCGGTGAGCCATGAACCGGATCGCCGTTCGCTGGGCCGCCACCACCATCGCGCTCGCGTCGTGCCTGGCGGGATGCTCCTATCAGCTCGTCTCGCCGCCGGCGCGCATGATCAACCTCGAATCGGCCAGGACCGCCGCGCCCGGTGAGACGGTCGCCGGACTACACGGCGGCGCCTACGCAGCGATCTTCGACGCCGGCGCCTCGATCGCGAACGCCACCGTTCGCCGGGGCGTGGCCGAGGAGCTGGAGGTGGACGCCGATGCGTCCTGGGCGCACGTCGACTATGACGGGTTTCCCGACCTCGACCGGAACATCTACGCGGCGCGCGTGGGCGCGAAGCTGTCGAACAGAGGAGGGTGGGCGGCCGTCTTCGGGGGCCTGGGCGGCGGTTACGCTCCTGCTGCCGGCGGGTTCTCGGCCCTCGACGTGGGAGGAGCCCTGTCCTTTCCCAACTGCTACGTGGTTCCGTTCGCGAACACCATGATCTTCGGCAGCGTTCCCCTGGCCGCCAAGCGGGTCGACTTTCGCAACGCCGACGGGACGGTCCAGGCGTCCGACCGAGCTGACTCGACGTACGGGCTGGGGATGGGCGCCGGCCTCGAGATCCCACTGACCCGCGACCGCTGTCGGGCCGGTCTCACCTCTCCCCGGGTGCAGCTAGGCGGTGGCTTCGACGTGCTGGTACGTGGTGACGGGCCCGTCACCACCACGACCACCACCGACGGCACCACCACGACCCAGACCCGCGGTGGCCGCCACGGCTTGCTGGGGCTGGCGCTCGGCGTCGAGATCCCTTTCTGATCAGTTTCTTCGCGGGAGCCCTGGTCACCGTCGCCCTTGCGCGCGGGCGTCCGTCGCAGCAGCCTCTGCGGATGTCCACCCTCGTCGAGCGCGATCTGGCCGTGTTCTGGCACCCGTGCAGCCAGATGCGGGATTACGGCGACTTCCCGCCGCTGGAGGTCGCGTCGGCGCAGGGGTGTCGCCTGACGTTGAGCGACGGTCGCCAGGTCCTGGACGCCGTCTCCAGCTGGTGGTGCAAGTCGCTCGGTCACGGCCACCCCGGCGTGCGCCGGCGCATCCAGGAGCAGCTGGAGCGCTTCGAGCACGTCATCACCGCCAACACCACGAACGCGCCGCTGGTGACGTTGTGCGAGCGGTTGCTCCGCATGGCGAACGGGGCGCCCGGTAGCTCCTGGGGACCGGACGCGCCGGCCGGGCGGGGTGATGGCCCGCTCGGCAAGGTGTTCCTGGCCGACAACGGCTCGACGGCGGTCGAGATCGCCTTGAAGATGGCGCTGCAGGCGCAGGCCCAGCTCGGCCGCCCCGAGCGCAACCGCTTCGCCGCGCTGGAGGGCGGCTATCATGGCGAGACGGTCGGCGCGCTCTCCGCCGGGGATCTGGGCCTGTACGCCGATCCCTATCGCGCGCTGATGTTCCCGGTCACCAAGCTGGGGCCGCCGCCGCTGCGCTCGGGCCCCGAAGACCCGCGCTGGCTGGACACCGCCGCCGAATGGCCCGCTCTCGAGGCGGCACTCGCGCCCCTCGCCGGCACCCTGGCGGCGATCATCTACGAGCCGGTGCTGCAGGCGGCGGGCGGCATGCGGCTTTACAGCCCGGCCTTGCTGGGACGGCTGCGCCAGTGGGCCGACGCGCACGGCGTTTATCTGATTGCGGACGAGATCGCGGCGGGCATGGGGCGCCTGGGCGCCATGCTGGCCGGTCACCTCGCGCCGAGCCCGGGGACGACGGCGGTGGTCTCCCCGGACTTCGTGCTGCTGTCCAAGGGGCTGACCGGCGGGTTCTTGCCGCTGTCGGCGGTGCTGACGACCGACGCCATCTACGAGGCGTTCGACGCCGACTGGTCCGAG
>Ga0105238_10006269_pt1 | contig 11819 bp, 19 predicted proteins | sample KBSC34metaG_FD_81526 | JGI IMG/M metagenome (GOLD analysis project Ga0105238, IMG submission 81526) | Corn rhizosphere microbial communities from Kellogg Biological Station, Michigan, USA - KBS C3-4 metaG | ecosystem: Host-associated > Plants > Roots > Rhizosphere > Soil | place: Michigan, USA... | reverse complement strand
CGCGCGCCGGTGCCCGCCGCCGCCCGCCCGCCCCGCCGGCCCCCGCGGTGGGCGGTGGGGGCGCGATCTTTCGGAACTCGGGTATGTACGTAGCTTGAATGTCAACGGTATGATGCCTACTGACTCAGATCACTGATTCGTTATTCCGGCGGCCGTGATACCATTCCGCCATGGCAACCCCTAGGATTGTCCGCTTCTCCGTGAGAGCGGATATAGTCGATTGTGATGGCAGTCATAAAACCATCACCCGCGCATCAACAATGCCTGTCGGATTCACATTCAGTATCCTGGAGGTGATGATGAAGATAATGCCGCTCACCGGTGAGGTGGTGTCCGGTGTCGTGCGGGTGCTCTCTGAGACACAGCAGCTCGTGTCTGCCTTCACAGAGCCGGCCGCAGATGCCGCGGAACCTGCTGCGCCGATCGGTACGTAGCGGTATGCTGTCTCGCGCGCCCCGATCCTCCCGCAGGCGGTCGGGGTGCGCCCTCCCTGTCCGCCCGGGGTGCCTCCACCAGCACTCTGCCGTGATCCGGCCGGGCGGGGTCGCACCGCCGTCCGGTCGCTATCTCCCCAGATTCCACGGCCGGGCGTCGGCGGTAGGATGCGGCCATGGCTTCCCGTGGATCAATCACCATCGAAGTATTCGTCAAAGGCTATCCGCCGAATGCGCCTGATTGCACGTATCAGGAATCAATGATCATCGACGTGCCCAACGGCGATGACACAGAATCGCATTTCCGTAAGGTCACCGCAGTGATGCGCAATGTGTGGCCGAGTCCTGCTATCGCGCTCGGTCTGCGCGATGCGCAGTTCGACCCCGAACGCAAGCTGTGGACTGGTACAGTCGGGGACGGCTCGGTCCCCCCGGTGGCAGGCGTTGAGGGTGCATCGTTCGATCCGGGGGACCCTCAGGGGTGATGTGTGCGGTGCGCCGTGAGCGACAACGCGAAATTGCGCACTACTCGTGACCCTGCCGGGCTGCCGGGCCCCCCGCCGGGATGACGGGGGGCCCGGTCAAGTTACCGGTGGGTGAAGACCGGGTGCTGGCGCTCTGCTAGCTGTGCTTCCGGGTGTGCGGGGCAGTAGTCGGTGTCCGCGCCGGTGATCCGGTTCCCGGTTTCCCCCGTGGTCATGCGGGGTGCGGCGGTGCATCCGCATGCGTACACCCACCGCGGTACGGTGAGCGCCGCCAGATTCACCTCCCGCAGCTGCCTCACGAACACGTCCGCGTCTACGGTGGCCATCTGCGTGCCGAGTTTGGGCCAGGTGTGGAACCGGAAGTGGTCGCGTTCCACCTCCTCGGCGCCCGCACTGATCCCGGAGTATTTGACCTTCCCGTCGATCCTCACGTGCTGCGGGCTCAGGACCCGCACGTCCGCTCCGGTGCCTTTGACCACCAGGACGTGCTCCCCGGCCGCCTTCTCGAGGTACGCCAGCAAGCCGGCCGCATCCATGGAAGCCTGCCCGGCCAGTTGGGCCCGGCCCTTGACCTGGCGGGCGCCGGGGTCCCATCCGGATCCGTCGACCAGGATGGAGTCTGTGGAGCAGGTGACCAGCCGGTATGAGGGGACCGCATCCATGATCCTGCCCAGGGCGACCCTGGTATAGGACTGGATGAAGCTGAGTACCGCGGGGAAACAGTCATCCGAATCCACGTCGCGCACTTGCACCTGCACGGTTCCGGCCAGGTGGATGATCGTGCACGGGGCGCCGGTACCGGCCATGACGCCGTGCTCCGCGTGCCAGCCTGCGACCGGGGACACCCCGGTCATCACGGTCTGGCTTGTCCGCGCGGCCCAGGTTCCGGGAACCGACCGGCTCCAACCCTTGGCTGCGATCTGAGCTGCCGGCGGATGATTGCCTGAGTCATCCCCCAACACCCCTTCGAGCCAGTTCGCCCAGGGTTGCATGTGATAGGACATTCGGTAATAGTAGCCTCCTTCAATTGCCTCAAGATGTCCTCTTGCACGGGCTTCGGCAATCTCCGGACCCGCCAGAACAGTATGAAAACTCCCCACAGGGTGGATGATGCCGAACCGCGTGCGCACCGGGTAGCGCGGATCATCGGTGTTGATTCTCACTCTCGCTATGATGGAAACGTTGTCTGATTCGAGATACGGCGTGTCGATGTCCAACGCGTCGAATGCGACGCCGCGGCGGCACGGCAGCCGGTGGGTGCGGGCCACCGTCAGATGTGCCCGGCGCATGTCGAGCTCGGTGTACATCCCCCGCGGCAGTCTCCCGACGCGGAACGCTTCGCGCCGGCCCTGGTAGAGAGTCCCCCGCTCGAACGCCCTGGCGTCGGGGTCCGGGTCGATCACGACGTGCCCGTCACCGTGCTGGGTCCAGGGCTTACCGGGTCCGGTCTGGAGACTGAGCGGGTCGTGCCCGGGGCGGGCGACGCAGAGGTGGCGCATGGCGTTGTACCCGGTGCGGGGCCCGGTGATCGACCAGTGTCCGAGGGCGTGCTTGTCCCACCAGTCCATCACCTGAATCAGGGCGGCCATAGTGATCTCGACGTCCGCGCGGCAGCGGGCGACCCACATCTCGTGCGGGTCATCGGTGGCCGGCAGGGGCGGCTTGAGAAGTCCCATACGGGCCGCGATGGTCGCGAGCGGCGCCGGCAGGATCGAGCCGGAGTCCACCAGCCGCAGCGTCCTGCTGCCCTTCCTGAGGATCGCCCAGGGCGCGTCCGAGGCGAGGTTGTGACTGGTCACCGACCATCCCAGCTCGGCCAGGTGCACCGGGAGCCTGGTGGTCGCGAGGTCGAATGACAGGTTGTGGGCGTAACACCATGCGGGCGGGGTCGCTTTGACCTGGCTATCGATCCACGCGGCGATCTCGGGTGCGCTCATACCGTCCGCGTGCTCCTGCCGCGGCCGGCTGGGACTGTTGCTGTGGCGCCGCACCGTCGCCCCGCACCAGGTGTGCATCCGGTGGTACTCGTCGCCCTCGTACTCGGTGGCCGAGGTCTCGGTGTCGATCACGATGACCTGGTGCGGGCTGTCTTCCCGGCTGTTGGGCCCCAGGTTGTGGATGCGCGTCGGCCGGGGCATTCAGCGCGCCGTAATCGAGATGTTGCCGGTGAGACCGGTGAACACGGATCCGTACCCGGTGGACATGTCGAGGCCTGCTTGAGTGATGTCGCTGATCACCTGTCCTTTGGTGGCGGGTAGGCCGCCGGGGTACATCATGGAAAGCCATTGTGTGGACGCTCCGGTGTCCGTGAGCGTGTTGACCTCGAACCGGACGACATAGAACGGTGCGAGCGCTTGCGCGCTGTCCGGCCGTGCGTTGATCGCGGGTGCGATCATTGCTGAGGTCAGGGCGTCGGATTCCGATGCCTTACCGAACACGTCACCCGCTATGCGCTGCACTACGGCCAGGGAGCGCATCGCGGATACCGCGAGAAACAGGCCGGTGGGCCGGGTGATGCCCTGTGCCTGTTCGAACGCCCCGATGCGTGCCCACAGCTGCGCGGTGGTCTCACGCGCCGCCGCTGAGGCTTGGATGACCCCCCAATAGCCTTGCGGGGCGGGGTTGGTCACCGGTGATGCCATGGGTTACCCTCCAGTGTCGGTACAACAGGACAGACACGTGCGTATGGCGTTGATCTGTCTCTACACCCACAACGCCCGTCCCGGTAGACCCCCGGGACGGGCGTTGGTATCTACGGGTCCTGATTGGTCAGTCGGTGTCCGGGGTGTCCGTCGCCTCGGCTATCGCCTCGGTGGCCTCCCCCGTCCCTTCCGTACCACCCGCACTCTTGCGCCCGGAGCGCTTCGGCTTGGCCTCAGCGGCTTTGGCCTCCGCGGCGATCTCGATCATCCGGGCCTTGATGAGCTCGGTGCCCGCCTCGGTCCCGGCGAGCAGCGCGTACGCCCAATCCAGCAGGCACGCGGCGCACAGCACGGTGGTGTCCCCGGTCTCCGGCATGGACATCACGGTGAACGCCGCAACCGGCTGGCCGTGCGGATTGTCGCAGGTGTAGGCCATCAGTCCTCTTCCTTGGTCTCGGCCGGCTCCGGTGCCGGCGCGGGGTCGAGCACCCATACGCGGCCGCACTGCTCGGCCGTGTAGCCGAGTGCGGGCATGCCCGCGGCGTAGGTGTCGAACTGTCGGAACGCGGACGGGATCATGATGATCTTCGATGCGACCTGCTGCGCGAGGTTGAACATCTGGGCGGGGTCGGGGGAGCCGAGCGCGGTGAGGTCGATCACGGCCACGTCGAACTGGCCCGGGGTAAAGCTGCTGACCAGATCACCGAGATCACCCTGGAGAATCAGGGTGTGATCGGCGACGCGGTAGAAGCGCTGGATCACGGCCCACATGCTCACCTGGTCCGCAAAACCCGTGTGGTCCAGGCCCGGGCGCTGCCCGATGGTGACCACGCGCACCGCCTCGCGGGCCAGGGCCGCGGTGTCGTGCCCCTGCCAGCACCCGATCTGGAGCACCTCCATGCCCGCCACCAAGTTGCTGATCACGTCGGTGTCGGACTGCCAGAGTATGCCCGCGATCACTGCTGTGCCTGGGCGTGACGACGCTCGGCCGAGGCCTGCGCGTCGGCGGCGGTCTGCGGGTCGAACGGCGCCTCGGGGCGCCGGCCGGGGCCGCGGTTCCCGCGCGAGGCGGGGATGTGGTGGGCGCTCGCGGTGGCCTCCCCGGCCACATCGACCAGGGCGCCGCCGCGGTAGGTCTCGAGGTGGATCGGGTAGAAACCCTTGGCCGTCGGCTTGGTGGCGATGCGCACATACACCTGGTAGGGGAAGAATCCGCGGGCCCAGGCGATCAGCAGCTGCGCCATGGCGGCGACCGCGGAGGTGGAGAAAGCCTTGTACTCCCCGGTCTCCATGACGGTGCCCTCGCACAGCAGGTACCATCCCAGGCCGCCGGGGAAATCGGACTCCATCCGCTTGATGCTCGTGATCTCGATCGCGTACCCGTTGTACTTGCCCATGCCCGCGGACTGCCACGGGCTGTCGAGGTCCTCGACGCTCTCCGCGTTGATGATCTGCGCGAGGATCCCGGTGACGTCACCCTCGTCCTGCATGGGCAGCTTCTCAAGGATCGCGGTGAGATACGCGTTGATCGTATCCGCGGTCGCGATCTCACCGGTCTTCTTGATCACGAGTTCGGTGCCGGTCATGTGGCGCTTCCTTTCTTGGGGGCCGCCGCAGTGGCGGTCATCTCATTGATATGGGTGAGGCGGTGGAGCATGACCGCGGCCCGCGCCCGACGCGTCAGTCCGCGTCCGACGTCGTATCCGTGGATCATCTGCTCGCACACGTAGCAGAACGCGCCGCGCGGGGTGTTGTCCGAGCGCACGCCCCACCACCAGGCGATCTGCGGGCGGGCCTCCATGGCCCGGTGCCACAGGATCGCGTCGAGCTCGGTGGCGTACCACTGCTCGCGCCGGGCGAGCGGGGTCGCGCCGGTCCCGGCGCCTGCGGCATAGGCGATCATCAGCGCCGTGTGGTGCGCCTCGATCACCTTCAGGGCGGGCCGCTCGGCGCGCTCGGCGTGACGCAGTATCGTCTCGGATCCGGGCCCGGCCGCATCGATCAGGTCGGAGAGCTGAATCCCGAGGGCGGTGCGGTGCGCCTTGATGCGCGGGCCGGCTTTGCCCTCCTCGAAGTACTCAGTCACCGCGCGCCTGCTCGATCGGGTAGTGCAGGTGGACGGGTACGCCCTCGTGGTGGTGCATCGTGTACCCGCAGCGGGTCATCTGCCGCTCCAAGGCTTCGTTGACCGCGGGCCAGGGCTGGGCGCAGATGCGTCCGCGGTGATCGCGCATCGCGAGCATGCCCAGGGCGGGGTGACGGGCCATCACGGTCGCGGCGATCTTGCACAGTCCCAGGCCGTAGGTGTAGCGACCCTCGCCCACGTGATAGGGGTATCCGCACCACGCCTCGGCGCAGGCGAGCAGGGCGTCGATCATCCCGGGGGCCGGGACGATGTCCTGCTCGATCACGACCAGATCCTGATGCCTCTCCCACCAGTCCATCAGGACTCTGGCGTAGGCGTAGTCGTCGGTGGGGTCCAGGGCGTAGAAGGTGTGATCTCCTCCCCACTCCATGACCGCGGTCATGGTCTGCTCGCGCAGCTTCTCCACGGTGTAGGGCACCACGACGTGCGCCGCGGTGGCGGCTATGGCCTGCTGGCCGGGGTACTCCGGCGGCTTGTCGATCACTGTGTCTCTCCTTTCGGTGGGGCCGGGGTGGCCCGGCGAAACCCACTCTACACACACAGGGCATGTGTGTGTAGAGTACGAAGCGTACCGCTTCCACCACCGAGGAGTGATCATGGAGCAGATCAAGTTCGCCCACGACAACGAAGGCCTCAGCTTCATCGTGGCCGTGTTCAACAGGGCGTTCGGCACCTACCGGATGATCTCGCAGCACGCCTTCGAGTCCGAGGCGCGCACCGCCGCGGCCAACGAGCCGCACGCGACGATCCTCCGCGTCGAGGTCGAGACCATCACCGGCGCCGGCGGTGGCATGTGATCCGCCAGATCCTGCGCCGGCGCGCCGAACGCCGGCGCCTGGCGGACTGGGCATGGCAGCGCGAATCCCTCGTCCTCGCGCAGCTGGTCTGCGATGTGCACCAGGCGATCTCCGCCGTGCACATCGCCAACCTCATCGGCTCCTGCGTCCCGGACGTATCCGACCTGCTGCGCTCCCTGGTGGACGCGGGACTGGCCGATCTCACCTTCGGCGGCCCGCGCACCCCGGACGGCTACGCACGCCAGTCCACCCGCTACTACCTCACCCCCGAAGGCCTCGACGAGCGCTACCGGCGGTGCGGGCAGTGAGCCGCACCGAGGATCCCATAGCGCGGGCCGAACGCATCGCGACCGAGCTGCGCGCAGCGACCACGGATGCGGCCGGGGTGCTCAAAGACCTGCGCGCCGCGTCCAAGGCGGGGCGCGCGCAGGTGGATAACTACCTGGTCGATCAGATGGCCGAAGCGATTGCGGGGGTGCACCGCGAGATGAGGGCCCGCGCGCAGCGCTATCTTCTGGACATGCTCGGGCGGATCGAGGTCCGGGCCTTGGAAGCGATCGCGTCGGCCGAGGAGACGATCGCGGTCGCCAACACGATCGACGTCCTAGTCTCCCGGGTGGCCGAGGAGCTCTGCAAGCACACCATCTACGTGGATGGACAGCCCGTGGTGAAGTTCGGTATGACGATCAGCCCGGATCTGGACGACCACATCTGATCTCCTCCCGACGCAGCGCGCCCCGGCCCTGGAATAGAGGGCCGGGGCGCGCTGGTGCGTACCCGGATCATACGGTGGAGGTGATCGCGTGTCCGGGGCCGGGCGGGGTCGTCAGTGCCTGGTAGGCGGCGAGGAAGACGTCGTGCTGGGTGAGGGTGATGTGCGCGGTGGGTACCCCTACGGCCGTGAGGGCCCGCACGTCTGCGGAGTCCGCCATGTGCACGTAGATCGCCCCGGACAGGAGCCAGATCCCGGGTGCCTGGCCGCCGGACGCGGTCACCTGCATGAGTATCATGTCTTTGACTCTCCGTATCGTAGGTGTGGTGCCGCCACCGGTCCCGGTGGTGGTGGTGCCCCCGCCGCCCCCGCCCCCGCCGCCGGCCGCCGGCTTCGGATCGACGCCCGGCCAGTAGTCGGCGAACAGGCTCAGGTCATAGCGGCGCGGCACCTCGAGGTACTGCTTGCCGATCGAGCCGGCGGGCACCTCGGGATGGTTGTCCCAGGACGCGATCCACCAGTGCGGTTGGGCCACCCCCGCGGCGTTGAAAGCGCGCACGGCGGTGGGCCAGTCGGACTTGTCGGTGTACATCGTGGGGTCCACCCCGGCTTTGCGCCGGCGCACCACCCACCCGACCCATTCCGGCCAGGTCCCGTTGTCCGGCGGGCCGTCGCCCACGATGCCCACGTTCCCGCTCGCCTGGGTGGCGATGGGCACGACCAGGGCGTGCGGAAACCGGGCCTTGATCGCGTCGTAGGACCGATAGTTCCCGTCGACGTACCCGAGGTAGATGTCTTTGCCCGCCGGTAGGTACTCGGCGTTCGTGGAGTCCGCCCCCGTCCGGGTCACCGGTTGCTGCCCGGTCCGGGTGAGGGCATGGCGGTATCCGGCTTGGCCGGCTGCCCGGGGGGTGTGGCGTAGGCCGCAGCGGCCGCCGCGGCGGTGGCGTCGGTGTTGGCGGTGGTGGCTTTGTGCAGGTTGGCCAGGGCTTTGGTAATGCCCTGGTGGTTGAGCTCGGTCATCAGCTGCTCCCTGTCAGTGAGCCGGGCCCCTGGGGCGGGGCGGTGTCGGTGATCGGCGCCTTGTTCTTGATCGACAGTACGATCCAGGCGTCGAGCTCGGTGTAGCCGAGCGCCATCAGCTCGGTGATCGCACTCGCCGTATCGATGATCGTGTACGCCCATGCGTCCGCGATCTGCGACTCCGTCAGCAGCTTCACATTCGAGCTGCGCGAGATACTCCACGCGCTCAGGAGTGTGGACTGCTGCGCGGACGGGACGTTCAGGGCGTTGAGGGCGTTGACCGCCTTGGTGTCGTCGATCTTGCGCGCGATGTAGTAGGACTGGATCCGGGAGATCGCCGCGTTCGTGGCCGCGGTCGCGGTGTGCAGATCCTGGATCGTGAGGATCTGATCGGCTTCGGTCGCGTCGTACCCGAGTGCCTGGATCAACCCGGCCGCCTGCTCCCGGGTGATCGCGCCGTCCGCATACAGCGTGATCACATCGGATTTCGCCAGCAGCTTGTCCGTGGCGGTCTTCACCGCGCTGGCCTCGTCGGCGAAAGCGGTCGCAGCCTGCTGATCGTAGCCGAGCTGCTGATAGTAGGAGATCGCCTGATCCCGGGTGATGACCCCGTTGCGCAGCAGCGTCGTGACGCGTCCCTCGGCGGGCAGGACGGTGAGCATCTGCTCATACGCCTTGATCCACTTGTCTTTGGACGCACCCTCCGCGATCCCCTGATCCAGGCTCAGGACATCCGGGCCGGACCCGTGCACCGGGATGATCCCGCGCCGCACCATCTCCGCGAGGTCCGCCGGCCCCGGGGGGTTGCCGCGCGTGTTGTACAGGATCTTGAAGTTGGCGGCGTTGATCCCGTTCTGATACGCGATCGCCTCGCCCTCGGCCATCGTGATCTGACCCTCGACCACCGCGTCGACCGCATCGGCGACCCCGAGCGGGAGGTCACCGAGTGCCTGGATCAAAGGGGCCCATTTGTCCGCGAGGCGTCCCTCCCGGATCCCGTCGATCACCGAGGGCATCCCGTTCTCCGAGGTGTCCCACCCCAGGATCTTGCGCCGGTAGCCCTCGATCAGCGTCGTGGTGTCCACCGCGTCTCCCGCAGCCTTCACCAGCAGCGCGAAGTCCTCCGGGGACACCCCGGATTTCTTGGCTGTCTCGGTCGCGCTGGCGTGGTCGGTGTAGTTGCGCACCACCAGGTCCGCGAGGTCCGCGGGCGAGAGGACGATCACGGGATTCTTGGCGTTGATCTCCTGCGTGGTCACGGCCAGGCCCGGGCCCATGGTGGCCTCAAGCACCTGCTGGAGCACCCCGTAGATGACCATCTGGCCGATCGGGGAGTCCGCGGAGAACAGCGCGCCCAGGTCGATACCCATACGGTCAGTCCTTTCCGGTCACAGTGCGCTAAGCAGATCCCGGGCGCCGGCTGCGACGCCCGTGGCGATCGGTCCGAGGACGTCCGCGGTCGCGTGCCCGGCCGCACGCGGCTCACTCGCCATCCAGCCCGCGTACCCGATCAGGGCGGCGATCGCCGCGGCGTCGACCAAGGAGTTGAAAAGGCTCGCGAGCGGCCCGAGACCTTTGCACAGGTTGTCCAGGCAGTCGTCTTTCAGGTGCGTGAGGTCCGATTCGACGGTGCCCACCGCATCGAGGGTGAACGCGATCACCTGGGTGCCCATCGCGGCGATCGCCGCGTCCAGGGCGGTGACCTGTGCCCCGGTCCAGGCCTGCACCCCGGCGATATCGGTGGCCAGCGTGCTCTCCGCGGCGGCCACCAGGGTGCGCGCGTAGCCGGTGGCATCGGCGTACAGGGTCTCGGCGTACGCCGATTCCGCGGCGGCGACCCGTTCGATCTGGGTCTCGAGCGCACCGACCTCGGCCAGGACGAAACGGGTCTCTGCGGCGATGGCCGCGGTGGTGTACGCCTCGGCTGCGGCCACAAGCTGCTGCGCGTAGCGGGTGACCGCGGCCTCAGCCGAGGTGATCTCGTGCTCGAGCTCGGCGACGTCGTAGGCGATCGCGGCGTAGAGCAGGTGGGCGACGGACTGGGTGTAGGTGATCGCGGCATGGTAGGTCGCCAGGATGTCGGCGTCGAGGGCGGCGACCTCATCGGGTATCAGGGTCCTGGTGATGTACCCGATCGCGGAGATGATGCCGGTGAAGAAGTTGATCGCGGAGGTGATGTGCCGCTCCACCCAATACACCGGGGCGAGCAGCAGGCCTACCGCCTCCCCGATCACCGCGCGCGCCGCACTCGCCCCGATCGTGATCGCCTGATCGATGATCGCCCCGATGCTGTCCGAGAGGGCCCCGCCGATCACCGGGACATGATTGGCCATCGATTGCAGGATCGATTTCAGCAGCAGCGCCAGACCCCACAGGATGATCATGCCGACGATCGCCACGATCAGCGCCGGCAGAGCCGCGACCACGAGAGGCATGCGCGCCTACCCCAGCATCCGGGCCAGAGCGGACGGCATGTCCTCCACGATCACCAGGTACTCGGCGGCCCGCCGGTTGAAAAAGTCCCGGGCCCAGTCCCATGCCGCGATCACCTCGGTGACCGGGTCATCCTGCGAGCGCGGGGGGTTGGGCGGGATTACCACACCCCCGGCACCCGGCGCAGCGCTCACGGGGTGAGCCCTTTCACGGCCTGCAGCGCGGCCACCCGCGCCGAGATCGCGGCCTTGACGTTCTCCGCGGTGTACTGCGCATCGGGCACGAAGACCGAGGCGACCGTGCCGTCCGCCAGGCGGAAGACGACCTTCATGCCGCTGCCGGCGACCCCGCTCGCCCCGATACCCATGGTCTCGGACTGGGTGATGACCGACCACGCCGGTCCCGGTGTGTCCATGTGCTGATCCTTTCGGTAGGTGGACCGGGCCGCGGGGCGCGAGCCGGGCCGGGCGTGTGCGTGCTAGTGCGCGTCCGGCGAGGTGGGTGCCGGCGGTGTGGGCGCAGGTGCGGGGGCGGGGGCGGACTGCTGCGCGTACATGCCCGAGAGGGTGGCGTGCGTGCCGAAGAACCAGCCCACGACACCGGACATGAGAACTGTGAGCAGGTTCATGGTGGTGTCCGGAATCGGACGCCCGTCGATCATGGAGATGACCATCATGACGAAACCGCCGATCATGACCACCAGGGCTATGACCGTGTGTGCGATCACCTCGGACACTTCGCCGTACCTCCCGACTATCAGCGACACGCCGTTACTCACTGCCCGCTCCGTTCGCTGCAGCCGCCGCCGCCGCCCCGGCCGGCGCCGCCGCGATCAACGCCGCGTCAAGGGCCGCGTCCGCCGCCACCCCGGGGATACCCGCGTCGGCCAGCGCGTCGACGTCGTCTTGTACCGAGAGCGGGTAGTACCCGCCGCCCGCCAGCAGACCTACGGTTCCGGCCGCCGCTACCCCGATCAGCGCGAGCTCGGGCACCGGGGCGAGCTGCGCGCCGCCGATCCCAGGGGGTGCGGGGAAAGACGGCGGCAGGATGAGCGGCACGGTGATCCCGGGCGGGCCCGGTACCCCGGTGCCGCCGCTCCCTCCGCCCCCCCCGGTGCCCCCGGTGCCCCCGCCGCCGAGATCGCCGG
>Ga0105238_10006267_pt1 | contig 11820 bp, 4 predicted proteins | sample KBSC34metaG_FD_81526 | JGI IMG/M metagenome (GOLD analysis project Ga0105238, IMG submission 81526) | Corn rhizosphere microbial communities from Kellogg Biological Station, Michigan, USA - KBS C3-4 metaG | ecosystem: Host-associated > Plants > Roots > Rhizosphere > Soil | place: Michigan, USA... | reverse complement strand
ACGCTCTTTTGATCTTCTAATGCTGATCATGACTCTTATCCACAGATTGCGCAGATTTCATTGGTGGCTGTTTGTGGCTAAACATCTAAACGCTCTTCGTGCGCGACAAACACCGTCACGAGCTCGTTCAGTCCTTCCGCGTCCTGATCGTCGAACCGGCCGATCGTCGGACTATCGAGATCGAGCACGCCAATCAGTCGCTCACCATCGAATAACGGCACCACGATCTCGGAATTCGACGCAACGTCGCACGCGATGTGTCCGGGAAACTCATGCACGTTCGGCACGATGATCGTCTCAACGCGCTTCGCCGCTACACCGCACACGCCCTTACCCATTGGAATACGCGCACACGCGGGATTTCCCTGGAACGGACCAAGCACAAGCTCGTCGTCTTTCAGGAAATAGAACCCGGCCCAGTTCACGTTCGGCAGCGAGCTGAAAAGCAGCGCGCTGAAGTTTGCGGCATTCGCGATGAAGTCGTGCTCGCCTTTCAGCAGGCTCATCAACTGCACGACGAGACTTGCGTAAAGCTTCGGCTTCACGTTGTTCTTCGACGTCGCCGCGGCTTTTAGCTTCTTTGAGGTTTTCTTTGTTGGGGCTTTTTTCTTTGCTGCCTCTTTTTTAATTGTTGGGACGGGCATTTACTCTGGCTCCTCCGTTGCTGGCCGGATACTGATCACCACCGACTTCGACACTGGCGTGTTGCTCTTCAGCGCGACGTGGCGCACCGGCACCAAAACATTCGCTTCGGGAAAGTAAGTCGCAGCGCAGCGACGCGGGATGTCGTAGGGGACAACGATAAACGCCCTTGCGCTTCGCTCCTCACCTTCGAAATGGCTGACCAAGTCTACAACTTGTTGCGCTTTCAAGCCCGCGGCGGCGATGTCCTCTTCGTTGAGAAACACGACGCGCCGGCCGTCGCTAATGCCGCGATAGCGATCGTTCTCAGTGTAGACAGACGTATTAAACTGATCGTGACTGCGAATTGTCATCATCAAAAACTGCTCTGGGCCAAGATCGTGTTGCGGCAACTCGTGTACGGTAAACTGCGCCTTGCCCGACTTCGTGTTGAAGACTCGATTGCGCGCGGCGTTCGGAAGATGGAAGCCGCCGGGCTCGCGCACGCGTCGATTGTAATCGTCGAATCCCGGGATGACGCGCTCGATCGCGTCGCGAATTTGGTCGTAGTCGTTTGCAAGCTCTTCCCAATTCACGGTAGTGCGATGTTCGAGCGTTGCGCGTGCGAGTCGCGCCACGATCTGCGGCTCACTCAGAAGCTCTTCTGAAGCAGGCTGGAGCGAACCGCGCGAGACTTGCACCACGCCCATCGAATTCTCCGTCGTGACAAACTGTAGACCACTTGCTTGTACGTCGATCTCCGTGCGACCCAGGCACGGCAGGATGAGCGCGCGATCGCCCGTAATCAAATGCGATCGATTGAGCTTCGTTGAGACGTGCGCCGTCAAACGACAACAACGCAAGGCAGCCGCAGTGAAGTCCGTATCAGGTGTTGCTGAAAGAAAGTTGCCACCGAGCGCGAAGAACACTTTGCCCTGCCCCTCGTGCATCGCGTGGATCGCGCGCACCGTGTCGAAGCCGTGATTTCGCGGCGGCTCGAAGTCGAACGTCTCACCGAGTTTATCGAGGAACGCTTCCGTCGGTCGTTCCCAGATGCCGACCGTGCGATCGCCCTGCACGTTGCTGTGACCCCGCACCGGACACAACCCTGCGCCTGGCTTTCCGACCTGCCCGCGCAGCAACATCAGATTCACGATCTCCTGAATGTTCGCGACTGCGTTCCGATGTTGCGTCAGTCCCATCGCCCAACAGAAGATCGTCCGCTCCGAGTCGACAAAGATCCGCGCAGCCTGTTCGATCTGCTCTCTCGAGACTCCGCTCTGCTCGACGATCTTGTTCCACGAAACCGTTTCCAATGCTGAGACGAATTCATCGAAACCCGTCGTGTACTGCGCGATGAAGTCGCGATCGAGCGCGTTGTCATGCGCGAGCACGGCTTTTGTGATCCCCTTCAACAGCGCCACGTCGCCGTTGATCCGCACCTGAAGAAACAGATCAGCGAGGATTGTTCCCGAGCCGAGCAGGCCGAGAACGTCCTGCGGATGTTTGAAGCGCGTCATCCCGACTTCCGGGAGCGGATTGATGTGGACGAGTTTGCAACCGCGTCGCTTGGCGCGCTCGAGCGACGTGAGCATGCGCGGATGGTTCGTGCCCGGATTCTGACCGATGACGAAGATCGCCTGCGCCTCTTCGAAATCGTCGAGCGTGACTGTTCCCTTCCCGACACCGACCGTTTCACTCAACGCAGAGCCGCTCGATTCGTGACACATGTTTGAGCAGTCGGGCAGGTTGTTTGTACCGAACTGGCGTACGAACAGTTGATAAAGAAACGCCGCTTCGTTGCTGGTGCGGCCGGAGGTGTAAAAGATCGCCTGGTCGGGATAGTTCAATGAGTTCAACTCGCCCGCGAGTAGCTCGAAAGCGTCGTCCCAACCGATCGGTTCGTAATGAGTCGCATCGCGATGCAGCAGCATCGGGTGCGTGAGTCGACCCTGGGCGTTGAGCCATTGATCCGATTGCTCCAGGAGCTCGGCGACGCTCCACTGTTGAAAGAACTCAGGCGTGACGCGTTTCGTCGTCGCTTCGTCGGCAACGTGCTTCGCGCCGTTTTCACAAAACTCAAAGTGCGAGCGCTCGCGATCCGGCTCAGGCCATGCGCAGCCCGGACAATCAACGCCGCCCGTCTGATTCACTTTCAGCAGCGTGCGCACACCCCGCACGAGCCCCATCTCTTCCGAGATAGTCTTGATCGCGGTGATGATCGCCGGAGCTCCACCGGCAGCCTTTGGTGTTTTCGTTTGCTCTGCCATCCTTCGGATATTATCTCTGCGCAACCTCTGTGTTCTCTGTGTCTCTGTGGTTAACTATTGTCGCAAAAACTTACCACAGAGACACAGAGAACACAGAGGTCGCACAGAGAAGAATTTCAAAATACGTGTAATCTGTGCTAAAAGCCTGACAAAGAAACTCTAGAGGAAAAACCTATATGACCTTTTCGCGCCCCTTTAGGTCGCTCTTTATCTTAGCTCTCTCCGTTTCAACATTCGCAATCATCGCCAACGCCCAGATCAAGCCGGGCCGCGATCCCAATCAACCGATCGATCAGGAGTACACCAACAAGATTCGCGAGTATACAACCGCGCCATACTTCAACTCTCCTCTGACTGACTACCTGCCCGCTTCAACTGACATACCGACACCTAAGGCCGTGCTCGGCGACGTCGCGGGCGCGCCCGGCAAGTTGCCGTACGCCGAAGACGTTTACAAGTACATGCGCATGCTCGAGCGCGCCAGCCCGCGCGTGAAAGTCTTTTCGATCGGCACGACCGAAGAAGGACGCGAGATGATCGCGGTGGCGATCGGCTCCGAGCAATTGATTTCAAAGATAGAAGAGAATCGCGCGCGACTCACTAAGCTCGCCGATCCACGAACCATCAACATGGACGAAGCCGCAGCAGACGCCCTGGTCAACGCTTCGTTTCCAGTCTATTACATCACTGGGACGATTCACTCGACCGAAACCGGTTCGCCGACGGCGTTGATGGAGCTGGCCTACCGGCTCGTCGTCGATAACAGCCCTTATGTGAAGTCGATCCGCGACAGCGTTTTGACTTTGATCACGCCGGTGGTTGAAGTCGATGGACGCAATCGCATGGTCGATGTTTACAATTGGCACCTCGCGCATCCGAACCAGAACTGGCCGGGTTTGATTTACTGGGGACACTACGTCGCACACGACAACAACCGTGACGCGATCGGCCTGTCGCTGAAACTCACGCGCAACGTGATGAACACGTATCTCTCGTGGAAACCGCAGGTGCTTCACGATCTGCACGAGTCAGTTCCGTATCTTTACGACAACACGATCGGCGATGGCCCATACAACGCATGGGTCGATCCGATTTTGACCGATGAGTGGCAAATGATCGGCTGGAACAACGTTTCCGAGATGACGAAGTTTGGTATGCCCGGCGTGTTTGCGCACGGCAACTTCGACACATGGTCGCCCGGCTACCTGATGTTCATCGCCGCGACACACAACGGCATCAGTCGTCTCTACGAAACGTTCGGCAACGCGGGCGCGGACACAGTGGAGCGCACATTGTCGCCAGGTGAATACCAACGCACGTGGTATCGACAGAACCCACCATTGCCGAAAGCGAAGTGGTCGCAGCGAAACAATAATAACTATCAGCAGACGGCACTGCTCACGTCGCTTTATTATTTCGGCAACAACAGCAAACTGTTTCTCAAGAATTTCTATTTAAAGAGCAAACGCTCGATCGACAAGCCGAAGCAGGAAGGTCCTGCGGCTTACGTGCTTCCCGGCGACGATCCGCGTCCAGGCAATCAGGCAGAGCTGCTGCGCACGCTGCAGGCACAGGGCGTCGAACTCAGCAAAGCTACCGCGCCGTTTACAGTCTCGCTCAGAAAAAAAGCCAGTTCCGGCGCTCCAGCCCGCTCTTCATCGTCGCCATCAGCATCGCCGACTCCGGCGCCGAAGACCGAGGATCGAACGTTCCCTGCGGGCAGCTACATCGTGCGCATGGATCAGCCGTACAGCCGCATCGCCGATGCTTTGCTCGACTATCAGTACTGGGCCCCAAACGATCCGCAAACAGACATCTACGACGATACCGCGTGGACCATGGGCGAGCTTGGCAACGTCGAGGTCGTGCGTGTGGTCGATGCGAAAGTGTTGACCGCGCCGATGGACCGCGTCACGGGTGAGGTGCGCTCGCCGGGCGGAATCGCGAATGCCGGAGCCGTCTACGTGATCAATCACAACGCCGACAACGCGCTCGTCACGCTGCGTTACCGTTTGAAAGACGTCGAGATGGAAGCGGCGGAAGAACGTTTCGAAGCCGCAGGACGCAAGTTCAATCGTGGCTCGTTTATCGTTCGCAAAGCTAACGTTGAGGATCTGCGACGTGTTGCGAACGAGCTTGGCATCCAGGTGTATGCGGTTGCGGATGCGCCGTCAGTGAAGACGCACCCGCTGCGCGCGCCGCGCATCGCGATGATGCACACGTGGCTGAGCACGCAGGACGAAGGCTGGTATCGCATCGGGCTCGATCAGTTGCAAGTGCCTTTTGCGTACATCAGCACGCAGGACGTTTCGCGCGAGCCGAATCTCAAGAGCAAGTACGACGTGATTCTGTTTGCACCCGTCGGACGCGGTGCGCAGGCGATCATCAACGGCCTGCCGATGTACAGCAATCCGCTGCCGTGGAAGAAAACGCAGCTCACGCCAAACCTCGGCGCCATTGATGAAACCGACGACATGCGACCCGGGCTTGGTTGGAATGGTTTGCAAAACCTGCAGAAGTTTGTGAAAGACGGTGGGTTGTTCATTACAGTCGACGACACGTCCGACTTCGCTGTGAACTACGGATTTACGGCTGGAGTTTCAGTGAATCGCTCGCAACGTCTGCGTGCTGTCGGAGCGATACTGCGAACGAAGTCTGTCGACGCGGCGAGCCCGATCGCTTATGGCTACGGCGACTCGCTCGCGATGTATTGTATGAATGGTCCAATCTTCAATATCAATAACGGTGTTGGTGGACGCGGTGGACGACCAGCGCCACGCGCGACCGGTCGCGGAACTCCTGACGATCCGGACGTGCCACAGGGACGTACACCAGCGGAGATACCGGAGCCACCACCGCGAGTCGAGCCGTGGGAAGCGCCGCCGGTGATGGACGAGCAGCTACGCAACGCGGTTGGTTTGATACCACCGAATCAGCGTCCGCGCGTGGTCCTGCGTTACGCTGACAGTCGCGACCTGTTTGTTTCCGGCTTGTTGGACGGCGGTGATGAGATCGCGCAGCGAGCGGCAATCATCGATGTGCCTTCGGGCAATGGACACGTTCTGCTGTTCTCGACGAATCCGTTCTGGCGCGGGCAGACGAAGGGCAGTTACTTCCTCGTCTTCAACGCAATCCTGAACTGGGACAACCTCAACGCCGGCCGCAAGCTGGCGGAGAAGTAGCCACGCCCGTTTTTTGAATATAGGTCCTATAGGACATATAGGACCTATACTTCTCTGCGCTTATTCTCAAAGACAGCGAACGTGAGAATGATTGTGGCTCCGGTTAGGATGCCGAAGACGTACCACAGCCACGTCCAGCCGAAGTTTTCCGACGCGTACCAGATCATCGTCACGATCGACAACAACAGAAACACCGCGCCGAGCAGCGTCATGCCGCGGACGCGAAACACGATGCCTGCGAAGATGCCTGCGAGCGAGAACGATCCGAGTATCAACGGCAGCCACGGTGAATTCGCGACGCCGTTGATAAAGATGTCGGCGGTTGACGAGCTGTAGATCGTGACTAGCGACAGGTATCGCACGGCCAGCAACTGATCTTCCCCGAGCTTGTCTTTGTTCAGGTAAGCCGCTGCGAGAACGGAGACCGCAGTCGGAACGAGCCACAACTGCGGATGTTGGAAGAACCCATAATCCGCGGTGCGCTGGAACATGTACCAGAGCCCGCCATTTCCGACCACTGCCGCTATCAGGCCAAAACCAAACGAGCGACGCACGATCGATAACAATCCGTAAAGCCCGCCGACGATGAACAGCAACACCGAGAAGTCGACTTCCGACGACGCGATCCAGAATCCGAACACCGGCAGCAACGGCAGAAACGCGCCAGTGCCTTCCAGGGGCTGAGCCAGCACGATTATCTGGCGTCGTCGCAGCGCCTCACTCGTCACGACAGCGAAGAATGCGATCGACATCACGACGAGTGGCCAGAAGCGTTCAATAAAACCTGTGAACAGCCAGGGCATCGTCAAACGCACGTGCAGAAACAGCAGCGCCAGCATGGCTTCGGCGACATACACGTATCGCATGCGACGAGGCTCTGAAAGATTCAACGGATCGTGATTTGGCGACACGGCGAAGAGCACGCAAGTGACAACAGATGCAAGAAGTGTCACGCCAATTGCGACGAGCGCCAGCGGATTAACGAGCACGGAGCCGAAGTCGAGCTGGTAACGGACTTCAGTTCCGAGACAGAAGAAGAGCGCTACGACGCCCGCGCCGAGCAACCACGGGACACAAGCGCGGGCTGCGCTAGTCCAATCAGGAAAACGTATGTTCGCTTGCTTGAGCAGAATCGCGTACACGCTCGTCAGACCAAAGACGACGAGCATCAAGATCACGCTGCGATTCAGCCACGTCGCGTTTACGAATGGCGTCAGCCACGACCAGCCGAAGAAGACGACGCCGAGAACAAAAACGGCGATGGCGGCGCGTCGCCAGCGTTGCGCGGACTCTCCTTCTGCGAGCAATCCAAAAGTCAGAGACTGTGCGGCGAAGGCGAGAGCAGCCGACGCACGCAAGTCGAAGCCGGGAAAGCAAAAGGTCCAGCAAGCGAGCCCCGCAACACCCGCCACGGCAAGTATTGTGAAGCTTGCAAGCCACGGAAGCTCGGTACTTTCCGCGCTGATGCGTTCGGGGATTCCGATTCGTTTTGCGAAAGCGATGATGTGTCTACGCCAGCGCCACACAAGTGCGATAACGCAACTGTATACGGCGAGAACAATCGTGGTGGACCACACAATCCGTGTGGGGCTCAACGTTAACTGCTGGACCGCAATGGCGCAGCCGAGCAAGCCCAGCGTGTAAAGACCCGCGACTGCACACTTCGCGAAACGATCCCACAAACACGCGGTCATCAAGGTGACAACGGAAGCAAAAGCCAGCCAGGTCAGGTGCGGATTGAGATTCAGATACACAACGAGCGCGAGCACAGCGAGTGAAAACAGTGCGGCGATGTTGTGAAATGAAAAATAGTAGCTGATCGATGATTCACGGTCTCGCGAGCGAAGATCCAGCAGGAGCCAGATTACGCCCGCAATCGAGTTCGCGATCAGGTTGATGAGCAGAAACTCACCAGGATCAAAACGTTCCTGACCGACGAGCAGCCACCACAGCAACGTTGAGAGGGTAAACAGCAGCCCTGCGGCATAGATGTAGCCGCGCGCTTTTGTCCTCAAATTCAACGCGACTGCAAGCGTTGTGATCGATAACAGCGGACCAATGGACCACCACGCCGTCGCATACGCGTCGTGCATCAATCCGCGCAGACTCAGACACACCGCAACACTACCAACGATCGCCGACACATGCCTTGCTGTCGCCTGCCATTTATTTGCCGTCAGCTCGGCGGCGAGCAACATTAACCACGCTGTTCCTGCGATGCAAAGCGTTAGTATGCGCAATCCCGCCCAGCCGCTGATCGCCGCGAAGTTGAAAGCAATGAGACAACTGACAGCAAACAATGAACTCGCAAGCGCCCATGGCGAAACCGGCTTGAACCAAATCGCTGCAACTATTATTGACGCAAGACTCAACCAACCGAGATAGCTTCCCACCACGGCGGCGCCGCTGCCAGCATCACCAGTGAACAGCACGATGCTGAATAACGCCGGAAGCAATAGAGCGGCGCTCAAACTGATCGCGAACCAAAGTTGCAGCTTCAGCAGGTAATCAGCGACCCGCGAGGCTCGTTGGTCAAGTGCTGACTGCCAGCGCCGCCGCGTGCTCAGCCACGGCAGCAAATAAACCGCGAGCGTGATCACATTCAGTTGCACGAGGCGAACGAGAACGACGCGATCCATCGAGCCCTGCACTGAAGCCACTGCGAGCAGGAACGCGACCGTGATCGTCGCATTGAAGAAAGCGCCCGCAAACAGAGCGAAGCTCGGCATACGCTCCCTCAGTGCATGGCCAACCAACACTACTCCGGCGATCACGAGCGGCGCGCCGTACATGAAACCGTTGGTTGGTCCCAGCAGTGGCAAGTAAAAGATGGTTCGCAAGGCAGCACAGCTCGTAAGGATCAGCAGCGGTACGATCGTCAGAGTGAACAGGACGGCTCGTACTTCTCCAACAAAACTTTCGCTGAATCGTCGCCGCGACCAGATCGCAATCGAGCCAAGAAGCAGAAAGATCGCTGCCAACCAGCGCCATGCAGTCGCCGTCGCAATCTGAGTTTCGAACTGTCCCGCAAGCAGCGGAATCGTGCCTGCACAAACAGTCAGCGCACCGAGCAGATACGCGTTGCTCCGTCGTTCCCAAAAGCTTGCTATCATCGCAACGAGCAATAGCCCAAACACGATCCACGAGCCCAGCCCGAATGCTTCCTGGTGTGAGAATCCGGCAATGTCGAAGCCGCCATAGCCCGCCAGTTCCTGCGTGACACCCGAAAGGGCTCCATAAACCGCGAGCAGCAGAAACGCCGGCGCCAACGCCCACAACAGAAATCGATCGACCGCGTATTTCCCCCCGAGCAACGAGGTCATTGACGGCACAACTGTAGGGGTGGCCCTCTGTGGCCACCCGTCCGTTGAATCCTCATGAACCGGGTGGCCTACAGTTGACCCTTCAGCACCCGAATTTGGTAATGCATGTCGCAGCGCGAGCCACACGAGACAAAACAGCGCGAGGACAGTTCCGTAGATCTGCAATGCTGCCGGACGGAGAAACGCGTGTGGCACATACGAATACCAATCGAATTCCTGTAGCGCGGCTTTCACCGTCAGCACGAGTGCGCAAAGCAACGCAACCTGAAACAGGTTGAAGATGAGCCGGCGACGGTTGAGCCACAACAGCAGTAGCAGAATGCCCGCAATCCAGAACACACGCTGCGCCTGCATCCACGTGATGGTCCACGTGTTCGCCTGGAAGAGACACACAACACCGAGCACGATCGAGATCAGCGCGCTGTAGTTGAGCACCGAGAAGACCTTGCCGCGCTCGTACCTCGAGCTAAGGATTGCTGCCGCTGCGCAAATCGTCGCGTGCGCCAAGAACGCAGTCTGCCACGGAAACGCGAAACCAGCCGGTGCGAAGTTAAACGCGAGCGCGCCCAACAGCAACGCAGATCCGATCCACGTGTATTGCACCGCGCGATGACGCCACGCTAACCAGAAAGCTCCGAATGCATACAAACCGTAAACGATCCATACCGCGTACTGATCGAGCGCGGCGATTCCCAGACCCGTCACGAGCACCAAACTCACAACCGCGGTGATCGACGCCGCGACGATATAGCAATGAGAAGCGGGGGCAAGCCCCCCTTCCTGACTTGTTCTATTGTTCTGACTTCTTTTATTTCTGAGCCACTCCGATACGATCACGAACAACGCCACCGCACCCGCAAGCGCCTGCCCGCTCGGCACAGAAACACAGACTTCGAGCAACGACATCACACGCAGGTTCTGCCAAGTGATATTCCCGCTCAAAACATGAAAAGTTACGACGTAAGCAAGCGCAAAACAGAGCGCCGCGATCACGTGCGCGACCGGCAGATCCAACGCCACTGCCAGCACCGTGAGCACTGCGAAGTTAATCAGCGCCGCCGGAACGATGCTCGCAGGATTCGGCCACGCGAGGATCATCCCCGCGAGAACGATCATCAACCCGAGAATGCCGAGCGCCGTGCCTGCCGTCCGCGCCGCCACCAATTCTTTGTTAGCGATCTTGCGCCAGAGCACGGCGCCGGTCGCGAGCATCGGCAGTCCCCAAAGCGTGACGAGCGGCGCGAGATACATCATCGACATACCGATCGGCCCAGACTTGTACAGCAACAAACCAAACGGCAGCAGCGCCGCAAAGCTCATCGTTCCCAGCGCTGTGAAAACAGTCGTGGTCTCGGTCTCATCAATCTGTCGGTCGTGCAGCACTACGCGCAACGCGAGTCCGACAGTCGTGACGTAACACGCAACTGGAAACGCGCCGAGAAAGATCAAAAGCCACGGCGAAGCATCGAGCGCCGCGAAGTGTCGTACGAGTAGTTGACCAACAGAGGATCCAAGCACGCCCGCCGACAGAATCTGTGCGCAGCCGGGCGTGATGACGCGACCGGCAAAATAAACAAGACAGAGAAAGATTGCAGGCGCCGCTAGCTCACTGGCAATAACAAGTGGACCGGAAGTGTTACCGGCGGACACTGCGGCGATCGCGAGAAAGTTCAAAGGCACAAGCAGTGTCGCGATCGTTAAAATTCCGCGGCTCGTCGTTCGCAATTTCCAGCGATACTGCGTATACAAGCCGATGCCGAAGAGCACGGCCGTGACAGTCGTGAAGATCAGAAACTTGAGAACGGGAATCTCGGCGATCTGCGCCCAGAGACTGACTACGAGCGCGGTCGAGCAACCGATGATGAGCAAGCCACCGATGAGCTCGCCCCAGCGAATGTTGCTCTCCTCCATGAAGGAGTTGAGTACGTTCGAGAATGATTTATGATGTGTGATGTCCATGGTATTTGTTGACAGGATTCACAAGATTTTTCAGGATTAACAAGTAATCCTGTTCATCCTGAAAAATCTTGTAAATCCTGTAAAAGACTTATGAACCTCTTTGACGCCATCTTCAGGAATGACCCTTCGTCACCAGCGATCCGTTTCGACGGCCGCACGATCACGTATGGAGAATTGCGCGCCGAGACGTCGCGGATGGCCCAGGTCATCAACTCGCTCGGCGTCGCAAGCGGCGATCGAGTTGCGCTACTGCTTCACGACTCACCCGAGTTCGTCGAAGCCTTCATCGCCACGATTTCGCTAGGGGCAATCGCTGTTCCCATCAACATGGCGCTACGGGTCGGGGAGCAGTGTTCAATCCTTCACAATTCCGGAGCCAGTCTGGCCCTCATCGAGGCCGAGACCTGCCGCACGTTGCTGACACATGCGCCAGAAAAGTTGCAGGCACTGAAAAATGCGGTCGTT
>Ga0105238_10006262_pt1 | contig 11823 bp, 9 predicted proteins | sample KBSC34metaG_FD_81526 | JGI IMG/M metagenome (GOLD analysis project Ga0105238, IMG submission 81526) | Corn rhizosphere microbial communities from Kellogg Biological Station, Michigan, USA - KBS C3-4 metaG | ecosystem: Host-associated > Plants > Roots > Rhizosphere > Soil | place: Michigan, USA... | reverse complement strand
CGTCAGCGGCACACTGAGGCCTTGCGGGGTCGAGCTGGGGACGCTTACATTCAGCACGTACAATCCCACATATCCGGGAACCAGGCCTGAAAAGAGCACGGGAAGATCCAAGCCGCCCAGCTGAACCGACGGCTTGGTCAAAGTCTCGGACAGAGGCGTGATCGGGGCGGGAGATCCGTCGGCGACGGCCGGGCTCACCGCGCCCAGTCCAGTGAGATAAATCGTGAGAATGTCTCCACGATGCACCGGATTCGTGGAGGTGACCAGAAGTCCATTGAAATAACGGACCACGGCCGGAACAATTGCCGAGTCCCCGGGGGCCGGTATCGAAAACACCGACGGCGCGGTCGAGGACACATTCAGCAGAAACGTATTGCTGACGCCGCCGGGCGTGTGCATGACCAGCGAGACGCTTCCGCCGGCCTGGGCTGGCATCTGAGCGTTGACCTGACCAGGAGACACGAATAACATGGGCACGGGCGCGCCATTTTCGGTGAGACAGCTATCGTTGATCACCGTGGGCAAAGGTAGTTCGTTGGTAGCCTGATTGGTGCCGCTCAGATTGGATCCGAGCACGGTCATCAGTCCTCCCGCCGCCACAGCAGACTTTAGATCCGCGGAGCTGACCGCGCTGGAGATGAACGGGGCGGCCACAGCCGCGTCGTATTGCGGCGGAAGAACCGTGATCCCGGAGGTTGTCAGGGCCACGAACTCACTGCCGCTCGGCAGCATCAGAAGGGTGCGGGTGAAAGCAGCCGAAGGCCCGCCTAGCAGGGGCGCTTCCACTACGCCGGTGGGCACAATGCCCGTGCCATTTGCGGTATTCACGCGTTCGAGCACGCCGGGACTGGACGAATCCGGGGCGGAAATGAACAGGCCGTTCTGGTCGACGAAAAGGAATCCGGAAGGCAGCCCGGCCGCCGGCTGAATGGTGGACGTCTGCACCAGGGATGAATCCAGAATTTTGTTGCCGACGACGTAGGTCCCATAAGATGACGCCGCGTACGGTCCTCCCAGCGAGGGGAAGTCTTTGCGGGAAACCGTGAAGGAGTCCACAGTGGCGTCGTAGAGCATTACGCTTCCATCGCTTGATGCCATCAGGATGGAGGAGCCATCGGGCGCAGGCGCCAGCACGGTATTCAGCGGAAGCTTGTTTTCATAAACTCCCAGCCGGTCGTACTTGGAAGTCGTGAGCGTGTTCAAATCAATGCTGTGAACCTGGGGTGGATCGCCAGTGCCATCGCGCATCAGCGCCAGAGTCGCCTTGGCGGAGGAAGCGATGGATTGCGCGTAGCTGCTGGGCGCGTAAACCGGGTCGAGAGCCTGCAGAGAATCCAGATCGAACACGCTGATGAGGTGGCTATTGTCACAGCCCACTAGGAGCTTGGTGCGGTCGTACGTAACCGCCATCGACATGGGCGTGGTGCAGGTGCGGAGAGTGGCTTTCAGGGTATTGTTGCGACCGTTAAACACCAGCACCTGGTTCCGGTCCTGACGCAGTACGTAGAACTCATCCTTGACCGGGTTGGGGATCATGTCGACAAGCTTGCCGGGAACATTGATGATGGTGCCCCGCTGGTTCGGCTCGCGAGAGTTGATCAGGACACGTACACTGTTCGGAAGATTCACGGCCGTGGACGAACTCAAACTCAACTGAACCGCGACCGTTCCTTTGGTGTTGATAAACGCATTGGGATCGACCCGCACTGTGATCACCGCGGGGGTGGTGCCGGAGCTTGGCGAAACACTCACCGCCGTACTGGATGAAGTAATGCTAAATGGCACATGGTTGCCCCCCGGATCGGAAACCACGAAGGTTTGAGTCGCCAGATTCCGGTCACAGAAATTTCCGCGGAAAACCAGATCCTCCACCGAGGCCGACAGGCGCGGCGACAGATTCAGATTCCCTACCGGTAGAATCAGCGCGCCGGAATCCGAGGAAGCGTACATAATGCTGCGATCGGCTGAAAGAACGGCTCGGCCGGACAGATGTTCCGGCAACTGGAGGCTTTCGCGAAGCGTCAAATTATCCGCGTCGCGCACGGTGAGCACCGGCGGGTCGGTCAATTTTTGGGGCACCTCGGAATAAATCAGGCCGAGCACCGAATCGATAGCATGGCCGCCGATATTCAGCGTGCCCAGAGGGCTTGGGAATTGCGAGCTATTGCGGCCGAACCGGTCCGTCATGATCCAGCCGACGGCGGCGTAAGATCCGTCCTGCGAGACGCTGATCGCCCGCGGTCCAAGAGCCGGCGTGGAGACGTAGAGTCTGCTGATAAGGGCTCCCGACAGCACGTTGTACCGGAAGATCAACGTGTCTCCAAAACCATAAATCCATTTACCGTCGGCAGACGCTCCCACTGAGGCCGCCACGATATTAGGCGGAAAACTCTGGGCAGGCTGAGGTATGGTCTTGGCGGCCTGTGCCGAGAGGGTGCTGATCACCAGCGTGGAACCCGCGCCAGGATCGAAGATCAAAAAATTCTTGGTAGTCACGACCAGGGCGCGGTTGTCGAACCCAAACGCCAGACCTAACGGCGGATCCGGCAAGAGAAAAGTCTGCTTGGCATAGTTGTTGCGGAGATCGATCAAGGTAAGACCGTTGGCAGGCGAACCCGGCGCCGCGATATTCCCGAAGTGTGCCACCAACAGCCAATGGCCGTCGGGCGAAATCGAAATAGAGCTCGGCTGAGCTGTAACATTGATGGAAGTCTGGACGGTCTGGGTAGCCAACGACATGACCTCGATGCGATTGGCGGTGAAATTGGCGATATACAGCACGCCTCGTGGCTCATCGAGCGCAACATCGGAGGCCTCGCCGCCGATCGATACCACTTTCCCGAATGTTCCCGCCAGCGCGGAACCAGCTAACAGAAGCGCCATCGCCGCCAGAAACCCGGACTTTCGAAGCATACTTGACTCCATCACTCTAGGAAAATCAACTTTCTTCTCCGGCTGCCGCGCCCGTTGGGGAGCGCGGCGCGCCGGCCATGCAGTTTAATTACTCTCGCCTTCACCTGGCTTGGGCAGCCATTCGGCCTAAGCTTGGTGTTGCTCCCGCGTGCGGCCGGCAACGATATTCCTGCAAGCCGCCCTACTCAAACCGCGCTCCAAAAGGCGCGTTACTCGACGCTCTTTTTGCGGCGAAGCACGATGATCCCTAGAAACAGGACCGCCAGAACGGCGCATACGATTCGAACCGTGGAACTATCCATCGCTCTTTCTCCTTTCCTGACAATAATTATTTCGGCCTGGTCTGGTCCGATCTTTAGGCAAGTACTACATATTGGTCATCATCGGTATCAGCTCCCGAACAATCTTCATCGCAACTGGGCCTACCGTCACCACGAACAAGGAGGGCAAGATGCAGAAGAAAATGGGGAAAATCAGTTTGACGCCCAATTTCGCGGCCTTTTCTTCGGCTATCTGACGGGCTTGGATACGCATGAAGTCGGCGTGGGCTCTAAGGCTTTGCGCGACCCCTGTTCCAAAACGGTCCGCCTGAATCAGCACCGCCACCAGCTTCTTGAGGTCGTCGACGCCGGTGCGTTCGGCCAGGTTGCGGAGGGCCTCGACGCGGCGCTTGCCGGCTTTCAGCTCCAGATTGACGAATCCGAATTCCTCGCTGATTTCGGGATGAGCATGTTCCAGCTCCTTGGAGACCTGCAGGATGGCCTGATCCAGGCCCAATCCGCTCTCGACGCAGACCACCAGCAAATCCAGCGCATTCGGCAAGCCTCGGGCCAGTTGATGCTGGCGGCGCGCGGCCAGCCGGCGCACGTATTCATTGGGTCCGAAGAAACCCACTGCGGCGGCTGCCAGACCGACGGCGATTTTATTGCCAGGATCCGTCGCCATTCCGGCCATGAAGGTCATCACGAGCAGCGGAAAGATAATTCCGGTTGCGACCTTAGCGCCGTACAGGACCTTCAGCGCACCTTCCTTGCGGATACCCGCGCGAATCAGACGGCGCTGCATCACAGTAACGTCTTTAGGCGACTGCGGAACGAAGTTGCCTAGGCGCTTGATGATCTCGTGGAACGCCAGGCTGGGATGCTCGCCCTGGGTTTCCACCGGGGCCATCACGCCCACCACGCGCTCCATGGCCTCTTTGGGGCGAACGTACAATTTCATGCCGGCGGCGGAGACCACTGCCACCATCGCGACGAATATTAGAACTGTGATCAGGAACATAGTCTCAAACCTCGATATTCACGATCTTTTTCATGATCAAGTAGCCCACCAATTGCAGCGCGATGGCCACCCCCATCATGATGTTGCCCACCTGGTCTTCGAAGAAAAACTTGACGTAGGTTGGGTTTGTGTAGAACATCAGAACCGATACTGCGATGGGAATGCAGCTCAGCGAAGTTGCCGTCATGCGCCCGTGGGCGCTCACCGCGCGGATACGTCCGCGCAGCTTGAAACGCTCCCGAATCACGTAAGCCAGCTTGTCCAGAATTTCGGCCAGGTTTCCGCCGGTTCGTTTTTGCAGCAGCACGGCTGATACAAAGAAATGCACGTCCAGCGAAGGAACACGCTTGGCGAGGCCTTGCAAGGCTACCTCGATAGGCAATCCCAAATTGGCTTCCTCAAAGGTCCGCCGGAATTCTCCCGAGACCGGTTCCTGGAACTCCCGATGAATCATTTCGAGCGATACCGAAAAAGCGTGGCCGGCGCGCATGGAGCGCGAGATAAACTCGAGTGTTTCGGGGAACAGCGCCTCGAATTTCCTGAGCCGCCCGCGCCGCTGGTAAAACACATAAACGAACGGACCGGGTGCAACCGCAAGTCCGACCAGAAAGGCGAACGCGCGCGGGATCGCGCCCGGCAACGCCATCCAGGCGAACACCAATCCCGCGCCAAACGCCATGATGGTCAGGTGCACCAGCCGCGCCGGAGTCCAGCGCAGGCCGGCCTGTTCCAGCAACAACTGGATTTTGGGTCCCAGTTGATATTTCTCCACCAACAGTTGGGCGAATTTGTTGCCGGACTGCTGGGTGTGGATGACAGACTGCTGCCCGTCCTTGGCGCTTTTGGTTTGCTTGCGGGCAACACCCATCAGACGCTGTTTGACCTTGTCCGCGTCGGAGCTCTTGAAATACTTGGAAACCACGTACCAGGCCAGCATCGCTGCCAGCCACACGATGATCGCTAGCGGAAGGAATCCCATGACGTCAAACCTCCACCACTTCGTCGAACAGATCCGGCCGCAAACGAATTCCGGCGCTCAACAGTTTTTCGTAGAATTTAGGACGGATTCCGGTGGCGGCGAAACGGCCGAGCACCTTCCCGTCCGGATCCAGTCCGCGTTTATCGAACACGAACAAGTCCTGCAGCGTAACTACTTCGCCTTCCATGCCGGTGACCTCGGTGATGGACATTACACGGCGCGAGCCGTCGCTCATGCGCGAGGCCTGTACCAAAAGGTTTACGGCGCTGGCGATCTGCTGGCGAATCGAAACCAACTGCATGTTTGCGTTGGCCAGCGAAACCATGACTTCCAGGCGGCTGACCGCATCGCGCGGCGCGTTGGCGTGGACAGTAGTAAGGGAGCCGTCGTGACCGGTGTTCATGGCCTGCAACATGTCCAGGGCTTCCTCGCCGCGGACTTCGCCCACCACGATGCGATCGGGACGCATACGCAAGCTATTCACCAGCAATTCGCGCTGGCGTACGGCGCCGGAGCCTTCCAGGTTGGCAGGCCGGGTTTCCAGGCGTGCTACATGCGGCTGCTTCAACTGCAGTTCGGCGGCGTCTTCAATCGTGACAATGCGCTCTTTCGGGTTAATGAAACAGGACAGCGCATTTAGCAGAGTGGTCTTACCGGAGCCGGTTCCGCCGGCGATGATGATGTTCAGGCGTGCCTTGACCGCCGCCTCCAGCAACTCCATCATGCCGGGCGAGAGCGCCTTGCGCTCCACCAGATCCGCAGGCATCAGCTTGTCGGTTGAGAACCGGCGAATAGAGAGCAGCGGACCGTCCACGGCCAGCGGCGGGATGATGGCGTTGACGCGCGAGCCGTCGCTCAAGCGGGCGTCTACCATGGGGGTCGATTCGTCGATGCGGCGGCCCACCTGGCTGACGATCTTGTCGATGATCCGCAGCAGGTGCTGGTCGTCGCGGAAGGTGACACTGGTCAGTTCCAGCAGCCCCTTCTTTTCGATATAGACCTGTTTGTAGGTGTTGACCAGGATGTCAGAGATGCCCGGGTCCTGCAGTAGCGGCTCCAGCGGTCCCAGGCCGAACACTTCATCCAAAACCTCATCGCTGATCTGCTGCTTTTCAAGCGAGCTGAGCAGGGTGGGCTCCGCGTCAATCAACTGAATGACGGCCTGGCGCACTTCGGCGCGCACGCGCTGGTTATCGATGGTTGCCAGCGCCTCCAGGTTGATCTTGTCCACCAGCTTACGGTGGAGTGTAAATTTCAACTCCTGGTATTCGGGCTTCAGGCTGGTCTTCTGTCGGCCGGCGTTCTTCAGCAGCCGCTGTTCCCAGGAGATCTGCTGGTTATTCTTGTTTCCGTTTTCTAGGGAAGTGAACATGAGTTTTCCTTAAAACCTCAAGCTTGAGACAGCGCCGGCTTCAATTCGCGGGCGGCCGGTGGTGGCATTTTCCCCACGCCGCACAGCCGTTGCGCTACGTTCTCGATCGCCCGTCCCAGGTCATTTTCAGCACCCAGGGGCTGGCCCAGCGTCACCACGCGGTGAAGGGCGAAATAATCGTTCGGAAGGCTGGCGTGCACGCTGCAGCCGAACAGCTTTTCCATATCCGCTGTCCCGATTTCTTCGCGACGGTCCAAGCGGTTGAGCAGCACGTGAAAACGCTCCTTGGGAAAGCCGAACTGGTGGAGCATGGTCAGGGCTTTACGCGTCAGATGCAAACTGGGAAGGTCGGCCGTAGAAACCAGGAATGCCCGTTCGCATTCTGCCGCAGCCATCAGACTGGTCGGGCTGAAGATTGTAGGCAAGTCCAGAATCACCCAGTCGTAGATCTGACGGGCTTGCTCCACCAGCATCCGCAGACGTGCGCCATCCACTGGATCCGCGTAAGGAATGGCCGGCGCCGGCAGAATATCGACGCCGCCGTAGTTGACCGCCAGCGAGTTCCACAAACCCGCATCCAGATGCTCCACGTGCTGCAGCGCATCCAGCAATGAATACCCGTGGCTGAGCTTCAAATAGAATCCGATGGTGCCGCCGGTCAGATCGCAATCCGCCAGCAGAATCTTTTTTCCGGTCAGCCGATGTAAGGAAAACGCCGTTTGGGTAGCGATGGTCGAGGCGCCTGAACCCGGCTTAGAGCTGGCGAAAGCGACCGCATGACCGGCCTCAACGCGCTGCAGACTCTCCGGCACGACCAACCGCCGCAGCCGCGAGATTGCTTCTCTTTGAGTGGACAGATCGAAAGGAGCGTAGAGAAACTCGACCGCCCCGGCCCGTAACGATTGCAGGATGGATTGCGATTCGTTTTGAGTATGCAAACCCACCACATGAATCGCGGGGCTCAGGGATGCGACAAACCGAACCAGTTCCACGGCGGTGACCGGGTCGGACCCCAAATCCAGCAGAACAACTTGCGGCTTGAGCTGCCGGACGCGGATTTCCAGGGTCTGCTGCGGAGGATAGCTCTTAAGATCCGCCAGAATCTGAAATCCGCGCGTTTGCGGCAGCGTTTCCAGAAATTTCTGCGCAAGCACGCGATCCGGCGCGATCAGCAGCGCGGTTATTTCCGGACCGTTATGTAATAGCTGGCTCACCAGAACATCTCCTGCATACAATCCCGGAACTGCCTTGACTGGAGTTCGCTACCTACTTCTTGCCACCCGCCTTGGGCGGCTGGATGTCTTTAGGCTCAAGCCTCTTCAAGAAATCCTTGGGGAAGTAGGGCGTCGGCTTCGGGTCGTTGGGACCCAGCGGTTCAGTCACCTCGGGGGTCACCAGCATCACCAGCTCCGTGCTGCTTTTTCTTTCGATCTTGCTCTTGAAGAGTGCGCCCAGAACCGGAATGCTGCTGATTACCGGAATCTTGGACAAGGCGTCAGTTTCGCGATTGTCCATCAACCCGGCCACCACGAAGGTCTGCCCTTCGGCGAGCTCGACGTTGGTCTCAGCGCGGCGCGTGGAAAGCGCCGGGATCAGGAAACCCTGGAGCGTGACAGCGTTGGCGAAGTCCAAAGTGGATACTTCCTGACGCAGGGCCAATTTGATCGTATTGTTGGCGGTCGTCTGCGGCGTAAACAGCAGACGAATACCGAATTCCCGGAACTGAATGGTTACCGATCCGGAATTGGAACCGCCCTGCAAAACCGGAACCGGGAATTCGCCGCCCACCAGGAAGTTGGCTTCTTTCCCATTCGTGGTAACCAGATTGGGTTCGGCCAGAATCTGCAGAATGTTATTGTCCTCCAGCGCCTTGATGAAGGTGGCGATGTTCAGGTCTGGGCGGAATGCGAAAAAGTTCAGCGCATCGCTGACTGAAATGGTTCCCGCGGCTTCGCGACCGTTCGACGTGAGAACGCTGGTGGGAGTCACAGTCGCGGAATTGAACTGCCCCGTCGAGATCGTTCCGATGGTCTTGAGCGCGCCCGTCGAGAGGAAATTCACGCCGAACTGTTGCGCCACGGTACGGTCCAGCTCCGCGAACTTTACCCGCAGCAGGATCTGTTTTTCTACCGGGCCGGGGGTCACAAGCAGGTTGTTCACCACGGTCTTGGCGAAAGTGGAGGAAAGTGCCACCGTCCGGTCCGCGATGTCCTTGCTCGAAACCGTACCGTTCAAGGTGATCGAATCGCGCGAGCTGTGAATATCGATCTTCTCGTTGGGATAGGTATCCTGCAAGATGCGGCGGAGCGGATCCAGATTGAGCTCGACAGTCACGTTGTAGAACATGCGCTGGTCGGTTTTGCTCCACACGACCATGGTGGCGGAGCCGAGCCCCTTCCCACTCATCAGAATCTCCCGCGTGGTCACCGGACTGGCGTCCACGATCTCGGGATTACTGGTGGAGATCTGGCGGATATCGGCAGGGTAATCGATGACAATACTCTTACCGACGGTAATCCGTAAATCCTCGGCGCCCTGCGCCAGGCAGGTTCCTGCGGCTACTGCCAGGAGAGCCGCCGCCCACACGATTCGGCGGGTCTGTCGGGCCGCGACGTTATCAAACAAGCGAATGGAAGTCATAGTCGTTTCCTTGAGTTGAATCAATAGGGCGCCCTCAGTTGCCTTTGGGGATTATTTCCACGGTCTTCTGAGTCCCGCGGATGACCACGATCTGGTCCGGCGGAGGAGGCGGAGCAGGGGCGATCGGCACAGCCACCGGGGGGGCCACCACAACCACCGGGCGGCGAGCTACCGGGGCCGAGGCGACCTTAACGGGAGCGGCCGGACGTCGGGCCGCGCCATACAGTTCGGCTACATACCGTCCCGCAGTCTTCTCAATACCTTCGTCGCTGGAATTACGTAACACCAGCTGAATGCGGCCTTCGCCGTTGGCCAAGGTAAGTGTTTCGGCGTCGCTCGGAGTCACCAGCAACGTCACTGTGGTTACCGAGACAGGTGTGCCGCGGGCATCCGATTGCATAGCTTGGCCGGCGGATAGAACCAGAAGGTTTTGCAGAACGGTGGTGGTCATATTGCTATCGCCGCTGGGCGGATGGCCGGTAACCAGCACGTCCACTTTCAGGCCGGGCAGCACGAATCCCGCCGCGCCGGCAACGTCGTTGACGCGCACCGTGACCGCACGCATTCCCACCGGGATGGTGGGGGCCAAGCCCATGCCGCTGCCTTTAACCGCCAAGCGGCCTTCGAGCAACGGTTCATCCAGGAGAATGTTCGAGACTACAGGGCGATCCAGGACTTCTTCCACCTTCGAGAACGCGCCCTTGGGGAACCCGTCGGGGGAGACTTTTACCAATTTCACATCGGCGGGCTTTACCATGACCCCGACACCCAGAGGCCGGGTAGCCACCACCACGTCCTTCATGTCGGTCGGCGCCGCCGCCCGGGGCCCGCTCGATCGCGCCGTCATCTGATAGAACACGCTCGATACCACCAACGCGAACACCAGACTGACGCCCAATACCGTCAGAAACCTGCGATCCATATCTGTTCTCCTCTATCTGCCCGCTAAACTCGTGCTGCCAGCGACAACCACACGCCCAGCGCAATGGCTGGAGCGTAGGGAATCGAATCCTGACCCTCTGCTTGTTTCATGCCGCCTAGCGCGCGTGTCAACGCACGCACTCCTAAAACACCCATGGCGAGTAAGCCTCCCACGCCCGCGGTCCACAGCGCCGCGGCCATCACTTGATGGAACCCTAATAACGCGCCGAACCCAGCCATCAGCTTGATGTCGCCCCCGCCCATTCCGCCCAGCAGGTAAAAAATCAGAAAGACCGCGAAACCCGCTATCGTTCCGAGCCCTGCGTACATCACTCCGCGTAGCCCGCTTTGGCCGATCTGCCAGCCGAAACCGGCGCACAGCGCCGCGAGGGGAATCCAATTGGCGATCTGGCGGCGCGCGAGATCATCGATCATCGCCGCCAGTCCGACCAGAATCGCTATCCACACCTGGATGTTCACCGGTTCCCTCGAAAGCTGCCGGAAAGTTCCGGCACCTCCGTCACTTTACTTTCCGCGGCCGGGCCGGCCACAGCCTGCGCGGGCGCTTTCCTGCGTTTCAAATTCGGCCGTTCCAGCATCAAGGGCGCCAGGAACCCGGCCTGCAGCGCGAACTCCGCCAGATCTTTCCCCGACGGCAGCCGCCAGCTCATCGGATCCATCCACTCCAGAGGGATCCTTGGAATACGCGTCGAGTGAAGACGGCGATCGACCCCAGGTCCGCGCCCGCCCGTACCCTTCTCCATCATTTCGGCTGTTTGCTCCTACTGGATAGTCTTTCGGCCTAGTTGGGGCTTTTCATTAGACCGAAGCGGCCGAGCGGCCTATTGCGCTTATGAGTTTGGTTGGACCAGGTGAAGTGCCCGCGAATCGTACTTAGGACGTAGTACGTGCCAGGAGGATTCTCTTGCCGTCGTCTTCCAGAACACGCCACTCCGGAGCGAGTTTCAGGATCTGCGCCAAAGATGACTCGACCGGCAGCAAGGCCAGGTTGAAGCGGTATTTATCCAACAATCGCTGCCAGTCCCAGGCGCCATTGGTGAGGCGAATGTAGTCGTTGCCGACTTCCGGTCCGTAAAAATCGCTGCGGCCGTCGATGAACACCTTCTGGGACGGATTTACGTAGATCAAATAATCCCCCCACTGGTCGGTGGTCAGAACGCGGGATCTCAGGATCAGATCGCTGTGGGCACGGACGATCCTGGTGGGAAATACGAAATCCGGAAAATCCTGAGGCCACTTGATCGTGGTAATCGACGTGAAGGGTGGACCAATTAGTATCAGCACCAACACGATCGCCGCGGGCCATACGCTGGTTCGCCGAAAGCCCTTCAATGCATCGGCGGCCATCAGATTGAGAATCGCCGGCAGCGAACCTTTTTTCGCATGCTCAGTCCAGCCGTTCCACCATTCGCTCAACTGCCCCGCCAGAATGGGCGCACTGACAGCGATGAACAGTGGAGCATGGCGAACGCTGCCGAGCGCCATATGCGCCCAGAATACGATCCATAATCCCTCCACCACTTTCCAGCGGCGGAACTGCGCGCCCGCCACGATCAGGCCAACCAGCAGCAGCGCCTCGAATTGCAGCATGTTTTCCGAGCGGAACGTGGGGGATTGGAATTCCTGAACCACGTTGCGGATCCAGTCCGAGCGCAGATATTCGGCCACGTGCCGGTGCAGATTCCATCCGTACGGG
>Ga0105238_10006254_pt1 | contig 11830 bp, 11 predicted proteins | sample KBSC34metaG_FD_81526 | JGI IMG/M metagenome (GOLD analysis project Ga0105238, IMG submission 81526) | Corn rhizosphere microbial communities from Kellogg Biological Station, Michigan, USA - KBS C3-4 metaG | ecosystem: Host-associated > Plants > Roots > Rhizosphere > Soil | place: Michigan, USA... | reverse complement strand
GCCGCAGGATCTCGCGGGTGGACTGCTTCTCGAGGGGCGCGCCGGCCATCTTCGATTATCCCACGGGGTCCTGGTGCGACAGCGCGATCTCGCGGCCCTCGCGCGAGGAGCGCAGGATCGCGAGGCACACCTCGAGCGTGGCCATGCCCCACGCGCCGTCGTGGAAGGGGCGCTTGCCGTCCAGCGCCGCGGCGCAAAGCTCGTCCAGCACGGCCGCGCGGGGGATCGCGGGCTTCGGCATCGCCTCGAACCGGCGCTCGGCGTCGCCGTAGACCCACACGCCCTTCGCGGTGGGCCTCAAGTCCGCGCGCTCGCACGAGGCGAGGACGAAGCCGAAATGCTCGTGCCACGGCGCATCCTCGCCGCGGGCCGGCACGTAGGACGCGCCGCCGTAGTTCCGCGCCCGCTTCGCGCGCGCCTCGTCCGCGCTCCCCGCCGCTGCCGAGAGAGCGCGGCGCGCGGCACCGTACGCCGCAGGATCCTTCTCGCGCCCCGTCTCGCCGATCGCGTCGCAGAGCTCGTCGCCGTCGAAATGCGCGTAGCCGCTGTACGCGAGGGTCGCGAAGACGCCGTCCTCGAAGGTGACGAGCCCGCCGTACGCGCCCTCCGCCCGCCGCGCCGGGTCCCACGCGCCGCACGCCGCCCGCACGCTCGTCGCGCGCGAGCCGGCGAGGAGCCGCAGCACGTCCACCTGGTGGGCCGCCTGGCTGGGTACTACGCCCCCGCCTTTCGCGGTGTCGAGCTCCTCGGGCCGCCGCGGCCGGTACAGGAAGTCCGTGTGGTACATCGCGGCCAGCATGCGCACGCGGCCGTGGGCTCCGCTCGCGATCATCTCGCGCGCGCGGACGACGGGGGCGTCGAAGCTGTGGCTGGGCCCCACCACGATGTGCACGCCCGCGGCGCGCGCGGCCTCGATCATCGACCGCGCCTCGTCCAGCGCGATCGCCATCGGCTTCTCGACGAGGACGTGCTTTCCGTGCCGGGCCGCCAGCACCGCGTGCGCGGCGTGCAGCTCGTGCGGGGTCGCGACATAGACTGCTTCGATCGCAGGATCGGCGCAGAGCGCCTCGACGGTCTCGTAGGTCGCGGCGCCGAAGTCCGCGGCGAAGCGTTGGCGGGCCTCCTTCGCGGGGTCCGCCGCGGCGGCGAGCGCCACGCGCGGATGGCGCGCGAGGGAGGGCAGCGTCAGCGTGAACCCCCGGCCGAGGCCCGCGACTCCGAGGCGAAGGCGCCGGGCGCTCATCGGTCGATCGCGATCTCGGGGGAGCGCGCGCGAGAGACGCAGATCATGATCCGCGTCGCGCGCTCCTCCTCCGTGAGCACGAGGTCGCGGTGGTCCGGCTCGCCCGAGAGGAGCGTCGTCCGGCACGTGCCGCAGGTCCCGCTCTCGCACGAGCTGGGCGCGTCGTGGCCGCCCGCGCGCATCGCCTCGAGGATCGAGCGGCCGGGCGGGACCTCGATCCGCGTCCCGGAGCGCGCGAGGAGCACCGTGAACGCGCGATCCTCCGGGCGCTGCGCGGCGGCCGCGTCCACGAAGCTCTCGAAGTGCACCGCCGACGCGGGCCAGTGCCCGCTCATGTCGCGCACGGCCTCGAGGAGCGGCCGGGGCCCGCAGCAGTAGACGTGGGCGCGCGAGGGCTTCTCGAGGACGGGCCAGAGGTCGAGCGCCCGCGCGGGGTCGCCGCCGTCGTGGTGGATCACGACGTTCGCGCGGAAGGGCTCCGCCGAAAGCTCGTCGCGAAACGCCGTGTCTTCCGGCGAGCGTGTGCAGTAGTAGAGCCGGTAGGGCCGCGAGCCCTCGCGCGCGAGCTGGCGGACCATCGACATGATCGGCGTGATGCCGATGCCGCCCGCGATGAAGAGGAAGGCGGGGGCGGCGGGCGCGAGCGCGAAGGCGTTGCGCGGCGGCTCGATCGGGAGGAGGTGCCCGGCGCGGACCTCGTCCGCCATGCTGGCCGAGCCGCCGTGCCCCGCGGCGTCGCGCTTCACCGCGATCTCGTAGCGCGTGCGATCCGCGGGGTCGTTGCAGAGGGAGTACTGGCGCCGCATGCCGTTGGGCGCCGTGACGGCCACGTGCGCGCCCGCGGTGAATTCGGGAAGCTCGCCGCCGCCCGGGTCGCGCAGCTCCAGGAGCCGGATGTCCCGGGCGATCGTTTCGGCGCGCGCGACCAGCAGGTTCATGGGGCGGACGGACCTCGACAGCGGGGCGCGAAGTCGGGTAGGGTGGGAATCTTAGGGCCCTAACTTAACATGCTCACGCCGCAAGACAACGACCTCCTCTGCCGGGTGGAAGGCGACGCGCCGATGGGCGGCATCATGCGCCGCCACTGGATGCCCGTGTGCCTTTCGGAGGAGGTCGCGGAGAGCGACGGCGCGCCGGTCCGCACCCGCGTCCTGGGCGAGGACCTGGTCGTCTTCCGCGACAGCGAAGGGCGCCTGGGCGTGCTGGACGAGCACTGCCCGCACCGCCGCGCCTCGCTCGCCCTGGGCCGGAACGAGGAGGGGGGGCTGCGCTGCCTCTACCACGGCTGGAAGGTGGACGTGCGCGGGAACGTGCTCGAGATGCCCTCGGAGCCCGCCGCGAGCGAGCTCTGCGCCAAGGTGAAGCACACGTCCTACCCGTGCGAGGAGGCGGGCGGCCTCGTGTGGGCGTACATGGGGCCGGCGGAGTCGATGCCCGCGTTCGAGCGGCCCGCCTTCGCGCCCACGCCCGCCACGCGCGTGTCGATCGTGAAGGTGCAGGTCGAGGCCAACTGGGCGCAGATCCTCGAGGGCGCGATCGATTCGGCGCACAGCTCGAGCCTCCACTCGACGGACATGCCGCCCGCGCGCGTGGACGGCGCCAGGGCGACGGACAAGGCGTGGCCGCGCCCGTCCACCGACAAGGCGCCGCGCCTGCAGCTGCAGGAGACGCCCTTCGGCTTCCGCTACGCCGCGATCCGGCGCCCGATCGTGAACTCGGCCACCCACGACTACGTGCGGATCTCGCTCTTCGTGGCGCCCAACATGGTGCTGATCCCGCCCAACAACCTCTACAACCTCGCGAACGTGAACGTGCCGAGGGACGACACGAGCACCACGTTCTACTTCATCGCGTGGAGCGACACCGGCCCCGGCATCGATCCCGAGGCATGGCGCAAGTTCTGCGGCGCGCAGCCCGGCATCGACCTCGACCACCGCTGGCGCAAGCGCCGCGTGCGCGACAACGACTTCCTGCAGGACCGGAACGCGATGAAGCTGGGCGACTTCACCGGCATCCGCGGCATTCCCATGCAGGACATGGCGATGTGGGAGACCATGGGCCCGATCGCCGACCGCGGCCGGGAGCGGCTGGGCGCGAGCGACCTCGCCATCGTCGAGTTCCGGCGGATCATGGTCGAGGCGGCGCGCCGGTTCGCCGCGGGCGGTCCCGCCATCGGCGCTTCGGACCCGCGCCCCCCCAAGGCAGAGTTGCGCTCGTTCGAGGGCATCGTGCCCAAGGGCACCGACTGGCGAGCCCTCGGCGCGCCGGCCGCGAAGGATGCCATCCCCCCCGAAGGACCCACGCCTCGCGCGGAAAGGGTAGCCCGATGAAACGCTCCATCGCATTGCTCGCATCCCTCGGATTCGCGGCCTTCGCCTGGGGACAGGCGCCGGACGCGCGCATGCAGCGCCTCGCGGAGGCGGCGAAGAAGGAAGGCACGGTCATGGTGTACCACTCGAGCCAGACCTCCGACCTGCAGCCCGTGTTCGAGGCGTTCACGAAGAGGTACGGCGTGAAGGTGACCGACTGGCGCTCGAGCTCGGAGAACGTCGTGCAGCGCACGATCCGCGAGAACTCCGCCGGCCGCCACGAGGTCGACTTCATCGAGAACAACCTTCCGGAGATGGAGGCGCTCCACCGCGAGAAGCTCCTGCGCGCGATCGACACGCCGCTCTACGCGGACATCACGCGCGGCATCGTGCCGTCGCACCACGAGTACGCGACCTCGACGCTCGACGTCTTCGTGCTCGCGTACAACACCGACAAGGTGAAGAAGGACGAGCTCCCGAAGGCCTACAAGGACCTCCTCGATCCGCGCTGGAAGGGCCGGATCGGCGCCGAGGTGGACGACCAGGGCTGGTTCGGCACTCTGACCGAGCAGCTGGGCGGCGCCGCGGGCGTGAAGCTCTTCCGCGACATCGCGGACAAGAACGGCATCAACGTGCGCAAGGGCCACACGCTCCTCGCCAACCTCGTCGCCTCGGGCGAGATCCCGCTCGCGCTCGACGTCTACAGCTACAAGCCGCCGCAGCTGAAGCGCAAGGGCGAGAGCATCGACTGGTTCACGATGGACCCGATCATCGTGCAGCTCCACGGCGTGGCGGTGGTGAAGAACGCCCCGCACCCGAACGCGGCCGAGCTCCTGCACGACTTCTTCCTGGGCGCGGAGGGCCAGGCGCTCCTCGCGAAGAAGGACTTCACGCCCTCCAACCGCAACGTGCCGTCCGAGTTCGACGGGAAGACGCTGCACCCCGTGAACCCGTCGGAGGCGATCGACAAGGACCAGGAGTGGCTGAAGCTCTACCAGGAAAACGTGACGCGCCGCTCGAAGTCGTGAGGCTGCACGACGGCGACGGGGACCACGTCCACGAGATGACCGCCGGCGAGCGCGGGCAGCTCGTCGAGTACATCTGGAAGGTCGAGAACGTCGAGCTCACGACGGTGGGCATCGACATCGGGAGCTCGACCTCGCACCTCATGTTCGCGGGCGTGCGCCTGCAGCGGAAGACCCAGGCGCTCTCCAGCCAGTTCGTGATGGTCGAGCGGAAGGTCCTCTGGAAGTCGCCGATCCTCCTCACGCCGTTCCTCCCGGACGGGACGATCGACGCGGCCGCGCTGGGCGCCTTCGTGCGCCGCTCCCACGCCGAGGCGGGCATCGCGCCGGAGGCGGTGGACACGGGCGCCGTGATCCTCACCGGGGAGGCGATCAAGCGCACGAACGCGCGCGCGATCGCGGACCTCTTCGCCTCGGACGCCGGGCGCTTCGTCTGCGCCTCCGCCGGGCACCAGCTCGAATGCGCGCTCGCCGCGCACGGCTCGGGCGCCGCGGCACTTTCGCGCGAGACCGGCCGCACCGTGATGAACGTGGACATCGGAGGCGGCACGACGAAGGTCGCCTTCTGCACGGAAGGCCGCGTCGTCGCGAGCTTCGCCTTCGCGGTGGGCGGCCGGCTCCTCGCGTTCGATGGGGAGGGGCGGATCGCGCGGATCGACGAGTCGGCGGAGCTCGCCGCGCGCGAGGCCGGCGCGGCGCTGGTCCTCGGCGAGCGTCCGGATCCCGCGGCGCTCGACCGCGTCGTGGATGCGCTCGCCGAGGCTTGCATCGCGCTCACGGCGGGCGAGGCGCCCCGGGCCTTCGCGCGCGCGCTCCTCCTCACGCCGTATCCCGGGGTGCTTCCGCGCGCGGACCTGGTCGCCTTCTCCGGGGGCGTCTCCGAGTACATCTACGGGTGCGAGGACCGGCGCTTCGGCGACGTCGCCGCCCCGCTCGCCGCGCGCATTTCCGCCGCCTGCGCGAAGGGACGGATCGCGCCGCCGCTCGTGGAGCCGCGGGAGAGGATCCGGGCGACCGTGATCGGCGCCTCGCAGTTCACGGTGCAGGTGAGCGGAAAGACGATCCACGTCTCGGAGCGGTCGGGCCTGCCGCTGCGCAACGTTCCCGTGATCGCCCCGGCGATGGACCTCTCCGGCGCGATATCGGCCGACGAGGTCGCGCGCGCGACGCGCGAGGCGCTCGAGCGCGCGTCCGCGGACGAGGACCAGGCCGTGGCGCTCGCGCTCGCCTGGCGCGGCGAGCCCCATTACCTGCGCCTGCGCCAGCTGGCCGAAGGCGTCGCGACCGCGCTCGTGCCCCGCGGCGCCGCGCGGGCGCCGCTGGTCCTGATGATCGACGGCGACGTGGGCCGCACGCTGGGCTACATCCTCGAGCACGAGCTCGCGATCGGGCGGCCCGTCGTGTCGATCGACGGGATCCAGCTCAAGGAATTCGACTACGTCGACATCGGCGAGATGATCCGGCCCGCCGACGTGGTCCCGGTGGTGATCAAGTCGCTCCTCTTCCCGGGGGCGGCGCCCGCGGCAAGGGGGGCCGTCGCATACGCGCCTGCCGGGACGCACACACCCCTCCGCACGAAAAGAAGGAGCAGCACGCGATGAACGCGCCGCAGGAAGGCCCCCGCGTCGGGGTGGACGTCTATCTCGAATGGATCCGCAAGGAAGGGATCCCCGTGACGGAGGGATTCGGCGTGGACCTCCTCGCGGTGCCCACCCGGCGCTGGGCGCGCTACGACGTGGGCGGCGCGGCGGTGCACTTGAAGGGCCGCGGCGACTTCCTCTGCATGTTCGTGCTGGACATCCCGCCCTACGCGGCGACCTCGCCCCAGCGCCACCTGTACGAGGAGGTGTTCTACGTCCTCGACGGGCAGGGAAGCACGACCATCGAGACGGCGGACGGGCGCCGGCACTCGTTCGAATGGGGGCCGCGGAGCCTCTTCGCGATCCCGCTGAACGCCCGCTACCGCCTCTTCAACGGGAGCGGCTCGAAGACGGCGCGGCTGGTCTCCACCGCGAACCTTCCCGCGGTCCTCAACATGTTCCACGACGAGGCGTTCGTGTTCGCGAACCCGTGGGACTTCGAGGCGCGGCTCGGGAGCTCGAAATACTTCAGCGGCGAGGGCGACTTCATTCCCATCCGGCCCGGGAACCACCTGTGGGAGACCAACTTCGTCCCGGACCTCGCGCGGATCGAGCTGAAGCCCTGGGGTGAGCGCGGGGCGCGCGGCTCCAACATCATGTTCATCCTGGCCGACGGCACGATGCACGCGCACATCTCGGAGATGCCGGTCGGGACGTACAAGAAGGCGCATCGCCACCCCGCCGACTTCCACGTGATGTGCGTGACCGGCACCGGCTACTCGCTCCTCTGGTACGAGGGCCAGCGCGACTGGGTCAAGGTGGACTGGAAGCACGGCACGGTCTTCGCGCCGCCGGACGCGATGTTCCACCAGCACTTCAACACGAGCGCCGTCCCCGCGCGCTACCTCGCGACCGCGTACGGGTCGCTGCGCTATCCCTTCACCGAGGGCAAGCGCGCGGCGCTCTTCGGCGGCGTCTCGACGAGCGTGAAGCTGGGCGGCAACCAGATCGAGTACGCCGACCAGGACCCGCGCATCCACGAGCTCTTCGTGGCGGAGACCGCGAAGAACGGCGTGACGGTGAAGATGGAAGGGCTGGTGGGCTAGCGCGGCTCGCGGGCGAGGCGCGCGGCGAGCGCCGCGAGCGCCTGGGCGCGGTGGCTCGCGCGGTTCTTCTCCGCGGCCGGCATCTCCGCGGCCGTCCGCCCGGAGGCCGTGCGGAAGTACGGGTCGTACCCGAATCCCCCGGTTCCCTTCGGCTCGAGCACGATCGTGCCGTGCCATACGCCGTCCGCCACGATGGGCGTCGGATCGTCCGCGCCGCGCAGGAGCACGAGGACGCAGTAGTAGAACGCGGCGCGGTCGGGGTCGGGCCGGTCGCGCAGCGCCGCGGCGAGCTTCGCGTTGTTGCGCGCATCGCGCTCCTCCCGGCTGCCGGCCTTCCCCGCGTAGTAGGCGGAATGGACGCCCGGCGCGCCGCCCAGCGACGGGACGCAAAGCCCCGAGTCGTCGGCGAGGGCGGGAAGGCCGGTCGCGCGGCAGGCGTTCCTCGCCTTGGCGAGGGCGTTCTCCAGGAACGTCCCGTGCGGCTCCTCGGCCTCGGGCACCTGGTATTCGGCCTGCGGCACCGCCGCGATGCCCAGCGGCGCGAGGAGCTCGCCCAGCTCGCGGAGCTTGCCGGGGTTGTTCGATGCGATGACGATCCTATTCAAGCAGGAATCGTCCGCAGATAAACGCAGATAAACGCAGATGGAAAATCAGATTCCGCCAATTCGCGCAATTGGCCATCGATATGAGCAACCTGCCTTTCACCTGCGTTTATCCGCGTTTATCTGCGGACATTTTCTCTGTCAACGCTTCGCGCTGCAGCTTGACCAGCTGCGCGATGCCGCTCGAGGCGAGGTCGACGAGCTCGCCCAGCTGCGCGCGGGTGAAGGGCGCGCCTTCGGCGGTGCCCTGCACCTCCACGAAGCGGCCCGCGCCCGTCATGACGACGTTCATGTCCGTCTCGCAGGCGGAGTCCTCGGCGTAGTCCAGGTCCAGGAGCGCCGCGCCGCCCACGATCCCGACGGAGACCGCGGCGACGAAGTCGCGAAGCGGCTCGCGTTGGACGAGCCCCTTCGCCTTGAGCCCCGCCACCGCGTCCGCGAGGGCCACCATCGCGCCCGTGATGGACGCGCAGCGCGTCCCGCCGTCCGCCTGCAGGACGTCGCAGTCGATCGTCACCTGGCGCTCGCCCAGCGCGGGAAGGTCCGTCACCGCGCGCAGGCTCCGGCCGATGAGGCGCTGGATCTCGTGCGTGCGGCCGGACTGCCTGCCGGAGGCGGCCTCGCGCGAGCCGCGGGTGTGCGTGGCGCGCGGGAGCATGCCGTACTCGGCGGTCACCCATCCGCTGCCCTTGCCCTTCAGGAACGGCGGGACCTTCTCCTCCACGCTCGCGGTGCAGAGGACGCGGGTCTCCCCCATCTCGACCAGCACGGAGCCTTCGGCGTGGCGGGTGTAGCCGCGATGGAAGCGGACGGGACGAAGCGCGCCGGGAGGGCGGTCGAGGAAACGCGGCATGGGGAAAATCCTTCGGAAAAGCGGAATGCTAGCGCGGGACCCTCTTGATCGCGTCCTGGATCTCGGCGATCGCGCGCTCGATGTCCTCGTCCGTCACGTCCTCGGGCGTGGGAGGCTCGCCGCCGCCCAGCTGCTCCGTGGTGTTGGTCGAGGTCGCGAATTGCTGGTCGTCCATGCTCTGCGTGTCCGGCAGGCGCGGGTCGTCCTGGTTCTCCCACGTCATCGCCACGACCGAGAGGTTGTCCGACTCGCCCTGCGCGCGGCGCTGGGCCTCGGTGAGGAGGCCGGGGAGGAGGTCCAGCACGGTCTGCTTGCGCAGCATGTTGGCGATGATCGACGAGGGGATCTGGCTCCAGAAGCCGTCCGTCGAGAGCATCACCGTGTCGCCGGGCTCGAGGGCCATGTCCGGGCCGGTGTCGATCACCGGCGGCACCACGCCGCCCAGGCAGCTGTAGATCTTGTTCCGGTCCGGGTGGCGCGCCGCCGCTTCCGGCGTGATCTCGCCCGCGTCGATCATCTGCTGGATCTTCGAGTGGTCCTGGCTCGCCGCCACGAGGGCGCCGCGGCGCAGGATGTACAGGCGCGAATCGCCCGCGTGCGCCCAGAAGACGCGCCCGTTCTGCACGATGCACGCGACGCACGTGGTGCGCGGGCATTCGAGGAGGTTGTGCTCGACGGCATGCGAGACGATCGCCCGGTGCGCGGACTGGATCGACGAGACGAGGAAATCGAACGGGCGGCGCAGGCGATTGCGAGCCTCCTGCTGGAAGCGGCGCGTGATCTCGGTCACCGCGATCTCGGCCGCGACCTCGCCCTGGTCGTGCCCGCCCATCCCGTCCGCCACCACCATGAGGAGCACGTCGCGGCTGTACGAGTAGGCGACCCGGTCCTCGTTCCCCTTGCGGTCCCCGAGCCGGCTGTCCTGGAAGATGGTGAAGCGCATGGGTGACGGCTGGGGCCGCGGCGGCTAGCGGGAGAAGAGCTTCGAGAGCGGCCGGTTGATGGTCTCGAGGAAGCCGCGCTTCTCGCCTCCCGGCTCGCTCATGAGCCGGCGCTGGAGCTCGTAGGCCGTCTGGGGGCGCTTCATGTAGTCGACGTCCAGGCACGAATCCACGATGTCGTAGAGGTCCTGGGAGTAGTCCTGCCGCGCGAGGGTGCGCAGCGGAATCATCCGGTCCTTCTCCTCGCGCTGGTCGCCCGCCTGCGGGGGCGTCCCCGCGATGCACGTGTAGATGGTCGCGCCCACGGAATAGATGTCGCTCCAGGGCCCGAGCTCCCCCGGCTTGAAGCGGTAGTGCTCCGGGGCGGCGAACCCCGCGGTGTACATGGGCTTCAGCTTCATCGCCTCCTCCGAGAGCGTGATCCGCGCCGCGCCGAAGTCGAGGAGGACGGGCCGCCCCTCCATCGAGATGAAGATGTTGGCGGGCTTGATGTCCAGGTGGAGGAGCTTCGACGAGTGGACCTCTCGGAGCCCGTTCATGAGGTGGATGAAGATGCGGCGGATGAAGGCCTCGCTGAACTCGTGGCGGTGGCGCTGGATGTGGAACTGGAGCGTGCGGCCGCGCACGTACTGCATCACCATGTAGCAGGTCTCGTTCGCGCGGAAGAAGTTCTCGACCCGGACCACGTTCGGGTGCGAGATCATCGCGAGCGCGCGCCCCTCCTCGAAGAAGCACTTGAGGCCGTGGCGGAAGACGGAGAGGTTCGACTCGTCCGAGACCTTCACCTCGACGCCCTCGGTGCGCAGCGGCAGCGACGAGGGCAGGTATTCCTTGATCGCGAACGGCGTCCCCGTCTCGTCCCGCGCGAGATAGACGATGCTGAAGCCGCCGGACGAAAGCGGCTTCTCGATCCGGTAGCCGTTCAGCACGTAGCCGGACGGCAGCGGCTGGTTGGCCTGCGCGGGCATGGGAGGAGCGGGGGTTCCGATATAATTCCGGCCATTGTCGACACTCGCCTGCGCCTTGTAAAGGCGACTTCGCCTCTTGGCGAGCCGATCGCGGCTCCAATGTTGCGAACGTAACGCGCCGACCCGTCTTCCACCGCGAAACCGGAGCCGATTCCCATGATCGCCAGCATGACCGGCTTCGCCGCCGCCGCCCTCGAGACGCCCCAGGGGAGCCTCGCGGTCGAGCTGAAGACCGTGAACCACCGCTACCTCGAGTTCCAGACGCGGGTCCCGGAGGAGATCCGGCCCCTCGAGCCCGCGATGCGCGAGGCGGTCGCGGCGCGGCTCACGCGCGGCAAGGTCGATTGCCGCGTGACCTTCACGCCCGCCACGGCGGCGCAGCGCACGCTCGTCCCGGACGACACGGCCCTGTCGGCGCTGGGCGACGCGTCGCGCCGAGTGCTGGAGCGCTTCCCCGAGGCGCGTCCCCTCTCGGTCGCGGAGGTGCTGCACTGGCCGGGCGTGCTTGCCGAGGCGACGCTCTCGCCGGACCGCGTGCGCGAGGACCTCATGCGCATCCTCGACCGGGCGCTCTCCGAGCTCGACCAGACCCGGCGGCGCGAGGGTACCAAGCTGGAACAGGTGCTGCGCGAGCGGCTCGCGCGCATGTCGGAGCTGGTGACCGAAGCGCGCCCGCTCGTCCCCGGCGCCGTGAAGGCGTACCAGGAGAAGCTCGCGGCGAAGATCGCCGAGGCGGCCGCCTCGCCCTCGGACGAGCGCGTGCACCAGGAGATCGTGCTCTACGCGGCGCGGATCGACGTGGACGAGGAGATCGCGCGGCTGGGCACCCACATCTCGGAGTTCCTGCGCGTGATGGACCGGGGCGGCGCCTGCGGGAAGCGCCTGGACTTCCTCTGCCAGGAGTTGAACCGCGAGGCGAACACGCTGGGCTCCAAGTCGGTCGCGAGCGAGATGACGCGGATCTCGGTGGAGCTCAAGGTGCTGATCGAGCAGATGCGCGAGCACGTGCAGAACATTCAGTGATCGCGGCAATCTCTCCGACCTCGTCGCCCCTTCCGGGGCCGGCAAGACCAGCCTCGTGAACGAGCTCCTGCGGCGCGACGGCCGCATGCGCCTGTCCATCTCGTACACGACGCGCGCCCCGCGCGAGGGCGAGGCGCACGGGCGCGAATACCACTTCGTCGACCGGAACACCTTCGAGCG
>Ga0105238_10006253_pt1 | contig 11831 bp, 11 predicted proteins | sample KBSC34metaG_FD_81526 | JGI IMG/M metagenome (GOLD analysis project Ga0105238, IMG submission 81526) | Corn rhizosphere microbial communities from Kellogg Biological Station, Michigan, USA - KBS C3-4 metaG | ecosystem: Host-associated > Plants > Roots > Rhizosphere > Soil | place: Michigan, USA... | reverse complement strand
CTGCAGCTCAGCTCGCCCCGCGTGAGCGGCGCGCTCAGCTTCACGGCCGACGGGCGGTCGTTGTACTTCGTGGCGCTGGATCTGGACGCCACCTATCAGGCCACGCGGCTGCTGCGCTACGACCTGGAGTCGGATGAGCTGCTGGTCGTGAACGACGACGTGAAAGGCGTGGGCGGATCGGTCTCACCCGACGGGACGCGCTACGTGTACCCGCGCGCCGACGGCGATCGCCACGATCTGGCCGAACTGGATCTGCGCACCGGGTCGGTGCGGGTGCTGGCCTCGATGTCACCGGGCTCGTACGTGGCGGGGCCCCGCGTGTCTCCCGACGGACGCCGCGTGGTGGCCACGCTCTGGGAGGACGGGCGGTTCCAGATCGCGACCTTCGACGCGCGCACCGGCGCGCGGCTGGCGCTGTTGCCGGCGCCGGGCGTCGCCGTGACGGAGCCGGCCTGGGCCGACGACCAGCGGATCGTGTACGTCGGTTCGTCGTCGGAGGACGGGCGCTTCCAGGTGTATCTCTACGATCCGGCGGACGGTCGCAATGTGAAGATCACCCGGGCGCCCTATCTGGCGTACGAGCCGCAAGGGGCGGGCGGGCGGGCAGTTCGCTTCCTCAACCGCGAGGGGGGCGGATGGACGTTGGACGAGGTCGCGCTGCCGCCGGCGGGCTCTGGGAATGTGGCTTTTGCGCAGCCCGGCGCTCTCTCGCTCCCGCCGGCCGTGTCGGCCGGCCCTCCGCCGGCTGCCGTCCTCGAGACCGATCGGCCGGCCTCCAGCCTGGACGGTCTGTTCGTGCCGAGGTTGTGGGGCCCCACCATCGCGGTGTTGGGCCGGCAAGGCGCCCTGGTGGGCGCGGTGCTCGTCGGGACCGACGCCTTGTTCAAGCACCGCTGGGCCGTGACGGGTTACTACCAGGTGGAGAGCGGCCTGCCCGGCTTCTCCGTCGGCTACCTGAACCGCCAGCTCGCCCCGTTCTCGTTCGAGTTGGCCGCGTCTCAGATCTCGATTCACGACGTCGCCCCCCAGGTGGCCGGAATGCCCGCGCCGACGGAGCTCACGCTGTACCGGCGCGACCGGCAGGCCCTGGTCGACGTGCAGCGCGCTTTTTACGGCAACCCGGTCGAGCTGGGCTTCTCCTACGACGAGACGTATCGCCCCGGCGACGTGGCGGTGGTGGGACGGCCCCTGCAACGCTTCGCCGGTCCGTTCGTATTCGCCAGCTACGTGGGCCAGGAGACGACGCCATACACGTCGGCGCGGCGGCTGGTGAGCGCGTCCATCCTGGCAGCGGCCTTTCCGAGCGCGTGGACCACCGCGCCGAACGGCTTCGTCGATGTGCGGGCGACCGCCGGCGGCGTCCTCCCGCTGCCCCTCCTCGAGCGCCACCAGCTGAGCCTCGGCGTGCGGGCGCGCGACCTGGCCGGCTTGCCCGACAGCGACCGGCTCCTCCAGGTGGGCGGTCTGCCGGCGGGGACGCTGTGGGAGGACTCGAACCGCCCGGAGACCTCGATCGTGACGCCCACGTTGCTGCCGTCGGTGATCTCCTTCGTCGAAGGCTTGCGCGGCTTCGAGGATCGCCCGCAAGCGGTCAACCGCATCTTCATCGGTGACGTGACGTACCGCTATCCGTTCATCATTGACCGGGGCGCGGCCTCCACCCTGGGGATCTTGCCGGCCTTCTTCCTCAGCCAGATCGACCTTCGTCTGTTCGCGACGGGTGCGACCACGGGGGACGCGGCCGATCGCCACCTTTCGGTGGGCGGCTCGCTCTCGGCCTCGTTCCACCATCTGGCGGATTTTTCCCTCCGCTACCAGCTCGCCCACCGGGTGACCGACGACCACGGCCTCGTGCAGCTGGTGGTCCTGAGCGCGGGCTGACGGCTGCTGGATCCTGCTAAGGCTCCGCGGCTGGTGCGGGCTCGTCTTTGAAGGCGTCGACGAGCTTGTTGACGTCCAGCCGGTTGAAGGCGGCGCCGGCCTGTCCCGAGGGGACCAGCACGATCGCCTTGCCTTCCAGCGCCTCGGCGACCTTCAGCTTCACCATGGCGCGGCCGCCGCCGCCGCGCAGGGCCTCGTTGCGCTTCGAGATGGCCTTGGCCTTGGCGGTGCGTTCGGCCAAGAGCGCTTCGGCGTTTTGTTGCTGGGCGTAGTAAGCGGCGTCGGCGCCGAGGCGCGCCTGATTGAGACGCCCTTCGGCGGCCGCGATGTCGGCGGCCACCTTGCCGCGCGCCCTCTCGAGGTTGCGCAGCGACTCCTGGCCGGCCGCCTCGGCCTCGCTCTTCAGCTGCTCGGCGCGCTGCTCGGCCAGCTTGCGGTCGTGAATCACGCGTTCATATTCGGGATTGAAGCGGTGCTCGTGCAGGATCACCTGCGACACGTTCACGCCGAACGGCTGCAGCACGCGCGACAGCGTGCCCCGGGCCTTCTCGGCCTTCTCGAACCGCTTGTCAGAGTTGTAGACGGATTCGCTGTCGAGCTCGTTCAGGACGTCGCGCACATAGGTGCGCGCCATGTGGCGCACCAGCTTGTCCCGCACCTCGTCCGTCGAGGTCCCCACCTCTTGCAGCAGCGAGGGGGCGCGCTTGGGGTCGATCTGCCACACCACCGTCACGTCGATGGAGATGTCGTTGCCGTCGGTGGTCTTGAGGCGCACCTCGTCCTTGCCGCCCCCCTGCGTGCCGGACTTGTCGTTCGCCACCATCACCAGGTTCTGCACCTTGGTGTCGAAGCGGTAGAAGTCGCGGATCCAGGGCGCGAAGAAGTTGGTCGACCCCGGGGGGTAGAGCTGGTCCTGCACGCCCTTCTTGGCGCAGCCGAGTGAGATCTTGCAGACGAGGACCCCCACCTCGGTCTCGCCGGTCGACTGCGAGTTGCAGGCGCCAGCGCCGAGCGCCGCGGCGGCTGCCAGCGCCACGCGCACCGACGTCGCCAGCGGGCGGCCCGTCATTTGACCTGGAACTTTCGCATGAGGTCGCCGAGGTCCAGGGGGTTGGTGCCGTCCTTCCCGTCGCTCGGCAGCACGATCACGCGTATGCCGCGCATGGCTTCGGCCATCTTCAGGCCCACCAGGTTCTCGTTCCCGGCCCCCTGGAGAGCCGCGTTCTCGAGCGCCGTCCCCTTGGCATCCGCCAGCTCGACCAGCAGCCGTCCTTCGGCCGCCTTCTTGCGCTCGTAGAGATCGGCCTGCGCGCGCAGCTTCTCCACCTCGGAGGTCCCCCGCTTGAGCTCCGTGTCGACGGCCGCGGCGCCTTCGGCGACGATGGTGTCCCGCTTGCGCTGCTCGACGGCGGCCTTGGCCTCTGCTTGCCGCAGGAACACCGTCTGGTCTTTGATCTTCCGCCCTTCGATCAGCTGCTGGTACTTCTCGTCGTAGATGAAGGTGCGGACCAGGACCGCTTCCACCTCGATGCCGAAGGGAGCGACCTCGGCGCGCAGCTGATCCTGGGCGGCGCGCGCCTTCTGGATACGGAGCGGGCCCTGGTAGAACTGCTCGCTGTTCAGCTCGCCCAGGGTCTTGCGGAGGATGCGGTCGGCGCGCGGGATCATGAGGCGGTCTTCGAACGATCGGCCGGGGCCTGCTTCCAGGAAGACCTTGTACGCGTCCTTCAGCCTGTAAATGACGCCCACGTCCAGCTGAACGTTGTAGCCGTCGCTGGTCTGGATCTTGATCGACGGCGCCAACCGGTACTGGCGCAGGACATCGATGGGCGAGTCGCTGAAGTTGATGATCTGCAGGTCTCGGGGAAAGAGGTGCAGCCGCTCGGTGCCGGCGACGATGAAGTGCAAACCGGGGCCGTAGAGCTCGGGGCGGATGCCGGCGCTGTCGCCGTAGTAGACCTGCCGCACGCCCGTCATGTTGGGCGGCACGTACGTCGAGCAGGACGCCGGCACGACGTAGAGAAGGATGAGGGCGGCGCCCAGCACCCAGACGAGGCGCAGGCGCAGGAGGCGTCGGCAGATCGCCCAGACGACTCCGACGACGCGGCCCCAGTCGAACGGCTCGCGCGGCGTGATGGCCGGGCTCACCGGGGCGGCTCCCCGGACGAGGACGGCGGCGTCGATACGGGCCCCATCAGGTCGGCCAGCTTCACGGCCCCCTCCAGCGCTGGCTGGCGCGCGCCGAAGTCCCGGACGATCGCTCCCAGCCCCCGCGCATAGTGTCGACGGTGCCACGCCGCCTGGGCCTCTGGCAACCACCACCCCCCCACGGCGAGCGCGAAGGGGAACCACTTCTCCCAGATGGGGATGAACGGCGCTCGCAAGCAGAGCCCTCCCACCACAAGCCCGAGGAACACGTAGACGATGCGCGCGACGACGTCGCCGCCACGCCAGCTGAAGCCGCGCGCCTCCAGGCCCGTGAAGGGACGCGCCGCCGCCTGCCACCGCCGGGGCAGGGTCGCCCGCAGCTCGCGCTCGAGCGCCGCGAAGTAAGGGACCGGTAGCCCTGTCTCGCAGTAGGCGGCGCGCAGGGGCTCGAGCGATCGCTCCACCTCCAGACGCACGGCCCGCTCGTCGTGCGCGATATCGATTCGCCGCCGCTCGAGGTGGCCGATCACCTCCGTCACCACCCTCCGCGCGGCGAACTCGTCGTTCACGACCGGTCAATCATAACAGCCGAGCGGGCGTTCGAACCGCCACTAAAGGAGAACTAGTGGCCTCTCCGGGCCAGCGTCTTGCGCAAACCCTGGGCGTAGACGTTGACGACCAGCGCGACCAGCAGAATCACGCCACGCAGCCAGAGCCGGACGAAGATGTCGAGCTGCAGCTGGTTGAGGCCGTTGTTGAGGACGCCGAAGATGAGCAGGCCCATCACGGTGTTCTTGATGCCGCCCTCGCCGCCGAACAGGGACGTCCCGCCCAGGACCACCGCCGCGACGCCGTCGAGCAGCATGTCGTCGAGCCCGTAGCTCTGGGCGCTGCCGAGGCGGCCGGTGTTGAGCATGCCCGCCGCCCCGGCCGCGGCGGCGCAGATGGCGAGGCAGGCTCCAATGATCCGCCGCGTGTTGATCCCGGAGAGACGGGCGGCCTCGCGGTTGCTGCCGGTCATGTAGACGAGCCGGCCGAACCGGGTGTATTGCAGCACGAGGTGTCCGAGGCCCAGGGCCACGCCGCCGGCGAGCACGACGACCGGGAGCCGCCAGGGATCCCGCTTGCCGATGTACGCGCCGCCCAGGAATTTCAGGGCGGGCGGGATGCTGTAAAGGATGTTGCCCCGGGTGATGTATTGGGCAAGGCCCGACGCGATCTGCATGCTGGCCAGGGTGGCCACGAAGGAGGGAAGCCCGATCCGCGTGGTGGTGAAGGCGTTGACCAGGCCGAGGACGGTCGCCGCGGCGATTCCGCCCAGCGCCGCGATCACCTGCGGCAGACCGGCCACGCCGAACAGGACCGAGCTGATGACGCCGGTCATCATGGCCACCGCCGCGATGCTGAGGTCGATCTCGCCGCACAGCAGGACGAACGTGACGCCGGTGGAGACCACCGCCAGGGTGGCCACCTGGGCCAGGATGTTTCGCAGGTTGACCAGGTTGAGGAAGCTGTCGGTGGTGGCGGTGAAGAAGATCAGCATCGCCGTCAGGGTCAGGAACGGAGCCAGGCTGCGGGCCCGGCGGCGCGCCCAGCTCCCGAGCGCTATGGCGCGGCCTTTGGCGTCGTCGGCAGCGGGAACGGTGTCGGGCATGCGGGTCCCTTTCTCAGGCTCTATCTCAGGCGTTTTGCAGCAGGTCTTCTTTGGTGAGCTTCGCCCCGGCCAGGGTCGCCGTGATTCGGCCCCGCCGCATCACCAGGGAGCGGTCGGCCACCGAGAGCAAGGTCTCCGGCTCGGTGGTGATGAGAAGAATCGCTACGCCTTGCCGGCGCAGCCGGGTGATGACGCCGAGGACCTCTTCCTTGGCGCCCACGTCCATGCCCCGCGTGGGCTCGTTGAGGATCAGCACGCGTGGCATCTGGGTCAGCCACTTCGCCAGGACCACCTTCTGCTGATTGCCGCCGCTCAGGGCCCCGGCCGGCAGCCGCGGGTTGGGCGGGCGGACGCCCAGGTCGGCGATCTTCTCGCCGCGATCGCCACCTCGGTCTTCTCTCGTAGCCACCACGGTGACAGCCGCGCCAGGTGGGCGATGGTGATGTTCTTGAAGATCTCGCGCGCGTGCATCAAGGCCACCCGCCGGTCTTCCGGGACGAAGGCGATGCCGGCGGTACGCGCGCGCGTGGTGCTGGACAGACGGAGGCGCTGGTCCGCCAGGTGAACCGTGCCTGCGTCGGCGCGTTCGGCGCCGAAGAGACAGCGGCCGAGCTGGCTCTGGCCGCCGCCCATGAAGGCGAAGCAGCCGAGGATCTCTCCGGCCGCCACGGAAAACGACACGTCCGTGAACGCACCCGCCTTGCTCAGGTGCTCGACGCGCAGGAGATTTCGTTGCCACCCGGGCGATCCGGGGCCCTGCGGGGCGGCAGACGCGGCGCCGGCCGGTTCGGAGCCAGCCGGCGCGGCGCGGGGCGCGGCGGCCTCTGCCTCATAGGTGAGGTTCAGTCGCTTCGCATCGGCCCCCAGCATCAGGGCCACCAGATCATGCTTGGTCGCGTCCCGTGCGGGGAGGGTCGAGGCGCGCCGCCCGTTCTTGAGGACCGTGACCCGATCGGAGATCTCCAGAACGTCTTCCAGGAAGTGGGAGATGAAGATCAGCCCCTTGCCCTGGCTCTTGAGCGCGCGCATGAGGTCGAACAGCCGGCGCGCCTCGGGGGGAGACAGCGCCGAGGTCGGCTCGTCGAGCAAGATGGTCCGCGCGCCGCTGAAGATCACGCGCGCGATCTCGACGAGCTGCTGCCAGCCCACGGGCAGCGTGCCCATGGTCGTTGTCACGTCGACGTCCAGGCCCAGCGCCTCGAGGTGGCGGGCGGCGGTGCGGTTCACGGAGGCCCAGCTCACGAAGCCGAACCGGCGGGGCAGATGCCGGCCGAACAGGTTCTCGGCGACGGTGAGGTGGGAGAACGTGCTCAGCTCCTGGTGCACCATCGCGATCCCGCTGGCCTGGGCGTCGGCGGGGGAGGCGAATCGTCGCGGAGCGCCCGCGATCCGGAGCTCACCCTCGAAGTCGGGATCGACCCCGGCCAGCAGCTTCATGAGCGTGCTCTTCCCCGCCCCGTTCTCGCCGACCAGCCCGTGCACCTCGCCGGGCCTCAGATCGAACTCGACGTCCTCGAGCGCCGTGACGCCGCCGTAGCGCTTGCGCGCCACGCGCAGGCTGAGCAGGGTCTGCGGCGCTTCGCCCGACTCGGACCCGCCGGCCGTCATCAGAGCAGGAAGTGCGATTCCATGAAGGCGACGCCGTCGGCGATCTCCTTCGTCACGACCGGGCCGTCGATCTGGATGTGTTTGGGGACGTCCTTGGCGCCGGTGGCGGCCATCGCCCCGATGACCAGCGCGCCCCAGTGGATGCGAGGCGACGAGTTGCGCACCGAGACCATGAGCCGGCCGTCCTTTATGGCCGAGATGGCTTCGGGCATGGCGTCGACGCTGCCGAGCTTGATGTCGCGAGAGGCGTTTCGGATCACCTTCGACGCCGCCAGGGCCATGTCGTCGCTGTGGAAGAAGGCCGCATCGATCTTCGGGAATTTGACCAGGTAGTCCTCCCACAGCTTGGCGGTCTTGTTCACGTCCCACTCGGCCGTGTCCTCGGCCAGGAGGTGGATGTTCGGGTAGCGCTTGAGCGCGCGCCGGAAGCCGGCCGCCCGCTTCTGGGCGCCGCTGTGGCCGAGCGCCCCCTGGGTCATGATCACGTTGCCGGCGCCATCGAGGGACTTGAACAGCGTGTCGGCGACGGTCTCGGCCATGGCGATGTTGTCCGGCTCGAGGAACGTCACGACGCCGGGATCGTCCTTCGCGATGATGGTGTCCATCTGTACGACCGGGATGCCACGGCCAATCATCTGCGACACCGGGTCGACCAGGGTGTCGATGCCGAAGGCCTGGATCGCGACGAAGTCCCAGGTCTTGGTGGCCATGTCGTCGACGGCCTTGCGCTGCTTGTCGATGGAGAGGCCGCCGTCGTACCAGGTCACGTCGATGTCCAGCCAGCGGCTCCACTGCTCGGTGGCAGCCTTCCCCTGGGCGGGCCAGGAATTGGCCAGGCCCACGTTCACGAAGGCGGCCTTCAGCGGCCGGCCGAACGGGTGGGCGCCGCCGCCCGCAGCGGGGGACGGCGCGGATTGATTCCGGCAGGCGCCGAGGAAGGTGGCCAGCGCGGCGCCCGCGCCGATGAAGCCACGGCGCGCGAGTCGACTCGCGGGGTCAGCGGCGGGGTCTCCGTCGCGAAGGGGGGACGGCTCGTTCGCGTCGGGCCGGCGCGCTTCGGCCGTCGCTTCGGGTGGTGGCTGCTCGTCACGGCTCATCTCGCGCTCCTTTCAGCAACGTCGCCGATCTGCCGCCCCGGTCGCACCCGACGCCAAATCCCCGCGCACACTAGACCAAGCGGCCGCCGGCCCTGTCAACTGGACGCCCGGCGTGCTCGGACGCGCGGCGCCGCTCTCACGCCCGCTCGAGAGGATCGCTCGGCCCTGAGCGTCTTCGAGCCGGGGCGCTCCCGCTTTCGATAGCGCGCGGGCGGCAAACCGAACTCGCGCTTGAACGCGCGGTTGAACGCCGCCTCGGACTCGTAGCCCACGCCCAGCGCGACCTGGATGACGGAATCGTCGCTCGATCGGAGCTGGGTCGCGCCGAGCCAGAGCCTCCAGCTCGCGAGGTAGGCGAGCGGCGTCTGACCGAGCACGTCGCCGAACCGACGCGCGAAGACGGTCCGCGACACACCCGCGTGCTTCGCCAGCTCCGCCACGGTCCACGGGCGCGTCGGCTCACGATGCATCGACCACAGGGCCCGCCCCACCGCCGGATCGCGCGCCGCGGCCAGCCAGCCCTTGTCTTCCCGGCGCAGCTGCGCCATCTGCCGCCGCAGCGTCTCGATGAACAGCGCCTCGGCGAGCTTGGTGCGCAGGGCTCCACTTCCGGGCCCGCTCGCTTCGCTCTCCAAGACGAGGTGGCGAATGGCGCTCTCGATCCACGCCGCCGAGGTGTCCGTCCGGACGCGGACCTTGAACACCGGTGGAAGCCCCGAGAGGAACAGCTTCTCGGCCTGGCGGTCGCAGCCCACGTAGCCACAGACGAACCGGGTCACGGGTCCGCCGCCGCCCCCGCGTTCGGTGAGCAGGGAGCCCTCGAGAATAGCGGGGAGCAGGGCCGACGTGTCCACCAGTCCGACGGGAGCGCCGCTGGCGAGAACGTGCCCATCACCACGTGGCAGGACCACGATCTCCCCGGCCTGGAGCTGCACGGGCTCGCAGCCTGCCACGCGCACGGTGGCCTTCCCTTCGGTGACGAGATGGAAAGGCACGAGGCGCTCGGTCCCGGGCGCGAGCAGCGCCGAGGCGTCGCCGGCGGGCGGCGCTTGAAAACCCCAGGGCTCGCTCAGCTCCGCGCGCAGGAAGATTGCCCCGGTCAGGCGCACACCGCGGAGGACTTCGGAGAGAGCGTCGCTTTCGTTCATGGCGGCAAAGAATCCCGGACGCAGGGTCAAGTCCCGCGAGCACAGGGGATCTAGATCTGGACCATGGAAAACACCACTGCACGTGTCGTCGATCGGTTCATCACCGCCTTCCGAGAGCGGGACCCGTCCCTCATTCCGGATCTCGTGGCCGAGAGCTGCGTGATGGAGGGGATGCAACCGGCTCCGGATGGCGTCCGGGTCGAAGGCTACCTGGACAACGTCAAGCTCTGGCAGTCCATGATCGCGGACACCCGCGGAACCTTCGAGACGGAGGAGACCGTGATCCTGGGCGACCGGGCCATCAACTTCTGGCGCTATCGCTACGGGGATCGAAGCTCGGTTCGGGGCGTCACTCTGATCCGCGTCGAGGGCGAGAAGATCGTCGAGGCGCTGGGCTACGCCAAGGTGCCGCCGCCAGACGTGGACACGGCGGAGGTCATTCGCCGCTTCAACGACGTCTTCCAGCGCCACGATCCCGGCGCGCTCGCCGAGATCGTGGCTCTCGACTGCGTGGTCGAGAACACGACGCCCGCTCCTGACGGCGAGCGGTACGTCGGCCGCGACGCGTGCGTGAGCCTATGGAGCCGTATCGCGACCACCAAAGGGTTGCGCTTCGACCTCGAGGACGTCGTGGTCGCCGGCGAGCGCGCTACCATCCGCTGGCGGCTGTCCTGGGGTGACCGGGCCGAAGACTCCGTCCGCGGCGTGAACCTCATGCGCGTGCAGGGCGGAAAGATCACCGAGGCCCTCGGATACGTGAAGGGGGCGTCGTGAAGGTCCCTCGAGCGACCGTGTGTCTGCCGACGAAAAATCGTCGAGCCTCGCACGCGTTCTACACGGCCCTCGGGTTCGTGGCGGTGGGCGAGCTCGCAGAGGACGGCGTGCCCGAGCCTCTGCAGTTCGAGATCAATGCCGGCCTGCGCGTGATGATGATCCCGACGGTCGGCTTCGGCTGGGTGATCGGCGGTCGCAAGCGATCGCCCCGCGGTGTGCACGAGTGTCAGCTCCTCGTCACGGTGGCCGACGACGCCGCGGTCGACGAGGTGATGCGTGGTGCGAAGGAGGCGGGCGCCAAGATCGTGTTCAAGGCGGGAGCTCAGATGTGGGGATACGCGGGTGCGTTCACCGATCCCGACGGCCACATGTGGCACGTCACGCGCGCCGACGGCGTCCTCGGCCGGTGAGGGGGCCGCGGCCGACGCGGGGGTGAGTCAGTGTAGGTGAAGCGTTCCCCCGCGAGAGTCAGTCGCTGCCCCGCGGCCGTTTCCAGCGCTGGCATGGACCGGTTCGGCGCGCGGGGCCGGAGCGCGGGCTGCCGAGCGTCAGCTTCCGAAGATCTGGCTGCGGATCTTCGGGATCAACTCTTCCAGCTCGGACTCGCCCACCAGGAACCGGAAGCCCAGGTCGAGGTAGCCGCGGTCCTGGCCGCACACGCGCACGACGGAGACCGGCAGGCTGAGGCGGCCGGGGGGCAGGCGGACCACCAGCTCCATCTTTTTGGTGCTGTGGATGTCGAGGGGCTCGTCGGCCGGCAGGAGGAGGCGCGCGCCGCTCGAGGAGAGGTCCTTCAGCAGCACGACCTCGTCATAGGTGTCGGCGCGCAGGCGGGCGATCCGCTTCAGCTCGCGTCGTGGGGCGCGCTGGCGGATGCGGTGACCGAGCAGCTCCTCGAGCTCGAGCCGCAGGGGGCCCGCGTCGGGCCGATCGAGGAGCGCGGAGACCAGCGGGTACCGGTCGGGGGCCAGGGCGGTCGGCCTTGGCGGAGCGGCCGAGCCGGCCGGAGCGGCGGCGACCGCCAGCGCGCGAGGCTTTCGGTGGCTCATGCGCTGCCCATCGGCGGATGAAGGGCCGATCCTGAGCTTCGATGACCGTTCGCAGAGCCTGCGACACCCCGGGGGATGTGGGCGGACGCTCACCCGCCGGGCTCGTCGAGGCGCAGCACCTCGCCGCGATCGCCGTCCACGAGGACCAAGGTGCCTTCCGGCAGGGCGGCCCGGGCCCCGCGGGCGGCGACGACGGCGGGGATCCCGCGCTCGCGCGCCTGGGCCGAGACGTGGCCGAGGATCGTGCCGGTCTCCACGACGATGGCGGCCGCGTCCAGCAGGGGCAGCTCGGTCGGGAGTAGCGTGGACGCGACGAGCACAGCGGCGTGATCGAGCCGGGGTGGCGTCAGGGAGGAGGACGGATGGTGGACGACGTGCCCGATGGCGCGGCCGGGAGCGCCGACCTGACCCCGCACGAGCGGTGGCGGCGGCGCGGCGGCCCCGTCGGCCCGGGCGCCGGCCGCGCACCCGG
>Ga0105238_10006252_pt1 | contig 11832 bp, 12 predicted proteins | sample KBSC34metaG_FD_81526 | JGI IMG/M metagenome (GOLD analysis project Ga0105238, IMG submission 81526) | Corn rhizosphere microbial communities from Kellogg Biological Station, Michigan, USA - KBS C3-4 metaG | ecosystem: Host-associated > Plants > Roots > Rhizosphere > Soil | place: Michigan, USA... | reverse complement strand
GGAAATATCAGCTTTGGAGCACTCCACAGGGAGAGTTTTGGTACCTGGGCGCGCTCGGCAATTTGGATGCCTTCGTCCTCGCCGAGGAGCAATTCGATATCTATCGGACTGAGCGGATCAAGCCCGGCGCAATTGTCCTGGATTGCGGCGCGAACTACGGCACCTTCACGCGGCGGGCGTTGAATCGGGGCGCCGCGAAAGTGGTAGCGATCGAAATCAATCATGACACACAAGAAGCGCTGCGCCGAACCTTTGCCAATGAAATCCGTGAAGGCAAGGTCGTGGTGTACGACAAAGGCGTCTGGGATCGTGAAACCGAGCTGGATTTGCGGGCCGACTCGGTAGTGATGGACAAGAAAGTTCCATCAGTCCGCGTTCCGGTTACAACCATCGATAACATTGTTGCCGAGCTTCAACTCCCCGCGGTCGATTTCATCAAAATGGACATCGAAGGCGCGGAGAAGAACGCGCTGCGCGGGGGGCGGGCAACGCTCATGAAGTTCTCGCCGACGATGGCGATCTCCGCCGAGCACTTACCAGATGACCCGCAGGCCATTCCTGCCCAGGTTAAGGAACTGGTCCAGGGGCTGCGGATGGAGTTCGGGTTCTGCGAATTATCCAAGCCGTTTCACGCAGCCCCGAACGTCATTCATTTTTCGAAATAACGTCAGACCGCGACTCCCACGCGCCACAAGCAATAGGCGACGGCCTGCCGGAAATAAAGCCAGCGTTCTTGCCAGGTGTCGTGAGGCTCAGAGGGGCGCGGCGAGCCGAATACATCCATGCCCTGCGATTCCAGCATCTTCTTGACGCGGTAAATGTGATAGCCGTCGCTCACTACAATGCACGATTTCAAATTCATGCGGCGCATAATTTCCGCCGCCGCGACCGTACTTTCAAGCGTCGTGGATCCCGCGGTCTCGGTGAGAATGGCTTCCGAAGGGATGCCGTGGCGGCTCAGGTAGGCGCGCCCGACTTCGGCCTCGGTGAACGTGGGATCGCCTCCCGCGCCTCCCGTGGTCAGGATGCGTGGAGCCCACTGCTGCCGGTACAAAAAAAGCGCATGATTCAGGCGCGCTTCCAGAATCGGCGAAGGCTTTCCAGAATATTCGGCCGCGCCCAGAACCACGATCACGTCTGCGGACCGCAATTCGTCGACGATCGACTGGCGGCGAATGTCGCCAGCTACTGACATCACCCGGGCCAGCGCGGCTGCTGCGGCCACGCAGAAAACCAGGAACGCGATCAATCTGAGGGGCCGTTTCATGTGTGTGAATTCGGCGCGATTAGAATCATTGTAGTGGACTCCCTCAGCGACAAGAACCCGCTGGTCAAGCAAATCCGCCGCGCCGTGTCGCGGGGGACCCTCACCGAAGACGGTTATATGGTGGCCGAAGGCGTGCACCTGCTCGAAGAAGCTCTGGCGGCAAAATGCGAAATCGGCGCCGTGATCGTCGCCGAGTCTGCCCACATGAACCATCCGGATGCGCGCGTCGTCAGCGATCGTACCTTTAGTGAGCTGGCATCGACCGAGACGCCGCAGGGAGTGATCGCACTGGTGCGGCCGCCGGTTTCGTCGTTGGATCAGATGACCTGTGGAGACGATGCCCTGGTGGTTGTTTTGGATGGAATCCAGGATCCTGGTAACGCCGGAGCGATCTTGCGGGCGGCTGAGGCCTTCGGAGCGAGCGGAGCCGTGTTCTTAAAAGGCACTGTGAATCCCTATAACCCCAAGTGCGTTCGCGGTTCAGCCGGCTCGGTGTTCCGAGTGCCGCTCATCGCGGGCGTCGACGCCGATGGAATCTTGGCGCTTAAAGAAATGACTTGGTACGCGGCCATGCCCCGCGCGCCGCAATCGGCGAGCGACGCCGATCTGGCCGGGCCATGCGGGATCATTATCGGGAGCGAAGGGCACGGAGTCAGCCCGTTGCTGGTCGGCCGGGCCATTGGCCTGCGAATCCCAACGTCCGGAGTGGAATCGTTGAACGCCGCGGTGGCTGCTGGGATCTTACTATATGAAGCCGGGCGGCAAAGAGAAGCAGGGAGAAAGAGATCTTGATGTCAGCCGAAAAACGTCTACTAGAATTAGGAATCATTCTTCCGGAGTTGCCTGCGCCAGCGGGAAACTACGTGCACGCCGTGCGAAGCGGGAACTTATTGTTTTTGGCAGGGAAGGGGCCACGAGGATCGGTTGGGACCCTTGGAGTCGATCTTACTGTGGAGCAAGGCTATGCCTTCGCGCGGAGTGTGGGGCTCGTCCTGATCGCGGTGCTTCGCCAGGAATTAGGCTCTTTGGATCGTGTCTCACGAATCGTCAAAGTGTTGGGACTCGTCAACGCAAGTCCCGAATTTGAGAATCACCCCGAAGTGATAAACGGTTGTTCCGATTTGCTGGTCGAAGTGTTTGGAGAAATCGGGAAACATGCGCGAACGTCATTTGGCGTTGCGTCGCTCCCCAAGCGTATTCCGGTGGAGATCGAAGCCATCGTCGAGATCAAACCGTGAGCTTGTTCGACACCACGCCTCCGGATTACGAAAGCGACTCCAAGCGCCCGCTCGCGGAGCGTATGCGCCCCGATAAATTCGAAGACTTCGTGGGACAGGAGCACATCCTAGGCGCCGGAAAACCGCTACGCGTCCAAATCGAGCGCGACGAATTGCAATCGTTGATCCTCTGGGGCCCTCCCGGGGTGGGCAAAACGACACTGGCCCGCCTGATCGCGCGCCTGACCAAAGCCGATTTCGTGCCCTTCAGCGCGGTCCTTAGCGGCATCAAAGAGATCAAAAGCGTTATGGCGGACGCCGAGCGCAGCCGCCGCCTGGGCCGGCGCACCGTTCTGTTCGTAGATGAAATTCACCGCTTCAACCGCGCCCAGCAAGACGCTTTCCTGCCTTATGTCGAGCGCGGTGACATCATACTGATCGGCGCCACCACCGAGAACCCTTCATTTGAAGTGGTGTCGGCGCTGCTCTCCCGCGCCAAGGTTTACGCACTGCGCGCCCTGGACACGGAAGAAATCGTCACGCTGCTGGATCGGGCGCTTAAGGTGCTGGAACTCGCCGCACCGCGCGAGTCGCTCGAGCAACTGGCTGTGTATTCGAATGGCGACGCCCGCGCCGCCTACAACCTGCTGGAGCTAGCCTCCGCCGTAGCGCACGATGGCGTGCTGGATGCGGCGGCGATCGAGTCCGTACTCGGCCGCAAGATGCTGCTCTACGACAAGGGCGGGGAAGAGCACTTCAACCTGATTTCCGCTCTCCACAAGAGCGTGCGCTCCTCCGACGCCGATGCAGCTCTCTACTGGCTGGCGCGCATGCTCGAAGCCGGCGAAGATCGCCTGTATCTAGCGCGGCGCTTAATGCGCATGGCGATCGAGGACATCGGCTTGGCGGACCCGCGCGCCCTGGAGCAAGCCGTGGCCGCGCAGCAGGCCGTGCATTTCCTCGGCATCCCCGAAGGGGACCAGGCCTTAGCGCAGATCACGCTTTACCTGGCCGTCGCGCCCAAGTCCGACGCCGCCTATCGCGCCCTCAACACGGCCCGCGAGACCGTGGCCAAGACTGCCGCCTTGCCGGTCCCGATGCAACTGCGCAATGCGCCTACCAAGCCCATGAAGGAATGGGGCTATGGAGCGGACTACCAGCACGCCCACACGTTTGAAGACGCCATGAATACAATGGAATGCCTCCCCGACAACCTCCGCGGCACGGAGTTCTACCAGCCCACCGAGCGCGGTGTGGAGCAGCGCATCTCCCAGCGGCTAGCGGAGATTCGGGCGCGCCGCAAGTCCGGCGATCGTCCTGGCTAGCGGTATATCGCACCCCAACATGCAGCACTCAGGAGAAAAGTAATTCCCGATGCAATGAGGATTCCCTTAGCCGTCTCGGTTTCGCCACGCCTTTGATGTCGCGCATACAAAGGGCCGATCCAGGCATACTGAACGACTCCGAAACCGGCAATAATCACACCACCAACGATGATTAAGATCGTTAGAATCCCAACGAAAAGGGCGCAGATGTTCCAAGTGGCCCCGACCGCAATCCCTTGCCAGATGCTTCCGGGATCCAGTGGTCGCTGTTCCTGTTGGTCTCCCGCGATGATGCTATCCACTGAGAGCTCCCATCCGCAGAGGAGCCAAAACGGAAGCTTCCAATCCGTCGCGGTAGAACAGATTATAGGTATCGAACGGAATGAGGCGCTTTCCGTCGGGATGCGCGATATGCACACATGTCTTTTTCACGGAGCGCACATCGAAGGAGTACGCATCGATAAACTGCATGATCAGAACCCGGAACACATTTCGGTAGTCGAGTGCCTCCGGCGCGGACACCTTAGGCAGACAACAAAGAAGCTCACGCAAGCTTGCGCTTGCAGATTGGGGCGAATGGTTGGTTGAAAACGTTTTGAAAAGATTTGTCTGAATATTGTGATCCGCTTCGAAGACGATAGTGTTGCGAGCTCCATTGATCAATACTTCGGGCGATACCATGCCAGTTAGAGGCATCAGCTTGCCATCGACTTTCAGCGCGTAAGCCATTGCTAGCGAATCCGGGTGACACGGCACTGGAATAATGTCCTCCGCTCGAAACCTGCTGCTTTGCTCCAAAATGCGCCGCCGAACCTCGGTTAGAGTCAGGCGATCCTTAGCAGGATCGAATGCATCGCACCTTCCGGCGACCTGGACCGGTTGAAAAACCACTCCGCGGACGCTCGGCTGAGCGATTGCGTATTCGATGATCCGGCCGAGTTCGTGATCGTTCAAGCCTCGCTTAAGAGTCACGACCAGCGTCGTCGATATGCCGAATTCATTCAACCGCGCGACGGCTGCCTCCCGAGTGGAGCGCAGGTCTGCATCCCGAAGCTCGCGCAGGGGCCGTTCTTCGAGCGAGTCAAACTGGAGATAGACCTCGAAGCCCGGCATATAATTCGCCAGCCTGCGGGCGAATTCTGGATCGCTCGCGATGCGGGTTCCATTCGTGTTCAGCATCAGATGCTGTATGGGACGCTCACGCGCCATGTCGAGGACGCGAAAAAAATCGGGATGAAGCGTGGGTTCGCCACCGGAAATTTGCACCACATCCGGGCGGTGCTCATTGCGCACCACCGCATCGAGCATCATCTCGATGGTTCGCAAATCGCGATGTGTGCGGCGCTCGGGTCCGCTGGAAGCGTAGCAAACAGGGCAGCGGAGGTTGCAGAAATCCGTTATTTCAATGAGCGTTAGGCAAGAGTGCTGCTCATGGTCCGGACACAATCCGCAATCGTATGGACAGCCCCATTTGACGGGGGTGTTGTAGTGATTCGGCATCTCAGGCGGCTTAATGAAGATTTCCCGGCAGCGGCGATAGTAGTCAACGTCATCGGCTAGTAGAACCTTCTCGAAGCCGTGTGTAGGACAGCGTTTAAGCATATATACGCAGCCCTCCTCAAAAAGAATTTTGCCTTCCACCTTGCGGAGACAGGTGGAGCAGATCGATACTGCGACATCGTAGAAGAGGTAAGGCCGGATTCGGTCAGCCATGAGCTGTCACCTTCGGGCGAGCGAAGATCCGCGCAGCGTCGCGTGCATACCAGACCAACGTTGCGAGAGCGGCCCACTGGATCGCGGCCAATCCCAGAAAGGGGATGCCGGGCTTCAGAAAATCGACGCATAACCTCCAGGTCATGTAAGTGAATATAAATAAGCGGAAGACATCGCCATCGCAACGCGGCGCTCGGCGGAACCGGTTCAACTCCCAGGCGAGAGTTACTAAGAAAACGCTTTCGTAAAGCTGGGTTGGGTGACGAGCGATGCCATCTCCGAAGTCAACACCCCAGGGCAAACTGGTCGCGTTGCCGTAAGTTCTATCTGTGAGGCCGCCTAGAAAGCACCCAATACGCCCTATTGCGATTCCGATGGCAATCGGGACCGCAAATAGGTCGCCAGTTCGCGAGGTAATTCCGAGACGCGCCTTGGTCCACTCGACAGATAGGGTACCTCCTAGAAGGCCCCCCACGATCGTCTTTGCACCGAGCCATGTCTGCCAAGAGGCAGAATTATTTAGGAGCGCAGCCGGATCCTCCAGCCAGGCGAGAAGCTTGCTCCCTAAGGCCGCACCAAGGATTGCAGCCACCAGAATAGAGCTGCGGGTCGAAGAGTCGACGATATCCCCTCGGCGTTTCCGATCACGTGCATAAATCGCGAATCCAGCCGAATAGGCGAGCGTTTCCAAAATCACATGTGGAGATACCGCTAGCGAGCCCAATCGGATCGTCAATCCGGGAAGCTGGAACACAGGATTGCCGTTAGTATAAACCTTCGCGATTCGACTTTGAGCGTCAATATCCCCCGTCCCCGGCCCATCGGTCTAGGTAGCAAGTACCGGATCATCAAGACCTTAGTACTGGCTGCAAATGGGCCGGACAATCTATTGCGAGAACACGCCCCAAACCCGAAACTCATAGAGCGAGGTAAGGGCTTTGACCATGAACGAGAAACTACCCACAGATCGTCGGACTTCAGATCGATTCCCGATTGAGCGCGACGTGCGGTTCCGTGTTTTGAATAAACGCGGCGGCGAAGAAACCGGCGACGGGAAGACTTTGAATATATCGAGCTCCGGCGTCTTGTTTACGTCCGAACATATCCTGCTGCCCGGACGCCGCCTCGAGTTGTCCATCAGTTGGCCGGTGGCTCTCAACGACCTGGTTCCGCTAAAGCTGGTGGCGCGCGGCCGCGTGGTGCGTTTTGAGGAAGGTCAGGCCGCCATTGAGATTCAGCAGTACGAGTTCCGCACGCAGGCGAATGGTGTTGCCGCCAAAGTTGTAGGGGCGCGCGCCAAAGCCAGTTAAGTTTTAGAGTTTCTCCTTGTTGCCCGTGCATGATACACCCAATAGGGGGCTTGCACTGGGGAACCTCCTTGGGGTGCGCGGCTGTCGGAGGTAGCGCACCCCAACTTTTTCCCTCTTCAATCTGCTTTTCCTACCATCCAGCCTGCCGCCGCTTCTGTTCCTCATCCCGGCTCCCTTAAACTAGTGGTGTATTCATGCGGAAACTCTATGCGAAGTGGATGTACGATTGGGAGGACCGTTTGTGTTCCCGGGCTACCGATCGTAAGGTCCGTCCATTCGAATGGGGACTGGAATGGACACGCGACTGGCCGGTCGCCCGCGATAACCCTCAGAACGGGCACGATTCCCATTCTTATTTGCGCTTACTAAACCAGGCCGCCCTAGAATCGAGTGACCAGTTTTTCGCCTACGATCCGCCCACGGACTTCGCGCTCGAAGGGAACTTGTTACGCTTCACCAGTGCGGTGGAAACCCCGCATCCGGAGAATAACCGGGTGCACGCCCAATGGTTCCCCGCGCAACTGAAGCCCGGCTCGCGCCGTGCCGCTGCGTTGATTCTGCCGCACTGGAATGCCTCCGTCACGCAGCACAACGCGCTGTGCGTCGGCCTCGCCAAGCTCGGCATCTCCGCCTTGCGACTGAGTCCGCCGTATCACGATTACCGCATGCCGGCAGAGCTCAAACGGGCCGATTATGCGGTGTCCTCGAATATCGCGCGCACTATCGATGCGACCCGTCAAGCAGTGATCGACACGCGCAGCGCCGTCGACTGGCTGGTTTCACAAGGCTTCGAACGCGTCGGGATCGTCGGCACCAGCCTGGGTTCCTGCTACGCGTTTCTAGCCAGCACCCACGATCCGCGCATCGAAGTAAACGTTTTCAACCACTGCTCCACATATTTTGCGGACGTGGTGTGGGAGGGCCTTTCTTCACAGCACATTCGCCAGAGTCTGGAGCCTGAGGTTACGCTCGAACAACTCCGCGACGCATGGATGGTCATCAGCCCGCCGCATTATATCGAGCGCTACGCCAAGCTCAAGAAGAAGTCGCTGTTTATTTACGCGCGCTACGATACAACGTTTCCGCTGCGCTTCTCCGAGCAGGTGATCGCCCGCGCGCGGGAGCTCAAGATGGACTACAAGGCTGTGGTGCTGCCTTGCGGACACTACACCTTGGGCGAAACTCCGTTTAAGTTCCTGGACGGCTACCACATTTGCAGTTTCCTGAAGCGCAATTTGTAGAGTCAGCGGATTTGTCCGGTCTAACGATTTAGGTGTTTTAGGCCGATAGTCAATCTTGATGATGACTATCTTGAACCTTGAAACTCGGGCTGTCCCCAATGTCGAATTACGAGACTTCAAGCCGAAAGAAGCGGTCGAACCAGATCCAGCCCCTCAAACGCTTGGCGCAACGGCAACCCCCGACTATGAAATCGTTTTAGGACGCCCGCAGATCGCCAGTTGGCTATTTGTAGCGGTGATCGCAGTAGCGGTTTGCTCCTCGCTGGCCTACCTGGCGGGAGAGAGGATCGCCGCGGCGAATAACGCGCCGATTTACATGCCCTCGGCCCCGCCGCCCCCTCCACCTCCAGCGATTTCGGCCGCGGATCTTCCTCAAGCATCCATCGTTGTTCCTCCACAAAAAACCGCGGCTCCCTTGTTTTCGGAGCCGGAAACGGGCAAGGTCTATATCCAGATCGGGGCTCTGGAGCGTGGCATGGCTATGCTCCTTGCCGAGGGCCTGCGCGGCCATGGGTTCGACTCGTTCGTCGCCCCCGGACCGAATGACAAGGTCTTCCGGGTCCTGATCGGGCCCCTGCCCGATCCCGCAGCCTTCCGCCAGGCAATGGTGACGGTCAATGCTCTGGATCTGGCTAACTTCGCCCGCAAATACGAGAAATAAGGCCGGAGAACTCACTACCTGCTAAATTGACTAGGTGGACGGAGTCATCATTGTCGACAAGCCGCGTGAGTGGACCTCGCATGACGTGGTCAACAAGATGCGGCGCTTGGCGGGCACGCGCAAGATTGGCCATCTGGGGACGCTTGACCCCGGTGCGACCGGCGTCCTGCCGCTGGTGATTGGCCGCGCCACACGCCTCGCCCAGTTCTTTACACGCAACGACAAGACTTACCAGGGCGTGATCCACTTCGGTTACTCCACCGACAGCTACGACATGGACGGCGTGGCTACTTCTCCGGAGACTCTGGTTACGCTCGACCAGCAGGAGCTTCAAGCTTTACTGGATCGATTTCGCGGGGAGATTCAGCAGGTACCACCCCCCGTTTCGGCTAAGAAGGTCGCCGGACGGCCAGCCTATGAACTGGCGCGTAAGGGCCAGCCGCTCGAACTGGACCCGGTGACGGTAAATGTCTACGAACTTCAACTCCTAAGCGTGGAGGGCTGCGAAGCCACCATCTTGCTCCATTGCTCGGCGGGGACGTATGTTCGCAGCATCGCTCACGACGCCGGTCAAGCCTTGGGCTGCGGGGCATTCCTGAAATCACTCCGCCGGACCGCTTCCGGAGACTTCAACATCGAGCGCGCAAGATCGCTCGAAGAGTTGGCGGCGCTCGCTCAGGAAGGCCGGCTGCAGGAGGCTCTGATTCCCGCCGCGCAGCTGCTGCCTTCGTTTCCGGCGGAACTGGTGGACGTCATCACGGCCGGGCACATCCGCAATGGCCGTGATTTCCGGGTCTCGCCGTTCCAGGCACGGGAAGGGACGCGTTACGTCAAAGCCGTTACTCCCCAAGGTGAACTGGTGGCGATCGGCGAAGCGCGGTTGCCACACCTGTATCATCCCGTGCTGGTTCTCTAAGGCCCGGAAAGCCAGCCACTGCGGGCAAAAAGTGAAATAAGTTTCATTTTTTTGGCAGTTGTGCCGGACCCGAGTTCAAGTATCCTGAAAATGATGGGGGCTTTTCGGACTACCGCGCTCTTGATCGGATTGCTGACCGCCGCGCCCGCGATGCCGCTCTTAGCCGATGAAACCGGCAGTGCAAAAGCAGCCGATACCTTTTTCGCCGGAACGGTGGCACAGTTCACGTCCGAAACCATCATGGTCGGTAGAACCGTACGTGGCAAAGCCGAGAGCCGCACATTTAGCCTTACGCCAGAGACCAAGATCGACGGCAAGCTAGCCGTTAAGGTTCGAGTTACGGTTCGCTATTTTAGCGACGACGATGGCGACACCGCTACGCTGATCGTCGTGCGCGGATCTGCCCCCAAACCGCCCAAGCAGAAAAAGCAGTAAGGTCAGCTTTTTTTCCCGGTCTTCTTTTTGCGGTTCTTGACCCATCCAGGCTTATTCACCTGGCGCGCGCGGCCTAGCGCCAGTGCGTGGCTTGGCACGGCGTCGGTAATCACGCTCCCTGCGGCCACGTAACTATCCTGTGCGATCTCGACAGGCGCCACCAACGTCGAATTGCTGCCGATGAAGGCCCCAGCGCCAATCTTGGTGGCGTGTTTTTTCTCGCCGTCGTAATTGCAGGTGATGGTGCCCGCGCCCACATTCACGCGTTCGCCGATTTCGGAATCACCCAGATATGCCAGATGCTGGCTTTTAGCGCCGGCCCCCAGACGGGTTTTCTTCAATTCCACGAAGTTGCCTACGCGCGCCTCAGGGCCCACTTGGGCCTGCATGCGAATGCGCGCGAAGGGACCTATTTGCGCCCCGGGATCGACGCGCGAATCGGCGATCAGAGTGTAGGGCGCCACCACCACACGGTCGGCGATCTCGGCCGATTCGAGGATGGCTCCCTGTCCAATGCGGCAGTCCTCGCCGATGGCGGTCTTGCCCAGCAGGCGAACGAAGGGTTCGATGATGCTGTCGGTGCCAATGCGCACCTGGGGATCAATTGCCACCGTTTCCGGGCGTTCGATGGTGACGCCTGCGAGCATCACTTCGCGAGTCTTGCGCGCGCGCAGGATGCGGTCCGCTTCCGCCAGCTCGACGCGGGTATTGATACCGAGTAGTTCACTCGAATCGTCCAGGTGCAGAGCTTGTACACGCTGCCCGTGCCGATTCAAGATAGCCGCCATATCGGTCAGGTACAGCTCGCCGGACGCGGAGTTCGGCTTGACCTCCGAGATGTGCTTCCACAACGCCTTCGCGCGAAAGCAGTAAATGCCGGAATTGATTACCTGTACCTTAAGCTGTTCCGCGTTCGCGTCTTTATGCTCCACGATGCCGGCCACGTTACCCACATCGTCCAGAATCACCCGGCCGTATCCGGAAGGATCGGCGAGAGTCGTCGTAATCAACGTAGCCGCGGCGTCCGACTTGGTCTGGGCCTCGCGCAATTGTTTGAGCGCTGCCGCCGACAATAGCGGAGTGTCGCCGTAAAGCACCAGCAGCAATCCATCTTGCTTGGGATCCGCCTTCTGCAACTGCTCGCGCGCGCACATCACGGCGTGGCCGGTGCCTTTCTGCTGAACCTGACGCGCAAAGCGGACGCCCATCGGCTTGAGCAATTCCTCGACGGTATCGGCCTGATGGCCGGTGACGACCACAATTCGATCCCGTGAGGTCACGGCTCCGGCCGCCAGCACTACGTGCTCCACTAGCGACAGCCCGCCAGCGCGATGCACCACCTTGGCCTGCTTGGAGCGCATGCGCGTTCCCAAACCCGCCGCCAGTATCACCACACTTGTCTTCATAATTTCAGTTTCCGTTTTCTGCGGCGCCCTTGCTGAGCCAGTTCCATTGCAACCGCGGCGATGGAGCCCGGATCATGGCGGATCTTCGCGCCAATTTTGGCCCGCGACATACGTAAGAGATCGGCCGAAACTACCTCCAACCCCAGCGCCTGCAGGTTCTCCGTGTCGTTATCGACCGGTTGCGCGGACTTAGCCTGATACGGATTCAAGAGTCTGCTCGGCAGAGAGCCGGTGTTAACCACGCAAACGTCCAGCAGGTTGCGAGCCTTCCCGCAGTGGCGCAGGATGGCTTCCACGTGATCCGAAGCCCGGAAGTTGGTGGTCTCCCCCGGCTGCCACAT
>Ga0105238_10006251_pt1 | contig 11833 bp, 11 predicted proteins | sample KBSC34metaG_FD_81526 | JGI IMG/M metagenome (GOLD analysis project Ga0105238, IMG submission 81526) | Corn rhizosphere microbial communities from Kellogg Biological Station, Michigan, USA - KBS C3-4 metaG | ecosystem: Host-associated > Plants > Roots > Rhizosphere > Soil | place: Michigan, USA... | reverse complement strand
GCAAAATTGTGACACCGCTCAAAGACCGCATCGGCTCGGAGATTCGCACCCACTACCCCGAGAGCCTCGAAGAAGGCATGGCCATTACGGCGCAGGAAGCCTGGGCGGAGCGCGGACAAGCTGCAATTGAAATCCCAAATTACATTCGCGAAATCATAGAACAGGTGGCATTCTCTGCACGCGAAGACAAGAAGGTGGACAAGCGCAGCGGCGTAAGTCAGCGCTTACCCATTTCGACCATGGAACTTGTCGTATCGAATGCCGAGCGGCGAGCCCTGATGAATGGCGAGACAGTGGTCCTGCCGCGCGTCAGCGATATCTATGCCGCGCTGCCGGGCATGACCGGCAAACTAGAACTGGAGTACGAAGGCGAGATGAAGGGCACGGACACGGTCGTCCGCGACCTCGTCCGCACTTCCGTTGGCAAGATTTTCGATCGTGTCTTCGACGGGGCCGACACCAAACAGGTGGAACAATGGTTCAATCTGGGTGGAACGGTGCAGCTCGACGACGACCATCCTGCCGCTGCTGCACTTGCTGACCTCAAACAGATCCAAGGACTGCTCGATAAGCTCAAGCCGATCGGGATCAGCAAGTCAGATCCGGCGCCGAAGATTGTTTCGGCCGCTGAATTCTTCCTGGAGGGCCTCGTTGCTCATCGCAAGTTGAGTCGGACAGAAGAGCGCGTCTTTACTGCGCAGGAGCCGTCAACGCGCCGGGCCGAACGTACCGAACTGGAGGTTGAGTACGACGACTGGCAGCGCGCACGCCGCACTCCGAGGAGCGGATACAACTAGGAAACGGCTCTGTTCGAATTGGCTGCGCCTGCTGAGGGCTTCAAATGAGAAGGACTCATTACACAAAATACAACGGCGACCTGGCGTCAGAAATGGATCTCGAAGATCTGCTCCAGGGGCTCTCCAACTATTTTCTCAACTCCGGCTTTCAAGATCCTTATTCGCACTTTCAGGATCTCGAGCAGAGCCTTGAAAATCTGCGCGAGGCGCTGAGGCAGGCGCTTGAAAACGCCGATTTCTTCGACGAATCCATGCGCGAGAAACTCGACCAGATGATGTCCGAAGATAAGCTGGATGAGGTGATCGACAAGCTCATAGAGCGGATGGAAAAGGAGAACTACATCTCGTTCTCCGGGAAACAAAATCCTTCAAACAAACAGCAACAAGCCGGCCAAACCGGGGGAATGGAAGGCCGCGTGCGGTTCGAAGTGACGGACAAGAGCCTCGACTTTCTTGGCTTCAAGGCTCTTCGCGATCTGCTTGGATCTCTGGGTAAATCGAGCTACGGACGCCACGATACCAGGCATTGGGCAACGGGCATTGAAGCAAGCGGCGGCACCCGGCGATACGAGTTCGGCGACACATTGAACCTGGATACAACTGCCACACTCAGTTCGGCAATTGCGCGTGAAGGCATTGGCCTGCCACTGAATATGGAATACGAGGACCTGCACGTTCATCAGTGCGAGTACCAAAGCTCGTGCGCAACCGTGATGATGCTGGATTGCTCGCACTCCATGATTCTCTACGGCGAAGATCGCTTCACTCCGGCGAAGCGCGTCGCAATGGCCTTGTCGCATCTGATACGCACCCAATTTCCGGGTGATTCGCTTTCGCTCGTCCTGTTTCACGATTCGGCAGAAGAGATGCCCGTGTCGCAATTGGCGCGAGTAAAGGTGGGTCCCTGGCACACCAATACACGCGAGGGACTGCGTGTCGCGCAAAAGGTTCTGGCACGGCAACGCAAGGATATGAAGCAGATTGTCATGATCACTGATGGCAAGCCGTCCGCCCTTACGCTTCCCGACGGACGTATTTACAAGAACGCCTACGGATTGGATCCGCTCGTGGTCAGTGAAACGCTGGAAGAGGTGAATCGCTGCAAGCGAAGCAACATCCTTATCAACACATTCATGCTGGCATCGGACTATGATCTCATTCAGTTCGTGCACAAGGTTTCTGCCATGTGCAGTGGCAAAGCATACTTCACTACTCCTGACACCCTGGGCCAGTATCTATTGATGGACTACATGCAACGGCGATCGAAGACGATTCACTAGGCAAGCTGACGATTTTCGATCCGCTATGACAAACAAGTTTGTTGACGAAGCCAGGCAACCTTTGGTCCCCTGAAAGTTAAGGCTTCCGGCAATCTAACCCCGTCATACCTGCATCTAGAGATCAGGTCCGGTGAAAATAGCCAGGCCGCTTTGGAGGCTTAAATTGACGCGCCCTTGCTTTTTAGTTCTTGATCAAGAGTATCCGGGCACAATATCTACTCGGAAATTGGTGATCGAGACGGAAAAATTGAATGTCATCACAGCTTATGGCGCTGATGAAGCACTCGACACGTTCTCGCGGTTTCCGAACGTGGATGGGGTCGTCTTTGACACCGAACTTGGACGTAAGAATTGCGAACAATTCATCGATGAGATACTGAAAGTTCGTCCGGATATTCCGATCGTTACTGTATCGCCTGGAGGGAATAATCCGTGCGGCAGGGAACGCTATCATGTATCCAGTTTCGATCCGCGGCGTCTGTTGGATGTGCTGCAAGACATTTGCGGCAAGGACATGCTGCTGAACGAGAAGGGCAAGCTCCGTAACGGTTGACAATAGCAGTTTCGGAATTCCCGCCTTCTAATCAAGCGCCTTGCGGAAACGCAGTACAGCCATGGTCAGCAAAGTCAGTCCGATGCCTGCCATCGCACCCATCTGCGGCCACAGAACGTCCATCCCAACGCCTTTCAGATAAGTTCCCCGCAGCACAACAAGAAAGTAGCGCAGCGGAATCGCATAGCTGAGGTTTTGCATCCACTGCGGCATTGCGCTGATTGGAAATGCGAAACCAGAGAACGTGATGAATGGCATGATCACAAAGAATGACGTAACCATGGCTTGCTGTTGCGTAGACGACACAGTGGAGATGAGGAGCGCCACGCCGAGCATGCAGATGAGAAAGAGAACAGCGCCGATGAGAAGAACCGAGATGTGGCCCCGAAAAGGAATGTGAAACCAGAAGGTCCCCACGATCCCGATGAGTAACGCATCGAAAAGGCCTATAAGAAAGAACGGCAGAGTTTTTCCCAGAATGAATTCGACGGGCCGAATGGGCGTGACCATGATTTGTTCTAGCGTGCCGATCTCGCGCTCGCGCACTATGGCGAACGAGGTAAGCGTGATTACGAGTAGCGTAGTGAGGCTTCCAATGACGCCCGGCACGAAGAACCAGCGACTGCTCAAGTCAGGGTTGTACCAGGGCCGTTGCTGAAGCTGGATCGCAGGAAGTTGCTCAATAACTTGCGGGGCTATGCGATAAATGCGGTCCTGCTGCATCTGCTGCTCAAATCTCAAGGCCACCTGCGATACGTAAGCTGAAGCCAGCAATGCGGTGTTCGAATTGATGGCGTCAACAATCAATTGGAGCGGCGCGGTCTCACCTTTTCCAAGTTTCTGCGCAAACCCGGCATCGATTTCCAGCACGAGAGTTGTGCTGCCGCTCTCGATAAGCTCATGCGCGTCTTGCGCATCACTCAGTTGGCGCTCCACATTGAAATAAGGACTCGACGTGAAGCGCGACACTAATTCCCTGCTCTGCTGGGAATGATCGAGATCTACGATGGCAGTTGAGACATTGCGAATGTCGAAGTTGGCCGCGTACCCAAATACAAGCATTTGGAGGATCGGAGGAACGATGAGGATCAGGCGTGTTCGCTTATCGCGCACAACCTGGATCAGTTCCTTGATCAGCATTTGCTTCAGGCGCCCAAACATCGCTTCTCCTTTACTCCAGCCGTTTGTGGAACCTGCCGGTAGCAATTAGCGCGAGCACCAGCGCGAACGCGACGAGCGGCCAGAGGTCAGAACCGAGCATCGCAATCGAGGTTCCCTTGAGAAAGATCTTCTTGAGAATAGAAACGTAGTAACGGGCCGGGAAGATTCTCGTTATCCACTGCAGTGCAACTGGCATCTGCTCAATGGCGAATAGAAATCCAGAGAGCAGAAATGCAGGAAGAAAGGTGATGATGAGCGACACCTGGCTGGCTGCTAGCTGGCTCTTAGTTATGACCGAGATGAAGAAGCCGAGTGAAAGAACGACGACGAGGAAAAGTGCTGAGCAGACAGCGAGAGTCAGGTAGGAACCGCGAAACGGGACGTGGAACCATCCGACCGCGAGCACGACGCACACGGCTACGTCGAGCATACCGAGAACAAAATACGGCGAGAGCTTGCCGAGCATGATTTCCATCGCCGTCAGCGGCGTTGAGATTAACTGCTCCATCGAGCCGCGCTCCCACTCCCGCGCAATGGTAAGCGAAGTAAGAAACGCGCCGATAACCGACATCACGAGCGCCAAAACACCCGGAACAATGAAGGCGCTGCTCTCAAGATCCTCGTTGTACCAGGTACGCGTTTGTACGCTCCAAGTTGAGAGTTGAACGGACTGGCCGCGCTCCTGGAGCCACTTGACCTGAAGTTCGGATGAGTATCCCTGCACAACGGCCTGCGTGTAACCCATCAGCACATTGGCAGTATTGTTGTCTGTTGCATCCACAACCGCCTGGATATTTACCGAACCTCCGCCGCCAAGCCCGCGCGAGAAATTCCACGGGATAATCAAGCCCATGCGAGCTTGGCCCGAATCAAGCGCACGCGTAATTTCCGCGTAGTTGTTAGCCGCGCGGACAATATGAAAGTATTCGCTGGCCTGGAACCGCTTCAGCAGATCCTGACTCTGCTGGCTGCCGTCCTGATCGTAGACATAGATCGGGACTCTCTTCAGATCCAGATTGACTCCGTAGCCAAAAAGCAGCATCAATGTTATCGGCATAACCACGACGATGCCGAGGCTGCGCGTGTCACGGACAATGTGCAGAAGCTCTTTCTTCGCGACTGCGAGAAGGCGTGTGAGGCTCATTGCCTGCGCTCCTCCGCTCCCCGCGATGTAGTGAGCGAGACAAATGCATCCTCAAGCGTCGGACGAATCTGAGCAATTGTGCTGACGGTGACGCCCCTCTGTTCCAGGCTGGCCCGGATAGTCGGCTCAGCAGTTACTGCGTTTTCGACAACCAGGTGCAAAGCGTTTCCGAAGACCGCGGCGTCCATAACCCCGGCGGTTTTCTGCAATGCCTCCACGGCATCGCCCAAAGGCGCACACTCCACAAGCAACAATTCGCCCTTCATCGCATCGCGCTTAAGTTGGGTAGGCGTACCAAGCGCGACCATCTTGCCGCGAAAGATCAAGGCCAACCGGTTGCAGTACTCTGCCTCTTCCATGTAGTGCGTGGTCACGAATACGGTTATGCCATCCGCGGCCATTTGATGAATCAAATCCCAAAATCGGCGACGCGAAATTGGATCCACCCCCGACGTCGGTTCATCGAGAAAAAGGATCGGCGGCTGGTGAAGCACCGCACAGCCCAGTGCGAGACGCTGTTTCCACCCGCCGGGAAGCGTGCCCGTGATTAGATTCTCCTGCCCTTTAAGATTCGACATCGTCAGTGCCCAGTCAATGCGGTCTTTCACGACCGAGCCAGGTACGCTGTAGAGCCCGGCGAAGAGACGCAGGTTCTCGATCACTTTCAGATCGTTGTACAGCGAGAACTTTTGCGACATATAGCCGATGTTCTGCCGCACCGATTCCGGCTTTCGCGACACGTCGAAACCCGCCACCTCAGCGCGCCCGGAGGTGGGCTTCAGAAGCCCGCAGAGCATGCGAATGGTCGTCGATTTTCCCGCGCCGTTCGGTCCGAGGAAGCCAAACACCTCACCTTTGCGAACCGCAAGACTGATGTTGTCCACAGCCAGAAAATCGCCGAATCGCTTTACGAGCTTTTCCACGATGACTGAGTTTGCCGCCTCAACCATGTTGCGGCCCTCTACTGGAGACGGCATCCACAAAAAGATCTTCGATCGTTGGCGCTACTTTCTGTATGACGTCAAAAGCCGCGCCAGCCTTCCTGAGGAGTGCTTCAATTTCGGGAATTCTTTTCGTTGCATTATCGACAACAACGTGCACCCCGTCGCCTGTCAGCACCAGGCTTGAGATTCCGTCGGCATGTTCGATCGCATCGCGGACCCGGCGCGGTTCAGGCGCGCTTACGGCGAGCACATCCTTACCCATGTGTGATTTCAGATTTGACGGCGTGTCGTAGAACAACAGCTTGCCCTGGTGCATAAGCGCGACACGATGACAGCGTTCGGCCTCGTCAAGATACGCGGTGGAGGTAAGGATTGCGACCCCTTCCGCAATCAACTCATACAGAATGCGCCAGAAATCGCGCCTCGAAACCGGATCAACACCCGTGGTGGGCTCATCAAGCAAAATCACCTTCGGCCGATGAATGAGAGCACATACGAGGCACAGTTTTTGCTTCATTCCCCCAGACAACTTACCCGCCAGCCGCGGACGAAACTCCATCATCCCAGCTGCCCGTAACAACTGCGTAGACCGCGCCTTGTACTCCGCCTTCCCGACCCCGAACAGATCAGCATAGAAATGAATGTTTTCGTCCACCGTAAGATCTTCATAGAGTCCGAACCGTTGCGGCATGTAGCTGAGATCGTGCTTTGCACGCTCAGGATCAGAAACGATGTCGCAGCCCGCCCCGCTGGCGCGCCCCCGATCCGGAGGCATGATTCCCGCCAGCATGCGCAGAGTCGTTGTCTTTCCTGCGCCATCCGGACCCACCAGCCCAAAGATTTCGCCGGCATGTACCTCGAAGCTCACCCCATCTACCGCACGCACCCCGGGAAAGCTCTTCGCAAGTCCTTCAGCCTTGATGGCAACTCCGGCTTCGTATTGGCGCGAATCTATCATCACTTCGCCGGAGCCGCAGTCTGTTGGTTTGCAAGTTGTAAGTGAGCGTCGGCAGGCATACCGGGTTTCAGTTCGTGCTTCGGGTTGTCGATGTCAATCTTGATCCGATAAACAAGCGTCACCCGCTCTTTGTAGGTCTGAACGCTCTTTGGAGTGAATTCAGCATTCGACGCGATGAATGAAATACGTCCGTGATACTGCTTACCGGGATTGCTGTCGGTGGTGACGGTTGCGTCCTGTCCCCAATGAATGCGGCCAAGATCCGTCTCAGCAATGTAAGAGCGCAGCCAGACGTGGTCGAGATCCGCTACGGAAACCACGGGAGACCCGGGGGCAACCACTTCTCCAAGTTCCGCTTGCCGAACCGTCACCACTCCATCTACCGGAGTGCGCAAAGTTGTGTACCCAACGTTAATGCGCGATAAGCCCAGGCTGGCTTTTGCCTGTTCAAGATTTGCGCGCGCAATCGCAATGTCTTCTTTGCGAGCGCCCTCTTCGGCTTCATTCAGCCGTTGCTGCGCAGCATTCAATGTGGCGTCAGAGCGCGCCAATGCGGTGGCTGCACGGTCGCGGTCTTGCGCAGATAACTCGTCTTTGCTGAACAATTGTTGAGCGCGATCGTTGTCCGTCTTCTTGAGAGCTTGATCGGCCTGCGCATCGATCACGGATTGCTGCAGAGCCTTGATCTCCTGCCCGCGTGTGCCCGCCATCGCAAGCGCCAGGTTGGATTCCCTTACCCCAACGGTGGCTTCATCAATACGTACCTTCTGCTTGAAATCGGAATTTTCCAGACGAGCAATCAGATCGTCCCGCTTAACCTGTTGGCCTTCTTCAATGGGTAAATCCACGATGCGGCCCGGCACCTTAAAACTCAACAGACTTTCATGCGCCTCGATGTTGCCGAAGAGCGTGATCTCATTGGCCGGTGCAGCTTTTGTCTTAAAGCGCGGATAGAAATAGATTCCCGCGGCCACAGCAGCAACCAATAATATGATGATCGGAATCATTCGTTTCATTGCACTATCCTTCGGAGCAGTCCGGCACTTCACATTTCAAAGGTGGCTGTCAATTCCCTGAAAACTCCTGAATGTTCTTTTGCGTATCGCCAAGAGCGCGAGCAAGAGCAAATTTCGCATCTACATGCCTCGTCACGGCCACAATGTAGTTCTCTTCCGCGCGGGCCTGTTCATCCTGTGCGGTTACAACCTCAACGTTGTTCGTAGTGCCGGCTTGAAAGCGATCCTGCGCCAGCGCGAGTTCGCGGGTTGCGAGCCGCTGCCCCTGTTCGGCAACGTCCACCTGTTGCGCAGCAGAATCCAGGTTCAACAACGCTTGGCGAATCTCCTGGTCCACGCCCCGTTGCAGGTCAGCAATCTGCGCATCCACCCGCTTTATGCGGCTCGCCAGTTGCACTGCCTCTCCGCTGCGATCACGATCGAATATCGTGAAATCCACTTGCCCCTGAATCAGGCCGGTGGTCTCCATTCCGCCTATGCTTCGTCCAAGCTCGCCAATGTTCCCATTCAGGCTGATCTTCGGGTAATAGCGGGCGCGATTGGCTCGCTGCTGCTCCAGCAGAGCCTCGCGTTGCTTTGCCAGCGAAAGATAATCTGCACGAGCCTGCAACGCTGCCCAAAGAAGAGCCTCGGGCCGCGCTCGCGCAACCGCACGATACTGAAGCGGCTCCGACAGTTCAAAAATCGTACTTGGACTGATGCCCATGTTGCGTGCCAACGCAAGAAACGCCTGCTTCAGATCATTCTGCGCAACCAGCAAGGACTGCTTCTCATTCGCCAGTTGCACCTGCGCACGCAGCACATCAATTCCTGTGGCCGTGCCCGCGTCATGCTTGTCTGTGGCCAGCTTTAGCAGTGTGTTCGAGTCGGTCACGCGCGACTGCGCAGCCTCTAGCCGAGAGGCAGACGTTTGCGCGTTCAAGTAAAGCGCTGCAGTGATGCGCACAATGAGATCGCGTGCGTCACGCTCGTCAAGTTTGTTGGCCTCCATCGCGCTTTCGCTTGCTCTGAAAGTCCGATACGTAGCAAGATCCAGAACGTTCTGCTGCGCATAGATTCTCGCGTCGTAATTGGAGAAGGGCCCGACAACGGAAGGAATCGGGAGGCCCGGTACGGATATTCCAAACGCGCGCAGATTTCGGTTCTGTACGTTGGCATAGGTCTGAGCGCTGATGCGAGGAAGCAATGCGGCCGACATGCTTCGCTGCCGTGCCCCTTCAGCTTCATCAACGCGCGATTGCGCCAGCAGCACGTTCAGATTGGCCTGCACGGCTTTCTGGATTGCATCGTTCAGGCTTAGCTTGTAGGTGGCCTCCTGCTGCGCCGGCAACCATGGCGTTGCGCATAGGATCGCGGCAGCGCATAGAAACAGGCCGGCTTTATGTGAACCGTGTTTCATGGTTCCTGCTCCCTGCTGGAGACAGAGATCGATCTCCAGAAGTGTTGAAAGCTTTCGTCGATCCATGTGTTGAGTGCAGGGGTTTCGTGAAGTGACCAGATCAGCAGCGTCCCCAAGATGGCCTGAAGGAACTGCATGGCCGCCTTCTCCTTCTTCAAATCGGGATCGACATTGCCTCGCTCCTGTCCAGCGGAGATCAATTCCCCTATGGTCTTACGGCCCTCATGCATAGTTCGTTTCACAATTTCGCGCACGCTAACACTGCCAAGAAATGAAGACAAGAGAGCACGGGCCAGCTCCGGACTGCGACCCGGCTCCTCCGCAAGTTGCTGCGCAAGTTGCCGTAACGTAGCCTGCACGGTACCTTTGCCCTGGAAGAATCTGACTTTTGCTTCCCTGATCTTGCCAATCTGGATCTCCGCCATTACCCCGAGCACGTGGTCCTTGCTCTCGAAGTAATTGAAGAAGGTTCCTTTGCCCACGTCGGCGGCCTCGGTAATGTCTTCCACCGTTACATTGGGCAACCCACGCTCCGCAATCAGCGCAAGGGCGCATCGGAAAAGGCGCATGCGGGTCTCGACCGCGCGGCGCTGGCGCCTCCCAACCGGCGCGTCTGCGGGGCTAGCCGGGATCACCGCGACTCGCGCATTCGCGGCCCCTTTGGTAAGTCTTTGTTGACTCTTCCTCATTTCAGACCTTCAGGCGTTTCTGACCATCGGTCATATATTCCCACTGCTGTGCGGACTTGTCAAGATGGAATTTAGGAAAGTGAGAGTGAGAGAGAGAGGGAGATTCGAAGCGCAAGCATCTGTGCGGGCAGGTGGCGAGGCAACACCAGCGAAGCGGGAATCCCGCCGTTTACTTCGAGGGCTCGCATGTATAGAAATTGAATGCCTGATTTGAAGCGGCGCACCGTAGAATCACTCCAGGATTGCAACAGTTTCTCTGATTACGGCAAGTGCTGAGGCTTCAAGATGAGTCAACTACCCGAGTCCGGCCACGAGACCCCTGCTCCAGGTTCAAGCGAGTCGGATGTAATCGTTGGATGCATTGCTAAGTACAATTTCAATGACATTGCGGCGTGGGTAAACTCGCTCGCCTCCAGTGGTTTCAGAGGTCGTCGTGTCATCATTCATCTCGATGTCGACAGCAACACGATTGCCGAACTGGAGCGAAGAGGTTTTGAAACTTATGACGCAGCGCCACTGCATAGCGTTGTCAATCCTGCCCTCAAAAGGCCCGCTCACGGTGCAGAAATCTCTGTAAACCGCTTCTATTACATCTGGTACTTTCTTTCTCAACAACGTTCAAACATGCCACCACCGCGCTACCTGTGTACGACAGACGTGCGCGACGTTATCTTTCAGCGTGACCCTAGTCAGTAGATCGAACAACATCTCGGCCCCAAACGGCTACTGGTTGGTAGTGAGTCGCTGCGCTTTCAAGACGAGCCCTGGGGTGCGAAAACCTTGCAGGACAGCTATGGTCCGGATGTGTGGAAAGCACTCCACAGCAAGTTGATTTATTGCGCCGGAGTTATCGCTGGAGAATTCCAGACCATGATCGATTTAAGCCTGCAAATCTACCTGATGTCTCCCGGATACCGGGTACATTTTTGTGACCAGATGGCCCTCAATGTCCTGCTCAGCAGTGGGGCCTACCAGGACGTCACCTGTTTCGCGTCACTAGGTGACAACTGGGCCTGCCATGCTGGAGCGCTCTCCAATAGAGAGCTAATCAAAAGAGCAGAAGCAGATCTGTCATACCCAACACCACGATTTGACGGCAAGTTCGTGCGCACTTCTTCCGGGGAAATCTACACAATCGTGCATCAATATGACAGGGCAGACTGGGGCGTGCAGCTTGAAAGGCAGTATGGCGCTGCTCCTTCCGATAGTCACGGAGCCGGCGAGAAGCCACATTGGATCGGCCACATCCTTAAAGGGTTGAAAAACCCTTGAGAGTTGTTGAGCGGAGTGAGCACGGCCGGAGAACTTTCGAGAACATCAGTTCGGCGGGTAGCTTAATGCGTAGACAGCCACCATCCTTGGCCAGCGCACCAGCAACTTTCGTCGGGATGGCCATCGCGGTGAAGCGACCGTACCGATTCCCAATTCCCTCGACTGAACGCCTCTTCAAGCACTCTGGCTGCTTTGGAGTTCTGGGCACCGATGCAGGCGACAAACTGCACCGCGCACAAGAATCGCGCCCCATACCTTTGTTCTGATTGCTTGGTCACCAGCAGCATCCGACCGGACAATCCGGCCGGCTCCATCGGAAATAGCAACCTGCCGCCATGCGCCAGTGCATCGAGCCACGCTGGCAACGGCTCTGCACAGGCGGCGCTCACGTAAAGCACATCGCATTCGGGCAGCGGTGCGTCCGCTCCTGAGCGGGCATGCATCCGCACCCTTTGAAATGCTGCCAGATTCAGCGCGGCCTGATGCGCCAGTTCCGGTTCAATCTCATAAGCGTCCACCTGACCGGACCTTCCCACCAGTTCCGCCAAGATCGCTGTGTAATATCCCGTACCGGCGCCGACGTGGATCGTATGTTCACCCTTCCGCGGAGCAAGCGCGTT
>Ga0105238_10006250_pt1 | contig 11834 bp, 8 predicted proteins | sample KBSC34metaG_FD_81526 | JGI IMG/M metagenome (GOLD analysis project Ga0105238, IMG submission 81526) | Corn rhizosphere microbial communities from Kellogg Biological Station, Michigan, USA - KBS C3-4 metaG | ecosystem: Host-associated > Plants > Roots > Rhizosphere > Soil | place: Michigan, USA... | reverse complement strand
CGCCTTTGCCGCCCGCGCCGCCGGTGCCCGACGGACCCGAATCCGAGCTACAAGCTGAAACCAGCAAACCACCCGACAATACCGCGATCAAAAGACCCGTTGGATTCAGCTTCGACATGTGGCGCGCTCCTCTAAGTTGGGATCCAGCGTCTGATGGCGTGAGGGGCGGCCGACGACCAATGGCCGACCCGCCCCCGTCCACGAGAATGGACGGGACCTCCTTAGCCTTTGCCGTCGAGAATTGCAACTCAACGCCCACAAGCCAACAGAATGTTAACGGCCACGAAACCTCCCCATTCCCCGGCCGCGATCCCAATCACCGAGCGAGTAGCACCCGAACCCTCGCCCGCCCATTTTCGACCAACCATCGCCGCGTTAGGCATAGTTGAGGGGCACTCGTGGAGCTGCGATCGTCGTCTCGGTCTCTCCTCAGTGAACAAGGGAAGGGACCTTAGAAGGCGGCCGACAAGCCGGCCCGATGGCGAAGCCGCCCCGAGGACCGCACCGGAGCGTACTTGTGCGTACGTGAGGAGCGGACCGGAGGGGCGGCGCAGCCAGCGGGCCGGCTTGTCGGCCGTCGGTGGAACGAGCAGTAACGTCAGCCTTTCAAGTTGGCTAGGGCGAAGTCCCAGTTCGCGAGGCTATCCAGGAACGTCTGGACGTATTTCGCGCGGGCGTTGCGATAGTCGATGTAATAGGCGTGCTCCCACACGTCGATGGTCAGCAGCGCCTTCTGCCCCGACTTCATCGGCAGCTCGGCGTTGCTCGTCTTCGTGACGGCGAGCTTACCCTTGTCGGCGACCAGCCAGGCCCAGCCGCTGCCGAACTGGCCCAGGGCCGCCTCGGTCAGCGCTCGGCCGAGCGCCTCGGACGAGCCGAAGTCCCGCTTGATGGCCTCCGCCAGCTCCCCCGTCGGCTGCCCACCGCCGCCCGCCTTCATCGACTGCCAGTAAAAGGTGTGATTCCAGATCTGGGCGGCGTTGTTGAACACCCCGCCCTCGCTCTTCATGATGATCTCCTCGAGCGGAGCATTCGCCAGAGCGGTCCCGTCGATGAGCTTGTTCAGGTTGTCGACGTAGGTCTTGTGGTGCTTGCCGTAATGGAAGTCGAGCGTCTCCGGGCTGATGTGAGGCGCGAGGGCGTCCTTGGCGTAGGGCAGTGGCGGCTGAACGATGGGCATGGGCGAATCCTTCCCGCTGGGTTCGTTGACGTTGACCGAGATCCCTCGGCACCCCGTTTCTTGGATCTGAACCGCCCCTCGTCAAGCCGAAAATCCCGGCCTGCCTCGTTCAGCGGGGGCTGCCCTGCTGCTCCAGCCACTCCACCAGCGCGCGCAGCGGGGGATCGGCCGCGTCGAGGTGGAGCTCGAGGTGATGGCCTCCGGGCTCCTCACCGGTCGGCGCATGGCTTGGCTCGACGTCGAGCACATAGCGAAAATCCCAGGGGCGCGGGTGCGGCAAGAACAGACGGCTCGGCTGGCCCCCGAGGCGCGCGGCCACGACACGTGCCAGGGCCTTCGCCCGCTGCGCGGCCGGCAAGGCGTCGAGGTCGAGCGTGTGCGTGACGGCGCCCGCCGCGCCGGTGACGCCGCCGATCTTGCGCAGGGTGAGCTTCACGGTCTCGGGCGAGCCTGCCCCGGGAAGGACCTTCGATCAAACGACTTTGACGGTTTTCCACGCATGGGTCACGGCCTTGACCTCGGCGCCATGCGAGCCGAAGAGGACGGCCGCCGCCTGCGCCGTCGCTTGCGCCGCATCGGCAAAGGTGGCCTGGGGCTGGAGCAGCCCGAGCGCGCGGTACCAGATGCGGCCCGCCTTTTCCCACGAGTGCCCGCCGAGCTCGTGCGCGGCCAGATAGAAAGCGCGGTTGGGAATGCCGGAGTTGGTGTGGACGTCACCTCCCTCGACGTATCCGTGCATGTCCTTCGGCTGGTCGTCCATCGTCCAGGCCGTGCCCGGATCCTTCATGGAGCGAAGGGCCTTCCCGAACTTCGGCTTCATGAGACCTGCGCCGATCAACCAGTCGGCGGCGTTGACGTCCTGTTTGTGGCTCCACTGCTTGATGACGCTGCCGAACACGTCGGACCACGATTCGTTCAAGGCGCCGGACTGATCGACGTAGTCGAGACCGCCCCCCGGCACCGCGAATTGCGAGACGCCGTGGGTGAGCTCGTGCGCGACCACGTCGAGGGAGGCGGCGAAGCTGCCCGTGAACGGCCCTCCGGCGGTCATGTCGCCGAACACCATCTGGGTCCCGTTCCAGAACGCGTTGTCGGGCGAGCGGCCGGAGTGAACGGTCGACCGGAGCTTCATGCCCTGCCCGTCGATCGAATTGCGCGCGAGCATCTCGGCGTAGAAGTCGTACGTCATGCCGGTCGACGCGTAGGCGTCGTTGATGACGCTGTCGGTGGCGGCCGGCCCACCCTCGGTGCGCAGGAGCTTGCCGGGCAGCTTCTTCTTCCCGAACGCGTCATAGACGTCGCGGTGCTTGACCCCGGGGGACAGCAACAGCGCCGGCGCCAGCGCGACGAAGCGGGCGGCCGAGCGCTCGCCGCGCGCGAAGGCCGCGGCGTCCGCGCTGGCCAGCAGCGCGTCGCGCTCGGCGGCCGTAGCGTCGGGATGCAAGGCGAGCTTGCGGAGCATCGACGACGGAATGATGTGGCACACCCGGCAGGGCACCGGCCGAGACGCCGACGGGGCCAGGTGGCGCGGCGACGACGATGACGATGACGCGGAAGACGGCACGCGAGACGACATGCGAGACGACATGCGAGACGACCTGGTTGACCTCCAGCTCCGAAAGCCCACTGACACGACCTCGGCGCGGATGTCCGCGCACGTGTGCCCCCAGCACATCGCGCGCGACGTACGCGCAGATCACTTTCGGTGGTACCACGCGCGCGCCGCTCGCCACAAGCGCTCCGGCACCGGTCGATTTGAGCCAGCGCGTGGGGGGCAGGCGGAGCGCGGACGTGGCCGCGGGCCGCGACCTACTTGATCGCGAGAAGGTCGATGTCGAAGACCAGCATGCCGGCGGGGGCGCCGGGGCGGGTGGGGGTATCGCCGTAGGCGAGCGGCCCGGGGATCCAGAAGCGGGCGTGGTCACCGACGACCATCAACTGAACGCCCTCGGTCCAGCCCTTGATGACACCGTTCAGCGGGAAGGTGGCCGGCGCACCGCGGGTGACCGAGCTGTCGAACATCTTCCCGTCGGTGGTCCAGCCCGTGTAGTGGACCTCGACCACGCTCTCCGCCTTGGGGTGATCCTTGCCCTTGCCATGCTTGACGATCTTGTACGCCAGCCCCGACGCCGTCTTCTTCGCGTCCTTCGGCGGGGCCGCGACGTCGGACGGCACCTTCGGCGGCTCGGGCGTCTTCACGAACTCGATCAGCTCGATGTCGAAGGTCAATTGCCCGGCGGGGGCTCCGGGTCGCGTCGGCACGTCGCCATAAGCGAGCGGACCCGGGATCCAGAAGCGGCGCTTCTCGCCCTTGGTCATCAGTTGAACGCCCTCGGTCCAACCTTTGATGACGCCGTCGAGCGGGAAGGTGGCCGGCGTGCCGCGCTTGACGGAGCTGTCGAACATCTTTCCGTCGGCGGTCCAACCCGTGTAGTGGACGGTCACGCGGTCGCGCGGCCCGGGGTGCGGGCCGCCGGCGCCCTTGGTCAGCACCTTCGAGGCGAGCCCGGAGCTGGTCTTCTCGGCGTCGGCGGGCGGGGCCGCGACGTCCGACGGCGCCGGAATTCCCGCGGGCTCGGGCGGCGGAGGGGGCGTGGGAGGAGGAGGCGGCGATGGGGGCGGAGTCGCGGGCGGGGTCGACGTCGTGCTCGAAGGCGGCTTGGCTTCGTTCGGAGACTTCTCCGAGGACTTGTCGCAGGCCAGGGTGGCGAGCGCCGGCGCGAGCGCGAGCGCGACCATCAATAAGGGACGCTTCATCGACAAGAACGTGACCATGGCGTCTCCCATAACACGACGCCCGCCGTCGAACGAGAGCGCCAGGACCCGTCTCACGCCGCCGAAGCGCGACGACGCCCGCCCGCGCGTGCCCTGGCCGTGCGGGCCTTCGGCGCGCGGCCCTTCGACGCGCCGGTCTTGGGCGAGCGGGCCTTCGGCGCCCCAGCCTTCGAGGCCCGCGTCTTCGGGGCGTGAGCCATCGGACCTTGGGCCAGGGTCGCCTTCAGCGCCGCCATCAGATCGATCACCTTGCCCTGGCCGCCCTCCGTGCTTTCGTCGCCGGAGGGCGCGATCTCCTCGCCCTTGTCCTTGCGGTGCACCAGCTCCATCACCTTCTCGCGAAAGGTATCTTTGTACTCGCGCGGGTCCCACGACGCCGACAACGACGTGATGAGCTGCTCGGCGAGCGCCAGCTCGTGCTTGCCGACGTGAGCCTTGCGGGGGATCTCGAGGTCATCGATGCGGCGCACCTCGTCCGGGAAATACATGGTGTGCAACGCCAGCCCGTCGCCGAAGGGGCGGACGCACACCACGTACTCCTTCGTGCGCATGACGAACCGGCCGATGGCGACGCGGCCCTGTTTCTCCATGGCCTGGCGCAAGAGCCCGTAGGCCTTGGCGGCCGCCTCGCCATCGGGGGCCACGTAGTACGTCTGGTCCCAGTTGACGGGATCGATCTCGCCGAGCGGGACGAAGCGCTCGACCTCGACCGTGTGCGACTTGTGGGGCTCGGCCGCTTGCAGCTCCTCGTCCGACAGGATGACGTAGCGACCCTTGCGGACCTCGAAGGCCTTGTCGATCTTCTCCCAGGGGACCTCGCGCCCAGACGCCTCCGACACGCGCTTGTAGCGGATGCGCGAGGTCGTTCCGTGCTCCACTTCGTGGAAGCCCACGCGGTGGGACTCGGTCGCCGAGAACAGGTTGATGGGGATGTTGACCAGCCCGAAGCTGATCGACCCACTCCAGATCGAGCGCGCCATTCCGTCGCCGACATTCACGGCGCATGCCAGCGCACGCTCGCAATCGAGACGGCGCGCGCGCCGTGTGTTCTCGCGCCTTCCGACCGCTCCACGCCGTCGCCCGGGGTCGGCTTGGTGTCGCTCTAGTTACGATTTCGGGGCGGCGAGGTCTGCCCGGGCACCCCGCCGTCGGCGCGTGGTAACGAGCGCCCATGGACGAGGTCTTCGGGATCTTTCCCACGCCCATCATGCGGGCTCCCGGCGCGTTGAGCCCCGAGCTCGTCGACCAGCTGGTCGAGCATTTCACGGCCCGCGCGCACACCGACAACAACTCGTCGGCCAACCTCTCGCACACCGAGATGTTGCGCCCGAACGACAGCCCGCTGTTCGCTCGGGCGGCGGCGCAAATCGCGCCCAAGCTGGTCGAGTTCGGCGTCCACCTGTTTGGCGAGCGATTGCCCTGGGCGCTGAAGGAGATGTGGGTGAACGTGCTGGACGCCGGCGGGCGGCAAGCGATGCACAACCACGCCAACAGCTTCGCGTCGGGCGTCGTCTATCTGACGCCGACCCACCCCAGCGCTCAGACGGTGTTCATGAAGTCTCCGGGGGGCGGCGAGTTCATGTTCAAGAACGATCACGCGGGCGTGAGGCCCGGGCCGTTCAGCGCGGACAAGTGGGTGAGCCCGGCGCCCGAACCGGGAGATCTGATCCTGTTTCCCAGCTACGTGATGCACGCGGTGCCGCCCAACCAGGGCCCCCGCCGCATCACGCTCGCGATCAACGCCATGCCCTCGCACCTGAACTCGTGGGGCTACGTCATCAGGTTCAACGGTTGACCGGCCGAGAAGCGGGCCACGATCATGCTCGCGTCGAGGAGGCGCGCCGCCTCCGGGCCTCGCGCGTGCTGCTCGGATTGATGGTGCCGTCCGGGTTCGCGGGGCTCGGATATCAGATCGTGTGGACCACGCAGTCGGCGACGTGGCTCGGCCACGAGGCCGCCTCGGTCCTGGCTGTCGTGGGCGCGTTCTTCGGCGGCCTGGCGCTCGGCGCGCTGGCGCTGGGCGCGCGCATCGAGGCGAGCCCGCACCCGCGCCGGGTCTATGCCGCGTGCGAGCTGGTCCTCGGCGGGTGGGGCGCCTCGTTGCTCGCGGGTCTGCCGACGTGGAGCGGCTGGCTGATGTCGGCGATGGGACCGCAGCCGCCGCCCTGGCGCCAATGGGCGGTGGGATTCGGAGGCACGCTGCTCGCGCTGCTGCCGGCCACCGCGGCGATGGGCGCGACCTTGCCGGCGATGGAACGGCTCGCGTCGATGGGTGCGACGGATCGACCCGAGCGCCCGGCGGGCGGCGCGCCGGGCCGCTCCGTGGCGGCCCTTTACGCCGCGAACACGCTGGGCGCGGTCCTCGGGGTGCTCGCGACGGCCTTCTGCTTGATTCCGAGGTGGGGGCTCGCGCGCAGCGGGCTCGTCTGCGTGGCTCTGAACGTGATGTGCGCGGCGCTGGCGCTGGCGCTGCTTCCGCGACGGGCGGCGGCGGCGTCGGTGACGACGGGCGGCGCGCGCGGCGATCCGGATCCCGCCGAGGGCGCGCTCCCTCTCTCCCTCCCGAATCGGCGCGCGCGGCGGCTGCAGGCGCAGCTCGCGGCGACGGGCTTTCTGGGCATTGGCTACGAGGTCGTGGTGGTCCGCGTCCTGAGCCAGGTCTCGGAAGACACCGTGTACACGTTCGCGCTCCTTCTGGCCGTGTATCTGGTGGGCACGGCGATAGGAGCGGCCGCCTACCACCGCCGAGGGAAGGGCCCCCGCGCGCGCCACGGCCCGGGCTCGCCGGCGCCCGCCGACGGCTTCACCGATCGACTGCTCGCCGCGCTGGCCGTCGCGTGCCTGGGCGGCGCGGCGAGCCTGTGGGGCGCCGAGGCGATCAAGGCGCTGGCGACGCGGCTGCTCGGCAGCGGGATAGCCGCCGCCCTCGCGGCGGAGATGGCGCCGGCGCTGCTCGCGTTCGGTCCGCCCACGGTGGTGATGGGCGCGGTCTTCAGCCACCTCAGCCGGCAGGCGCGCGCGGCCGGCGTGACCTTCGGTCGGTCGCTCGGGGTCAACACCCTGGCCGCGGCCGCCGCGCCCGTCGTGTTCGGGGTGGTCGCCCTGCCCAGCCTCGGCGCGAAGCTCGCGCTCGGCGCCATCGTGATCGGCTACATCCTCACCGCGGGCCCGCACGTGTGGAGACGACCGCGCGCGACGTCAGGCGGGCCGGGAGCCGCCCGCCGCGCGACGACGGCCGCCCTGGCCGCCGCGGCTGTCATCACCGTGGCGGCCGCCTGGACGGCCCCGCCGCTCGCGTTCGTGGAGGTCCCCGACGGCGGGCGCGTGGTCAGCTACCGCGAAGGCGTCCTCGGCGCGGTCAGCGTGGTCGCGGACGCGGAGGGCGTCACGCGCTTGCGCATCGACAACCGGCAGCAGGAGGGCAGCAGCGCGACCTGGCGCGTGGACGCGCGGCAGGCGTGGCTCCCGCTGCTGCTTCATCCGGGTCCGCGCCGCGCGCTGTTCCTCGGTCTGGGAACGGGGGTCACGGCGGCCTCCGCCGCCGACGACCCGGCGATGGAGGTCGACGCGGTCGAGCTGCTCCCCGAGGTCATCGCCGCGTCCGCCCACTTTCGAGCGCCCGAGACGGAGAGCGGGCCATCGGCCCCGGTCCCGGGCCCGGCGCGGCTCCACGTCATCGCGGGCGATGCCCGCCGCTTCGTGCGCGCGACTCGCCGCCGCTACGACGTGATCGTCGCCGACAACTTTCATCCGGCACGCAGCGGCTCCGGCGCGCTCTACACCGTCGAGCACTTCGAGGCGGTGCGCGCGCGCCTGGAAGCAGGTGGTCTCTTCTGCCAGTGGCTGCCGCTGCACCAGCTCGACCTTCCCACCGTGCGCAGCATCGTGCGCTCGTTCGTCACCGTGAACCGGCAAGCGTGGGCCGTCCTCGCCAGCAACAGCCTCGAGACGCCGGTGCTCGGGCTCCTCGCGCGCGCCCAGGCGGGCGGCTCCGACGGCAGGGACCAGGGCGAGAGCTGGCGCGACGACGAGGCCCGCTTCGACGAGATCGAGATCCGCGCGCGGCTGGCGAGCCTCGCGCGCTCGGCCTTGCCCGAGCGCGCCACGCGCCTCGGCTTCGAGGACGAGCTCGCGGTGCTGGGAAGCGCCGTCGCCGGCCCGGCGGCGCTGCGACGCTTCGCGGACGGCGCCCCGGCCAACACCGACGATCACCCGGTGGTCACCTATCGAGCGCCGCGCCTGACCTACGCCCCCGCCTCGTCGCCGCGCGACCGGCTGCTCGAGCTCGTGACCGAGCTCGGCGTCGCCGTTCCCGAGGAGTGGCTCGCCTCGCCCCAGCGGGACCGCGCCTTCGCCGCGCGCCTCGCCGCCTACTGGACGGCGCGGAACCAGTTCCTCTCGTCGGGTCGCGGAGTGCGGCCGACCGCACGTGTGGAGGAGATGCTGGCCCAAGTGCGTGAGCCGCTCCTGGGCGTGCTCCGCCTCAGCCCCGACTTCCGGCCCGCGTACGATCCGCTGCTGGCGATGGCGGCCACGCTCGCCCGGACGGACGCGTCCGGCGCGCGCGTCCTGCTCGCCGAGCTGACGCGGCTGCAGCCCGCTCGTGTCGAGGCGCCCCGCCTTTTGGCCGCGCTGGACGGCGCCACCTCCCAGGGCGCGGTCTCCGAGAATCGAAAACAATGACCGAATTTCGAAATTCAACTGGGTGACGGGCGCGCGACGGCGCGGTGTCGCCGGGCGCGCCCTCCAGAGATTTTCCGCTGCGCGGGCCGGGGCTTGGGGCCCCCGGCGACGTTGGTGTGACGGCCTGGACCTTGCTGCTGGTGGCGGGCGATCGCGACGGCCGCACCCGCGACCGCGCACGCTCGTATCCCACGCTCGGAGGCAAAACAACGATGACCCGACCCGTCGGCAAGATGACCATGCTGGCTTTGGCATTCAGTGGATTCACGTCGCTCACCGCGTGCAGCACCAGCGGCGGCGACGATTCGCCCTCGGCGGATGGACGCGACACGACCGGATCGGCGAGCTTCGCGCTGAAGCTGCCCGACGGGCGGACCATCCAGACCGTGAGCTACACCATCACCGGGCCGAAGGGCTTCGTGAAGACCGGGACCGTCGACGTATCCGGGTCGACGAAGCTGGCCGCGACCATCGGCGGGCTGCCGGTGGGCATCGGCTTCGACATCGCGCTCTCGGCCATCACCAGCGACGGATCGGCGAGCTGCGCGGGCTCGGGCAAGTTCGACGTCCTCGGCGGCAAGACCGCCAGCGTGATCGTGGCGCTGACCTGCCACGAGGCGCCCCGCACCGGCAGCGTGCTCGTGACCGGCACCCTCAACGTCTGCCCGACCATCGACGGCCTCGGCGCGAACCCGGCCGAGGTCCAGACCGGCGGCACGGTGGCGCTGTCGGTCGCGGCCCACGACAGCGACGCCGCGCCCAGCGCCCTCACCTACGCGTGGGCCGCGACGGGCGGCACGCTGAGCGACGCCAGCGCCCAGAACCCGACCTTCACCTGCGGCCCGGCCGGCGCGGCGACGGTCAGCGTGACCGTCAGCGACGGCGACCCGCTCGGCTCGTGCGCGGCGACGCTCAGCACGCAGGTGATCTGCTCGACGGCGGGGAAGACGCCGGGCACCTATGTCGCGGGCGATTTCCACAACCACACCACCTGCTCCGACGGCTCGATCTCGATGCAGAAGCTGGTGAAGAAGGCGACCGATCGGGTCGACACGCCGTGGGGCCTCGACTGGTTCGTGCAGGCGGGCCACGGCGGCAACGGCAACCGCAACTGCACGCTGGTCGAGGACGCGACGCTGGACACGCCGGCGTATCCGTTCGTGGCGGGTAAAGGCCCGCAGACGACGTGGGAGAGCTCGGGCGTCACGCCCAAGGGGGACTCGAACGGCACCAGCCCCAGCAAGAACATGTGGCGCTGGCAGTCGGTGCAGGAGTTCCAGTACCCGATCGTCGAGTACCTGAACGCCCTCAAGAACCTGCCGCTCTTCCTGGGTCTCGAGACGGTGGTGCCCGGCCACGAGCACACCTCGATGTCGGTCATCACCGGGCAGATCCCGGCCTCGCTCGACCCGGCGAAGCTGCCGACCACGCCCGGCTACACCGCGCTCGGCAACGCGAACGCGCTCGCGCAGTTCGAGTATTGCTTCGACCGCGCCGACACCGACACCAGCCGCGGGGCCGGCAACGCCTGGGACTGCTCGGTCCCCGGCAGCCTCAACGCCGCCGACCCGAGCTGGAACGCGACGGCGCAGAAGCTGGTTCCGTCGGGGGCGGGCGTGGGCACGAAGGGCCACGCCAAGACCGTCGAGGGCCTGAAGTGGATGGCCGCGAACCACCCGGACACCAGCTACTACGTTCCGGCGCACCTGGAGCGGGCCGGCCAGTTCAATCCGGAGGGCAACAACGGCTTCAACGTCGAGCACCTGCGCGACTTCAACAACGCCGCGCCGAAGATCGCGTTCGGCTTCGAGACCCAGCCCGGCCACGGCGCCTCGGACGGGCGCGGCGAGTACTTCCCGCTTCGCAACACGATCGCCAACGTCAAGACCGACAGCGTGGGCGGCTCGACCTACGGCGGAACCGGCGTCTACGGCGCGCAGATCGGCGGCGTGTGGGACGCGCTGCTCGGCGAAGGTCGCAACTGGTGGTTCTTCGCCAGCTCCGACTGGCACAACCGCGGCAGCTTCGGCCCCGATGACCGGCGGTCCTCCCAGGACTTCCTTCCCGGCGAGTACCAGCGGAACTACACGATGGTCCGCGCGGGCGCGAGCAAGGCCAAGCCCCAGACCATCGTCGACGGTTTGCGGTCCGGCAACAACTTCACCACCGGCGGGCAGATCATCGATCGCCTGGGGTTCGTGGCCTGCGTCGGCCGCGCCGAGGGGCTGGTCGGCGAGCTGGCCGGCAACGCCGCCGTCACCAACACGACCATCGATTCGGCCGGCTGCGCGACGATGGGCGAGAAGCTGATGGTGCCGGCGGGCTCCGACATCGTGGTCGGGATCGCGGTGCGGGATCCGGCGGGGTCGAGCTTCGCGCCCTACACGTTCCCGAACCCGTCCCTGCTGCAGGTGGGCATCAACCAGCCCATCAACATGCCGGTCCTCGACCACGTCGATCTAATTGGCGGCCTGGTCACCGGGTACCGCACGCCGGGCACTCCCGGATACGCGGGCGAGTGGCCGCGCAACGAAGCCTGGTTGAAGGCCGACGGCACGACGGCGGATCTGTCGGTGGTGCCGGATGCCGCCAAGAACGTCAGCGCGGCGCTGCTCCGCAGCTTCAACGGAAACGGGGCGTCGCCCTGGAAAACGGTGACCTCGCCGGTCGACGGCACGACCTTTCTGGTCATGACGTTCCGGATCCCGGCGGTGACGGCGTCGCAGTACGTCCGCGCGCGCGGCACCAACATGCCGCCCGCCGTCCCGTTCGAAACCGACGCCAACGGCAACCCGCTGGCTGACGTCTACACCAACGCGCAGGACGCGACGCGCTTGCGAATTCCGTGCACGACGCCGCACAGCCCGTCGAGCCAGTTCGACGGCTGCCCGGATCACCTGGCCACGGCCACCGGCGCGAGCAACCCCATCGCCGGCCTGAAGGCCGTCTCGTTCGACGTCGCGGCCTGGTCAGATGTGTGGTTCTACAGCAACCCCATCTACATCGAGGTCGCCGGTTCGACCCTGGTGGCGGGCGTGAAGTAGCGGCGGGCGGTCGCCTGCCACGATACCGTCGATCTTCGACGCGAGCGTCGTTGCAACACGAGCGGCGCCGCGCGAACCCGCGCGGCGCCGCTCGCCATTTTCGAGGAGAGAGCTTTCGAATGTCCACATCCCCGTCCACACCTTCTCTGGAT
>Ga0105238_10006244_pt1 | contig 11839 bp, 11 predicted proteins | sample KBSC34metaG_FD_81526 | JGI IMG/M metagenome (GOLD analysis project Ga0105238, IMG submission 81526) | Corn rhizosphere microbial communities from Kellogg Biological Station, Michigan, USA - KBS C3-4 metaG | ecosystem: Host-associated > Plants > Roots > Rhizosphere > Soil | place: Michigan, USA... | reverse complement strand
TCGTTCATCATGACGGGCTTCGTGAGGGAGCGCGCCGCACCTCCTCCGCCGGCGCCCGCCGAGCCGCCGGCGCCCGCCGAGCCGCCGCTGCCCGCCGAGCCGCCGCTACCCGCCGAGCCGCCGCCACCGCTGGCGGATCCGCCGCTCGCCGAGCCACCCGCGCCGCCGATCGGCCCGGCGTGGCCGCCGCTTCCTGCCGGCAGCATGCCTCCGGAGCCGCCGCTCGCGCCGCCGCCTTTGCCGCCCTGGGACGCATCGCCGCCGGCCGCTCCTCCGGAACCCGTCATATGTCCGCCGCTCCCCCCGGGGACGCCGGATCCGGAAGAGCATGCCGACGTCGCGAGCAACGCGGAGAAGGCCGCGCAGGACAGCAGAGAAGCCATCGCGATACCGGCCGGAAGGGTCGAACGCCGCCGTGGTTGGATCAGGGTGAACAAGCGAGCCTCCTCGAAGATGGTGAGCCGGCCTCGCAGATCTCAACAATGACCGTGCCGACTGATCATGAGTGACGGAATCCCGGAAAGCGTTTCAGGGCAACTCACGAAAGGCGCAGGTGCCGCGACCGAGCGGCCAAGAGAGCCCTCCCTGGCACTCCGGGCCGGGCGGGGTGCCCGTCGGCGGTTGAATGCTATGGTCGGCTGTCATGAGCAGCGAGAACCTCCACGAACCCGCCGAGCTTCTCTCCGACGAGACGAAGAACCGGCACCGCGCCCTGGTCTCCCTCCGCGAGGAGCTGGAGGCGGTCGACTGGTACCAGCAACGCGCCGAGGCCTGCACCGATCCCGAGCTGGCGGCCGTGCTGGTGCACAACAAGAACGAAGAGATCGAACATGCGATGATGACGCTCGAGTGGCTGCGTCGAAAGGATCCCGTCTTCGGGGCCCACATCGCGACCTATCTGAATTCGAACGGCCCCATCACCGAGGTCGAGAAGCAGGCCGTGGACGGCGGTGGCGGCGGCGCCATGGCCGCGCCCGGCGCCTCATCGGTGTCGCTCGGAATCGGCAGCCTGAAGGGAGCCCTGTGATGGATCTTCTGAAACGAGAGCTGGCCCCGGTCACCGGCGCGGCGTGGGAACAGATCGACGACGAGGCGCGGCGCGTCCTGAAGCTGCACCTGGCCGGGCGCAAGCTGGTCGACTTCTCCGGCCCGCACGGCTGGAACCTGGGCGGCGTGAACACGGGCCGCCTGCTGAGGATCGACGCCGCCCCGGTGCCCAACGTCGCCCACGCCATCCGCGACGTGAGACCTCTCATCGAGCTGAGGACCCCCATCGTCATCGACATCGCGGAGCTCGACTTCGCCGCGCGCGGCGCCAACGATCTGAACCTGGACCCGGTCATCGAGGCCGCCGAGCGCATCGCGCGCGCCGAGGACAGCGCCATCTTTCACGGGTTCAAGCCCGGCAACGTGACCGGCATCGTCGAAGCTAGCCCGCACGCCCCCGTCGACGTCAAGGCCACGGTCGACTGGCCGCGCGCGGTCAGCACGGCCGCCGCCAAGCTGCGCCTGGCCGGCGTGAACGGCCCTTACGCCCTGGCCCTGGGCGTAAAGGCCTTCGACGAGCTGACCGCCGAAGGCGACGACGGCTACCCGCTCCGCAAGCGCATCGCCGAGAGCGTGGCCGACGCCTCGCTGGTGTGGGCGCCGGCCCTGCAGGGCGGCGCCCTGCTGATGTCCATCCGGGGCGGCGACTACGAGCTGACCGTGGGGCAAGACCTCTCGGTCGGATACACCTCCCACGACCGCGACAAGGTCGAGCTGTTCCTGACCGAGTCGTTCACGTTCCGCATCCTGGAGGACAAGGCCGCGATCCTGCTCCGTCGGGCCTGACGGCGGCGCTCAGGGCTCGACGTACTTCCACAGGCCATCCTCGTAAGTGCCGGCCACGATCACCCACTTCTTGGCCACCGGGTCGAACGAGCTGGCCATCCCGAACGGCGCGCCGCCGGACTTCATCTCCGCGGGCGTTTCGCAGTAGGAGATGTTCCACTTGTCGGCGCCGATCGGATCGCCGATGGGCGCGCGCGCCAGCGGCGGGCCTCCCATCGTGTAGATGAACGTGTCGGTCACGGCGATGTTGGTGATGGTCGATTGCTCGAACTGGTGGGGCGGCGCCCAGGAGCCCTGGGTGAAGTGCGTCCATGTCGCGCCGCCATCGAGGCTGCGCGCGCCCGTTACCCAGCCTGTCGCGAAGATGGTCCCGTCGGGCAGCACGACGTTGCCGTGGCTGCCGTGGGCGTGCTCCAGCGTGTCGACCTTGGTCCAGGCCGTCGCGCTGATCGTGCCGTCGCGGTACTTGGCGGCGGCCGTGCCGCCCATGCGACCCGCGGTGGTCGTGCGCCAGATGCCGTTCTTGCCCGCGTTGTCTTGCGCGATCACGGCCCAGGTCGTCCCGCTGACGGGAATCACGTAGTGCGACGTGCCCATGCCCGCGGGCGGCGGATGGACGACCCACGTGGCGCCACCGTCCCAGGTCTCACCCAGGCCGCCGTCGGGGTTGTCCTTGAAGCCGTAGTGATACGTGACCAGCACGTGGTTCGGAGGATCGTCGGGAAGGATCTTCACGTGGTAGAGGTCGGTCAGCGTCGCCCCGAACGGGTTGTAGGTCGCGAACGCCTGATCGCAGGCGGCCGAGCGCTCCCAGGTCTGTCCTCCGTCGATGGACTTCCAGGCGCCCAGGCTTCCGTAGCCCGACGGTGACCACATCGTCGGCGTGACCGACGGATCCCTCTTGGGGTTGGGATCGATCGACGCGCCCCATGGGTTGCCTTTGATGTCGGCGGTCTGGTTGCGGTTCACCCAGGTCTCGCCGAAGTCGGTCGACCGGTACACCTTGATCGTGCCGCCGTTGTTGAAGCCGACGAACGCGTAGAAGTCGCTGGGACGCACCGGATCGACCAGCACCGTCTCGACGGTGTCGTCGGCGGTCAGGCCGGGCAGATCGTGTCGCACCCACGTCCCGGGGGCGCACGTGTTGGCCGCGACGCACGGGTCGCCGCCGATCGGCGTGGTCCCCGCGGCGCCGGCCGACCCGCTGGTGCCGGCCGACCCGCTGGTGCCGGCCAGCCCGCCCGCGCCGCCAAGGCCTGCCATGCCGGCCAGTCCGCCAGTGCCGACCGTCCCGCCGCTGCCGACCGTCCCGCCGCTGCCAGCAGGGCCCCCGCGGCCTGCCGATCCGCCTCCTCCCGCCGTCGCGCCACCCGAGGCGCCGGGTTGCCCCGAGCCGTTCGAGCAACCGGTAGCCAGCAAGATCATTCCGACGGTGGAGAGCGCGAGAGTCGTCGTCGCCTTCATGTGATGGGGCGAGGCACGCAAGAATAGCGCCAGCATTCCCCGCGAATCACGTGGCGTCCGACGCGGCCTCGAGGTCGTTCGGACGGCGAATCGCCGCAGGTTGCGCAACAGCTGAAACCACGGGCTTTCGAGCCGGTGGCGACCCGCGGAGCGGTCCATCCATCGAAGATGACAGCCAACTTTCCGGTGACACCGACGTTGCGCAACGCCCCGACGAGGGCTGTCGCCTCGCCACGATTTCGAGGGTTCGGCCTTGCGCATCACAGTCGAGGCCATTGACGAGTGAGTCGTTCGGCCACGACTGCGCTTGCTCGACCGGACGAGAAGGCGGAACATCGGAGAATGCGATCGAAGCCTTCTGTCAGCGTAGCTTTGGTGGCCCTGACGATCGCCGCCGGCTGCGGGTCCTCCGGTCGCGGCAGAGGCACCGGCGGGAGCCCCGGACCGACCGGAGGCCGATCCGGCGAGGCTGGCGCGAGCGGTGGGGTGGGGTCCGGCGGCTCCGGTCAGGGCGGCGGCGGCGCGGGTGGTGGTGGCGCGACCGGCGAAGCCGGCAAGAGCGGCGGACCGGGGGGCGGCGCCGGGACGAGCACAGGCAACGGCGGCGCGGGAATGGCCGGGCATGGGGGCGGCGAGGCGGGCCGGGGTCCGACGGGCGGCGCGGGGATCGGTGGGGCGGGCGGCCTGGGCGTCGGTGGCGGCGGTGGAGCGGGACAATGCGCGGCCGGCCAGATCTGGTGTCCAGGTTGCGTCCCCGGCACGGGGATGTGCTACGCGGGCGGATGCCCGGCTGCGGCCTGCGGACCGGACGGTGGCACCCCCGACGCGGCGACGCCCACCTGCAACGAAGTCACGGTGCTGGCGGCCTGCGATCAGCGCGCGGACTGCCACTCGGTCTTCGTCGATCCGCAGACGTGCGGTTGCGCCTCCGTCGGCTGTTGCGCGCATTTCTCTCGGTGCGCGGACGGCGATCGAGCGAATTGCACGGGTCCGGCGCTCTGCGAGGCCGCCACGCCGCATTGTGAAGGCGCCTACGTGATCGGCTACCGCGCCAGCTGCTACGAAGGCTGTGTGCGAGCGACAGACTGCGCTCCGTAGCCCTGGCGAACCGCGACCGCGTCGGCGATGCGCGAGGCGTCTCGGCCGACGCCGTGGATCATCGCCGACGACGCCGCGTAGAGAAAGTGGAGCCCGACGAAATACAGCCCCGGCGCCCCGTCGACGAGGCCCGCGCGGTGCACGGGCTCGCCGGGGGCGTGGGCGGGTGCCACGCCCCTCGGGGTGGCCGGCGGCGTGAAGATGGGCAGATCGATCCACGAGAAGCCCGCGTCGAAGCCGGCCGCCCACACCACGTTTGCGACGTCCAGCACGCGTCCGTCCTCGAGCTCGGGCAGGCCGTCCCGCACCCCCACGACGCGCGGCACGCGCACGACGCCGGCCCCTCGGAGCTGCGCGCGCTTCAAGCGGACGAGCGGGCCCCCGTGGGCGATCATCTGCGGCCGCGCCTTCCGGCCCATCGGTGTGCGAATGGTGAGCACCCGGTGAAAGATCACGCGCATGACCAGCCGGATCAGGAACAGGCGCGCCCAACGGCCCTCGATCTCGAACGGCACCTGCCCCACGTCGCGGCCCGCCAGCCAGACCTGGTGTTTCGGGGCCAGGTCCATCGCGATGTCGGCGCCCGAGTTGCCGCTGCCGACGATCAGCACGGGCCCCGAGCGAAGCTGGCCGGGATTCCGGTAGTCCTTCGAGTGGACCTGGACGATGTCGGGGCGCAGATCGCGCGCGAACGCCGGAACGCGCGGCCGCTGGTGGCTCGACATCGCGACCACCACCTGGTCGGCCTCGAGCGCGAGCGTTCCCGGCCGGTCGGCGGCGCCGGTCGCTCCCGGCGAGACGGTCGCCTCGACGAGGTAGCGCCCGTCTCCGGTCCGGGTCAACCGAGCGACGCGCACGCCGCTGCGGACGGGGAGCTGGAAGTGGGCGGCGTACGACTCGAGGTAGGCGGCCATCTCGTCCTTGTGGGGAAAGCGGTGCTGCGGCCCGGGAAACGGCAGCCCGTCGAGCGCGCTGAAGCGGGCAGAGCTGAACAGGCGCAGCGAGTCCCATCGCTCGCGCCACGCATCGCCGACCCGCGCGCTGGCGTCGAGGATGACGAACCGGATCCCTCGGCGGGCCAGGTGATAGCCGACCGACAGCCCGGCCTGGCCACCGCCGATCACGATGACCTCGTGGCGCTCGCGCGGGGCCGCCGATTCGCGAGTCGATCCCGGCGCGGCTTCTCGGGAGGCTCCGATCGCCCGGCGGAGCGCTTCGCCCTCCTCGAGCGGCTCGCCTTGCCAGGCCGAGGGGTCTTGGATGCTCGTCGTCGTCGTCTTCATTGCGTCGTCTCCTTTCCCGATCACCGTACGAAAGTGACGCGCGCGGGACTTCGGCCGAACCACCCAATTTGTCCCGATGCGGGCGTGGGTAGTTCCACCCACGGCCACGCCGTCACCGCGATCGCCGAGAGGACGCCCTCGGGGGCGATCTCAGAGCAGGCGGTGCTCGTAGGCGTAGGCCGTGGCGGCCGCCCGCGAACCGACGTCGAGCTTCGTGAAGATGTTGCTGACGTGACGGTCGACGGTCTTCTCGCTGACGAACAGCTCTCGAGCGATCGCCTTGTTGGTCTTCCCGGTCGCCACCAGACGCAGCACCTGCAGCTCGCGCGTCGTGAGCCGGCCCGGGACCTCAGCGGCCGGAGCCCCCCCGGCGTCGTCGACAGCGCGCACGTCGGGCGCGGCGCCCAGGCGTTCGAAGACCTCGCGCGCGAGCGCCCGCTCCAGGTGCGCGGTCTCCTCGTCGCCGAGGGCCTGGCAGGTCTGCGCCAGCAACGCCCGGACCCGCGCCGCCAGATACGGCGCCGCCAGCCGCTGCCAGATCCCGAGCGAACGCCGGAGCGGCTCGACCGCCGCGGCCGCTCGGCCGGCGGCGAGCTCGACCGCCCCGCACGCGTGGGCCGCCATCGCGCCCAGCACGTCGGTCCCGAACCGCGCGGCGATCGCCTCCAGGTCGTGGCAGGCGGCGGCGGCCTCCTCGCCCGCGCCGGTGGCCAGCATGATTTCGATGGCCGCCGGCAGGAGCTGCGCGCGGGCCAGCGGCTCGGTCAGGGCCCCGAGCAGCCGGCGGACGGCGGACGCCGCGGCATCTCCGCGACCCGAGGCCAGCCACACCAGCGCCAGGCCGGGGTGGGGCTCGCGGCCGCGTTCGCTGGCGGCTCGGTACGCTCGCTCGGCCTCGTCGGCCTCCCCACGCAGGCGGTGAATCTCGGCCCGCTGGTAGTGGGCATCGCCCACCGCGCCGGGGTCGGGCGACCGGACGGTGCGCGCCACGTGCTCGGCCTCGACGATCGCGTCGGGCCAGGCGCCGCCCAGCACCAGGAGCTCCGAGCGATGCACCCGGCATTGGCCGGTGAACGTCGCGAGCTGGGGCTGCGCCTCGCACCACGCGGCCAGCGCCGCCGTCCACTCGCGACCTCGATCGAGCGCGAAGATCTGATGACAGGCGGCGATGCACGCGCAGTAGGTCAGGCCGGTGACCACCGGGGACAGCCCGCCCGAGGTCGCAGCCAGCATCGCCTCGTCGAGGAGGGCCAGCCCTTCTTCGACGCGGCCCTGCCGCAGCAGCAGGCGCCCGTGAAAGCTGCGGGCGAACGCGCTCAGGTCGGCGTCGCCGAACCGATCACCGAGCGCCTCGGCCTCGGCGACCGCCGCCGCGGCGCCGGCCACGTCGCCGGCCGCCTCCAGTCGCCGCATCGCGGGCAGCAGCAGATAGCCGCGCTCGGCGCAGTCTTTCCCCTCGACCAGGCGATGCGCGCGGGCCATCCAGGCGCTGCCCCGCGCCGGCTCGCCCACGGAGAAGAGGCGCATCCCCAGCCAGAACGCCCCCCGGGCCGCGGCGAGCTCCTCTCCCTGGCGCAGGCCCGCCTCGTACACGCGCTCGAGCAGGCGCAGCTGCTCGTCGACGAGCCCGACCATCGCCGCCGCCAGAGCGAAGGCCTCGAGGTCGGCCACCCCGAGCGCCTCGGCCTCGGTCCCCGCCGCCGCCGCCCCGAACGCCTCGTACGCCTCCGACCACGCGCGGCGCCCGAGAGCCGCGCGCCCGCGTTCGAGGAGGGTCGCCGCCCCGGCGGGCGCGGGTTCCCGGCGTTTCACTCCACCACTTTACAAGCGTCCGGGCCGCGGAGCGATCGTGAGGGCGACCGACCTCGCCGCGGTGGCGCAAGGCGCGCGCAGTGGGAGCCGGCCGGGAGTGGGGTAAGCTGGGCCGACATGGTCATGGCGCCCGGCGGGTCGATGCAGGACAGCGGATTTCTGGTCACGCGGGTCGAGGATGTCCTCAACTGGGCGCGGAAGAACTCGGCGTGGTACCTGCTTTTCGGGACCGCTTGCTGCGCCATCGAGCTGATGCAGACCGGCGGGCCGCGGTCGGACCTCGAGCGGTTCGGCATGGCCCCGCGGGCGTCGCCGCGGCAGGCGGACCTGATCATCGTGGCGGGCACGGTGACTTACAAGATGGCGACGCGGATCAAGATGCTCTACGACCAGATGCCGGAGCCGAAATACGTCATCTCCATGGGCAGCTGCTCGAACTGCGGCGGGCTGTTCCAGCTGGCCTACAGCGTCCTCAAGGGCATCGACCAGGTCATCCCCGTGGACATCTATGTTCCCGGGTGCCCTCCCCGCCCCGAGGCCCTGCTCGAAGGCCTGCTCGCCGTCCAGAAGCGCATGCAGCAGGAGCACGGCTGGCTACGCCGGCTGTGGAACCGACGGCTCCGTCCCGACATCGAAGGGAAAGCCGCGCCCTGACGCGCCCCGGTCATCCGGTGGCACCTGAGCCCACCGGCCCCTATACTGAGCCCCTCTGAAGCCCACAGGCTCCCACAGGAGAAATCATGTCGCTAGGTGCCACCGAAGATCCGACGAAGTCCACCCTCCCCGCCTCCGCCCCGGCCGAACAACACGCCACCGAGGCCGAACCGGATCTGGTGATGCTGTCGGACAAAGCCGCGACGAAGATCAACGAGATCCGCGGCGAAGAGAGCATCGAGGACACCTACGCCCTCCGCTTGAAAGTCCAGGGAGGCGGCTGCTCCGGCTTCTCGTACGACCTGTACTTCGATCAGCCCCAGGAGATGGACCGCGCCTTCGAGATCAAGGGCGTGAAGCTGATCTGCGACCAGATGAGCTTGATGTACCTGGTCGGGACCGAGGTCGACTACGTCGAGGGCCTCCACGGCGCCGGCTTCAAGTTCAACAACCCGAACGTGAAGTCCACCTGCGGCTGCGGCAGCTCGTTCAGCGTCTAGGCGCTCGCTCCGCTCGCTACGCGGGAGGGGCTTCGCCCCTCCCACGAGCCCACCCCAGATCTCAGACCGACGCCGGCGCGGCGAAGCCGCGCCTCCCGTTGGAAGACTCGCTCGCAAGCTCGCTCTGACGCCCCACCAGTTGGGGCGTTTGTAGTTTCTGGCTGCGCGGAGGCCTTCTCGCGAAGCGGAGTGAGCGTCGAACGCGCGCGGCGGGAGTGAGAGGGGTGTACCTCCCGAGCGAGTCCACAGCGGCCTGCAGCGCTCGCGGAGCAGATCCGGGTTCCCGCCGCGAGGACCCGAGCGCTGGGGGGTACCCCCCTCTCGCTCCCGCCCTCCAAGGTCAAAGCGAACGGAGCGCAGCCCGTAGCCAACACGCGGCTGGGGTAGATTTGTCACGTGGACGTCTATGAGCTGTTTGCCCGGGAGCTCGGGCGCGATCGGGTCGTGCGCGACGAGGCGGCGCTCGAGGTGTATGCGACCGACGAGTCGCGGCTGGGGCGGTTTCCGCCGGATGCGGCCGTGCTGGTTCGGTCGCGCGAGGAGATCGCGATCGCGCTGCGGCTGGCCGCCGAGCACCGCATCCCCGTCACGCCTCGGGGCGCCGGCAGCGGGATGACGGGCGGCGCGCTGCCCGTGCGCGGTGGGCTGGTCCTTTCCACCGAGGCGATGCGCGCCATCAAGCTGATCGATCCCGACGACCGGATCGCCGTCGTCGAGCCCGGCGTGATCAACGGCGATCTCCAGGCAGCGGTGGAGGCCGCGGACCTGTTCTATGCCCCCGATCCAGCGAGCCTGGCGTTCTGCTCGATGGGCGGGAACGTCGCCGAGAACGCCGGCGGCCCGCGCGCCTTCAAGTACGGCGTCACGCGCGACTGGACCCTCGGCCTGGAGGTCACGCTCATGGGGGGCGAGACATTGCGCCTCGGGCGCAAGACCCCCAAGGGTGTGACCGGCTACGACCTGACCGCGATGTTCGTGGGCAGCGAGGGCACGTTCGGCGTCACCAGCGAGATCACCGTGCGGCTCATCGGCAAGCCCGAGGCGGCGGCCGCCCTGATCGCGGTCATGCCCGATCCCATCACGGCCGGGCGCGCCGTCAGCGCCATCATCCGGCGCGGCTTCAGGCCGCGCGCCCTCGAGCTGATGGATCGGTCTTCGCTCGACCACGTCCGCCCGCGCGCACCGTTCACGTTTCCGCCGGATGCGGGCGGCATTCTGCTCATCGAGCTGGACGGCGAGGCCGACACGCTGGAGGCCGCCATTCTGCGCTGCGGGAGCCTGTGCGAGGAGTTCGGGGCCAAGGAGGTCATCGTGGCGCGCGACGAGGCCGACCGCGCCCGCCTGTGGCAGACACGGCGCGTGTGCTCGGTCGCCCTTCGCGATGCCCACCGGTTCAAGCAGTCCGAGGACGTCGTCGTCCCGCTCGGCTCGATCGCCGCGCTGCTGGAGCGCGTCGACGCGATCGCCGCGCGCGAGCGGCTGCTCACCGCCAGCTTCGGTCACGCCGATGACGGCAACCTGCACGTCAACATCCTCTCCGACGAGGATCCGAACGACGCCGGCGTGGCGCGCCGGATCGAGGATGCCCTGGGCGGGCTCTTCCGGGCGACCCTCGACCTCGGGGGCACGCTGTCGGGCGAGCACGGGATCGGCATCGCCAAGGCGCGCTACATGGCCTGGGAGCAATCGCCCGAGGTCATCGACTGGCAGAAGCGCCTCAAGCGGCTGTGGGACCCGACCGGGTTGCTGAATCCCGGCAAGATCTTTCCGGACTGAAAGGCCCCCCGGCGAGGCGGCGGCCTCTCTCGCGCGCTCACCGCACGACGACGCCGTCTTCCTCCTTCAGCCGATCGATCTTGGTCTGGCACTGGGCGCGGATGGTCTGCCGCATCTTCGGGCTGCCGTCCTCGACCGACTCCTTGAAGATGGTCTCGTAGGTGCGGCAGGCGACGCTGGCGCGCCCCTCGGCCCGACACAGGTGATCGCGCACGCGCTCGCACGGGTTGCGCCGGCTGTCGAGCATGATGAGGATCAGCCACACCAGGCCCGCGCCCGCCGCGCCCAGGCCGATGGCCTTCAGCGCCCGGAACCGGCGCTGATACTGGTGCACGTCGATGGCATCGGCCTCGACGCGGATCCGCTCCAGTTCCTCGGGGGTCTCGTCCATGACATGAATGCTTTGCTCGGGTCCGTCTGGGCGGCCCCGCAGCGGATGTTATAACCCGAACGCATGAGAGGCCGCGCCGCCGGAACCGCGACCAAACCCCCGCCCCAGGTGACGGCCAAGGTGGCCGCCAAGACCGCGGTCAAGGTCGCCGCCAAGACCACGGCCAAGGTAGCGGCGAAGCTGCTGAAGCTCGCCCCGACCAAGGCCACGCGCAGGCCCGCCAAGGGGAAATGGCCGCCCGACCCGAAGCGAGTGCGATCGATCCTCGACGGCCTCGAGGACCTGTACCCCGACGTCGACTGCGAGCTGGATCGCGACACGCCCTTCCAGCTCCTCTGCGCCACGATCCTCTCGGCGCAGTGCACGGACGAGCGGGTCAACAAGGTCACCCCCGAGCTGTTCCGGCGATACCCCGACGCGCGCGCGATGGCGCAGGCCGAGGTCACCGACCTCGAGGAGATCATTCGCTCGACGGGCTTCTTCCGCCAGAAGGCCAAGAATCTGCGCGGCGCGGCCCAGGCCCTGCTGGACCGGCACGGCGGCGAGATCCCGCGGACCCTCGCCGAGCTGGTCGTCCTTCCGGGCGTCGCGCGCAAGACGGGCAGCGTCGTCCTCGGCACCGCGTTCGGCGTGGCCGAGGGTGTCGTCGTCGACACGCACGTGCAGCGGCTCGCCATGCGGCTCGGCCTCACGCGCGCGACGGAGGCCGGCAAGATCGAACAGGACCTGATGCAGGTGATCCCGCACGACCGCTGGATCCGGTTCTCGCATCAGGTCATCTGGCACGGGCGCCGCGTGTGCTTCGCGCGCAAACCGTCGTGCGCGACCTGCACGCTCGCCCCGTTCTGTCCCAGCGCCGGCATCCCCTCCTGACGGAGGTACCAGATGGCTGACCCCGATCGAAATGTTGACGAACAAGGCAAGTTCCAAAGGCGACCCGGACGCCAGAGCGAGCGCAGCGAGCGGGTCCAAGCACCCGGGAGGCGCAGCTTCGCTGCGCCGGCGTCGACGGCCTACTTCGGGGTGGG
>Ga0105238_10006243_pt1 | contig 11839 bp, 8 predicted proteins | sample KBSC34metaG_FD_81526 | JGI IMG/M metagenome (GOLD analysis project Ga0105238, IMG submission 81526) | Corn rhizosphere microbial communities from Kellogg Biological Station, Michigan, USA - KBS C3-4 metaG | ecosystem: Host-associated > Plants > Roots > Rhizosphere > Soil | place: Michigan, USA... | reverse complement strand
CTTGACGCCGTTGGTGGCGGCGTTGCCACCGGAGCGCAGGTCGTTCTCGGTGACGCCGAGCGCGTTGGTGTTGCCGATCCAGGACACCGCGTTGCCGGCCAGCAGCACCTTGCTGACGATCGGCGCCTGCACGATGTTGCCGGACAGCGTCGACGGGTCGCCCGCGGTCAGCGCGTACCAGCCGTCGCTGGTGTCGCCGGCCTGGACGGCGCCGGTGCTGTGGTTCTTGGCGTCGGCGTTGCCGACCCAGGAGATGGCGTTGCCGTTGGCCTCGACCGGCAGGCCCAGCGGCACCCCGATCAGGTTGCCGGCCAGCGTGCCGCCGTTGCCGTTGCTCTGCAGCGAGCCGCCGGTGGCGACATCGGTGCTGGCCTTGTTCACGGTGGCCGAGTTGCCGCCGACGCCGATGGCGTTGCCGGTCAGCTGCACCGGGGTGCCCAGCGCGGCGTCGACGATGTTGCCGGTCAGCGTGCCCTTCTCACCGTTGGTGACGAAGGGGGTGGTGCCGGTCGCGGTGTACGCGTCGGCGGTGCCGCCGGCGAACGCGTTGCCGACCGCGGCGATCGCGTTGTTGTCCAGCTGGATCGGCAGGCCGTAGTCGACGCCGATGATGTTGCCGGCGATCGAGCCGCGCTTGCCGTCGGTCTGGGTGACCGACTCGGCCTCGCAGCCGACCTTCGAGTTGTTGTACGTGGCGGCGTCGCCGGTGGCGCCGATGGCGTTGCCGGAGATGTCGACGGGCACGCACACGTCGAGCGGGATGGTGTTGCCGCGGCTGATGTTCTGCGGCACGGCGACCGGGATGTTCTTCGCCTGCGTGGCCAGCGGGTGCGGAGCCAGCTTGCCGGTGAGCTCGCGGGTGCTCACGGTCTGGCTGATGGCCGGCAGATCCGTCTTGCCGAGGATCGTGCCCAGCTGGTTGTTGTGCTCGCTGATCGGCGCCTTGACGTTGACGTCGACCAGGTTCGGCGCGACACCGAGGGGGTGCGCCGGCTTCGCCTCGGAGGCGTTGGCGACGCCGGTGCCGACGGCGATCAAGCCACCGGTGAGGAGCGCGGCCTGAAGTCCGCGCTTCGCCCACGTCTGCATTACTTCTCCTTCGGTATGTCCCTTGCGGGGCTAACGGGTGGCCGGGGGCAACGGCCACCCGGGGAAATGGGATGCACCTAGCTGAGGGGGGTGGGTGCATCCCGGGTCGCTAGCGCGGCTGGACGAGCGCAGAAGAATGCGCACGGACCGAAAACGGTGCGGGCCTCAAAGCCCTGCGACCGCCAGCCGCGCGCGGGAATCAGTCAGGCGTGATGCCGGCTTGCTTGCCGGTCAGCACGGACACCGACTGCGAGGTGGCCACAACGGACCTGTACGCAGCGGCACCGAGGGTGGAGCCGAAAGGAAGCTGCTCGGGGTTGGGGACGCCGGCCGAGCCGAGGCCTCCCGAACCGAAGCAGCACGGGGCCGGCGGCACCTGGGCGGGCACGGCCGGCAGCGGCATGGAGTTCCTCGGGCCGGACAGGTCCGAGCTCCGGTACGGCGGCAGCGGGTGCCGCACGTTGGGCGCGGTGGCGGCGGGCGCGCCGGCGACGGTCGAGGACAGGGTGGTGTCGGGCCGGCCGGCCGGGTCGAACCCGGTCGGGTCGGCGGACTGCCTGCCGTCGGTCGTCGTGGACGCGCCGGAAAGCCCGCCGATCACGGAGATCGGCAGCCGCACCGGCAGCGTGGCCAGTGGGAACTGGACCACGTGGCGCACCAGGGTCACCGAGTCCCCCACCAGTGCGGACGGGGCCGGTGTGGCCACGTGCCGCCCGACCTGGACGAAGTCGTCCTGGACCTGGTGGGCGAACCGGTCGAAATCGGCGGAGGAGGGCAGGCTCGCCCCACTCGCCAGGCTCTGGTGCTGGGTTGCGATGGAGCCAACGGTCGGCTTGCTCGCGGTCGCGACGGCGCGGGCCATCTCGTGCACCCCGTTGTCCGCTGATGCGGTTTCCGGCGAGTGGCCCTGCGTCGCGGCCGCGTGGCTGACCGAGCCGACCACGGAGTGGTCGGCGATGGTCCCCGCGGACGCGCAGGCGGTGGAGAGGCACCACGCGGCGGCCGTCAGGCCCACCGCGCCGCCGACGGCCAGCACCGCACGGCTGAGCGCGCGGCGAAGCCGGCTGCCCTCCGTGATCAGGTGCCCGTCCGTCGACAAAAGAAGATCCTCTTCCGCTCGCCTGGGGAAACGCCGACTTCGGTACAGGGACGCGAGAGGCGTCCGTGATGTCGACGCCGAGAGATTGTCAGTTTCGGACGGCCGGCGCAGCCTTGACACCGCAACTTCCCCTGAACGTGTGAACAGTGCCTTCTGCCGGCGCCGCCGCTACGGTGATCGTGTGACTTCGCCCCGGCCAGGCCGTCCCGAGGACGTCAGCCAGTCCGTGCCCAAGGTGCTGCGGGTCAGCGCCGCGCTGAGCTGGCGGCTGCTGGCCGTCGCCGGCGCGGTCTGGCTCATCTCGTGGATCGTCGGCTACCTGGCGGTGGTGATCATCCCGGTGGCCATCGCGCTGCTGATGTCGGCGCTGCTGGCCCCGGTGGTCGGCCAGCTGGTGCGCTGGAAGGTGCCGCGCGGGCTGGCCACCGCGCTGGTGGTCATCGGCGGCATCGCCGTGGTCGGCGGCGTGCTCTACGGCGTGATCAGCGCCTTCGTCGGCGGCCTTCCGGACCTGCAGAAGCAGGTGGCCGACTCGGTGAAGACCATCCAGAACTGGCTGGAGGGCCCGCCGCTGCACCTGTCCCCGAACCAGTTGACCGACCTGCCCAACCAGCTGATCAAGCTGATCCAGGACAACCAGCTGACCATCACCACCAGCGCCCTGAGCACCGCGGCCAGCCTGGCCGAGTTGCTCACCGGCGTGTTGCTGGTGCTGTTCACCACGATCTTCTTCCTGCACGACGGCGGCGGGATCTGGTCGTTCCTGACCCGGATCATCCCGGCCGACGTGCGGCCGCGGGTCGACCTGGCCGGCCGCCGCGGCTTCGCCTCGCTGGTGCGCTACGTGCGGGCCACCGCAGCGGTGGCGGTGGTGGACGCGGTCGGCATCGGGGTCGGCATCGGGGTCATCGGCGTGCCGCTGGCGGTGCCGCTGGCCGCGCTGGTCTTCCTCGGCGCGTTCATCCCGATCGTCGGCGCGGTCATCGCCGGCAGCGTCGCGGTGCTGGTGGCGTTGGTGGCCAAGGGCTTCGGCTGGGCGCTGGTCGTGCTGGGCATCGTGATCGCGGTGATGCAGTTGGAGAGCCACATCCTGCAGCCGCTGCTGCTGGGCCGCGCGGTGCAGCTGCATCCGCTGGCCGTGGTGCTGGTGATCGCGGCCGGCTTCACCTTCGGCGGCATCGCCGGCGCGCTGATGTCGGTGCCGATCCTGGCCGTGCTGAACTCGGGCATCCGGTCGCTGCTGCACGACCAGGGCATCGATCCATCCGAAGTGGACCCGACCCGGCCGCCCAAGGTGGAGCCGGGCCACGGCAAGTAGCTAGGCCATGGCCACCAGGTTGCGACCGTAGCCCTTGGCCGACAACAGGGCCGAGTCCGCGGCGACGAGCAGTGTGGACACGTCGTAGCCGTAACGGTCCGAAGTGGACACTCCGATGCTGACGGTGAGGCCGTCCAGCACATGGGCGTGGCCGTCGGCGGCGGTCGTGGCCACCCGCAGCAGCGAGATGGCGTGCCGGACCCGCTCGGCCACCGACTCGGCCACGCCCGGGCCGGTGTCCGGCAGCAGGACCACGAACTCCTCGCCGCCGAACCGCCCGACCACGTCGCCGTGCCGCACGCTGCCCCGCAGCTCACGGGCGACCGCGGCCAGCGCGGCATCCCCGGCCAGGTGGCCGACCTTGTCGTTGACCCGCTTGAAGTGGTCGAGGTCCAGCAGCATCATCGCGACCGGCCGCTGCCGCGCGTTGGCCTTGGCCAGCTCGTCACGGGCCCGCAGGTCCCAGTGCACGGCGTTGGACAGCCCGGTCTTGGCATCGCGCTGGGCCGAGCGCCGCCACTGCGGCAGCTGCGCGGCCCGCTCCAGCAGGAACATCGGCGGACCGGCCAGCAGCGCCCGGATCGGGTCGGTCAGCACAGCCATCGCCATCAACCCACCGGTGCTGGCCGCGACGATGCCCAGCACGACGTCGATCGGCTCGCCGAACACCTCGTCCGCGCCGGCCGCCGGGGCCCGCAACCGCAGGCCGACCGCCACCAGCACGGCCCGGGTCATCAGCAGCACGAAGCCGGCCAGCACCAGCACGCCGAAGTCCCAGCTCGGTTGGTTCCAGCCGACGGTGGCGCGGGCGGCGAACACCGACAACGTGGTCGCGGCCAGGGTGAACAGCCAACGATGGGCTTCCGGGCCCGGGCCGAGCACGCCGTAGAGGGCGGGACCGAGCAGGAGCAGCAGCGTCAGGTTGGGCGGCAGCACCAGCAGACCGGCCGACAGGTAGCAGATGTGCAGCGCCCACGGGTTGCGCCGGGTCTCGTTGGACAGCTGGGTGGCGATCGCCGTGACGACGACGACCACCAGGCCGGTGCCGGCGATCGCGGCGAAGCGGCCGAGGTCGGCCAGCGACGGCGGGGCGGTCGCGGCCAGGACGTAGCCGCCGACGGCCAGCGCGGCGAGGTCCACTGCGATCCAGTAGACCAACGCGGGCCTCGGCAGGGTCCACATCGACCAGTCGCGCACAACGAGTCCGTTCGTCACCCGAGGTCCGCCAGCGTCGCACACACCGTGACGTCAGCAGAAGTCCACCGGTCAGGGATACCGGTCACCACTCGGTCACGGCAGGATGTGGCCGGGGAGGAGCAGGTGGTGAACCGCAGACCAGCCATTCCGGGGATCACTCCGGACGACGATCCGGCCACGCCGTTCTGGCGGGGCCTGATCGTGCTACGCATCGTGACCTTGGTCTTCGCCCTGGTCAGCATCTGGCTCTACCGAGGTCACTTCAATGTGGAGTGGGCGGCCTGGGTTGTCGCCGGCGTGATGACCGTATGGACCGGAGTGCTCACGTTCTTCTACCTCTCGCCGCCCGGCCGCCGTCCCCAGCTGGTGATCGCCGACCTGGTGCTGAACACCGTGCTGATGCTGCTGTCGGTGCCGATCGTCGGTCCATCGCCGATGCAGAGCGGCGCGCAGACGATCACCACCCTGTGGTCCAGCGGCGCGCCGGTCGGCGGGGCGATCTACGGCGGCCGGTACTGGGGGCTGCTGTTCGGCGGCATCACGGCCGTGGCCAACATCCTGCCGCGCGGCTACTTCAACATTTACCTGGCCGAGGACACGGTCCTGCTGATCGGCGTGAGCTTCGTGGTCGGCGTGGCCTCGGAGGCCACCCGCAACTCCGCGGCCCGGGTACGGCAGGCGCTGCGCACCGAGGCGGCGACGGCCGAGCGCGAGCGGCTGGCCCGGTCCATTCACGACGGTGTGCTCCAGGTGTTGGCTCGGGTCCGCAAGCGCGGACTGGAGGTCGGCGGCGAGGCGGCGGAGATCGCCGAGCTGGCCGGCGAGCAGGAGATCGCGCTGCGGTCGCTGATCGCCTCCGGCCCGCTGGAATCCACTATGGACGGCGACACGGACCTGCGGCAGTGGGTGCAGCTGTTGGCCACGCCGACGATTTCCGTGGCCGCGCCGGCCACGCCGGTACTGGTGCCCCACGTGACCGCTGGCGAGCTGAGTGCCGCCGCCCGAGAGGCGCTGTCCAATGTGGACCGCCATGCCGGGGCGTCCGCGCGGGCCTGGGTGCTGCTGGAGGACCTCGGCGGCGAGGTGGTGCTGAGCATCCGTGACGACGGCGTCGGCATCCCCGACGGCCGGCTGGCCATCGCCGAGGCCGAAGGTCACTTGGGCGTCTCCCAGTCGATCCGGGGACGGATCGCCGACCTGGGTGGCACCGTTGAGCTGACCACGGCGCCCGGCGAGGGCACCGAGTGGGAACTGCACGTGCCGACGGGGGGAGCAGCGTGAGCGTCCGGGTGATGGTGGTCGACGACCATCCGATGTGGCGGGCCGGCGTGGCGCGCGACCTCGAGGAACGCGGCTTCGAGGTGGTCGCCACGGCCAGCGACGCGCCGTCCGCGGTGCGCATCGCCGGCACCGTGCGGCCCGACGTCGTGCTGATGGACCTCAACCTCGGCGCGCAGACCGGCGTGGAGGCGACGCAGCAGATCGTCGCCGCCCGGCCGGAGACCCGGGTGCTGGTGCTGTCGGCGTCCGGCGAGCACAGCGACGTGCTGGAGGCGGTGAAGGCCGGCGCCTCCGGCTACCTGCTGAAATCCGCCTCGGTCGAGGAGCTCGTCAACGCGGTCAACCGCACCGCCGACGGCGCGGCCGTGTTCACCGCCGGGCTGGCCGGCCTGGTGCTGGGCGAGTACCGGCGGATGGCCACCGAGCCGGCCGGTCGCGAACCCGCGCCGGAGCTCACCGGCCGGGAGACCGAGGTGCTCCGCCTGGTGGCCAAGGGCCTGACCTCCAAGCAGATCGCCACCCGGCTGGACATCTCACCCCGCACCGTGGAGAACCACGTCCAGTCCACGCTGCGCAAGCTCCAGCTGCACAACCGCGTCGAGCTGGCGCGTTACGCCATCGAGCACGGACTGGACGCGGACTCCGTCGGTTAGTGCTGCCGGCGCGGGGTGAGGGCGGCCCTCGCCGCCAGTCGAGCGTGCTCCGGGTCGTGGGTGGCCAGCGCCGCCTTGGCCGCCAGCTGGCACTGGTCGAAGTGCACCTCGGCCAGCCCAGCGCCGACCCGGTTGAGGGCGCCGGCGTTCATCGACAGGCTGGTCATGCCCAGGCCGACCAGCACCGCAGCCAGATGCGGATCCGCGGCCGCTTCACCGCAGACGCCCGCGGGCTTGCCGACCTCGCCGGCCGCCTTGCCGACCAGGGCGATCAGCCGCAGCAGTGCCGGCTGCCACGGGTCGTTGAGCGCGGCCACCGCGCCGACCTGCCGGTCCGCGGCGAAGGTGTACTGGGCCAGGTCGTTCGTGCCGAGGCTGACGAAGTCCACGGCGTCGAAGATCTCGCGGGCGGTCAGCGCGGCCGCCGGCACCTCGATCATCACGCCGGCCTTGGCGATACCGGCCGCGCGAACCCGCTCGGCGAACCAGGACGCCTCCTCGGCGGTGGCCACCATCGGGGCCATCACCTGCACCAGCGCGCCGGTCTCGGCCGCCGCGGCGGCGATCGCCTCGAGCTGCCGGTCCAGCACGTCGGTACGGGTGAACGCGACGCGCAGCCCGCGCACGCCCAGCGCCGGGTTGGGCTCCGGCTCGGGCGCGAGGAAGGCCAGCGGCTTGTCCGCGCCGGCGTCCAGCGTGCGGACCGTGACGGGCTTGCCGGCGAACGGCTTGAGCACCGCGCTGTAGGCGGCGGTCTGCTCGGCCACGCTCGGCTCGTTGGTCGCCGACAGGTAGCAGAACTCGGTGCGGAACAGGCCGACGCCCTCGGCGCCGTTGGCCGCGGCGGCTGCCGCGTCGGCGGCCGCGCCCACATTGGCCAGGACCTTGATCCGGTTGCCGTCGAAGGTGATGCCGACGCCGTTCCAGTGGAATGCCTTGCCGGCACTGGCCGCGAGCACCTGGACCTGGCCGGCCGGCACCTCGACCACGCCGGTGTCGCCGTCCACGATCAGGCCGCGGATCTCGCCAAGCGCCAGCAGACCGGTGGTGGCGACCACGGCCGGGATGCCCAGCGAGCGGGCCAGGATCGCGGTGTGGCTGGTCGGGCCGCCCTCTTCGGTGACCAGCGCGAGCACCTTGCTCGGGTCGAGGCCGGCGGTGTCGGCCGGCGCGAGGTCGCGGGCGATCAGCACGGTCGGGCCGGTCAGCGTGGGCACGCCGGGCGGCTCCACGCCCATCAGCTCGGCGACGATGCGGTCGCGCACGTCCCGGATGTCCTTGACCCGCTCGGCCATGTAGCCGCCGGCCGCGGCGAGCGCGGCCGCGAAGGTCTCGGCCGCTTCGAACACGGCACGGGCCGCGGGCAGCGACTTCGCCGTCACGAGCTTCTCGGCCTGGCTGGCCAGCGACGGGTCGGCGGCCATCATCGCGGTCGTCTCCAGCACCGCCTTGGCCTCGCCGGACGCCGCCTCGGCGCGATCGTTCAGCCGAGCCGCGACCGCCTCGGCCGCCGGCTTGATCCGGGCCGCCTCGGCCGCCGGATCGGCCGGCGCGGGCGTCGCCGCCGGCTCCGGCAGCGGGTCCGCGACCCGTACCACCGGGCCGGAGGCCCGGCCCGCACTCACCCCGACACCCTTGAGTCGCGCGCTCGACATGGTCTAGACCATACCCTCCGTCGAATCCACTTCACCACGGGTCGGGTACGACGCCTGCGCACCCGACCGCGTCACCGACACGGCCGCCACCCTCGCCGCCCGCCGCGCTGCCGCCACCAGATCGTCCCCGGCCGCGAGCTGCGTGACCAGCGCCCCGGCGAACGCGTCGCCGGCGCCGGTCGTGTCCACCGCCGTCACCTTCGGCGAGGACACCTCCGTCGTCCCGTCCCTCTCGATGACCAGCGCGCCGGCGCCGCCCAGCGTCACCACCGCCGAGCGCGGGCCCAGGTCCAGCAGCTTGCGCAGGTCCGTCTCGCCGTCCAGCAGCCACTGCGCCTCATGCTCGTTCACCACCAGCGGATCCAGCGCGGCAAGCGTTTGCGGCGACAGCTCGGCCACCGGCGACAGGTTCAGCACCGCCCTCGTGCCAGCGTCCTTGGCCAGCGCCACCGCCCGCTCGATCGCCGGCAGCGGCACCTCCAGCGAGGCCAGCAGCACCTGCGCCCCGGCGATCGCTTCCCGGGCCCGGTCGACCTGCTCGATGTCCACCGCCGAGTTCGCGCCGGGGGAGACGACGATCGTGTTCTCCCCGTCCGGGGTGACCGTGATGTAGGCGGCCCCGGTCGGCCTGTCCGTCGTGCGGACCAGGTCCAGCCGCACCCCGGCCCCGCTCATCGAATCCCGCAGCAGCTCCCCGTGCTGGTCGTCGCCCAGCGCCCCCAGCAGCGCGACCTGGGCATCCTGCTTCGCCGCCGCCACTGCCGCGTTGGCCCCCTTGCCGCCCGCCGCCAGCACCGTGTCCGAGCCCAGCACCGTCTCGCCCGGCCCCGGACGGCGCTCCACCCGCACCACCACGTCGGCGTTGGCCGACCCGATCACCACCACCTCAACAGTCACATCACAACCCTGCCACGTGAGTAGTGCTACGGATCCATTCGGCGAGGTCAGGACTCATCCTTTCGGCATGACCACCTCGGAACCACTGGCCCGGCTGGCGGCCGAGCTGGACTTCATCGGCCGGCGGCTCCAGGTCGTCAGCCAGGAGTTGCAGCACGCCCAGCTGGCCGCACCCGCCGCCGGCACCGCGATGCCGGCCCAGCCACCGGCTCCCGCCGCGCCGGCCGCCAGCCACCTGGCCCCGATCCCGCCGCAGCCGACACCGCCCAGCGGCGCGCCGGTCCAGCCGCAGCCGGCGTGGGCCGCGAGCCAATCCGCGCCGCCCATGGGCCAGCCGGCCTGGCCCGGCAGCCAGCCGATGCCGCCCCAGATGGCCGCGCCGAACTGGCCGCAGCCCCAAATGCCGCCGCCCACCTACGTTCCGCCCACGCCGTTTCCCGAGCGTCTGGGCCGTGAGGGCGCGGGCAGCAGGCTCGTGTCCTGGATCGGTGGTTCCGTCACGCTGCTCGGCATCGTGCTGCTGATGGTGCTGGCCGTGCAGCGCGGCTGGCTCGGGCCGGAGCCGCGCGTGCTGGTCGGCGGCGGGCTCGGCCTGGCGCTGATCGCCGGCGGCCTGTGGGTGCACCGCAACCCGGCCGGCCGCAGCGGCGCCTATGCCCTGGCCGCGACCGGCATCGCCGTCCTGTACCTGGATGTCGCCGCCGCGACCTCGTTGTACGACCTGATGCCGCAGTGGGCCGGGCTGCTCGTGGCGCTGCTCGTCGCCGGCGGCGGCCTGTTCCTGTCGGCCCGGTGGAACGCCCAGTTCATCGCCGTGTGGGTGATCATCGGCTGCGCGCTGTGCGACCCGTTCCTGACCCACGGCTTCACGCCGCTGCTGGTGTCGTTCCTGGTCGTGCTCCAGATCGGTGCCATGCCCGTGCAGCTGGTGCGCAGCTGGCCGTCGCTGGCATTGGTCGCCGGCGTGCCGCCGGTGCTGGCCAGCTTGTTGACCACGATGCTCACGCTGCGGGCCGGCGGCGAGCCGCTGCAGACCGCCGGCGCCGCCCTGGCGTCCACGATCGTCGGCGTCGCCATCGCCGTGGTAATCACACTGCGGGACCAGGGCGACCTGCCGTCGCCGGTGATCCTGCTGGCCACCGCCCCGGTCGCCGCGCTGGCCGCCGGATTCGCGCTGACCCGGCCCGAGGCCTCGTGGCTGGCCGCGATCGTCGCCGCGCTGATGCTCGTCGTGGTGCTGTGCAGCCGCTGGCTCACCGTGCCGGTCACCGTGACCGCCGCCGTGCTGGGCTCGGTCGCCATGGTCGACGCCACCGTGAACGCGTTGAGCGGCCCCACCCAAGCCATCACTCTTCTGGGTGAAGCTTTGGTGCTCGCCCTGGCCGCCGACCTCGCCCGGCACCGGGCCGCGCTGCTCGCCTCGCTGCTGACCGGCGTGTTCGGCCTGCTCTGGGCCCTGTCGGTGGAGGAGCCGGCGACGCTGGTCGTCTACCTGCCCGGCGCGAACATGAGCATCGACGGCATCGCGACCGGCCTGCTCATGACCGGCGTCGCCATCGCGATTCCGCTGGTCGGGTACCGGACGGGCGTCATCGGGGCGCCGACCCGCAACGCCGCGCCGTGGATCGTCGCCGGCGTCGTCATGCTCTACGGCGCCGCCGCGACCGTGCTGACCACCGCCCTGCTCATCTCGCCCGACCGCTCCGGATTCGTGTTCGGCCACACCGTGATCACGGTTTCGTGGACCGTCGCCGCCATCGCCCTGCTGCTGCTCGGCATCCGCTCCGCCGCGCTGCGCGCCGTCGGGTTGGTGCTGGTCGGGGCGTCCGTGGTGAAGCTCGTCCTGTTCGACCTGGCCGCACTGGACGGGCTGGCCCGGGTGATCGCCTTCCTCGTCGCCGGCCTGCTACTGCTACTGGCCGGCACGCGGTACGCCCGTCTGGTCCAACATGGAGGAGTCATAACGGATGAGTCGCGAGGCGTAACAAATCAGCTGCCGGACTGATACACAGAGGTGTACCGGTCGATTCGTCCGCCGGTGAGGTGCCCTGGCGCCGGTCGCGTAGCCCCCCGAGCGACCCGGCACCAGGGCATCTACGTTTTCCCGGCCGGGCGGAAACGTTCACCCGTCCCGGGTGCGCGGGTGGCCGGCAGCATGGTCAAAATGCTCCCATGCGGCTTGTGACCACCACGCGCTGCCAGCGCCGCCTCGGCGCTCGGCGACTGCGAGCCTTGGTGGCGGCCGGAGTCGCGCTGGCGATGCTGACCGCCGGGGTGGTCGCCGAGCAGCCACTGCAGATCCGGCCCGCGGTCAGCGCCGCCGCCGTGCACGCGCTGGTCGCCGGCGAGAACGGCGAGCTGCGGATCGTCGACATCGCCGCCGGGCAGGTCACCGCCGTCGTCGACACCGGGGCTCCCGTCACCGGCCTCACCCTCAGCCCCGACGGCCGCACCGCGTACGTCATCAACGGCTGGGCCGGCACCGTCGCCGTCGTCGACCTGGACTCCGCGTCGGTCGTCAAGCGCATCCGGGTCAAAGCCGAGCTCGACTCGGCGGTCGTGCGTCCCGACGGCAAACGGCTCTACCTCTCCGGCACCGCCAACGGGCAGGGCGTCGTGCTCGGTTTCGACACCGCCACCAATTCGCTGG
>Ga0105238_10006242_pt1 | contig 11840 bp, 4 predicted proteins | sample KBSC34metaG_FD_81526 | JGI IMG/M metagenome (GOLD analysis project Ga0105238, IMG submission 81526) | Corn rhizosphere microbial communities from Kellogg Biological Station, Michigan, USA - KBS C3-4 metaG | ecosystem: Host-associated > Plants > Roots > Rhizosphere > Soil | place: Michigan, USA... | reverse complement strand
CGCCGCTCATGCTCAAGACCGAAGCCAACCCGGAAGGGCTGCCGATCGAGGTGTTTGACGGTATCCGCACCGGTGTTTTCAACGATCGCTCGCAGTTCTACAAAGATCTGACCATTCCGTTCTACGGATATAACCGGGAAGGCGCGAAGATTTCCGAGGGTGTCCGCGAGTCGTTCTGGCTGCAGGGAATGCTGGGCGGCGTCAAGAGCGCGCTCGACTGCATCAAGCAGTTCTCCGAGACGGACTTCACCGAGGACCTTAAGAAGTTCGATATCCCGACACTGATTGCGCACGGCGATGACGATCAGATCGTTCCGATTGTGGCGGCGGCGCTGAAGTCGTCGAAGCTGGTTCCGGGCGCAACATTGAAGGTCTATCCCGGCGCGCCGCACGGCCTTGCCACCACCCATCAAGACGAGTTCAATGCCGACCTGCTGGCATTTATCGAGTCCTAAGGCATTCCTATCGGATGCCATTTGCCCTGGCGGCTGAAGCCACGGGCTAGAGAGTACACATGTCCGCCTTCGCGGACTAGGAGTTATGGGCAAATGCCCATTCTGGGTGCCCGGAGGGGCACTGTTGTACTCTCTAGGCGCGGTTTTAACCGCCTGCCATTTAGGAATGCAATTAACTTTCTCATCACATTCCAAGGCATTCCTATCGGAGACAAAATCATGACCACCATTACCGAAGATCCAAAGAGTGCGGCGACCATTACCGAGCACGAATTGCAGCAGGTTGAGCGCGCGAACGCGACGGGGCTGCAGCCTGTCGTGTTTATCCACGGTCTCTGGCTGCTGCCGAGCAGCTGGGAACGCTGGGCAACTGTATTCGAGGAGGCCGGCTACACCGCGCTTACACCCGGCTGGCCCGACGATCCCGACACTGTAACCGAGGCGAACGCTGCTCCGGAGGTCTTTGCTCATAAGACCGTCGGTCAGGTTGCGGATCACTTCGATGAGATCATCCGCGGGCTGCACAAGAAACCGGCCGTCATCGGTCACTCCTTCGGCGGTCTGCTGGCGCAGATCATGGCCGGCCGCGGGCTGTCGTCGGCGACGGTCGCCATCGATCCCGCGCCATTCCGCGGTGTGCTTCCCCTGCCGTTCTCGGCGCTGAAGTCGGCGTGGCCGGTTCTCGGAAACCCCGCCAATCGCAATCGGGCGATCCCGCTCACATTCGAGCAGTTCCGCTTCGGCTTCGCCAACGCCGTCAGCGAAGAGGAAGCCAAGGAACTCTATGAGAACTTCGCCGTTCCGGCAGCGGGAGCGCCGCTGTTCCAGGCGGCAACCGCCAACTTCAATCCCTGGACGGAGGATAAGGTCGATACCGAGAACCCGGATCGAGGGCCGCTCTTGATTCTATCCGGCGAGAAAGATCACACCGTTCCGTGGGCCGTCGCAAACGCGGCCTTCCAGCAGCAACTGCACAATACCGGTGTGACCGAGATCGCCGAGATGCCCAATCGCGGTCACGCGCTCACCATCGATAGCGGCTGGCGCGAAGTCGCCGATAAAGCGCTGGAGTTCATCAAGCGTTACGTGTGAATGAGCTTCACAAATGCTTGTAAGCACAAGGTCTCGGCTTTCATGCCGAGGCCTTGGTTTTTATGTCATCCGCTTAAAGAGGAAGCATCTGTATGCTGTAAATATTGTGTGATGCATCTCCTTGAATCGAAACCTGCGTTGCCCCTCCTTGCAATGTGCCTATTTGCATAGTCCCCTGTATCGAAATACTCTGTGTTGAAGTCCTCGGCGTTGAAGTGGGCTGTGTGCCTTTCATGCGCATCCAGCTCAGGGCTTTGCTATCCGGACGCCATTCCAGATCGTAATCTATATCGGTTCCCTGGCTCCACTGATTTATGACTCGCATGTGGTTGCCGTCGATATCGCTTATCCAGATCGCGGTATCGGGCGGCGGCTGCAGTACGTGCCATCTTGTCAGGTTATTCCTGACACTGGCGAACGCGCGGCTATGTGGAAACATCGGCTTTGGAGTGGACGGTATGATATATGCGATCTGCTTTTTGTCTGGTGACAGCACAGCATTAAAAGAAACATTGAATGGATCGATACCCAAGTTTGATGTATCGACATTCGCCGGGACTGGTACGATTCTGTCGCTGCCGATAACGCCGGTACTGACATCCATTGTCAGAATATGGATTTTGAAATCTCCTGGATTTTGATTGTCGTCGAACGCAAACAATAAGGCAGTTGTCTTGCCGATGTATCCGAGTGCGCACAAATTAGGCAGAAGAGTGGAGTACTGCGCGGAATTCTTGATCTTTAATTTTTTACGATGCCCTTTTGAGCTCAGGATATAGATCGGTTGCGTATCATCGCACAGTATCCAGATCCAATCCTCACTGTTGTCGCACCATGCGATGCCGCCATGCCGTATAGAGCCCATATCGACGGAGAGGGCCGTGACGGGAAGGCCATTCGTATCTCCAAGGATGTACGAGGTATTGCAGACGCTAATATTGCCGAACGCATCACCAAAAAGCACCTGGCGTCCATTCGGTGACAGTTTCCATCTTGACGGGCCGAAGCCGGCTGTTGCCGACATATCGCGGGCGGGAGTGATAATATTGCCGCCGGGATGAACGATACTGGTTTCGCTTGACCATGTTGTGTTTGATGCTCCCTGCTTATAAGTGTTTATGAGCAAACGGTCATCACCCAGCCACAGATACTGCAGGCTGATTGTATCCTGCGAATAGATTGCCCGCTCGCCAGGGGCCCGAGTCCTCAGGTAATAGGAAACGGAGAGAGCGATAATGACGGCTAATCCAAGCGATCGAAGGATCTTCTTCCCGTTGCGTTTTGATGAGGCGTCCATGGTCGTAGTATAACGTGAATCATCCCGTATACCTTATCTGTCGGCGTACTCCCCTCCGGCAACAGTCCGGACCTGAATTTTTACATGCTCCCTTGACATAATCACTCTCTCGTGATAGTATCGATGCACACGGTTACATTAATGATTCTAATATCTGTAACCGTGTACATTAACCTCTGTCGATACAATGCCACGTGGTAAGTCAACTATGATCATCTCAGCTGTACTCGCATCCGTTTTTGCGCATACATCCACCTTTGGCGCTCCTGCATTGCTGCCGGAGAGGGTGGGCTTGGAAGGGACCTGGCGGCTGTCTCAGGCCGAGCGGAAATTGTCGCTGCCGGCAAAGGTGCCGGGCGTTGTCCAGACTGATCTGCTTGCCGCCGGCAAGATCCCGAACCCGTTTTATCGCGACAACGAGACTGCCGTGCACTGGGTGGGGGAGGTTCCGTGGACCTATTCGCGCACCTTCACGCTCTCGCCACGGTTTGCCAGGCATCGTAAGATTTTGCTGCATTGTGAGGGCCTGGATACGCTGGCGCACATCTGGGTGAACGGGAAGAGCGTTGCCGCAACGGATAACATGTTCCGGACCTGGGACTTCGATGTTCGCCCGCTGCTGCATGCAGGCTCCAACAGTATCGCCATCTCCTTTCAGCCGGTGGAGCCTTACTTGAAGGCGCATGAGCATCAGGCAAAATTCCCCGATAAGCCTACCAGCGGATGGGGATATGTCCGCAAATCGCCGTTTCAACAGGGGTGGGATTTTGCGCCGAAGCTTATCACAAGCGGCATCTGGCGGGGTATCGGCCTGATCGGCTGGGATCAGGCGCGCCTTACGGATGTGGTGATCGCGCAGGATCACACCAAACCTGGTCGCGTAAGCCTTAAGGTCAATGTTGCGGCCGACACTGGTGTGACGGCGACGGCCCATACGACTGTCCTGTTCAACGGCCGCGTCATCGGCGAGGCGGATGCACCGCTTAAAGGCGGCAAGGGCACAGCGAACGTTACCATCGCTCATCCTCAACTGTGGTGGCCGGCGGGGATGGGAGCGCAGAACCTCTACGACGTGCGTGTTACTCTGCGGAACGCGAGCAGACGAACCATAGACACGGCTGCGCGCACCATTGGGCTTCGGACGATCGCATGGATCCCTAGGACGAAGAAACATCCTCTGACACTTGCTGTAAACGGCCGCCCGTTCTTTGCAAAGGGCACGAACTGGGTGCCGAACGATGCTCTGATCACGCGGACGACGCCTGAGCAGGAGCGGCGTTATGTGGATAACGCCGTCGATGCGAATATGAATCTCGTTCGCCTGTGGGGCGGCGGCTTCTATGAAGACGATGCGTTCTACGAGGAGTGTGATCGCAAGGGGCTGATGTGCTGGTTCGAGTTCAAGTTCGCCGACGCAGCCTACCCTGTATTCGATCCGGCATGGCTGGCCAACGTGAAAGCGGAGGCTGAGGACAATGTGCGGCGGCTGCGGCACCACCCCAGCATTGCGGTCTGGTCCGGCAATAACGAGTGTGTCGGCTTTATCGGGGACAAGACCGAGGCCGGCCGTATGAGCCGGGATGACTATCAACTCCTGTTCCATAAGGTGCTTACCGCCGCCGTGTGCGATCTCGCGCCGGGCGCGGTCAACAGCGACCTTATAAAGGAATATCCGGCGTCTGCCGATTTCAAGAAGTGGCAATCCGTTTACACTCCGGGTAGCCCTGAGTCCGGCGATGAGCACGATTGGTCGGTCTGGCATGGCGGCGCGGCATTCGAGTCGTATCGCGATGTCCATGGGTTCATGTCCGAGTTCGGTTTCCAGTCGTTGCCGCAGCCTAAGACGGTAGCGTCGTATACGACGGCCGCCGACCGCGCGACGGTGATCACTCCCGTAATGCGGTTTCACCAGCGCAACTGGGGTAGCGGCAACCAGATGATCATGAACTCGATCAACCGGTACTACCATAAGCCCAAGGACTTTGAGACAGCGCTGTGGCTCAGCCAGATCCAGCAGTCGGATGGCGTTCTGACGGGCGTGGAGCACTGGCGGCGCGACTGGCCGAACTCCAGCGGAAGTCTCGTCTGGCAGTACAACGATTGCTGGCCCACGGCGAGCTGGGCCATGGTGGATTACTACGGACGGCCGAAGGCGCTCTGGTACCGGCTGCGCCATGCCTACGCTCCCGTGATGCTTTCCGGCGAGGCCGACGGCAAGACGGGCGCTGCGGGACTCTGGATCAGCAACGACCGTTTCAAGGCGATGGCGGGGCGGCTGGACTGGTCTCTCATGCGAACGAACGGGACTGTCATCTCCAAGGGCAGCAAGGCGGTTGCGATCCCTGCCGGTGAAAGCAGTGTCAAGGCGCTCTCCCTGTCGCAGAAGTCTGTGGTGGACAAAGAAGGCAGCGGCAATCTGCTGTTGTGGTCGAGCCTCTCCGTGCCGGGCGAACCCGTTTCGACTGCCGTTTTGACATTCGCGCGCCCCAAATTCCTCAGCCTGGCAGATCCGGCGCTCAAGACGACTGTTGCAAAGTCCGGCGACTCTTACACCGTTACGCTCACCGCAGCTCGCCCGGCGCTGCGGGCCTGGGTGGACCTTACGGGTATCGATGCCCACTATTCCGATAACTTCGTCGATGTGCGCCCGGGAATGCCAGTCACCATCGTCGTAAAACCAGCCGTGAAGACATCGCGGGGACAGTTCCTGAAGGCCCTCAAGGCGCGCAGCCTCCATGACACATATCTTCTCACGGAAGATACGTCGATGCTGGTTAAACCTGCTGCCGACGGTACGGTCGTGGCGACCGCTGCCAAGGCGGAGATAGACGCTAATGCGGCGTTTCTGGAAGACTTCAAGCCCCAGAATATCGGCAACTGGTCCAATGTCAACGACAACCTGCTCTGGACTCTCAAAAGCGTGAAGCCGGGAACCTACAGTGTGATCGTCAATCTGTCCTGTCCTCCGGGAGAAGAAGGCAGTCACTACACGGTCGATGTCGCCGGATCCAAGGTGGACGGTGTGGTGCCGAACACGAACGCCTGGACGACCTATATCGATGTTGAGCTCGGGACTGTGCAGATCACCAAAAACGGTACGATCAAGATGACACTGCAGCCGACCACGAAGCCATCCGTGCATGTTATGAACCTGCGGTCGGTGACTCTGAAGCCGGTTGGGGGAGGGTAGGAGTAAGGAGCCCCCTGTCTCGCTTAGGATAGCCCAATGCTTAGGAAGAATTAAGAGCCCCCCTGCCCCCCAATCCTGGGGGAAGATTCAACGATAACTATTGCACGACTGCGCCAGCTTCTTCGCTAACCGATAAGAAGAGAGAGCAGCTCTTCTATCAATTGCCAGCGATGAACTTGGCGGTACCAGTTGTTTGAAAGCATAGATTCTTCCCCCAGGATTGGGGGGCAGGGGGGCTCTTACTCTGAGGAGCCGACGGCTACAATCAATTTTGCTTGTCAATAGTGGTCTTCATCCTTTCACCCCATCCTCCCCACCACCTCCCCTCACAGTTGACGATTTCTTAGAATCCTTGTTATAATATGTATGCCTCTTAGGAAGCAGCGTATTGCACTCTCCGCGCTGACATAAACTTCCGCACCATGGCATTTGGCCATCACTTTATTTTGTTGTTCCAGTGAGCCACACCCAAAATCGGTCCTATGGAGCCTTCTATGCCCTCAAGCTGCGCTACGCGCGCGCGTTTCAATTTAGTTCGTTGCTCTATTATCGGTCTGATTGCTACCACGTTTGCTCTGCCGGCCCAGGCAACGCAGCCTGTTGTGAATGGCGGATTTGAATCCGGCACATTTGCGGGGTGGCATGTCGAGACGCACCAGGCGGCTGGCGCAAGCCCCCAGTCAGGCGCCGTAGTGACTTCCAGTAGATACGGTCCTTACAGCGGAACCGATATAGGCGCTCCTTATAACGGCACTTTCGGTATTGTGATCGATGCCCCGTCGCATTCGTCGACGGAGATCACGCAAATTGTCGGCCTGCCCAAAGCCTCCCAGGTGAGCCTTTCGCTCTGGGTTAACTTGCGAACTCCAGTCAGTGTCTCGTCTTATCCCTCGCTGGACTATACGGATCCGAACTCGTATAATGACCAGTTTCGTGTCGATGTCCTGAAGGCAGGGGCGTCCGCGACTTCTATGGCATCGACGGATCTCCTGTCTGCCCCTTTAACGAGTTTTACCCAATTGGGCTATAGCCCTATTTTCCACGTGACCTACGACCTGACGGCTCTAGCCGGTCAGACCGTAAAGCTGCGCATTGCCGCAGTCAACAGCCGGGGGCCTTTGCTGCTCGGCGTTGATGACGTCACGATCACACCCTCCGATGGTATCTGGACGATTACGGATCTGGGTGCTACAGCCGGCAAAAGTGTCGGACTTGGATTGAACGGTAAAGGCCAGGTGGTTGGTGGAGCGTCGCCGTCCGGCAATACGCAGCTGCAGCCCTTTGTATGGGACAGTGCGGAAGGCATGAACCTCTTGACTCCGTCTCCGGCATTGCAACAGGATTCATTTGCTTCGGCTATCAACGATTCTTCACAGATTGCATACACAGCATCGACAAGCGGGTACGCGCCGCTCCGCGCCTATCTGCTAAGCACTGACGGATCTTTGACTGACCTTCTGCAGTCATTGACACCGAACGTGAACGAGGCGCATGCGCTGAATAACTTCGGTACGGTCGTTGGATCATACGTTCCAGACGGCTATCCGTCATATTGGCCGAAGCAGTCCTTCCTTTGGTCGGCATCTTCGGGTGCATCTGCGCTTCTTCCTGAAACGCTCAGTTCGGAGGCTAACGGCATCAATGATGCCGGACAGGTCGTCGGCGTGTGTGTATCGTCTGAGACGCCGTCTACGGGATATCTTACACACGCTTTTTCATGGTCTCCATCAGGAGGACGTACAGATCTGGATGCATTAAATGCCTCTGTCACTAGCGGCGCTTTTGGTATCAATACGAATGGAACGGTGGTTGGATATCGTACGGTCAACGGCGCATGGAACAACCACCATGCTACAGTGTGGTCCGGAGGCGCTTCTCAGGACCTGGGAACGGCCAGTCCAAACTACCCCCAAACAGTTGCTTATGGTGTGAATAGAGATGGCTTGATCGTTGGCGAAGGAAACAACCGTGAGCAGGTGTATAACACGCTAATTGTGCCCGATTTCGGTTTCTGGGCAATGCTCTGGCAGAACGGAACGCCCACGGCGTTGAGCACCGTCATTCCCGCCGGGACCGGATGGAACCTTCTGACGGCCCGGGGAATCAACGATGCCGGCTTGATCGCCGGGACCGGATCGATAAACGGACAGTACCACGCCTATTTACTTTCACCGCCTGTCGATACTTCAAGCCCTGGCAACATCCTCATAAACGGTGATTTCGAGTCCGGAGTGCTGGCGCCATGGAATGCCTATACAATTCCTGACATGGCAAGCGGCGGCTATTCCTGGCCGGTTCAGCAGGGCTGGACAGTTGCGAGCCAAACCCCTTTTACCTATCCATCGATCGATCCGATTCGCAACTACACGGCATTCGGCAGTTTCGATGGCGGCGTTTTCGATCCTACAAACTTCACTCTCCAGGATCCGTCTGACATTCAGCTCTTTTTGGATCAGCCCTTCCAGATCACAACCAGTGTAACCACCGCATCGCTGCGATTTTCTTATAACATCGTCGGGGGACCTGTCTGGTCTGGCTTCCTTCCGAGGACCTTCGATGTTCGCCTAACCGACACATCAGGCCATGTTCTTGCTACGGTGTACAGCCGAACCGTACCTGATACTCAGGCGTTCAATTCGCAGACGGTAACGGTCGACGTTAGCGGAGTGCTCTCCCATCTTGGACCGGGAACATACAAGCTTCAGTTTCACCAGGATATTCCGCAGGCGTACACGGGCGCCGGAGCGATTGCAATTGACGATGTCGCTCTTGCCGTCAACCATTCGCTGCCGGTTTCGCCGGCCAGACTCCTGCAAGGAGTGACATCCTGGCCGCATATTCTCCCGCCCTCAGGAACGGCCCAGGTAACTCTGAAACTGATGAGCGCCCCTGGGGTGTCGACCGACCCGAACGGAAACCCTGCCGATGGCGTTTATGTTCGTCTCTCTTCAGATTCGCCTGACATATCTTTTGGTGACGGAATTACGACCTTCAATGGCTCGCCGTATGTGTTCGTGCCTCAATGGGCGAACAGCGCCGTCTTTACCGTGAACTGCAGTTCATTTGCCACCACCAAAACATCCGCGACAATCTATGCGAGCCTGCAGGGCGATTCCGTGAGCCTGAACCTGCCCGTTGTCGCAACAGTAGCGACGAATGTAATCCTCTCTCAGTACGACGTTTACGGTGGTGAGGGATTTACCGGGCTTGTAGCGCTCAGCGAGCCGGCCAGCTATAGCCTGGATCCGTCGGGCCAGCTTGTGTCCGGTGCGTATGTCGTGGTTACGACAAATAGTCCTGCTCAGATGGGGCCGGACCTGATCAATGTCAACGGCTTGACCTATGTCCATATTCCTCAGGGAGAAACAACGGCAACCTTTACTGTGCAGACAACGGGTACGACAACGGATGTGCCGGATTCGATCTACGCGAATTTCAATAATTTCCGCAATGACTTTGTCAGCATACCATTTACAATCCACCCTTATCCGGCGCCTGCCATCACTTCGTTAAACCCTGCTATCGTGACCGTTACGCCGGACCCCATAACGCTGACTATCAATGGCTCGGGGTTCACAAACGAAACTGCGGTTGCTGCATTTGGCGGCAGCTTTACACCCTCGTCGGTTACTCCTACACAGTTGGTCGTAACACTTCCGGCCGGTGTTGCGGCTGCCGCGGGAACTGTGAACATCTCAGTTAATAACCCGATGCCGATCGGCGGGTCGTCAAATACGCTGCCGCTGACGGTTACATCCACCGCTGTCTCATCTCTGAAGACATCTGTGGGATCAACGACGGCTCCCATAGCCGTTACAGGCACAGTCACTTTGACGGCCGCCGCCCCAGCAGGCGGTTTGCCGGTTGCGATCTCGTCGAGCAACAGCGCTGCCGGCGTTCCATCGTCGGTGATCGTTGCTGCCGGCAAGACCACCGCGACATTCACAATTACTCCAGCAGCCGTCGATGCCGATACGCCGGTGACCATTACGGCGGCCATGGGGGCGGTTAGCAAGACGGCAGCATTGACGGTCAAAGCGGCCGTTCTGGCAACACTCACAGCTCCGGCATCCATGAACGGCGGGACATCGGCTGTGCTGACGGTGGCCCTTACCGGAAATGCGGGACCATCCGGAGTTGCCGTCGCGCTTTCGTCCTCGGACAGCACGGCGATTGCTTCCGGCACTTCGGTCAATGTGCTTCCCGGCGCAAAGAGCGCCAACCTGACGTTCAAGCCGGCAGCGGTTACGTCCGATCAGACCATCACCCTTACGGCCTCGCAGGGTGGCGTCGTTAAGACTGCATCCGTGCTCGTAAAGGCGCCTGTGATCGGAACCCTGGCGGCTTCGCCCAGCCCGATCGCCGGCGGCGCGGCCCTGACCATCAAGGTCGGACTTTCGTCTCCCGCTCCGGCTGCGGGCCTGTCAATTCCGGTTACCAGCTCGGCCTCAGCCGTGCCGTCTACGACGGTATCCATTCCCGCCGGCGCAACGGCCGGCTCGGCGACGGTCGTTACTTCGATTGTCTCCAGCGACACAACATCGACGCTCACCGCAACGTTGGGGGCGTCAACCAAGACCGCTTCCGTGACGGTCCTTGGAGCGGCTCTGAAAATCTTGACCGCGCCGGCCTCGCTCTATGGCGGCACAACGGGCGTTGTAACGGTGTCTCTCACTGGAAAAGCGGGAGCATCCGGTGTGATAATCGCGCTGTCCAGCTCGGACGGCACGACCATTCCGCCGGGAACCACAATTACGGTGCCGTCGGGAGGGCTGACCGGCTCCTACTCCATTACACCTGCGCCGGTAACCGTGGACAAGAACGTGACCATCACGGCCACTCAGGCGGGCGTGGTAAAGACCGCTCCGACGACAATTAAGGCGGCTGTGCTTACGTCCCTGGCGGTATCCGCCAACCCGATCGCGGGCGGCGGAAACCTGACCGTAAAAGCCACCCTCTCTTCGCCTGCTCCGGCCGCTGGTTTGAGCATTCCGGTTGCAAGCAGTTCCGCGGCCGTTCCCTCGGGGACGATCCCGGTGGCAGCCGGTGCGACAAGCGGAACGTTCCTCGCATCTACTCTGACTGTGGATGCGGACACCCCGGTCACCCTGACGGGAACGCTCGGCGCGGTGAGCAAGACGGCGGCGGTGACTGTGCTTGCGGCGCAGTTGAAGGCTGTGACCGTGCCGGCGTCTATATATGGCGGCACGGCGACCACGCTTACCGTGTCGCTGACAGGCAAGGCCGGTCCCTCCGGCATGCCGGTTGCCCTGTCCAGCTCGGACGGCACGACGATTGCTCCGGGAACGGTACTCAATGTGCCGGCAGGCGCAATGAGCGCCAGCCTCTCGATTACGCCGACGCCGGTACCGGCGGACACGAGCATAACCATTACGGCTTCCGCCGGCGCGACTGTCAAGACCGCGCCCATGCTTGTAAAAGCGCCTGCCGTCACGCTCTTCGCGGCATCGCCGGTGTCGGTAAAGGGAGGTCATCCCTCCACGCTGACAATCACCCTGAATGCGCCCGCTCCGGCCGGGGGACTAACCTTCCCGTTGACGAGCAATTCCGCCGTAATCGCGCCAAACCCGGCATACATCACGGTGGCGGCCGGAGCCAAGACGGGCACGCTTGTTGTGACTCCCGGAACGGTGACCGCCAGCACGCCGGTCGTGCTGACGGAGACGTTCAACGGGGTTAGCAAGACGGTTACGGTGACGGTTACGCCGTAGGGGTACCGTTTACGAATATTGATGTCGCCTGCTGCCCTGGCGATTGAAATCACGGGCTGGTAAGGTCACAAAGT
>Ga0105238_10006238_pt1 | contig 11846 bp, 9 predicted proteins | sample KBSC34metaG_FD_81526 | JGI IMG/M metagenome (GOLD analysis project Ga0105238, IMG submission 81526) | Corn rhizosphere microbial communities from Kellogg Biological Station, Michigan, USA - KBS C3-4 metaG | ecosystem: Host-associated > Plants > Roots > Rhizosphere > Soil | place: Michigan, USA... | reverse complement strand
CGCTGCAGCGGCGTGATGCTGTCGTTGGTCCACACGCCCTCGAGATCAGGCTGCCCGAAGGCGTTGCGCGGGGCGGTGTACGAAGCGGCGGATGGTTTGTGCTGAGGTCCCTGCGCGCGCGCAACGAGACCGAGGCACGCGATGGCGGCAAGCGTTGAAACGATGATGCGAGTCCTCATGGCGAAGGAGGGTGCACCCGGACCGACCGGAGAGGCAATACCACTTTGGGGTACCCGCCGCACGGGCTCAGCCCCGCTAGAATGGGCGCCCATGAGCCTGCACCTCCGCTATCGACGTGAGTTTCTGCGCTTTCTGGCGGCAAGCCCGCTGATGGCCTACGGCCTGCGCGAGGCGTGGGCCCAGGAGCCCGCCGCCGCACCGATCGCCAAGGACGTGTTGAGCGTCATGGATTTCGAGGCGCTGGCCAAGCCGAAGCTGCCGCCCGCGCACTGGGGCTACATGGCCAGCGGCACCGACGACAACCTGACGCTGCAGGCGAATATGGCCGCCTACAAGACGATTCAGCTGCGGCCGCGCCGTCTTGTGGACGTGTCGAAGATCGACACGGGCGTCGAGCTCTTCGGTCAGCGCTTCGCCAGCCCGATCTTCATCTGCCCGGTCGGCGGCCATCGCATGTTCCATCCGGACGGCGAGGTCGCGACCGCTCGCGCCGCGAAGGCGAAGAACGCGATGCAGGTGCTGTCCACGCAGACCTCCATTGCCGTCGAGGACGTGGCGGCCGCGCGCGGCAGCGGGCTTTGGTATCAGCTCTACATCCCCAATACGTGGGACGACACCGAAAAGATGGTGCGTCGTGTGGAAGCGGCCGGCTGTCCCGCGCTCGTGTGGACGATCGATCTGCTCGGCGGACGCAATCTCGAAACCGCCACCCGGTTCCAGCGTACCGACACGCGGCAGTGTGTCGCCTGTCATGCAAGCGCCACCGGCGGCCGGCGCGAGAGCGCGATGTTCAAAGGGCTGAGCGGCACGCGCTTCAACCCATCGAACGCCACGTGGGACTGGGTGGGCCGCCTCAAGAAGATGACGTCGATGAAGGTGCTCGTCAAAGGCCTCGAGACCGCGGAGGACGCGCGGCTCGCACGCGAAAGCGGTGCCGACGGGATTCTCGTGTCGAATCACGGTGGCCGCGCCACCGAAACGCTGCGCGGGACGATCGACGCGCTGCCGGAGGTCATCGACGCGGTGAACAATCAGATTCCCGTGCTGGTGGACGGCGGTGTGCGGCGCGGGTCGGATGCGTTCAAAGCGCTCGCGTACGGCGCCCGCGCCGTAGGCATCGGCCGCCCGTATACGTGGGGGCTGGCGTCGTACGGTCAGGAGGGCGTGGAACGCGTGCTCGAGATCCTCAACGCCGAGCTCACCTTGACCATGCGCCAGTGCGGCACGCCGTCAGTGGGCCAGATCACGAGGGCCCACGTGCGTCATGTGTAGAGGCGTCCATACCCAAGGCTGGGTATGGGACCGCCGGTTTCTCGCGGTAGACTCCCGCGCATGCTGAATCGCTTGACCCTCGGGGCCATTGCTCTAGCGTTTCTCATCGCCGGCCTGCGCGTTGCAGCGCAGGCGCCCGCCGCTGCGCCACCGACGCCGCTCGCGGCCGACGCGCCGTTTACCGTGGCGGTGGCGACCGCCGTCGTCGAGGCCGCGCCGATCTACATCGCGAAGGAAGGGCCGTTCGGGTCGCGATTCAACTACATCAACGGGGGCGTGCGGACGCTGCAGAACAACGGGGCGCATGCAGCGGGCAACGCCACGACGCAGATGCTCGTGGTGCTGCGCGACAATCCGAAGGTGCGGCTGCTGTTCACGCTGGTGGACGGCAACTATCGCATCGTCGCGAAGCGATCGGCCGGCATCAGCAAGCTGGCCGATCTGAAAGGGAAGCGCGTGGTGACGCCGCGGACCACGTCGGCACACTACCACCTGGTGGCGCTGCTGCGCACCGCCGGGCTCCAGGAGTCCGACGTGACGCTCGTGAGCGCGCCGGCTACCGAGATGGCCGCCGCTGTCGCGAAGGGCGACGCCGATGCGATCTCGATGTGGGAGCCCGAGTCGCAGAACGCGGTCGAGGCGCTGGGGAAGGACGCGATTACCTTTCAGGACAACAAGGTGTATCGCGAGCTGTACAGCGTCTATTCGACCACCGACGTTCTGAACGATCCGCGCCGCCGCAAGGAGCTGGTGGCGTTGGTCCGCGAGATCATCCGGACCACGGGCGAACTGCAGAAAGCGCCCGCGAAGTACTTCGATCTGATCAGCCGCGTGACCAAGCACCCGGCGCCGCAGATCGCGCGCTCGTGGGAACACCACGGTTTCCCGCTGGCGGTCGCGCCGGATCTGCTCAACATCATCGTGGAAGAAGACAAGTGGGTGGCCAACATCCAGCAGCGCCAGCCGCGCTCGCGCACCGAGCTCGCGTCCTACATCGACACATCGATCATCGAGGAAGCGAAGAAATAGAGTGAGCCACGGCTCGATGGGGAGGCATGTGGCTTCCCCGCGAGCCGCTTCTCGACGGCGCCGAAGACCGCTGCGAATGTGAGCGGTCCGCTGGCCGCGGGAATCGGGCTGCTCGCGCAGCCCGCAAACCCCGCTTATCCCCATCGCATTCTCGCGGTCTTGTGTGGAGTCGATCGGCACCGCGCGAACGCGGTCGCGAAGAACCCACATGCCTCCCTTCGGGTCAGCCGTGGCCCGGCGCCGGTTGCGCGCTCGTCAGAACGACAGGCGGACCTGAACGTCCGCCTCTACGCAATCAATTCGACAGCATTCAATTCGACGCGACGCGCTTGCCGTCGGCATCCCACTCCTCCACGGTGCCGAACGTCGCGAGCGGGCCGCGGATTTTCGACGCGTCACCGACAGCGACGATCACGATGTCGTCCGCGGGAATGTATTTCTGCGCCACGCGCTGCACGTCGGCGGCGGTCACCGCGGAGATCTTCTCCGGGTAGGTGTCCCAGTAGTCCGCGGGCAGGCCATACTCCTTGACCGTCGTGGCGTTCGACAGCGCCGCGTTCGGGTTCTCGGTGCTTAGAGCAAAACTGGCCACGAGCGCGCGCTTCGCGTTCTGCAGTTCGTCGGCGGGCACCAGCCGCGTGCGGATATCCGCGAACTCCTTCAGCATCTCCCGCAGCGCGTCGGCGGTCACTTCGGTGCGCACGGACGTCTGCGCCGCGAAGTGGTTGTAGTAGCGCGTCGCCAGGAAGCCGCTGCTGATGCCGTAGGTGTAGCCCTTCTCTTCGCGGATGTTCCGGAACAGGCGCGACGCCGGGCCGCCGCCGAGCACGCGGTTCAGCACCTGCACTGGAATGTAGTCCGGGCTCAGCCGATCGATCGCGTGGTTACCGATGTAGAACGCCGTCTGGACGGAGCCAGGCCTGTCGACCAGGACGACGTGCCGCCCCTTGGTCGCCTGCAGCAGCGGCAGCTCCGGCGCTTTCGAGCCCGCGCCGCTCCACGACGCCATCAGCTTCTCAAGCTTCGGCGTGATCTCCTTCATGTTGACGTCGCCGAGAACGGTGACGCGCCCTCGCTCCGGGCGATACACCTTGTTGTATTGCTCGAGCACCATCGCACGCGTGATGCGCGCGACCCCTTCGCGCGTCGGAGCGATGCTCGAGCGCCCGTCTTCCGGATACATCGCCTTGATGAACCGCTCCGTCGCCAGGAACTCGGGCTGCGTTCGGACCTGCTGTAGCACGCTCAACTGCTGGTTCTTCCACTTCGCGAGCTCGTCCTCGGGGAAGGTGGGGTTGAACAGCATGTCGGAAGTCAGCTCCAGCACGGCGTCGAGGTTCTCGCTCAGCGTCGTGAACCGCGCGTAGGCGAAGCGGTCGCCCACGTTGAACGTGATCTGCGCGCCCAGCCCCGCCAGCGTCTCGGCGATGGTTTTCGCGTCGCGCGTCTTCGTGCCCAGGCGCATCAGCGACGTCATCGCGCCACTGACCGGCACACCTTCAGGGTCGTACAGCGTGGATGCGGGCACCGCGATTTCGACCTGAATCGTCGGCGACCGGTGCTCTTCCAGCACCAGCAGATCCATGCCGTTTTTCAGCTTGGCTTCGAGCGGCCGCCGGAACGAGACGCGCATCACCTCGCTCGAGACGGGCGCCTTGTTCTTCAGCACCACGCCCTTGAAGTCGGAAGGCTGCTGCGCGTTGGGAGAGTCCTGCGCGGCGGCCGGCGCCGACGCCAGCAGCAGGATCGCGATAAAGGTGCGGGCGGTCATTTGCGCTCCTCCCCGGGCAGGGTGTGCATCACGACGCGGTTGCTCGTCTGCAGATATTTCGCCGCGACGCGTTGAATGTCGGCGGCCGTGACCGCGGCGAGTCTCTCGGCGTTGGTGTTGATGCGATTCGGGTCGTTGTAGAGCACCGCGTTGTCGGCCAGCGACTGGGCGCGCGCGAGCGCGCTCTCACGGATGCCCACCGCCGACCGCCGGGCCGACGTACGCACGCGCTGCAGTTCCTCGGCAGTCACCGGTGCGGTCTGCAGACGCGTGACTTCTTCGGTGATCACCGTTTCGGCGTCCGTGATGTTCTTACCGGGCCGCACCGCGCAGTTGACGATGAAGAGGCCGGGCCCGATCCGCTGCTGCGTGCCCGAGCCGACGTTGGCGCAGAGCTCGCGTTCCTTGACGAGCCGCTGATACAGGCGCGAGCTCTCGCCGCCACCCAGGATCTGGCCAAGCGCCGACAGCGCCGGGACGTCGGCGCTGGTCGCCGGTGGAATGCGGTAGCCCATGTTGATCTGCGCCAGGCGCGCCAGGCGATCCGTCATCGTCTCGCGCCGTTCGCCGCCCAGTTCCTTCTCCGACAGGTCCACGGCCGCGGCCCCCGGCTGGCGCGGAATGTCGCCGAAGTACTTCTCGATCTTCGCAAGCGTGGCCTTCGCGTCCACGTCGCCGACGATCGACACCGTCGCGTTGTTGGGCGCGTAGTAGGTCTTGAAGAAGCTCGCCACGTCGTCAACGGTGGCGGCGTTGAGGTCCGCCATCGAACCGATCACCGAGTGGTGATACGCCGGGTTGTCGTACGCCATCTCGTTGAAGCGTTCCTGGCTCTTGCCGTACGGCTGGTTGTCGAGCCGCAGCCGACGCTCCTCCTGAACAGCCTGGCGCTGGTTGTCGAGGTTCTCCTTGGTGATCGCCAGCGAGCGCATGCGGTCGGATTCGAGGAACAGCCCCAGATCGAGCTGGTTCTTCGGCATCACCTCGAAGTACAGGGTGCGATCGGTGTTAGTGGTGCCGTTCATGTTGCCGCCGTAGTTGAACACCAGGAAGAAGTGCTCGCCCGGTCCGACGTTGTCGGACCCCTTGAACATCATGTGTTCGAAGAGGTGCGCGAAGCCGGTGCGGCCGGGCCGCTCGTCCTTCGAGCCGACGCCGTAGCTCACGGCGATCGCATAGACGGGTGCGAAGTGATCCTCCGAGATGATCACGCGGAGCCCGTTGGGCAGCCTTGTGTCGCTGAACTGGATCGCACGAAGAGGCGTGGGCGATTCCGCGCCGACAGCCGACGTCAGGAGCGAGACGCCGAGCACGGTTGTAAGCAGACGAACGGTGCATCTCACTTCGAGCCTCCCGTCTTCTTCTCGTTCTCCAGGCAGATGAATTCCATGAGCTGTGTGTCGGGCAGCAGCGTCACCGTCACCGTGTTGCCCCACGGTTTGGTGTACGCCTTCGGGTCGTCGATCGTGATGCCGATGTCCATGTGACCGAAGTCCTTGCGATGGAACCGCGTCGTGACGTGCAGCGCTTCGGTGGAGGGTTTGCCGAGTTGATCCAGCCACACGCGGCCGTTGAAGCCGCCGCTTTCCACCACCAGCGTGTCGCCCTGCCACGATGCCGTCGAGTAGCCGTGCCAGGTGGGCGCCACGTCGGGCGTGAGCTCGAATCGCCGGCCATCCATGAACGCCTGCCACCACAGGTTGAACGCCTCGTGCACGAAGAAGACGATCGTCGGCGTCTGCACGATGCGCCACGGCGCGGGCGCAAAGAGCACTTTCGGCACACCTTGCGGCAGGCAGTTGGCGTCCGGCTCTTCACGCCAGAACGTGCCGGCGGCGCGCTCGTCGTAAAGCGCCTTGGCCCATGGCTGGAACGGCACTGGTTCTTTGACGTCGCGCGCGAGATCCCGAATGTAGCCGGTGGGCGGCTGCCAGATTCCGGACAGATCGGGCTTGCCGTCTGCGAGCCGCGGCGCGGGCGCGGTCAAATTCGGCTTGCCGTCCGCCGTGCGAGGGACGTGCGGCGCGGGCACGTTCGCCCACTGTGCTGACAGCGAGACGGAGAGGAATGCGACGAGCCAGAGTGGGACGAGTGCCTTCATGCCGCCCCCGTTGAGATGTGTCGTGGAGCGGTGATTGTAGCCTGCCGCCCCCGCGCCCGGCGGCCGTGCGGGGTTTCGAGCCGGACGGCGCGTTACCTCGTGGGAGCACGTGATGAAAGCAGACGTCGTCATCGTAGGCGCCCGCTGCGCGGGAGCCGCCACCGCCCTGCTGCTCACGCGCGCCGGCGCGCGCGTCGTCGTCCTGGACCGCAGCCGGTACGGCACCGACACCACCTCGACCCATGCGTTGATGCGCGGTGCTGTCCTGCAGCTGCATCGCTGGGGCGTGCTGCCCGCGATCGTCGAGCAGGGGACGCCGGCGGTCACGGCGACGACCTTCAGCTACTCGCACGAAGACGTCACGATTCCGATCGAACCCAAGTACGGCGTGGACGCGCTCTACGCGCCGAGGCGGACGCTCCTTGATGGGCTGCTATCGGCCGTGGCGGTCGAAAGCGGCGCCGAGGTGGTGTACGGCGTGACCGTCGACGGTCTCTTGACCGGCACGGGCGGACGCGTGCGCGGCGTCACTGCGTCGGCCGGCGCCCGGCGCCACGACATCGAAGCGGATCTGGTGATCGGCGCGGACGGTCTCTACTCGACCGTCGCGCGTCGCGTCGGCGCGGCGCCCATCGTCACGGGCACGCACGCGGCAGGAACGCTCTACAGCTACTGGAGCGGCCTGCCGGAAGGCGCCTATCACTGGATCTTCCGCCCACAGGGCAGTGTGGGAGCGATTCCGACCAATGGCGGCACGTGCGTATTCGTGTCGATCCCCGCGTCGCGGTTCCGGCAGGAAGTACGCGGCGACTCCGTCGTGGCGTATCGACGGCTGCTGCGCGAAGTGTGCCCCGAGTTCGCCGATCGTCTCGAGGGCGCCACGCAGATCGAAGACGTTCGCGGCTTCGGTGGCCATCCCGGTTTCATCAAGCAGAGCACCGGTCCGGGGTGGGCGCTCGTCGGCGACGCGGGCTATTTCAAGGATCCGGCGACGGCGCACGGCATCACTGATGCGCTGCGCGACGCGGAACTGCTGGCGCGCGCGGCCATCGCCGGTACGACCGGCGCGATGCAGCAGTTCGAAGCGACGCGTCTCGATCTCTCGCGGCGCCTGTTCGACGTCACCGACGAGATCGCCTCGTTTCCCGGGGACGAGGCGCATCTGCAGTCGCTGCACCGCGATTTCAGCCGCGAGATGACGCGCGAAGTGCGCGCGCTCGCCGCACTGGAGCCACTGTCATGTCCTTCACCGTCGTCCAGCGCGCGTCACGTCGCGTGACAAAAGGAAAGGGCGGGGTGGAAGCCCCGCCCTTGATTCCATGGGCCGCCTGAAGGCGGCCCCTACGTCAGCTCTCGTTCAGTGTCGTATCTGTGAGGTGATGTCGCCCAGTTCGTAGACCTCGCAGTTGCCACGCTCCGGCAGGAGCCCGGCATCCGGGAAGTTGGCGACTCGCAATATCCGCGGCGTCATCACGAACGGTTCGACCAGGACCGCGGGATCCTCGACCGTCACCTCGTATTTGATCTCGTTCCCCGAGCGCGTGAACTTCTCGATCACGTGCATGTCGGACGTGTGGAAGAAGCCGCCGCGCGACAGCCATGTGGTATCCACGAACCCGACCGAGTCGAGCACCAGGGTTTCGCCCGCCCAGCTGCCCACCGTCTGCCCGTAGTAGGTGGTAGTCGCATCCTTCGGGTCGTGCTTGCGGCCGTCGGTCGGCATGATGCGGTATTCACCCTGCCCGCCGCCGCCGTCCGCATACTGCCCGTAGAAGAAGATGATGTCCTTCTCGCTCTGGACGATGCGCCGCGGCGGACCGTTGCGCGGCAGACCGAGCGGCTGGCACGTCATCACCGGATCTTCTTTGTTCGTCCACATGTCGAGCTGCTGGATCTTGTCCCAGTGCTCCGGCTTGTAGAGCGGACGCGCGGGGCCGAACCGCGGCGGCGCTTCGAACTCGAAGTCCATCGTCTGGTTGATCTCGCGCGAGCATTCCACCTGCGTGGGGCCGCACCGGCGGTTGCCGTATCGCCAGTTGAATCCGCCCCCGCCCCAGTTGCCGGTCATGTCCGGCTTGCCGTTCGGCAGACGCGGCGTGTTGGTGCTGGCTGCGAGCGTGACGGTGGGGAGCGGCACCGACGGCACCGACGCCGGCGACGTGATCGCCTTCTTCACGCTGGCCGGTACCGGCATCACCACGTACAGGCTGCCCGTCTCGGTTTCGCTGGTCGTGACGTCACTGACCAACGTGCCGTTGCGCCGCTCGGTCATCTTGCCGGCGTACCACACCTCGACCTTGTTCAGCGGGTTGTTCCAGTCGGCGTAGTTGCCGTAGGTGAACTCCGTCGTCGTCGCGCCGTTCTTCACGACGATGCGCTCGGGCATGTACTTCGCGTTGAGCGTGGCCGTGCCCGTGGCGCCGGGCACGCCCGGAATCGGGAACGTGACGACCGGTTTGCCGCCGTCCCAGATCAGGCTCGTCGACCCGGAGCTCATCGCGCCATCGGTCAACCCGACGCTGGGGTTCGGCCCCAGCTCGTTGGTCGTCCGCGCCGCGAGCAGTGCCGCCTTCGCCGCGCCCTGCGGGTTGGCCCACAGGCGGATCAAACGCTCCTGCGTGGCGGCGGGCACCGGCGTGGCCTTGCCCTTCGTGCCGCCGATCTCCGCGCCCACCACGTCTTCGTTCCAGGCATAACCGCCGTTCAGCACTTCGATGGCGGAATAGGCCTGGCCGTTCGCGCGCGTGCAGGTGTACTGCGTGCGCTGACCGGGCAGTTGATAGTTGATACTCGCTCGGTACTTGGTGACCGCGCACGGCTGCCCATCCACCTGGATGGTGCCGCTCTTGGCCTGGTACTCGAGCGAGACGATCAGTTCGTGTTCGTCGACGCCGCGCAGCATGCCGAGATACCAGGTCCAGTTGAAGAGCACGGACTTGAGGTCCTTGGCATCTTTGGCCGGACGGTATGGCGGCGGCGGCTCCTTGAATCCAGGCGGGGCCTGTGCGAAGGCAGCCGACGCCATGCTGATCGCGAACAGCGTGCCGACGACGACACGTGTCCACTGCATCGTACGAACCGACATGTGGGCCTCCGGCCTAGTCGTTGGCGTTGCCGGCCGAGATCTGCACCACGCGGCCGTCAGGCATCGTCACGGACTTGAGGAAGCCGAGCGGAGCGCCGCTGCGCGCGGGGATGAACTTCACGCTGATCATGTCGCCGGCGTGCAGCGCGTTCTCACCCGTGCGGCCGATGCCGCGAGCCGCGAGCGCCGTGGCCGAGCCGAGCGTGAACACCCAGTCGGTTTCCTTGCCGTCGGCGTCTTTCACCTTCAGCGTCATGGATCCGTGCGGGTTCACGAACTGAATCTTCTCGACCGAGCCCGACAGCTCCGATTCCTTCTTCATGTCGTACACGCCCGCCAGGGAGTGGTGCGCCTGCAGCGCGACGCCGGTTAACACCCACGCTCCGAGAGCGATACAACCCAAGATTCGCTTAGTCATGCGGCAACTCCAGAAATGGTGATCCGGCACCAACCGTTCGTCCCGGGCGCAGGCGCCAGGGCGGGTATAAATTGTCGCAAAAACGCGGCAAAAGTCGAGAAGCAACGGCGGAGTTCAGTGGGTATTCTTTCGCTGTGCGAAACGGCGGCCCGGCAACGGTATAGTTCCGCCAGGAGAGCCCCATGAAGAAGCTGGCCGTCGCGCTGTTCGTGGCCGTCGTGTCGACCGTCGCGTCCGCGCAGTTCAATGCCGGTTCGCAGGCGCCCGCCGCGGATTTGCCCTTTGTCATGACCCAGATAGCGACCTTCAACCTGCCGTGGCGCGTCGCGTTCCTGCCGGACGGGCGCATGTTGATCACGGAAAAACCGGGGGCCGTGTGGCTGGTCACCCCCGAGGGCGCGAAGACGCCGGTGGCCAACGTCCCCCCAGTGCTGCATCAGGGGCAGGGTGGCTTGCTGGGCGTGTTTCTGTCGCCGAAGTACGCGACCGACCGCAACGTCTACCTGACCTATGCGGAGCCGGGCGACGGCGGATCGGGCCTGGCGCTCGCGCGCGCCAAGCTGGCGCTGAACGCCAGCACGGCGAGCCTCGACGGGCTGCAGGTCCTCTGGCGCGACATGCCGAAGGGCAAGGGGGGGCAGTTCGGCGCGCAGATCGCGTTCTCGCCCGATGGGCAGTACCTGTTCCTCACCGTGGGCGATCGGCAGCGGATGACGCCCGCTCAGGATCCGAACACGGAAGTGGGCAAGATTCTGCGGCTGACGCTCGACGGCAAGCCCGCCCCCGGCAATCCGATGGCGGGAAAGACGGGCGCCTCCAGCCTGCCGCTCATCGATCCGCCGCGCGACACGGAAGCGGCGAAGACGGCCCCGGTCGTGAGCACCTACAACCTGCCTGGCCCCAATCTCGCCCCCGCGGAAACGTGGAGCAGCGGGCATCGCACGCCGTATGGCCTGGCCTTCGGCCCCGACGGACGTCTGTGGGAGGTGGAACACGGCCCGCGCGGCGGCGACGAATTGAATCTGATCGAGCCTGGCAAGAACTACGGCTGGCCGCTCGTGTCTTACGCCACCAACTACAACGGCGTCCCGATTCCGAGCCCAGACACGCGCTCCGACCTGACGAAGCCGGTGATCTACTGGAACCCGGTGATCGCGCCCGGCAGCCTCACCTTTTACAAAGGCGCCATGTTCCCGCAATGGGTCGGCTCGGCGTTCATCGGCGGCATGGGCACGCAGTCTCTGAATCGCATCACGTTCGACGGCAAGGGCGGCGCAACCCCGGCGGAGCGCTGGCGCGTGAACCACCGCATCCGCGACGTGGAGGTGGGTCCCGACGGCGCGTTGTGGATGCTCGAGGACGCCAACCCTGGCGGGCTGTTCCGCGTCACTCCGAAGCCGAAAACGAGCTAGATCGAACTGACGGCGGACAAGTCGTTGCCTTCGCACGACTTGTCCGTCATCCGAATTCCTTCACAAAAGCTTCAGCGCTTCCGAAGGACGCCCGCCGAGCGCCTGCTTACTGTAGCGACCTCTTTTGTTGAGGGGGTCGAGACATGAATCCGCAGAGCAGAACAATCCTGATTGCAACCGTCGCGGCGCTGGCGCTTGCGGCGCCTCTCCAGCGCGCCCTGTCCGCTCAGAGCGGCGGGGACGCGCCCACCGTCATCTACGAGTGGAACAAGGTCCTGCAGGACACGATTCCGGGTGGCGGCGGCGCCGGCGCGCCGCGTTTCTACGCGCTTACCCACATCGCGATGTTCGATGCGATCAACGCGATCGAGCGCGCGTACGAACCGTATCGTGTCCAGTTCAAGAACCCGGTCAACGGGGCGGCGCCGGCCGCGGCTGCGCAGGCGGCGCATGACGTCATCGTCGCCCTCAACCCGGCGGCCACGACCGCCTACGACACGCTGCTCGAACAGCAGCTCGGGTCGGGCGCTCCAGGATTCGAACGGCACGGGGCGGCGATCGGCGCGCGCGTCGCCGCG
>Ga0105238_10006237_pt1 | contig 11847 bp, 12 predicted proteins | sample KBSC34metaG_FD_81526 | JGI IMG/M metagenome (GOLD analysis project Ga0105238, IMG submission 81526) | Corn rhizosphere microbial communities from Kellogg Biological Station, Michigan, USA - KBS C3-4 metaG | ecosystem: Host-associated > Plants > Roots > Rhizosphere > Soil | place: Michigan, USA... | reverse complement strand
TAGTGCCTGCCGCTGGTGTGCTGCGAGGCTTGGCTGCCGGAACCTTGGCCGCTGGAGTCTCGACCGTCTTGGATTCCGTTGCGGCTTTCCAACTCGTGATCAACTGCTTCTTCTGATCGTCACTCTCCATCGCCATGACTGCTCGAATCTGGACATCGCTCGGCTTCACGATGCCTTCGTCAACCAGCAACTGCTTGGCTTCGAGCGTGGCCAGCTTGCTCTGAAGTTCGAGTCGGGTCTTCCGAGAGGTTTCGGATTCCATGCCTTCTTCATCCTCATCATCTTCGGTTTCGCCGTCGCCACTCTTCCCACCACCAGGCGGGGTGACAACAGCCTCATCAAGTGCGTCCTTGACGTTGAGAACCGCCTTGGCCGACGCACCGATGGCCTTGGCCTTTGCAGCGGGATCGCCTTCCCCGCTATAGATTTCCCGAATCTTGTCGAGCAGCATGTCCAGAACCGGATCATTCTCGGTTGCTGTAGCCATGTAGCTACTCTCACCACTCGCTGGCGAAGCACTGTCCATTGTGCCCTCACTTTCGAAGACGCCACACGTAGTGGCAGGGTTGGGAACAAGATCAACCGAGTTGACCTTACCGATTTCTTTGGCTTCCAATTGACCGTCGTTGCCATAGCCCCAATCGACCAAGATGTTGTGGGAGAACCCTAGCTTATCACTGGCGTGCTCAACGTCCCAGACATACTGGATCGCTCGTGAGTCCTTCGGCGGGAAGTGGTGATCTCCGTAGAGACCGTCACGCCCCTCGATCTCCCGAACGTTCTTGATCACTCCGAAACCGTCTTGATAGACTCGATCGTCAGTGACCTTCTTCGGGTGATTGAGATTTACTCTTGCTCCCTCATAAGACACAATGTGCTTACGCAGCAGAGCCTGAGGGTAGCGTCGTCCCTTGGTTGACTGGGTGCCGACGATCTTGACGTTGCGGATGATACCGTTCTCAGCGTCGATGTTGTCCTTTGGGACAGCTGCGATCGACTCGACTGCTGGTGACCAGTAGCGACCAGGCTTAGTGAAGTCAATAGCGGTTTGAGATTCGAGAGATGTCTTGGACTCTTGACCTTCGATTCCCATTCGATCAGCGGTCGTTGTGTGCGTCCGTAAGTGAAGCGTATTGCCGCCTTGCTTACTGAGAGTGTAGTGTTGGTTGCCGAGCCTTCCCATAACTTCGCCGGAACTGAGCTTCGCTGACGGATCAATCTTCTTCATGTGGGCGTGAAGCTGAGAGATCGTGTGCCCCTGTTGTGCGTTGCTAAGCCCATTAGCGTGGGCTCCGCCCTGCTTCTCATATTCTTCTCGTTTGTAACCGAGACCCCCCAGATGCTTTACAACCATCGAGTTAGCCTGGGCCGAAGTCTTGGGGTAACTCCCATGCCCCTTAGCGTCCTTGTCTTCAAAGGCCGTAGTCCAAATCTCATCCAGCTTGGCTTGGATCGACTCCAGGGATCGGCTCTCCATCGAACCTGACACAGCGTCGTGAGCGTTTGCAGCCTCTTCGTGGGCCTTGGCGGCAGCGGAGTGACGACCCGCCTCAGCAGTGCCCTTGTAGGATTTAGACTTTGCTAGATGGGAGTGAGCAGCCGCAGCAAGGCGATGATTGAATGCAGCTTGTTCACTGCCGCCGTTGATTGATGAGCGTAGAGCATCAGCTGAATGCTCATCGGCCTTCATCTCAAACATGCCACCAACGTCGGAGGTACTGTTACTGAGGTCCGCCGCCTTCTTGCTCAACTCCTGGGCTCGGGAGAGATTGGAGCCGCTGCTGGTTGACTTTCCAGCCAACTCTCGGTGAAGTGCAGCTGCCTTAACATGCAAATTAGCTGCGTCCTGGTGAGCTTTAATCGAGCTTGGCTTACCTCCACCACTTTCGAGTCCGCTCGCGTGGTACTTGTGAGACTTAGCAAGGTACTCATGCTCAGCCGCAGCCCCTAGGTGGTCGTTTTTGGTTGCAGCAGTCATTGCTTTGTCGGAGAATTGACCGAATGTTGGAGCAATTTTGTCCGTCTTGGACGTTGCTTCGGCCGTCGCTGCTCGTGCGTTACGCTGCATATCTTTTAACGAACCACTACCAGGAAGATCGGTGCCACTTCCCCCAGACTTCAACTCAGCGGCCTTCCGGTGGAGTTCGGCAGCTTTCAGGTGGTGAGACTGTGCAGAGCGGTGTCTGGTGTACTCTTGTCCCGACTTGAGTTTCTTTGCAGCAGTCTCGTGAACGCCAGCTAGGACTTCATGATGAGTCTCAGCGTCTCCGTGTCTTCCCTGCTCAGCCGCATAGACAGCTTGCTCAACTCGGTTGTTGTGGTCATCCTTCTCAGGTCCCCGAGTCCGGTTGGTGGCTTTCTTTGCATTCTCGGTAGCCTGGCGAGCCTCCCTCTCAGCTTTTGGATACGAGCCGTGACCCTTCTCGTCCTTGTCCTCCATCGCAATGGACATGTTGATGTGACTCACCAACTCGTTGCGGGTCGATTCGAGCTCCGCAGTCAGCGGCGTGATCGAGGCCAGACGAGTACGCAGAGCGTTGAGTTGTTCCGGGGAGTAGGTTACGGTCATGGATAACTCCATTGGATTGGCTATCAGATACTTAGTCGGCCAGTTCGGATTCGAACCGAAGGCCCCCTGCTCCCAAAGCAGGTGCTCTACCAGGCTGAGCTACAGGCCGAACACCTCGTGGGTGTGGAGGATTTAGTTCTTACCTAGCATTAACATGCCGTCGGACAATCGTTGTCCAAACGTTCTAGTTCGCTCCGTGGTATCTTCGTTGAACCGTCGATGGGCTCCGAGCTTGCTTGCCTCGTGGGATGTTGGACAGTGATGGTTCGGATAACCGTTCGGTCCAAACTCGATCTTTCTTCCGCAAGACACGCAATGCTCGGAGCCCATCGTCAGGCCCTCCGAAGACTGGGGGAGAGCCAAAGACTACAGACTGACGGTCGTGCGGAGCTCTACGTGGTTGATCACGCCAATCACCGCAGTGCCAGTCGCGGCATCCGTAACGGTCTGCGTGATCTTGATGTGCAGGTCTTGTCCTGCAACGAGACCCGTTGGCGTGATCACGTAGTCCTTGTCAGCGTTGGTCAGGCTGTTGCAGCTGGTCGCTGACGTAGTGTTCAGATCGGCCGAACCGTTCTGGGCCGTACCTGCGTTGCTATAGACGTTCAAGGCAACCAGGCATGACGTGTCTGCCACGGTTGTCTTCATGCCGCAGCGTACCCGGATCGTGATGGCCGAGCCCGCCACGTAGTTGGACGGCAACTTGAACATGCAACGACTAACAACGGCCGTGGTTGCGGCCTTCGAGTCGATGGTTTCCAGGTGCGGGAAGTTCGTGCCGTCGGTACCGTAGACCAGGCCGTGGTTGGTTGAGGAGGCTGTAGCCGTATTGAGAGTCACCCCGTCCGTGCGCCGCCACTCGGTTGCCGTGACAGCGAAGGGCTGCACAGCCGTGACCGTGTTGACGATGCGTTCTTGACCATTCGTGTCGAGAACCTTCAGACCGCTGGTGTCCATCTGCAGTGTATCGCCGACGGCCAACGAGACCGACGTGATCGTGTAGTTGGTCGAATTGACGACGTGCTTCAGACTCAGCGTAATAGCCCCCGTGTCGTTGTTGTTGATCAGCAGCGAGTTGACCTTGGCCGCGTTGAGGTTCGCACCGTCGGGAACCGTTACGAGCGTGACTGCCGTTGCGCCGTTGAGTTGGACGTGCGTGGACTTCGAGGCGGAGTTCTGGTCGTACTGAACGTAGGCAGTCGGGTTGGTCGTAGCCGCAGCACCGCTCATCGCGACGGTCAACGACTCATTCGGAGCAACGGTCAAGGTCAGGGCCTTGGCTTCGCCGACGATCGCGGCAACGGCCAGCAACAGAGGCAGAGCGAACTTTCGAATCATTGAGTTGTTCCTGGTCAAAGAGGTGTTAGAACGACACGTTGAATTCATTGGGTTCCTCGTTGGTAGGGTCGAAGTCCAGATAACATCGACAGTTGATGTGTGCTGGGGGTCCAGCAGGGAAACTTGCAGTCCAGACAGTTCCAGGCTGATTGTCTAGCGGCCGGCAAATCTTGCATACGCGATCATCCATTGCCGTGCGCCAGACGGCTCTAGCCAAGGCCCCCAGCAACTCCGGTGGTTCCTCAGCAAAGTCAAATCGCTTCTGCGGACCCTGGACGTTTCGGCGGACTCGCTCTAGCTCGTGCTTCCAGTGGAACCGACCTTTGTCTCCCATCTGCTGGTCAATGGCCCAGACCTGTCCGGCCGACTGAGCCTGCGTAATCGACGTGACTGCGATCGAGCCCGCCCGCCTAAGACCGAAGATCCGATCCAGGGCCTCCGCCGTCGCTCTCCGGCCTCCGTACAGGTCGATAACCGGAGAGCCCCCCGGAACCGGGGAAGCCGGGAGCGTTCTTCCTACGGCTCCTACGAGGCTATTAGCGGGAGCCTCCGGAACCCCTACGAGCAGCCCTTCCTGGGGGAAGAGGTAGGGGCGAGTCGAGAACAGCCGCTGGCCAACTAGGCCTGCTCCGAGCGTAGCTAGAGCTCCTCCGGCTAGTAGGACAAGTTGGTGCCGTCGCTTCTCCCCCACTAGCTGCTCATACAGTCGCTGGCTTGTTGCGTTGATGTCGTGAGCCATCGCCGTCGACTGCGCATCAGCCCACTCGTTCGCCGCGTTGCGAGTCTCTTGAAAGCTAGTCGAGTAGAGGGTATTGGCACTCACCTCGAAGACCGGCTGCATCAAGAGGAACAACGCAGACTTCAACTCAGCCTCGTTGCGATCCCAGTAGCCGGAGTCTGGCTCTCGACCAGTGTTAATCAGGTTTTCGATTCTGCGGCGTTGCTCAGCTTGGAGCCGAGACAGGGCTGATGTCGAGACCTTCTCGTAGTGCTTGCGATGTAGCAGGTCAGGCACTCGACGCTCCATTGCCCAATGGCAGTCGAATCTCCTCTGAGCCATCAGCCGAGTAGAAGCAAAGGTCCGTCGCTATCACTTGCCTACCCTGAGTAATCCAAGGCATCGCACCGGGGGCCAAGTACTTCGCAGCACAACCAGACTTGACGTAGGCCAAGGTGATGTGCGGCTGATAGGTTGGATGAGTCTGCTTGTTCGGCATCATCATCCTGAGGAACTGGTGAAGCATGACCAGCGACGGGCTGTCAATCTCCAGCTTGATAACGTCGTAGTCGTTGCAAGTGAAAGCCGACAGTTGGCCAACATTGGCGTAGAACCAGCCGATGCCTTCAAGGAACGATTTATCAGGCACAACACCGTCCAAGATGCCGTACAACACGGTAATGTGCGGGTCAGTCTCTCGACCCTTATCAGCCAGATCATCGTCGGCAATCAATGACGCCAACTTGAGCACGTCAGACTTCAGCGGCTCTTCGATGTTGATCTGAAGAGTTGCGTAGTTGTGAGCACCTTCGGACTCCATCGTCGGCCGGACGATTCCGGCTGATCCAGACTCCAAGGCACAACGCAGTGAGCCCAGCACGGCCTCGATTGCAGAAGCCTCGGTACCATCATCCATACCCGGTTGGGGCCCAGCCGACGGTTGCATTCCACCTTGACCACCGAACGAACCTTGCTCACCCAGACCACCACGAGTGATGCCGTCGGATCCTGGGTGGAAGGTCGGGGCTCGCTGGGCTGGAGTCTCCTTGGCGATGTTGGCCTGCTCTTGATCGTAGTCGAGCCCCTCTTCGGCACTCCAGGTCTTGTCGCTCAGCAGCTGGGCGTTCTTCAGAATGAGCTTGCGTTGGGTCTCCTTGGTGCGATCTCGGACTTCGACCTGCGGCGGAACTACTTTTAACTCGATGCTGTAGCGAAGGTATCGCCAGTCGGCTTTACCCAATCGTCCAGCGCAATGAGCGTAGTAGATCGCTCGCCACACCAGCTTCTTGAAATAGTTGGCGTAGCGGCCTTGCCGAGTCTCGCAGCGACGAACGAACGGATCACCAGCAACCAGAATCGAGGCATAGTTGTTGTTGCTGGCGTCTCCCGACACCATATGCTCAGGCATCGACCAACGAGCCGCAGCTGACCGCAAGCAGGCAGCCCGCATCGCAATGTAGCTCTCAGCCCACTCGGCTCCCGGACCTGGTTGGAACTGACGCCCCGGACTGGGACGCAAGATCGTGCCAGGCAGATAGCGGCGAGCGTTGACAGGTAGAGTACCGCCCTGAAGCGTGGGCCGTTGGCCGCTCCAATCGGCATTGTTGGTGTTGTTGCGGTTGACTTGGTCTTTGGTTGTGCCAGTCGGGTTCTGCTCGATCCAGGCGATGGCGGCTTGCAACGACGTAGACTGACCAGCGTTGGTGAGGATCTTCTGAGCAAGAGCAATTGTGTCGCTGCTACAGAAGAAGTCGCTGAGACCTCGCTTGATGGTCGAGTCAACGTTGTGCGTAAGATGCTCGCACCACATTGATGCGCCGTTCTCCGGCGGATACAACGGCTCCCGACCTCCAGGCATGTAGTCCCACGAGGTGTCGTTGGCCGACCACTGGACGTAGTAGCCATGCTTGGTACCGACATCGTCGTTGTCGTTGTGGACTCCGAAGGTGAAGTTGTAGGGGCCTTCGAAGTGCTCGTTAGCGGCAGCCAGCCAACTCTCGATGCCTTGCTTGTTGCCAGGCTCAGTGACTTGCTCTGGCTCGATCGCACGAGCTTGAGTGTGCCCGTCACCTACATGCCACAGACCGCAGAAGCACTCACCGTCACGCATTCCACGAACGAACAACTCACGATCGAGACCGTTGAGGAACTCGTTCTCCTCAAGGAACTCATCCACCGCTCGCTGGATACTCTTGATCAGTTCCTGGGGAGGGTTGGTGCCGGCCTGAGCGGTGACCTGGAACTTGAACCCCTCGGAGCCGATGCAGTAGTCAGGCAGTTTCTCGACAAGACCGACCGCTACCTCATTCACAGAGGTCAGAATACGAGCCATGCCACGGATGATGGCTAGCTCGGTTTCGGTCTGGAAGATCGGCCGATTGCGACCGTCCTGACGATCGGCACGGGTTGAGGGGAATCCAACTGCACCAACCGACCCAAAGCCGTTGTAGCCTGGATCGGCCCGCAGGAAGTCGTTGACGTTTACAAGCTGGTCCAGATCGTTGAGCGACTCGAAGGCTCGATCAGCTGCCAGGTGCCAACCCGAGGAGGCCAGTTCGTTGTTGTGGGTGATCTGAGCCAGCTGACGACGTTGATCAATAACCTCCAAAGCCAGCTGGTTCTTGGTGTGCTCCTCGCGGAGAGACTCCAGGCTAGTTGTTGTTAGGGTCTGGTTGGTCATTGTCTAGCTCAGCTTCCGGTGGTTCAGTGCCGTCCATGGGCTCAGCACGTTTGCGTTTCTTCTCTCTCAGGTCTTCCCTCAGGTAGTCCCGAAGGTCTCTGAGCAGATTTATCAGCTGTCGAGTGTGGCCATGATAGCCGATTCGAATGTGCTCTTGGTCATAGTCCTGCTTCACGACCATTAAGAACTGCACCGATCGACGGCAAAGCTCTCGGATGATCTGTTGGGTTGTAGCCTGAGCAAGTTCAAGCCCATCAGGCAGTTCATCAAGAGGCTCATTGATCACCGCTGGCTTCCTTTACACCTTTGAGAAGAGTGCAGAAGCACCACTTGATACAACAAGAAGAGCCACGATGATAGCCGCAACTTCGGTCTCGAAGGCCATTGCTAGAACCCCTTGAACTCGGCACAGATCGTGTGGTAGTGGATCGTCAACTCCTCCCCAGGCTCAATGTCTCGACGAGCGAATTTTGCAGCATCGTAGAGGATGCCGTCACCAGGCAGTTCATCAAGGTGCCAAGCGTTGGACACCAAGTTCGGGGACTCGCTGTGATTCATGAATCGAGCATCATCCAGACACAAAACCCGCCACAGCTTGTTGGCGTCCAGAGTTGAGTAGGTGTCGAGGAAGTTGCGTAGTTCGGTTTTGTACTTCAGGCCCAGCGGATCCAACTCGCTCCAGTCGGCTCGGAAGATTCGATCCATGTGCAGATCGAACTGCCAGACCAAGTGGCCTTTGCAGATGGGGTCCTTGCTGAACAGCCCGATGCCGTGGATTGGTGAACGGTCGAGATAGGTCGATACCCTCAGCATTGGTTATCTCCGGGATTGCTCTCTTTCCCAAGCTGCCTTCCACTTGCGCAGAGTTGACTTGTATTCGTCGTAAGCAGCATCGTACTCGTAGGGATCGAGGTCAGTGAAGAACGGATGCTGAGGCAGACCGTCGATGTACAGTAGGAGCGACACAATCTCGAACCAGGTCCACTTAGGCTTTGGGGTGTTGGGCTCGATCCACTCAACCCAGCAGCGGCAGTTAGGCATCGGCAACCTCCTTCTTCAATTGGCAAGCGTGCAGCATCAGATCATCCACACAGCCGTTGTGACCAGGACGAGGGGCGACGGTGCTCAACCCGACGTGGTTGAACTTCTCGTCGATGCTGACAACCTTGCAATGGACCACAACAACGTCACCGACCTTCAACTCATTTCCATTCGCGTCTTGCATGGTTATCTCCAAGGTAATTGATGCCGCCAATCTCGACCGTTGAGGGTCGGACTAGCTCATCAGAGGGATTGCAACGGTAGACCTGCTCGGGACGAACGGCCTCAATCAGCTTGTGAACCTTTGTGTCGTGGTTGGCTCCGAGCGTAACCAAGTCCACTCCAACGTAATCGCCGTGATGATTCGCAACGACTCGGCAGGGCACCATCACAAGGTCGCCAGGCTTCAACTCTTTGTCAGTAACGTCTTCCACAGGTGCCGCCTTTCTCCAATGCTTGGGCCACTCGTTGCTGGTCTGGCCTGCACCGTCTAGAGCCTTGAGGATAGAAGCACACTCTTCGGCGGTTGGATAGAAGGTAATGGCCCCCTTAGACATCGTTTGATCCTCAGGCCTGAGATGTATTCGTCCCAGCGGTCGGTGAGCAGATCACTCAGTGTGATCGACGCAGCAATCACTGAAGACACCCAATCAAGATCGTGCTTCGGTCTCGGGAGTTGTGATCGACGGTCGATGCAGACCTGTGATAGATCGCTCATACGGCGTACTCCGTTTCTGGCTCTTGCTGCTGGTGCTTGTCCTGAGCCAATTCACCTAGCCATTGCAGACCCAGCATGATCGCCATGGCTAGTGCCGTCGCTCGATCGCAGTGACCCGACTCGTCCCTCACGCTCGTGATGCGTAGACCAGGCCCCTTCTCCTCGATCGTGATCCGCATCAAGTCTCTGAGCAGCAGAGGCTCGTTGTAGATATCGATCTGACGATTGCGGAAGACCTGGACTAGGCCGCGAGCCATGACGTTCAAATTGCTCGGGTTGCTGAACACCAAGGGCAACATCTTCAGCCCCTCGGTGCGGAACGTCTCAGCCGATCGCTCGCATTGCCACGGATCATAGAGTACGCCATCAAGACCGTACATTTGACGGTCCATTCGAACGCCGTTCTCTACGTCAGCCAGCTTGATCTTGCCATCATCGTATTTGCGAGGATCCCACGACCGGCAATTACAGAGCCTCAAGCGTTGGTGAGTGATGTCGAGACCCAGCACAACCCAGGCGGCATGATCGTGAGTCAGGCCCAAGTCGAGAGCCCCTACGAACACCTCATAACCGTCCAACCGATTGAACGTAACACCAGGCAAGACGCAACAAGCTTCGATGTCTTTCAGATCGAGCTTATCACCTGTACCCGCCGTCCACTCATTCAACCAGAGCCTCAGGTACTCATCGGTCGTGAGACCCTCACGCTGCTCAGCCAGAGCCTCTTGGGTTATCCAAGAAGCAGTTGGACCCTCCAACCGGCTGAAGTACCACTTCGGGCTTAACCGAGCTTGCTCACGAACCTTCCATTGCCAGCCCAAACCTCGGGTCTTACCAGCGTTGGCGATCACCACCAACAAGCAGTCGGGAACTTTGGCGACTGATGAGAAGATCGCAGTCCACAGACCCTTCTTCTTCCAGTGCGTCAACTCATCGACGATGAGGAAGTTGGGCGTCTGACCATAGTTCGAATCTTCATCACTCGCCAAGATCGTCAGCTTGGAACCCGTCGCCTTATTGACGATGTCCCACTTCTGACACTCGACCACCATCCCCAGCCAAGGATTCAATCTCAGCAGCGTGTCGATCTGCTCACGCAAAAGACCAGCTTGCTCTTTGTCACTCGCAGCAGCATAGCCGATGATCTTACGCTCACTGGTCGCTAGAGCATAGCAGACCATTGCGGCTTCATCAGTGGTCTTGCTATGACCGCGAGGTCGTTCTTCATAGGCTCTCATCAGCAACGGCTTGTTGCCGACATACTCGACCCCGACTAGCTTGCACCAGCCAGGATCCATTGCCTCAAAGTCGGCTCGTTGCCAATCATCCAAAACACTATCAAAGGTCTTGGACTCGCCGTTGCAATCAATCCTAAGTATCTTGCGGTACTTATCAGGAGTGAGCTTGCCTGGGCTCTCAGCTGGCGGCGGAGTCGATTGCCGGAACGATTCCAGTTCCAACAGTCGGGGCTCCAACTGCTCGGCTGGCAGCCTCGACAATATTGTAGTCAACTCCAAGCTTGGCAGAGACAGAAGCCAACATTTCTCGTCGGGGGTCAATGGCTGCAACCCCGACGATGCCAGTGAGATCATAATGCACCTTCTTACCTAACGCTTGATGGTCATCTCCCTGGTTCTGCCCCTCCATGGTCACCAGCACCTTAGCAGCTTGAACCGCCATCGCATCAACCTTGCCGTCGCGGAACGTAGCTCCCGACTCCTCATCAACCGTGATTGGGTCTTGCTCAACGATGTCAACCAATCGGTTCACGATCGAGGCTCGCTTCCCAGCAGGAATCGGCCAGCGTCCCCTCACCGCAGTCTCGACCAGCTTCGTGTCCTCACGCTGTTGGTCTGACTCAGACAGCAGGTTGGTGTCCATCCCAGTCGATCGTCGCTGCTCTCGGCATCGCCTTCGCAGTTGGGACGTTTTGGGTTTCGAAGTCTGCGGCCGATTCTCACCAGCACTCGCAGGCGTTGTCGGTTTCTTCTTGCTCTTTCTTGGCATAGAAACCCCTCAGCGAGTCGATTGTTAAGTGTTAGTAATGGTTTAGTTAGGGGGTCGGTCACCATCTTGGGACCCCACACCAACCCTTGCAATCGACTCGCTGAACGGTCTCCTTCAATGGCGAAAGGCTGGGTGGCTCGAAGTGGATTGTGAGTCCCGCGACTAACCACCCAGCCCGCATCGCATCCCCCAGCCTCGTCACGGAACCGGGGATCAATTGATAGGCTGGGCAGTTACAACTGTCGCTGGACCGTTAGTTTGCAGATCAACTCTGGGAGGATCGGCCGGCACATCGGGTAACCGCACCTTAAGAATGCCCAACAGGTCAGTCATGACTCGTTCATAGGTCTGGATGCTGCCGGTAACTCGTCCTAGCTCTAGCTGAGACTCAGCATGCAACTGCATGCAAGTAGAGTGGTCCTTGCGAAGGTCCTTAGACTCCAGACGTAGTTCAGCTACCTGCCCTCGTAGCTCGTCAATGACCTTCTGGAACTCATCAACCTGCTGGTCTCGTCGAGCAATCGCTGCTTCGGTCTCAGCCTTCCGCTCCTGCATCTTCTGCTTGCGACGATCGACGTACCAGCCGCGAAGCTCTGCCAGGCCTCCGCCGGCAATCATGGTTGCTGTTGGTATGATCAACTCCCACCAGGACTGCGGGGTCTCGGCTGACATTGCTAACCTCCTTGTGACTCTTCCACCTCTTTCTTGTCTTTGCGTCGTTTGGCCTCAGCGTGTCCAGCCTTGGCAATCAGGGCCAGCGTAGCAGCCGTTAGCAC
>Ga0105238_10006234_pt1 | contig 11848 bp, 9 predicted proteins | sample KBSC34metaG_FD_81526 | JGI IMG/M metagenome (GOLD analysis project Ga0105238, IMG submission 81526) | Corn rhizosphere microbial communities from Kellogg Biological Station, Michigan, USA - KBS C3-4 metaG | ecosystem: Host-associated > Plants > Roots > Rhizosphere > Soil | place: Michigan, USA... | reverse complement strand
TAGCGGTCGCGATCACGCTGGGCGCGTGCGGTGGCGGAACCGGGAAGCCGTTCGGCGGCGGGACCGGCGCCACCACCGGTGCAGGCGGAAGCGGTGCAGGGGGAGATGCCGGCGCGTCGGCCACAGGAGGGCTCACGGGGAACGGGGGCGGCGGACCGGGGGGAGCGCCGGGGAACGGTGGTTTTTCCAGCGGGGGCGCTTCGGGCCAAGGCGGCCAAGGCGGCCAAGGCGGCAGGATCGGCACGGGCGGAGGTCCCGTACCGACGGCGGGCGGGTCGGGCCATGGTGGCGCGATCGGCTCGGGCGGAATCAAGGGGAGCGGCGGCGAGTTCGGCTCGGGCGGAATCAAGGGGAGCGGCGGCGAGTTCGGCTCGGGGGGCATCAAGGGAACCGGCGGGGTGGGCACGGGAGGGGTGGTGGGGAACGGGGGATTGATCCGGACTGGTGGCGTGGTCGGCATCGGCGGCGTGGCGGGGACCGGGGGTGTCGCTGGAACCGGTGGCGTCTCCGGCACGGGCGGCGCCGGCGTGTGCGCGAGCCTCGCGACGTCGTACGATACCGCCCTCGCGTCGGCGCGGAGCTGCCCGCTCAACTCGCTGGTCAACCCCTGCACGTACGCCTATCCCTCGACGCTGTCCTGCTCGGGCGCGTGTTCCACTTACGTGGCCGATCCCAGCATGGTGCAGGTGCTGGTGGCGAAGTGGAACGACTCCGGGTGCGCCAGCCTTCTGCCGAAGTGCCCGACCTGCACCAGTCCGGCGGGGGGATCGTGCCAGGTGGGCGGCGTCATCACCCAGGCCCAACCGGACGTCGTCCTTCCTCAGAACGGTCGCTGCGTCGACAGCGGCACCGCCACGACGATGTAGCGAGCCTGGCTGCCCCCTTCCTGTTCCGGTCCGTGTCGATGAGCCCCGAACGAAAGCGCTGGCACGATTCGCGGTGGGCGGCGCCGCGCGCCAGTGGTCCCCTGATCATCGGCCACCGCGGTGCCAGCGCGCGCGCGCCAGAGAACTCGCTCGAGGCGTTCTCGCGCGCCCAGGGCGACGGCGCCGATGGCGTCGAGCTGGATGTCCTGCGCTGCGCCTCGGGCGAGGTGGTGGTGTTCCACGACGACGATCTTTCGCGTCTGGGCGGCCGGCCCGAGCGCATCGCCGCGCTGTCGCTGGCCCAGCTGCGCGCGCTGCGGTTGACGTCGGGCGCGGCGATCCCGACGCTGGACGAGGCCCTGGGGGCGTGCCCCGGGCTGCTGGTGAACGTCGAGCTGAAGGCGTCCGGTGTCTCCTGGGGGACGATCAGGGCGCTGGTCGCCGCGGTGGCTGCGGTCACCGATCGGCCGGGCGTTCGCGAGCGCATCTTGATCTCGTCGTTTCATCCCTACGCGCTCTTCGCGTGGCAGCGGCGCGTGCCCAGCATCCCGGCCGGGTTGCTGTTCGAGGTCGATGCGCCGGTCTATCTGCGGCGGGCCTGGGCGCTGCCATGGTTGCGTCCCTTCTCCGTCCACCCCCAGGACGTTCTGTGCGACGATGCCTCGCTGCGACGCTGGCACGCCCAGGGCCACCGGGTCGCCGTGTGGACCGTCGACGACCGAGCGGCGCTGCGGCGCCTCGCCGCGGCAGGCGTCGACGCGATCATCACGAACGATCCCGCCGCCGCCCGCGCCGCCCTGGCGACGACTGCCTGAGGCCCGAAGCCCGAGGCCAGCATCGTGCCCGTCAGGGCAGGATGCTGTGCGTGGCCGTCGCCATCGCGATCAGCGTGCCGGCGTCGTCGCTGGCGCTCGCCTCGACCACCGCGAGGCGCTTGCCCACCTTCACCACCCGGGCGCGGGCGCGCAACGTTCCGGACTTCACGGGGGCCAGGAAGTTGACGCTCATCTGTGCCGCCGCGTTGAAGCGTCCGTTCGCGTGCACGACGGCGGCCACCGCCTGGCCCATCGCCGAATCCATCAGCGCCATCACCACGCCGCCGTGAAGCACTCCGTACGGGTTGTAGTGGGCGGCGTCGACGGCGTACTCCCAGACCACACCCCCATCCGGCGCCGCGCGCGGGACGAACGGCAGGGGGCCCTGCGGCTGGTCCAGCACCAGCGCGAAAGGGGTCGCGGGGGGAAGGGGCAGGTGACTCACGTCGCGGCCGCGCCGGGCGGCCAGGTGCCGTCGACCAGGTACAGGCCCACGAACACCTTCGGATCGATCAGCATCCCCGCCGCGAGCTTCGCCGTCAGAAAAGCCGCCACCTCTCCCAGCGGGACGACGTGGACGACGATGTCCTCGGTGTCGTCGCCGCCACCCGAGCCGACGCGGGTGAGGCCGGTGGCGCGGAAGTAGGTCATCAGCTCCGAGGACAGCCCGGCCGACCCGGGTGTCTCCAGCACCTTGCTCCAGCGGGCGCCGCGAAAGCCGGTCTCTTCTTCCAGCTCGCGCCGGGCGGCCAGCTCGAACGGCTCGTCCTCGCTGCCCCGGATATCACCCACCAGCCCCGCCGGAAGCTCGATGGTGCGACAGCCGACGGGAATGCGCGGCTGCTCGACCAGCACCACCTCGCCGGCGTCGGTGGTGGCCAGGATGACGACCACGCCCGAGGAGGCGTGGCGGCGCACGAACTCCCACCCGTTCTCTTCGATCAGCTCGACGTACTTGCCGCGCCCCAGGACCTTCTGCTTCGCCGTGTCGTTCGGCATGCCGCCACGTTAGAAACGATTGCCGCGTGCCGCAAGGACGGAATCGCCCCTCGGGGCGTCGACCCCATCAAAACGTCTGATAGGGGACGACGTCGATGGCGCTGGGCTGGATCTTCGCGTCGATCAGGCGCGGGCGAAGGGTGGCGGCGGTGGCGACGATGGTGATGGCCAGATCGTGCGCGTGAATTCGCTTGCTGATCACCGCGCTGAGCTGCGCCGGGGTGACCGCCTGGACGCGGGCGGGCAGGTCGTCGACGAAGGCGGGAGGCAAGCCCACGATCTCGGCGGTGACTCGCGCGTCCAGCCGGTGCTGGGGGTCGTCCATCTCCGTGGCGATCGCGCCGGCCAGGAAGTTCTTCGCGAAGGCCAGCCGGTCGGCGTCGATGCCCTTCTCCATCAGGCCGACGTACAGCTTCAACGCCAGCTTCAGCGTGGGCACCGCCTTCGCCGTCGCCGCTTGCACCCACCCGCTCAGCGCGCCGCGACCCAGGCGTTCCGACAGCGTCATGTACGCGCCATAGGCCAGGCTGCGCTTGGTGCGAATCTCGTCCATCAGCGTGGCCTTCATGCCGCGGCCCCCGAAGCTGGTGGACAGGACCAGCAGCGGGACGTAGTCGGGATCCGTCGCCGGGACGGCCAGCTGTCCGAAGAAGATCTGCGCCTGCTCCCGGTCCGGCTTGTCGACGATCTGGATGCGCCAGCCGTGGGGCTGCTGCGGTTCGCGCATGGCCAGCGGGTTCGGCCCGGGGGAGGGGCGCGCCGGCAGCGCGCCGAAGTGCCGGGCGGCGGCGGCGGCGAAGTCGTCGGCCGACACGTCGCCGCCGGCGGCCAGGATCACGTTCGGACCCACCACGTGCTGGGCGAAGAAGGCGCGCAGATCCTCCCGCCGCACGCGCTCGAGGCTGGCGCGCGCCCCTTCGGGCGGGAAGCCGCAGGGATGGTCCCCGTAAAGGTTGCGGTCGAAGTAGCGGGTCCCCAGCGCCACGTCGTCGTTGTCGGCCTCGTCGATCTGGGCCAGCACGTCGCGCCGGGTGCGCGTCACCTCGCTGGCGGCGAAGTCGGGGCGCAGCAGCACGTCGGCGGCGATGGCCAGCAGCTGGTCCAGGTGCTGGGACAGCACGTGCCCCTCGAAGCGGGTCGAATCGGGATCGACGACGACGTCCAGATCGGCGCCCAGCGCGTCCAGCTTCGCGTCGAGCTGGGCCCGGGAGTGCCCCGCAGCGCCCCGGCGGGCCGTCGCGGCGGCCAGGTGGGCCAGCCCTTCCTTCTTGTGCGGATCCCAGCCCGAGCCGGAGCGCAGCGCCACCACCACGTGCACGAGCGGCACCGCACGGTTCGTCTCCACCAGCACCAGCGAGCCACCGGGCCCGGCCCGGCGCTCGACCGCCGGGGCGGCGTCCGCGGCCTGGGCGAGCCCGGTCGGGCCAGCTACGACCGCCAGCAGGGTGGCGGCGAGCGCGGTCAGGCGCAGCCGCTTCATGGTGTCGCGCCTTTCGGCCGCGCCACCACGACCGAGCGCGCGCCCGGGCCCAGGTACAGGCGCGCCACCCGGCTCACGTCGTCGGGGGTGACGCGCGCGTAGGCCTGGCCGCGCTCCAGCAGCACGCGGAAGTCGCCGGTGATGACGTCGTAGCGACCGAGCGCATCGGCGCGCCCCTGGCTGGACGACAGCTCGCGCCAGAACGCCGTGGCCAGGCGGTTGCGCGCGCCGTCCAGCTCGGCGATGGACACCGGCTGCGCGATCAGGCGGGCGATCTCCTGCTGGATCACCTGCTCGGCGGCGGCGGCGCGCGAGCCTTTCATGGCCTGCACCACGATCGTCCACAGGCCGGGGTCGCGGGTCTGCGACACCTCGGCCTCGACCGACGAGGCCAGCTCGCGGTCAACCATCAAGCTCCGCGGCAGGCGAGCCGAGGGCCCACCGGCCAGCAGCTCGTCGAGCAGCTCGTAGGCGGGCCGGTCGGCGTCAGCGAGGCCGGGCGCGGGGTAGCCGATCATGAACCGCTCGGCGGGCACCGGCCGTTCGATGGCGGCGCGGACCTCGCGCTCGGGGGCCCGCTCAGGCGCGATGGTGGCCTCCGCTTCGTCGCGCCCGCTCGCGGGCAGCGTTCCGTAGGCAGCGGCCAGCAGAGGCAGCGCCGTGGCCTCGTCGAATCGCCCCGCCACCACCACCACGGCGCGCGCCGGCCGGTAGTGCGCCTGGTAGAAGTGACACACGCTGTCCTTGGTGACTGTCTTGATGTCGGCCATGCGCCCGATGACGGGCCAGCGGTAGGGATGGGTGCGGAACGCCTGACCCCAGACCAGCTCCTCCAGCTCGCCGTCGATGTCGTCCTGGGAGGACTGCAGGCGCTCCTCGACGACGATGTCCCGCTCGGTCGTCACGTCGTTGTCGCCGAGGTCGAGGTTGACCATGCGGTCGGCCTCCAGGCGAATGGTGTCGGCCAGCAGCGCCGGCGGGATATCGTCGACGTAGGCGGTGAAGTCGTAGGAGGTCATGGCGTTCGCGCTGCCGCCGGCCGCCTCCAGTCGTCGATCGAATTCGCCCGTCCGGTAGCCGCCGCGCGTCCCGGCGAACATGAGGTGCTCGCACAGGTGAGCCAGGCCCGTCTGTCCCCCGGCGGAGTTCTCGTCGCGAGAGCCGACGCGAAACGTGGTGACGTAGCTGATGCTGCGTGCGCGGGCATCGGGCACCGTGATGATGTCCAATCCGTTCGCCAGGCGCCATTTACGCACCAGCAGCGGGCCCAGCGGCGCGGACGCGACCTGGTGCGCGCCGGGCGCGTCCACGGGCGCCGCGCCGGCCGGCGCCGGACCGGCGAGAGGCGCGGCGCCGTGGGGGACGCAGCCGAGGGCGGCGGTGGCTGCGACGAGCCACCACAGCGAGGGCGAACCGGCGCGCGGTGGGGGGCGCACGCGGCCGGTTTATCAAAACTGCATCGTCAGCGACAGGCTGAAATCGTGCTGGTGACTCTGATAGGTGCCGGCGGCGCTGGGGCGGGCCTGGCCGGTCAGGCGCTTGAAGCAGATCGACCCCGGAGACAGATCGCCGCCCGCCGCCTCGCAGGCGCTGGCCGCCCCGGGATCGAACAGCGAGTTGTTCGCGGTGACGCCGAACATGTACGTGAAGCCGTACCCGGCGCCGATCGAGATGTGCTTCCCCAGCAGCACCGTCAGCATCGCCGTGGGCTGCACCTTGGCGCCGTCGACGGCGCCGGGGCTGATCCCCCCGGTGGGCAGCGCGCTGTTCTCGAAGCGCAGCCCCGCGCCGAGACGCAGCCGGTGACCGAGCCATTGCGCGTAGCGCAGCCGCACGTCCAGCACGTCGCCATAGCCGCGGTAAAGGACGATGTGCTGGGGCAGGCCATCGGCGGCCAGGGACGACCCCGTCAGCCGGATGTCGATGACGTCGTTCCCGGGGAACGACAGCAAGCGGCCGATGGCGCTGACGTCGACGCCGGGCCGGGGATGCCAGGTCGCGCCGGCGATGAACGTGAGGGGCAGCTTGTAAGAAAGGTCGGCGTAGACGCAGCCGCGGCCGTCGGCGCGGCCGTTCATGCAGGTGACCGGTCCCCCGCCATCGCGGGTGGGCCGGATGACCTGCGTGTCGGGACCCGAGATGCCCGCCGGGTCGCTGCCCGTGCCGGCGAACGGCCGGCTGGAGAAGGACAGGCCGAACTCCCAGGAGCGGGTGCGGTAGTAGAGGCCACCGCCCAGGGTCAGCGCGAACCGCGCCGACTGGAACCCCGAGGCCGAGGCGATGTTGTACCGGGCGTCACCCGCTGGATCCTGGGCGCAAGCGGCGTTGCCGCTGACTCCGCACGTGGTCTCGTCGAACGATAGCCGCCCGGTCGAGAAGAGAAACCCCGGGGCGAAGCCCAGCCGCAGATCGCCGGCGAAGCGGACCGCCAGCGCCGGCACCAGCGCCAGGTTGCGCAGGTCGGCCGAGATGCGGTGATAGCGGGTGGACAGGTTGGGATCGCTGCCGTTTTGATAGGTGCTGCGGTCGGCGAACGGCATGTAGGTCGCGAAGGCGAGCGAGAACCGATCGCCGCCGACATCCGCGCCCACCCCTGCGAACGCGCCCGGCCCGGGCGGCCACGAGATCGGATGGGTGAAGTCGGAGGCGCGCGCGCCCGGCAACGCCACACCCGTGGTGGGGTCCACCGACGGCGCGTACGTGTTGGTGGTGAGCCGGCCGGTGCCCGCGAACATCAGCTGGGTGCCGTGGATCAGCCCCAGGGCGGCCGGGTTCCAGTAGACAGCCGCCAGATCACCGGTGGTGGGCCCCGAGAACCCGATGCCGCCGATGTCGGGATCGTCGATGGGGACGGCGTGCGCGGCGCCGCCCAGGACCACGGACAGGGCCCACGCGGCCAGCGCCGGGGCGAGGCACGACGGGTTGGCGCGCCGCGTTTTCCCAGGCGACCCCAACCATTCGCGCCCGCGTATGCGGCGGCGCCGGCGGGGATCCCGCGAAAGAAACATGCGTGCGCGGACGTTATCCGAAGCCATCCGGGGGAGCAACGCGGCAGGCAGCACGCCATTCGCACGCCAGCGACGGGCCTGCCGGGTCCGCCCCCGACGGTCTATTCCTTGACGCTCGGATCCGCGCGTGCGTAACATGCCCGCACCCATGGCCTTTTGCGAAAAGGGGCGCGTTCGCAGCATCGCCCGGCCCCGGACCCCTTTTCGCGCCGTGCGTGTCTTCGCGCTGGTGACCGGCCTGGGCGCGGCGTCGTTCACCGGCTGCGAGAAGACCACCTCCGACAGCATCCAGGTCTGGAAGACCACGGAGAAGGGGCCCGGCAAGCTGGCCGAGGCCGTTCGCGATCGCAAGGTGGACGCGAAGCTGCGCGCCCAGGCGGCGGCGGCGCTGGTGGACATCGGAAAGTCCGACGAGGTCGAGGCGGCGCTGGCGGCGATGCCGCCGAGCGAGCGCTTCGACGTGGTGCGGGCGCTGATTCCCCTCTACGTCAGCGGCATGGGAACGGGCGGGGGGGCGACGCCCGAGAAGGCGCTGGCGGCGCGCGATGCCCTGTTCTCGCTGCGGGCGCTGGCCAGCCCGGAGGATCAGACGCAGATCGACGCCGCGCTGATGCCGGGACTGGAAGCCGACCTGCGCGCGGGGCGCGTCCGCAACGGACGCCAGTCGGTCGAGAAGATCTTGCAGACCATCGGCGCGCCGGCGGGCGCCATGCTGGCCAAGCTGCTGGGCGAGCCGATCCCGAGCTTGGGCTACGGCGCCGTCGCCGAGCTGCTGGCGCGGGTGGGGGACGAGAGCGCGCGCCAGATGGGAGCGTCGGCGCTGGTGGCGCGCGCGGGCCGCGAGAAGACGGTCCCCGAGGCGATGTGGAAGGCGATCGGCGTGCTGGGCGGGGCGGCCTCGGTGAAGTTCCTGGAGGACAAGATCCAGCACGGCAGCCACGACGAGACGCTGGCCGCGGTGCGGGCGCTGCAGCAAAAGCGCGAGCCCGAGGCGCTGCCCTTCGCGCTGCGGATGGCGGGCGACGCCAAGGCGGATCGCGCCGTGCGCGACGAGATGTTCGGCGTGGTCGAGACCATCGGCGGTCCCCAGGCGAAGGACGGGCTGGTGAAGATCATCCAGAGCGATCATGACGAGCTGGTCCGTTATCGCGCCTTCGAGTCGCTGCTCGGCGTCGCGAAACAGGACGGCATCGTGTCGGGGTTGGAGGCATTCCCCGCCAGCGCGGCCTACAAGCAGGTCGACGTCGACGATCTGCTGGTGAAGCTGATCGAGAAGCTGGGCCCGGCGGCACGTCCCGCGTTGCTGCAGGCCCTGGAGTCGAAATTTCCGCTTGCGCGAATGACGGCGGTCATGTCTCTTGAACATCTGGGTCAGGCGGCTGACGCGGGGCCGCTGGGAAAACTGGGCAAGGACACGACGATGATCAAGGGATTCCCGACGGGCGACACCATCGGAAAAGAGGCCACCAGGGTCGCGGGTGTCGTGCGGAGCAAGGGCTGATGGCGCTGGATGACCGCACCCGGACGTCGGTGCGCCAGTTCCGCTGCCGCGAGCGTCTGTGGCAGACGTTCGAGCAGATCTCGCACGAGCAGGACAAGAGCGTCGAGGAGCTGATCAACGACGCCATGTCGTCGTACGCCCAGCTCGCCGGCTACGAGACGACGGGACCGGACGACACGCCCGGGCCCGCGGCCGGGCCGGACCTGTCGGCGCCGTCGCGGCCGTCGCGGCCGGGCAGCTTCAGCGGTCCCATGCCGCCCCGCTTTCCGCCGGCGCCGCCTCGCTTCGGGCGGGCCACCTCCGCCGCGGTGTCGGTGCCCACGCCTCCCGGGCAGCAAGAGGCCGGGGGCGGCACCATCTATCTGGTGTTCGACAACCAGAAGTACCGCATCGACAAGGAGCAGTTCATCATCGGCCGCGGGTCGAAGTCCTCGGACCTGCCCATCAAGGACGGCAACGTCTCGCGCAAGCATGCCGCCGTGATCCGGCGCAACGGCGCCTTCTTCATCAAGGACCTCGGCTCGACGAACGGCATCGACTTCAAGGGCATGCGCATCGACAACAAGCGCATCGACGAAGGCGACGTGTTCCACATCTGCGAGTACGAGCTGAAGTTCACGTACAAGAGGTGACAGCTCACCCTCCGCCGGCTCCGCTCGAGGCCGGACGGGCCCGCCGCCGCGCGGGCGCTGCCGAGGTGGCGAACGACGAGATCGCGGAGGCGTCCGTCTCGGCGCTGCCGGGTGCCGGGCCGGCGACGGCGGCGCGCCTGGCCGCCCACGGGCTGGGGACCATCGGCGCGCTGCTGGCGGCGGTGCCGCGCGCCTACGACGATCTGCGGGCGTTCACGCCGCTGGGCCTGCTGGCGGAGAAGGAACCGGGGGCGGTGGTGCTGGTGCGGGGCACCGTGGCGCGGGTGCACGCGTTCCCGGGGCGGTTCCTGGCGGTGTCGCTGGAGGCCGACGGGGCGCGGGTGGTGGCGCGCTGGTTCCGGGCGCCCGCCGCGATGGCGCGCGGGTTCGTGAAGGGCAGCGAGGTGGCGCTGGCGGGACCGCTGCGCTTCACCGACGGGGGCCAGCCCGAGCTGCTGCACCCGGTGAACATGACGGCGCGCTCGCGAGAGGCGGGCGCGGCCGGGCTGGGCATCCGCGCCCGCTATGGCGTGGTGCCCGGGGTGGCGGGGCGGGTGCTGGAGCGCATCGCGGCCGCCGCCGTCACCGCGTACGCGGACCGCTTGCCCGATCTGTTCTCTCCCGCGACGCGGACGCGACTGGGCCTGCCTGCCGTGGGCGAGGCGCTGCGGGCGCTTCACCTGCCGCCGCGGGACGCCACGCCGGCCGAACTGGACGCTCTGGTGGGCGGGCAATCGGCGGCGCACCGGCGGATGGCGCTGGAGGATCTGCTGATCCTGCAAGTGGGGCTGGCCCGCCGCCGGGGGGCGGCCCGCGCGCAGCCTGGCCGGCCCTGTCCCGGGACACCCTCCCAGCTCCGGGAGCAACTCGGGCAGGCTCTGCCGTTCGCGCTGACCCGCGCCCAGGGGCGCGTCATCGCCGAGGTCCAGCGCGAGCTGGCGACGGCGACGCCCATGCAGCGGTTGCTGGTGGGCGACGTCGGCAGCGGCAAGACCGTGGTGGCCTTCGCCGCGGCGGTGCAGGTCGCGCGCGCCGGCGCCCAGACCCTGATGATGGCGCCCACCGAGCTGCTGGCCGAGCAGCACGCCCGCACGCTGACCGCGCTGGCGGCGCCGCTGGGCCTGCGGGTGGACCTGCTGACCGCCTCGACGCCTCGTGCTTCCCGCGCGGCGCTGCTGGCGCGTGGCCGCGCCGGCCAGGTCGACCTGCTGGTGGGGACGCAGGCCCTGCTGTCCGAACAGCTCGCCTTGCCCTCGCTGGGGCTGGTCATCGTCGACGAGCAGCACCGCTTCGGGGTGGCGGATCGGGCGCGGCTGCGCCGGCGACCAGACGGCGGCCCGCTGCCCCATCTGCTGGTGATGACGGCGACCCCGATCCCGCGCACGCTGGCGTTCACTCTTTACGGTGATCTGGATCTCAGCGTGCTCGACGAGCTGCCGCCTGGACGTCAGCGCATCGCCACGCTGGTCCTGGACGGGCCCGATGGGCGCGCGACCGCCGAGGAAGCGCTGCGTGCCACCGTGGCCGCCGGGCGCCGCGCGTTCGTGGTCTGTCCGGTGCGGGCGGTCGCCAAGCGGACCGCCGCGGTCACGGCGGTCGACCGCCACCGCGCCCTGGCGCGGACGCTGGCGCCGGCGCGCGTGGGCCTGGTGCACGGCGAGCTGGACGCTGGTGCGAAGGAGACGGCCTTGCACGCGTTTCGCGACGGGGCGCTGGACGTACTGGTGGCCACCACCGTGGTGGAGGTGGGCATCGACGTGCCGGAGGCGACCCTGATGGTGATCGAAGAGGCCGAGCGCTTCGGCCTGGCGCAGCTGCACCAGCTCCGGGGCCGGGTAGGGCGGGGCGCGGCGTCTGCCACCTGCCTGCTGGTGACGGAGGCGCCGGGGGTCGAGGCCCGGGCGCGCCTCGACATGCTGGCGGCGACGAACGATGGGTTCGCCATCGCCGAGGCCGATCTGAAGCAACGCGGGTGCGGCGACCTGTTCGGGGTGCGCCAGGCAGGGATGCCGCGCGTGCGCTTCGCCGACCTGGCGGGCACCGCGCGGATGCTGGAGGTGGCGCGCGAGGAGGCCGCGCTCATCCTGGCGGCCGATCCCGAGCTGGCTCTACCCGCCCATCAACCGCTGCGGCGCGCGGTCGACGCCCGCTGGGCCGCGGCCGAGATCTTCGGGGAGGAGGCGGGCTGACGAACGGCTCGCGCTTTGTCCGACGGCGCTCGTGGCGGGGGATATAAAGGACGCTCTCCGGTTGCCTCTCCTCCAGAAACCTAGACACATCGATGAACGCAGTGAAATGAAGCGGGACACGAACAGGCAAGCGAGCACCGCCGAGGCGACGGCGACCACGGACGCGCGATGGCTCTGGCCAGCGGCAGGATTGCTGGCTGGGGCGACCATCGGCGCCGTCGACACGGCGTGGGCCGTGCGGCGGGGCGTGGGAGGGCTGGCAGCGGCGAAGAGTGCCGTGCTGATCTTGCTTGGCGCGAGCTGGACCGCCGTCGCGGCCCTGGTGGCCGGACTGGTGCTGGCCGGGGCGGCCGCCTGG